>Ga0247672_1000132_pt1 | contig 15061 bp, 35 predicted proteins | sample CNK13_metaG_FD_182719 | JGI IMG/M metagenome (GOLD analysis project Ga0247672, IMG submission 182719) | Soil microbial communities from Purdue University Martell Research Forest, Indiana, United States - CNK13 | ecosystem: Environmental > Terrestrial > Soil > Temperate forest > Bulk soil... | reverse complement strand
ACGGAATCTACTGATGGCGCGGACCAAGCAGACAAAGAAGCGCCCCGGCCCTCCCAAGGGCCACGCGGGCTGGGGTGGCAGGCCGCGCGGAGTAGAGATGCCGTGCGGCTGGGGATGCGGAGCCAAGTTGACGGCGGCTGAGATTCGGACGCACTTTACCGACTGCCCGAATCGGCCAGCGCCAGAAGACAAGTGATGCGGCCAGGGGAAGGAAGAAGGAAGAGTGAAACCTCCTGATTACGAAGGCCCGTTCGAGGGTCCAGTCCCGCCCGGGTACATCGACGTAACCACGTGTGACGATGCAGCGCGCGGCAAACGAATAGGCGTTTCGGACCTCGACCATCCGTACTTCCGGATACGGGATACCATTGCTGCTGTAATCCGAAAACACCCCGGCCTCGATCCCGCGGCGCTGGCTGAGAAGATTATGGAGGCGTTGGGAGGCTAAACATGCTCTACGCTGACAGCGGCAGCGAAATCTACAAGCCCGGAAAGCTGGTCAACATCCCACCGGGAGAAGACTCGTGGTATCGAGTAGTGCGGGAACTGACCGCAGAAGAAGTGCGTCAACGCGACCCCGACTGGCATGGGCACATAATGGCGCACGCCAAAGACCAATTTCACTGGTACGAATGCGAGAAGACGGACTACAGGCCTCAGCTAGGAAGGCTTTGCTACTGGCGAACAACTGCTACTGAATAGGCGAGCACATGCTGCCCTGAATGTGCACCGCTTTCGACATTCAACCACATGGCCGTATAGGCACCTACGATCGGAACCTCCGACAAGATCGAGACTCGCGTTCCGTTGGGTAAGTCGAAGATTCGGCCATCGTTTTGGATGGCGGCAAACTCCGCGCGACTTTTGGCTGACGGTTCTTTGATCACTTTCAGGGAAGCGACAAATGCCTCAGAATCCGCAAACACAGACACGGTTGGCCGCTCCTGATTGAAGAGCAAAGCTGGAGCGGTCGGCCTAGTCGGAGCGGCCGGTGCGGAACGGGCTCGCGAGTCGTGGATGCTTGCGAGATAGAAAATCACCACCAGGACGGCAAGTATCGTCAGGGTGAATTTCCCGGCGGGAAACGGGCGGTTCGAGGGCGTTGGTCCACGGAGCCCTGGCATTTGAACACCGCAAACCGGACAGAAGCGGCTCCCTTCCGGAAATTCGCTAGCGCATTTTCGACAAGTCATGCCCCCAGTGTGGCCCCGAGATATTGGCTATGAGGAGTTCTCTTTGGCGCCCATTCGGCTGCTAACTGGTCCAGGTCTAGGACCCAACTTCGCGCTCTCCGGCCGGCGGCCTGGTCTCAGATTGAGCCGGCGCTTTTTTCGTGCGCACGATTCCGCGGTCCAGGTCGAAGTAGTACCTCTCGCTTTCTGGCGGCGCGCCCATTGAGATCCGGTGGCGCAAGCGGCCCAGTATCTTCCGCTCTTCGCCTTCCGCGTAGAGTACGGCGTCCTGCATCGCAATCGCCTTTTCAAATTCGGCGTCCGTAATACGGTCTGTTTTGAACTGCTCACCGCTGATTACCTGAACGCGGACGGGGGTTTTCCTTTCCTCGTTGCTCATCGTGAATCTCCGGCTTTCGTTGTCTGGATTCTCGGTAGCGTTCGATGGCCGTCACTGCCATGTGGCGCATGGGGTGGGTAGAGTCTTCTTTGAGAAGTCTTATCAAATCAACAGCATCGCTTCCTGCGCTGATCCAAAGTTCGACGGCTTCAGCGATGGCATCCTTCTCCGTGAGTCTTCTCCTTGGGGCTTGTTCTTTGAATCTCCAGTGGAGATCTTCGGGAAGGGTTATCGTCGTTTTTATCGTTCCTGCCATTTGTATAACTATTTGTAATGCCTCAAACCCATAGAACCCTCTTGACGGCTGTACGGATTTACGGCTATACTCCTAATCGAAGCCAATGGAACCACTTGGAACAGTAGCACAACAACAGCCGCTAGCGCGAAGGATGCAAATAGCGCTCACGGAGGATGCCGCTGTTCGGATCAAGGTCGAAGCCGCAAAGCGTGGAACTTCTCCCGGTAGGGTGATTTCTGAATTGGCTTCTGAGCACCTGGCCGCGGTCGCGGAATCCGAACAAAAAGGAGCCGCGTAACATGCTTCGCTCTCTTCCCTTCCTGGCCTTCTTCGTATTTTTGGCCTACGTGTATCTCACAGTAGGAGACTCCTTCACGCACCACACACTCTCGATCCTGCCAGTGGCTGGAACGTTGAATTCGGGAGGCCGTTAGGATGTCCCGCCGACAGCTTTTTGCGCTGCTCTCTGTTGCGTCGCTCCGGCGCGCCCCGGCTGCTCCAGTGAAGGCCCTCGGATATCGGACGGCGAGCGAGGTCGGGCTCCTGCGGCCGGCCGACATCCAGCGACTTATCCGGATCTCCCGGGAGGTTTTGGAAGATGCGGAGGTGCTGAGGTAAATGTTCCCCACTGTTGTCGAAGCTCTCAACGAGTGTCGGGGCCTGATCCTCGATTCGTCTGAGGTTTTTCTGGACTGGGAGCCGATCGCCGAGAAGATCCAGGCCGCCATGGCGGAACTCTCCAGCCCCACAGCACAAATCCTCTGCTTGGTTTTGGAGGAGCGCGAAAAGCAACTGGCCAAACAGGGTGTGAAGCGAGACGACCTCCGCAACATCGAAGACTGGGGCAGCTTGATCGAGGAACAGTTGGACGTTGTGGTGGACGGCCCGACCGATCCAGAGGCCCAGTGGGAATACGACGATGCCTTGCTGGTCCGAATCGCGGCGATCTGCATCAGGGCGCGTGAGTCGCGCGCCCGGCTGAAGAAAAGTTTGTCCCCCGCAAGTTCCGCGCTCTCTACCGCGGTTCGGGAAGGAGCAGTTCAGTGACGCCTGCTCCTTCCCCCTTTTTTCCGATTTTTCAATTGTACGCAAACGCAGTAACGCGAGATACGCAGGTTTGCTCACAAGCGAGGGCCAATTAGATGCGGCGCTTGCGAATCCAGGAGTCATTCGACAGTTATCGGCGAGAAGTGATTCCGCCTGATGCTTCGCTGGTCCAAGTGACGGAATGCCGGCGCGCTTTCTTTGCTGGCGCCCAGGCCATGCGGGCCATTCTGACAAACGCCCCGGAAGGGCCGCGGGCGGAGCGCCAGTTCTGCGAAGAGATTGAAGCCGAACTTCGTGACTTCGTGCGGCGCGAAGTGGCCCAGGGGCTTGGTGGAGGATCAAGATGAATAGGCCCCTCCGTCCCACTGGTATCGAGGTCGCCATCGCGGTGATACTCGTGGCGCTGACGCTCTGCATGTTGGTCTTCAGGTTGGCCGGCGCGGAGCTTCCCTGGTTATTGGTCTTCGGTCCCCTCTGGGTTCCGATCGCAGCCTTTGTCGTCTGGGTCTTGGTTCCAGTGGTAGCTGAAAACGGACGGAAGGAGAAATCCCCCCGATGGCAGTAGGAGCAGCAGCGGCAATCGAGAAGCAGCATCCGTCTCAGCGTCGTAAGCCGGCGGGGTCGGAACAAGTTATCTCCGGGCAACCGGTTGAATCGTCAAGCAAAATCACGCGTAAGAAGCGGCTCCACGAACTAGCCCCGGGCGTTCTCGACCGGCTCGACGCGGCCCTGGAGTATCAGGCGGATCACGAGCATCCCGCCTTCGAATATGGAGCGCGCGGGATCGACGCCGTTTACTACTTCTCCCGCAAGACGCGGCGCATGGTGCGCCAGCTACAGACCCAGATTCGAGACTTGGAACGGAGGATCGCCTGATGCCGAGAGAACTGCAGCTCACCGTCGAAGATCGCGCCTGGATTCACGGCATGGAGAAAGCTTTTCGAAAAGACGCCGTCGAAGAGAGTCTGCGCGCGGCGCAATCCTCGCAGGCTTTTTTGGAGCGAGTTGTCGAAAGGGTTTATCACGACCTGCACCGGAAAGAACGGCAGGCCAAGTATCAGCTTTGGATTATCGGCATTTTGATCGTCGTAGCGTTGGTGGGTTGGCTGCGATAGAGGAATTTTTCGGGTCTGGGTTCAGGAGATGTTCGCCAGCAACTTAGGGGAACTGTACAAGCCGGAAGATGTGGCGCGGAAGTTGCGCGTCAGCCGGCGGACTGTGTACCAGTGGCTAACCAACAAGAGGCTGATTGGCCTGAAGGTGGGCCACGGCTGGCGCGTTACTGAATCGGCTCTGTCTGGCTTTCTGAAGGATCAACGAAAGGAGGCGGAGCGCGGCGGGCCGTAACAAAGGTTTTGCTCCTGGGTGAAGTGGGTGAAGTGGTCACCGTTTTTTATTGGGAGGGCGTTCGTCGGGCCGCTCTCCCATATTTTTTGGAGGTGTTGTGAATAAGACCCAACGGTTCCCGGTAGCTGCTCTGTACGAGTCCGTATGGCGTGCGCTGGCACTACGCGCGCCGTTTAGGAGTCCTGGAAGCAGAGCAGCTTCCAGGAGCAGGGAGCCACGGAGTTCTGATTGAAGGCAAATCATCGGGCCTTGCGGGCGATGAGCTGCTCCGAATGATTTTTTGAGAGATACCACAACGACGACTAGCGGTCGGGCTACGAGGCAAAAACCGCAGGCAAGGTTTGCTATCCGCTTGAGCCGAGGGTGAGCGGATCTCCGGCGGGGTACCGGCCGGACCAGGGAGCGCCAGGGGCATGGAGACCAAGCTTAAGATCGGCAGTCTGCGGCGGGCCATCGTACATCGGAGTAAATGGCCGCGAAACAGTGACAGAAGGACAACCGAGCTATCGAGCGGCCCGCCGGAATGTAACGGTCCTGGACCTTGGGGCCGCTCGACGGTTGAAGTACATGGGAGATTTTGGAGTATGTGGGCTTTATTTCGACTCGAAGGGATGCCGCCGGACGTGACAAAAACCGAAGTGGAACGCGGTAACGATCTCCCTCACCTGTACGAAACACGGGACCGGTGGAATCAGGTGGCTCTCGCCCGATACGGGTCCTTCGAAAAGAGGCGGTACTCGGTGATGCCCATTGACAAAGCGGCGGTAGCAGTTGGAGCAGCTAGATGAAAGCGCTTCTGCAAAACCATCCACTCCAGGAAGAAGGCCCCAGGGTCTACATCGTTAGACGCCACGAGGACGCAATCACCGCCCGTTTCCGCAAACTCTTCGAACGGGATGAAGAGCAGCGGGTAAGAATCGGATGGAAGCCAGAGGAGAACGTCTTCGACACAGAAACCGAGGCCGCAGAATTTCTGGTACGCCGAGCCAAAGAGCGCCTGGCTAAAGCGAGAGATCAGGTCAGCGTCGAAACACGAAGACTACGGAAGTGTGAGCAGCGGCTGGCTCGAATTGGAGTGCCCGCATGATTTCCTGGTTCTCCGATCTCTGGTGTCGAACCTTCCACAAGAAAGCTCTGTGGCCAATTCATGGAAAGTATGTGTGCTCCACATGCTTAAGAGAGCACGTAGTTGATTGGGAGGCTCCGGCTGGCGAACTGCGCATGGCGTCATCGGATAGGGTGGATGTTGCCGAGGTTCAGGAGCAGAGGGCATGAATCCCGTGGCCCTGGAAAAGCACTACTCTCCCGCCCAGGTGTCCCTGATGTGGGGCGTCAGTGAGTCTACCGTCCGTAGGCTCTTTGAGGACCAGCCCGGGGTTCTTCGGATCTCCATGCCGCGGCTGATCAAATCCAAGCGCAAGCACCGGCCGCACGTGCGGCTCTCGATTCCGGAAAGCGTATTAGCCCGGGTGCATGAGCAATGGACCGGGACAAGCGAGAAGACTCCGCGGCGGCGGTCGGGGTAGGGGATATGCGATCAGCGGGAGTTAACCAGGAGCACGGGTTTTTGAGGCTTGGGCGAAAAGTCCAGTGTCGCGGCAGCGTTATCCAGAAGCGCCTGGTGAGCCGCTACGAAATGGGCGTAGTGCTTTTCCGTCGTGCGGACGCTGCTGTGTCCCAAGAGCTTTTGGACCGTTCGGATATCTGCCCCGTTCGTCAGCAATTCGACGGCGAACGTGTCGCGGAAACGGTGCGGGTGGGCGTTCTTAACCTTCGCAATGGCTCCGAGCCGTTGAATGGTCCGGCGCATGTTGCTGGCGCAGTGGGTGCCCTCTCCGGACCAAAAGAAGAACTGCAGGTTCTGCGCCGGCAGGTTCTGCAGGGCCGCTACCGCGTCGGGATGGAGCAAGACCTTGATGGGCGCTCCGGTCTTCTCCGTTCGCAGGGTGAGGTGCCGGCTTGTCGGGTCGAGGGCCGAACGCCGAAGCTTTGCAATATCGCCGATGCGGAGCCCGGAGTAAAGCAGGGTGTAGATCAGGGCGCGGGCCCGCTTTTGGATGTACGGTGTTCTGCCGGGATCGTCCGAGCGGAGCTGATCGCAGGCGTCGATCAGTTGCCGGATCTCCTCCGCGGTAAAAGGAAGCGTGGACAGGTTCTCCACCTGGGGCATACGGACGTAGCGCTTCTGCGCTGGATTTTCCAGAATCCACTTGCGGGAGTGGCAGAAACCGAAAAACGCGCGGAGGTGTTCCAGCTCTTTGCGCCAGGTGGCCGACTTCATCGTTCTTCGGGAGCGGTAGTCCGAGATCGTCTGGCCGTCGATCGACGCGAGTTGGCGGGTTGGTCCCAATCCTTTGGCGAGATGTTCGAGCGTCCGTCGATAGCTGGCGATGGTCGAGCTTTGCAGGTTGCGGTTCGCGCATTCCTGCAAAAAGGCGGCGGCGGCTTTTTCGAGGACCGGGGCCGAGGGGGAATCGGGCGCGAGTTCTCCGCCTTTTTCCAGAATCTGTATTCTGCGGAGCGCCCGGTCCCAATCGTTTGTGCCGAGAGACCGGACGCACCGTCTACCGCCGAGTTTTCCATCGCACCACACTGGACAGTTGCAGAGGGTGTAGTTCCAGCCCTTGGAGGCGTGCGGACAGGAAGAGACGTGGCGCCGGTGGGGCGTGAGCATGGGCGGATTCTATCACGGTTTGTCACGCGATTCTGTCACGTGTGGATGTTGTTAGTGTATGTTGTTTGTTTTGTGATGCTTAAGTGGCGGAAGCCAGTGGGGGTCGAACGCCCGGACCTTTCCCTCTCTCTGCAAGTTACTGAATTAGTTATCAGCATCGTTCCCCCTATTCCCCCAAATTCATCCTTTTGTCACGTGTGTGACAAGCCATATTCAGCCCGCTATCCCGACGCGGAGATAAGGATTTCCCGATGAGCCTCGATTCCGCCCTCTCGCTGACCACCAACCTACTCCAGCGCCGGAATGATCTTCGGCGGCTGCTGGGAGAGAGATATCCCGAGCAGGTCGCCGTCGCGCGCAAGGTGCTTTGCGGATACGCGGCAGAGCACAAATTAGACCTGGCTAAAGCGGCGCTCACGATTGGAAAGCAGATGGACCAGGCCGGGCAGAGTCCCAATCTGATCTTTGCGGCGTTCGTAGAGGAATGCCAAGTGGAGGCCGCTCATGGGTGAGCAAGCCATCGTTCGAGCCTACGTCCAGCCCGTTCCGTTGCGCTTCACCTTCGAGGATCTACAGTGCGCTTCGGATGAGTGGGGCATTAACTGCGGACCCGCTGCGATCGCGGCCATGCTGGAGCTTGGACTTTCGGAGATTCGGCCGAAGCTGGGAGATTTCGAGCAGAAGGGCTATACGAACCCGAGCTTGATGTTCGAGATTTTGCGGCGGCTCCAAGTACAGTGGCGCTGCCTTACGATCTCCCGATTCAACAACGCCCCCTTGGATTGGCCTTCCTACGGGCTGGCGCGCGTCCAATGGGAAGGACCCTGGACAGCGCCAGGTGTCCCGCAACGCGTGCGCTACCGCCACACACATTGGGTTGGATCGGTAATCGAGCCGGCTCACCCAGGCGCTGTCAATCAGTACGTCTTTGACGTTAACTGCGCGTGCATCGGCGGATGGGTGCCTTTCGAGGAATGGAGATCGCAGGTCGTGCCGTGGCTCCTGGGAACGGTTTACGCCGAGGAGAAAAGGAAGCCTTCCGGCGCTTGGCACCTGACCCATTCAATTCAAATTCTGAGAGGGTCTCATGGGTGAGAACTCCCATATCGAATGGACCGCCTGGCTGCAAGAAAACTGCGCCGGAGAATCTGGAGGAAGTGTATGCCTGATGCTCGCGAACTGATCTGTCAGCTTCATGCCAAGGACGGAGGCCCACCGATTGGAAAGTTGCCCGGCGTTTGGCACCGCAAGCTCGATGAGCGATGGCGGATCTTTCTAAACGGTCACATGGACCGAAGGCTGGTGTATGAGGAGCAGCCGGGACTAACGATTGGTCCTGCCGATTGCTACGTGGAATACAACGGCTGGCCCGCTGGGATCTGGAATATCGTGACTGGCGAAGGCTGCATCGCTGCCGGCGAGGTTGCTAATTACGAAACCTTCTGCCAGGCGCTTCAGGCGGCGGTGAATGCCTGAGTCTACTGGTTTCCATGGTGATCGAGTTGCCGCCGGCCGATTGCTCGACGGCCGCGAATGGAACGAGCTTCCGCAGATTGCGGGCCGGGAGGCGCGAGTATGACCCCCGAACAGCAGGCCCAGTACCTTCGCGAACAAGCAGCCGAATGCGGCATGTCCGTTGAGGAATTTGCCGCGGCATACAACTCCCTGACGCCGGAACAGATTAAGGCGGCGATGCTGGCGCGGGCTCTGCGGGCGGAGAACGCTTCATTGCGCAACCAGCTCGGCGACAACCTCTGCCGATTCGATATGGACGCGGCAACACGTGAAGCCAAGGCGCTGCCGGAGTCGGAATTTCTGGAGTCCTGCCGGCGCTTCCGGAATCAGGTGGCAGCCGAACGCGGCGAGGTCGGACCCGAGTGCATGACTATCGCGCAGTTGGAGGCGGAAGTTGAAAGACTCCGCGAAGAGATTCGCCAGTGGGAGGAATCCGATGCGGCAGCCCCGGTGCTGGCCGCCGCGATGGCGCGACTACTTGACCCGGTGCTCCTGACGAATCCCGTTGACGTGCCGGAGATTGATTGCCTGAGCGCTGAGGTAGAAGCGCTTCGGGCGGATAAGGCGCGGCTCGATTGGCTGGAGAAAATCGGGTTCTCGACCGGTCACGCGGACGATCCCGCACGCCCGGGTGTCCACTGTTGGAAGTATCAGGCCAGCGACATCAGTTTCATGGAGTGGCGATGGACTGCGCACTACATCGGCAGTGAATTCAAATCTGCCCGTGAGGCCATCGACGCGGCAATGGCCGCAACGGAGCGTGCATCGCTGAGAAGGGAGCCGCAAAAGTAAATGCCTAGAGGAGTAAAAGGCTCTGGAAAAGTAAAACCTCCTGCTGAGAGAGGCATGACTCTTACTTGGTCTACAGGAGTGGATGGTTCGATTTTCAGCGTTAAATGCGGCGCAACGAGCAGAAGTGATTGCGACGTTTACGGGAATCGACTTTGCGCTCTCGAAGCAGGAGCGTCCACCTGTCGGAGAGAAGCCGGCGCAACAGGCTGTCTTCAAGGAACTCGGAGAGCGAGAGCGGGCTGCAGAAGGGCTCTTAGAGAATAATGCGGCGAGCAAGGAGGGCTTGTGAGCGTCCTCGATGAATTCCGGCGCCTGCCCGATTCGAAACCACGGCTGAGGTCGGAGGAGCGGCCAGCGCCTGCGATGAAGACGTATTCAATTTCGATCACCGATGGACGTTTCCTGATGAGGTGTTCTGCCGGTCTCCGGATCGATAAAAGGGGCACTCTCATTTCCGAGAATCCCGTGTGGGCCTTTGCGCATGGGTTCTGGCTGAGCGTGGAAGAGGCGCAAGCGGACGACTCACCGATGAATGCTGTCAAGGAGGGCTTGTAAGCGGATGCCTAACTCGCTCAAGACCACGATGGATCTGTCCCTGCGGAAATGGCGGTTCGGATTCCGGCAGCATCCGCATCGGGATATAACCAAGCCGCCCGGGATCGTCTGGAACGATTGGGCGAGTTGGTATGCATCGCGAACGCTGGTCAAGAAGGCGACGGCGCGCATTGAGCGGAATCTGCGGCTGGAGACCACGAATGCCTGACCAATCCCCCGCTGCCCGCGCCCTGGCCGTGGTGGAGCGACTGAAGCGGCTAGAGCTTGAATGTATTGATGAGCCGTGGGAATTCTGCCACCCGGATTCCGACCCAAGCCGCGAAGTGCTAATGGCTACTGATGACGAAGGCGGGATGTCCCCGGTCCTTCAGTTTCACCACGCGTTCGGTCATTCGCAGGTCAACCTGCACTGGGATCTTGTGCGGGACCTCCGCAACTCCGCCCGTCCCCTGTTGGAGCTGGTGGAGGCGTCTGTACTGCTGCACGGGATTACTGAGCCGGATCAGGAGTCATTTTCATTTGAATACCAGAGATGGCACGACGCGAGGGAAAAATATCGCGCCGCCCTGGAGAAGCTCGCGGCGCTGGAGGCGCTCTAATCCCATGGCCTCTCATCCCCTACCAATTCCTGCCTGGGCCTCTGGAAAGCCTCCTCGTGTAGTTCAGGCGATTCGATCCGCTGCAATCGCCACGGGACTTCGGGAGGTCGATATCGTCGGTCCAGGGCAGCAGCCGAATCTTGTAAATGCGCGGCGAATCATTGCGCAACGGCTCCAGGGCCAAGGCTTCTCCCAACCTCAGATCGGGAAGTTCCTCGGCGGGAGAAGCCACAGCACGATCTGCAATCTGCTGAACCGGCCGGGCGCCGCAAAAGCCGCGAAAGAAGCTGAGGTGCAGTATCCGGACCTCAGCGGAGAGTGGGCGATATGAGCCTGAACCTTGGAGGACGGAATGCCGCGTAATCTTCGAACTGGAGGATATACTCCAGACCCCCAATTACAACAAGTAGAGCAGTTAGTTCGGGAGCGAAACGCAGCGCGGAAAGAAGTAGAACGGCTCAGAATAGCGTTGCGGCGGGTCGCGGACTTGCCGCATTTCAACTTGTTTCACGCAGCCGAGGCCGCCAGCGCTGCGGTAAGTATCGCGAAAGAAGCTCTGGCCGACAAGCCAGGAAACGATGCCACGGAAGGGACTCTATAAACGGATTCAAGAAGCTCCTCAGTGTCTCCATTGCAGGGATAAGGACCATGTTCCAGATTCCAATGGAGGCTGGAGGAGATGCGACTGTCCCAGGGGACGACTGCTGATGATTTGGGACAGGGTTCGGGATGTGATTCCAAAATAAAGGGTAACGCGAAAGGATGGACTTATGACAGACGTGATTGCCATGTTTTCGGAGATGCGGGACGGCGAAGTTTTGATGGACCTGAACAACAAATTCCGCGAGCTGTCACAAGCCGTCCTGGACAGCACCGGCAAGGGTTCCATGACCATCAAGCTCACCGTCAAGCCCGTGAAATTAGCGATGGGCGGCAAGGTGATTCAGGTGGACGTGGATTACGAAGCGTCCATCAAGAAACCCGAACTGGCCGTAGGCTCAACCCTGTTCTTTGTGGACGACGAAGGAGACTTAACTCGGGAGATCCCGGGCCAAATGCCCATGATGGAGCGGCAGATGAACGACAAGGAGAAGAAATAGATGGCCGAAGTAGTTATCACTGGAAACGCGATAGAGCAAGTCATCGACCTGACGCGGCAAGGCCCCACGATCCGGAAGGCGGAGATCGACGGCGCGGTACCCTTCGTGGTGATCCCCGCGGACTGCAAACTGGAATCCCTGAAGCCGCTGATCGACACCGACCGGGCAGAGCGGCCGCTGCGCAAGCGGGCTAATGTCAATGTGATCGACGCCGATTCGTTCTGCGAATACTTCACGCAGTTCCGTGACCCCAATTCCCGCGCTTTCGCGGACGAAACCAAGGCTGAAGTCCTTGCGATCCTGGACTACCACGAAGCCGGCGCTGGGGGACCGCGATGGTGGCAGCACCGATTGAATCTGAAGCTCCGCTATTCCGAAGAATGGAAAATCTGGACCGGGAAGAACGGCCAGGCGAACAAGATGACGCAATTGGAGTTCGGCGAATTCCTGGAGGACAACGCTCCGGACATCGCGACCCCCAAGCCCGCCAGCATGATCGAGATCGCCCGCAACCTCACCGCCAAGACCGAAGTGACCTTCGCGTCGTCGGTGCGTGTGGCCAATGGCTCGGTCCAGTTGACCTACAACGAAGCGACCCAGGGAAGCTGCGGCTCGGGCAGTATGGACGTTCCGGAGGTCTTCACGATCTGCATTCCGGTCTATGTCGGACAGGAGCGCGTTGCGATCACGGTGCGCCTGCGTTATCGCATCACCGGAGGTAAGTTGGCCTTCTGGTACGACCTGTTGCGGTTCAAGGTCGTTGAGCGGGAGGCTTTTCTCGCCACGCGCGGGGAGATTGAGACGCGGCTTGGCGTGACGCTGATCAATGGCGTTCCGGCGGCGTAATCCCCAATGACCCGCGTCGTCAACGTCTGCCGCGAGGCCTGTGATGTCCGAATCCACAGGCCTTCAGTCTGGGGCAACCCGTTCACGTTCAAGGATGGGACCGCCGCAAAGTATCGGGTGGCCACGCGCGCCGAAGCCATCGCGAAGTTTCGCGAGTGGTTTCTCGCTCAGCCGGACTTAGTAGCTCGCGCAAAACGCGAGCTACGCGGTAAGACACTCGGATGTTACTGCAAGCCTGCTGCGTGTCATGGCGACGTAATCGCCGAAATTGTGGATTCCGGCGCGCAGGAAAGTCTGTTCTAAACGGTTCTATTTACCAGAGGTGCTTCAGCCTTGATCCCCCCATCGCGCAAACACACTCCACTCCGCACCGCCCCAGGCAGCCCGCTGGACGCGTGGGGCACCCTTCGGTCGCGGGAGGGATCCCGGTGAAGCGCGCTTTCACGGATCGCGGACTCGATGAAGTCCAATACTACAACTGGCGTCTGACCCGTTGGAGCATGTCAGAAACGCGGGACCGCCTGGACTCCTCCGGCCGCGGGATCTATCGCGAATTGATCGACCACTGCTACGGCGCGGGGATGTTTCCCGACGATCAGGAATGGATCTGCCGCAAGTGCGCCTGCTCAAAAGCGGACTTCAAAAAGTGGTGGCCGATTATCGAGCGACACTTCCCGAAAACCAAAAAAGAAGGTCATAGACACAACATTTTGGCGGACATCTGGAGGAAGCGGTACTTCGGACACTTGCAATCGCAACGAGACAACGGCAGGAAAGGAGGACGTAATTCCAATCAATCCAATCAAGTAGAAACCGATGGGTTATCGACTCCGGACCCATCGCTAAATAGCCAGGAACCCAACCCTCAAGCCAAAGAAAGAAAGAAAGAAAGAAAGAAAATAAAGAAAGAAACTGCTGCTGCTGCTGACGTTCGAAGTGTGGGAAGCAATGGGTTCCGGTGGCCAGCAGCAGCAGCAGCGATCCGGGAAATGTTCCCCCGAACCTCGGACGACTTCGTTGCTCGAATTGCGACAGCCTGCCGGGAGCGAATCCGGCGGGACGGCGGCGATCCGGAATTGCTGACGGACGAAGCGCTGGTGGAACTGGCGATCCGATACCGGAAGTCGAACCAGGATAGCGCCGGCCTGTACATCGACACGCTACCGGAAGTTTGCAGCCGCTTCACGAAATCCCCGGAGACCGGCTCATGAGTTTGAATTTCAAGAAACCGCAATCGGTGGTTGTGCTGCCCGCCTGCCCCAAGTGTCTCGGCTGGGGCTTCACGCTCCAACCGAACCAGCCGCCGGCTGATCTGGAATCCATCGCCATGCTGACTTCGTACCGGATTGGAATCGCTTGTTCGTGCCCAACGGGAGAAGATTTTCGAGAGCGCCAGGCGGTTGAGCTTTCCCGCGAAGCAGCAGAAGACCAGCACGTCTCAGGGCATCATCCTGGATACGTCATGGAATTACTCATTAAGCAAGACGTAAGGTACAGGTCGAAGGATAATCCATTCGGAAACTACGAAGACTTGATCTGCACTTGTGGATTTCATTGGGCGGCCTGCGTGGGGTTTGCGCGCTCTTCGCTTGCGTCGGTTGTGAATCAGCGGCAGACGATTCTCGCATTGCGATAAAACGTTTTCGCGAGAATTTGTTGACACCTCGGGGATTCGCGTGTTAGAAAATCTTGTGTGGGCGAAATGCATGTATTCGCCCACGAGAATCAAAACTAACACGAAGCGCCGGCATTGACCGAGCGCTCCTGCCTGTTCGGTGGCAGCGATAACGAGATTACGCCGGTCTCAGAAGTAATCGGCCCGAATCCCCCGGTCAGTATAATCTTGTCTTACCGATCCCCTCGAAACCGCCGCGCCCCAAACAACGGGTGCAATTACAAGTCTCAAACTTTACGACTCGCGTTCATGTCATGTCGCCCATGGGTCAACTCTTGCAGGTGGTTGGACCGCGTGAGGCGTTGCGTTTAACCCAGACGGCCGGCTGTCGTCCGTTCTGCAAACCGCCGCGGTTGATTAGGGCGATCGAAGCTCCAGCGATTGGAGATCCGTTCAAGCCCCCATCCCCGCCGCGCCTGTCGATGTTCGCTGGCCAGCGCTACAGCTTCCGCAAGCGTCTGGAAGACGACGAAGGAAATACCAGGCCCACAAGCTGCATTGAGTTCCGCAAGGTTCGCCCGGAACATCAGGAGCTTTTCCTTCTCGCTCTCACCGATTGCGGCGCTCAACTGCGTGAAGCCTAACCCGTAAACCCATCGTGCCTGAACTTCCCAAACGTCCATGCAGCTATCCAGGTTGCAAGGAGCTTGTGTCTGCAGGCCGGTGCAAGACGCACTTGAACCAGCAGCTCCGAGACCGCGGCACCACCACCCAACGCGGCCTCGGAGCAGACTGGCGCAAGGTCCGAGCTGCCAAGCTTCTCGATGAACCGCTGTGTCAGATCCAGTTGAAGTGCGGCAAGGGAATCAATCAGCCGTACCCAGTAGTAGCAACGGAAGTCGACCACATCATCCCGCGCCACATCCGACCGGACTTGCGGTTGGAGTGGAGCAACTTGCAGAGCGCCTGCAAGAGCTGCAACTCAGCCAAGCGAGATGCGGAAACCGGCGGAGATTCGCGCAAGACCGAGCCGATTTCTGGCGAGTCGTCGCAAGTTTTAGGCGGCGTGTTCCTCTGAACCATGACGCACCGACGTTGCAAACAAAGGAATTGCGGAGGGGGAGGGGCGGGTCGAAAACCTCCAAGCCGCGGCTCGGTGAC
>Ga0247672_1000123_pt1 | contig 15484 bp, 16 predicted proteins | sample CNK13_metaG_FD_182719 | JGI IMG/M metagenome (GOLD analysis project Ga0247672, IMG submission 182719) | Soil microbial communities from Purdue University Martell Research Forest, Indiana, United States - CNK13 | ecosystem: Environmental > Terrestrial > Soil > Temperate forest > Bulk soil... | reverse complement strand
CCGGGTTCCCGAAGGGAAGCTGGTCGGCCAGCGGGTAAAGCTGCGCCCGTGGCAGCGCCGCGAGATATGCCGGATATACGACAATCCGGCCGGCACAAGGCGTGCGATCCTGAGTTTCGGGCGCAAGAACGGTAAGACCGCACTGGCGGCTTTCCTGTTGCTGTTGCACTTGTGCGGCGACGAGGCGCGGCCGAACAGCCAGTTGTTTTCGGCGGCGCAGAGCCGCGAGCAGGCGGGCGTTCTATTCGGGCTTGCCGCCAAGATGGTGCGGCTCAACCCGGCGCTCGATGGCGGCCAGGGCGGCGGCATCATCATCCGCGATACGGCGAAGGAATTGTTCTGTCCGGCGATGCAGACGTTGTACCGCGCGCTCAGCGCGGAGGCGACGACGGCATTCGGGCTGAGCCCGGTGTTCACGGTGCATGACGAGCTAGGCCAAGTCCGCGGGCCGCGCAGCCGGCTTTATGAGGCGCTGGAGACGGCGACGGGTGCGCAGGAACATCCGCTCTCGCTCATCATCAGCACGCAGGCACCGACCGATGCCGATCTGCTTTCGGTGCTGATCGACGACGGCATCGCGGCGCACGATCCGCGTGTGGTGGTGTCGCTCTACACCGCGCCGATGGATCTGGACCCGTTCAGCGAGGACGCGATAAAGGCGGCCAATCCGGCATTCGGCGATTTCCTGAACCCGGCGGAAGTGCGCGGCATGGCGGCCGACGCGGAACGGATGCCGTCGCGCCAGGCCGAATTCGAGAACCTGATCCTCAACCGGCGCGTCGAGGCGTCGGCGCCCTTCATCAGCCGGCAACTGTGGCAGGCGTGCGGGACCGATCCGTTGCCACTCGACGGCCACTCGGTCTATGCCGGGTTGGATTTATCGGCGGCAAACGACCTGACCGCGCTGGTGCTCGGCGCGCGGGTCGATGGGGTGTGGCAGATACATCCGACATTCTGGCTGCCAGGCGATGGGCTCGCGGCAAAAGCGCGGAGCGACCGCGTGCCCTACGATGTGTGGCACCGCGAGGGCTATCTGCTGGCGGCGCCCGGGCGTTCGGTCGATTACGAGTACGTCGCCGAATACCTACGCGGCCTGTTTGACCGCTACGACATCCACAAGATTGCATTTGACCGCTGGGGCATGCGGCATTTGCGACCGTGGCTGCTCAAGTCCGGTTTTACCGAGCCGCAGCTCGAAGCGGTATTCACCGAATTCGGCCAGGGATTTCAGGATATGAGTCCCGCGCTGCGGGCGCTTGAGGCCGAGATACTCAATGGCCGCATCGCGCATGGGGCGCATCCGGTGCTGTCGATGTGCATGGCGAACGCGGTGGTGAAATCCGATCCGGCCGGCAATCGCAAGCTCGCCAAGGACCGCTCGGCCGGGCGGATCGACGGCGCGGTGGCGCTTGCCATGATGTGCGGCGTCGCGCCGCTTGAGGATAGCCCGGTTGTCGATATCGACGCACTGATCGCCTGAAGTCGGTTTAGGCCGCTCGGCGGCCTTCCTATTGCCTGTCAGGGGCATTCCCATGCAGATGGTCAAGAAGACCGTCGCCTCACCGGGCGACGGGATGGAGTTTGTCCTATCCGACGCGACGGTCGATCGCTATGGCGACACGATCGAGCCGGCCGGCTGGAGCCTCGCCGCCTTCAAGCGCAACCCGATCGCGCTGTTCACTCATCTCGGCAGCTTTCCGATCGGCACCTGGGCCGATCTGCGCGTCGAGGGCGAGCGCCTGATGGGCCGCCTGCAACTCGCCGCCCGCGGCACCAGCGCGCGCATCGACGAACTGATCGGGCTCGTAGAGCAGGGCATCCTGCGCGCCGTCAGCGTCGGCTTCGTGCCGCAGAAATCAGAGCCGCATAACGGCGGCACCCGGTTCCTGAAACAGGAACTGGTCGAAGTTTCGCTCGTGTCGGTTCCCGCCAACCCCGCGGCTCTTGCGGTGGCGCGGGGGCTCGGCACCAGCGAAGAGACGATGGCCCTGGCCTTTGGCGAGCACGCCGAACGAAGGCCGGTCATCAAACGCACGGGCGGGCACGCCGGATCTCAATCGCCGAACCGAAAGGCGACCCCCATGACATTCGCAGCACAGATCGAAGACGCCCAAGCACGCCTCAACGCCGCCCGCGATGCCCTGACGGCGCACCACGCCGATGAGAATGCCGACCCTGACGCCACCGATGGTTTTAACGAAGCGGTGGAAACCTGGACCCGCAAACTGTCGCAGTTGGAACGATCGGAACGGGCACTCGCCCCGCGCAGCGCGCCGCCACAACAGCAGGTCTTGCCGCCGCTCGCCGCGCCTGCCCTCGCGCGGCGCCCGCTCGGCATTCCGACCAAGGACATCGAGTGGCGCGATTATGTGTACCGCGCCGCCGCGGCGCACCTCCAAGCCTATATCCAGCGCCGCGCGATCGATGACGTGGTGCGCGACCGCTGGGGCGACGACGAAGCGACGATGCTGGTCACTCGCGCCGCGCAGACGAGCGCCGTCACGACTCAGCCGGGCTGGGCGCAGGAGTTGGTGCAGACATCGAATGCCGATTTCATGGCATCACTGCCTGTCGACTCGGTGTTCAATCCGCTGTCCGGGGCCGGCACCACGCTGAGCTTCGGGCCGGGTGCCGGTGCCATCAAGATCCCCTCGATGGCGGCGACGCCTTCGATCACCGGCTCGTTCGTCGGGGAAGCGCAGCCGATTCCGGTGCGCCGCGCCGGCCTGACCTCGATCACGCTGTTGCCGCACAAAATGGGCGTGATCACCCGGTTCAGCCGCGAGATCGCGATGTACTCGACGCCGGCCATCGAAGGCATCTGCCGCGACGCCATCCGCAACCACACCTCGGTGACGATCGACACGCTGCTGCTCGACAACGCGGCGGGCACCTCAGTGCGGCCGGCCGGCCTCACCAATGGCGTCGCGGCGATCACTGCGGCAACCGGCGGCGGCTATTCGGCGGTGCTCAAGGACATCGCCGCGCTGACCGGGCCGTTCTACGCGCTGAATGCCGGCCGGCGCCTGGTGATGATCATGAACCCGGCGCAGGGGCTGCAACTGTCGATGGTGCCAGGCCCGGCGGGTGTGCAATTCGGCTGGACAAGCCAGTTCACCAGCCGGTTCCAGATTATCGAGTCGACGACGGTGCCGACCGGCAATGTCTACGTCATCGACGCCGCCGATTTTGTCAGCGTCAACGGCAACCTCGAATTTGAGGTCTCCGAGGAAGCGACACTGCACATCGAGGACACGACGCCCCAAAACATCAGCGGTGTCGGTGCGCCGAACGTAGTGGCGGCGCCGGTCGAGTCGATGTTCCAGACGGCGCAGATCGCGCTCCGCATGCTGGTCAACATCAACTGGGCGATGCGGCGCACCGGCCTCGTGCAATGGATGACCGGCGTGAATTGGGCGCCGCCATAAAATCCGACCGTTAATGGAGTGCGGGGCCGCGCTGCCCCGCTTTTCTCAGGAAAGGATTACCCATGTCGCAGACCAGCAAGGACGAGCACGCCGAGCGGCCGGCGCACCGGCAGGATCAGCCGGCGCAGCAACCCGCCAGGACAACCACCACGACGACGACGGTAGAGCCGCGGCCGACCGAAGCGCCGGTGCCGGGACAGGAGGAGGCCGACGCGATCCTCGAAGGGACGCATCACCTGCCGCCGGAAGAGCGCGCCAAGCGCAAGCAGGAGCGCGAGCAGCGGGAGCGCGAGATGAACCCCGAAGGCGGCAGCGGCGGCTCATACCGCACGCGGTAAATGGCGAACTGGCTTTCCCGCATATTGCCCTGGCCGATCCGAGCCGCTGAGGCTCAGTATCGGCCGGGGCCATACTTCCTGAGCGACGGCTGGCTCTCCGCGTCAGCCGGACGCTATTGGAACTGGTGGCAATCGGGCCATTCGCTCCAGCCCTATAGCCAATCGGGCGCGATGGTTGAGGCGTGCGTCAGCGCCTATTCGCAGACGATCGCGATGTGCCCGCCGGACCACTGGCGCAAGCTCGACAACGGCGGGCGCGAGCGCGTCACCACCTCGGCGCTAACCCGGGTGATGAAGCGCCCGAACGACTATCAGTCGATCTCGGACTTTTTGCTCAACCTGACGCGCAGCCTCTACGCCAGCGGCGAAGCATTCGGCCTCGCGATCCGAAACAGCCGGTTTGAGATCACCGAGATTCACCTGATGCGCCGCGGTAAGGTCGGCCTCGGCGAAGACGGCTCGATCTTCTACGAGCTCAGCGGTAACGAGATCATCGAGCAGCGGCTCGACCTCTCGGAATCCTTCCCGGCGCGCGACGTGCTGCATGTAAAACTGCACACGCCGCGGCATCCGCTCAAAGGCGAAAGCCCGATCATGGCGGCGGCGCTCGATCTGGCGATGTCCGGCGCCGCACTCAACCAGCAGGTTGCGTTTTATCTCAACCAGGCGCGGCCGAGCTTCATCATCGAAACCGACCCGGCGCATCCGCTCAACAAGGAACAGATTCAGGCGGCCAGCGCCGAGTGGAACAACAAGACGCAGGGCGAGAACGCCGGCCACACGCCGTTCCTCAATTACGGCATGAAGGCGAAGCCGGTCACCACGACCGCGGTCGACGGCCAACTCGCCGAAATCCTCAAGATGACGCAGGAAAACGTGGCGCTGGCGTTCCGCGTGCCATTGCAGATCCTCGGCGTCGGCGGGACGCCGTTCGCCTCCACCGAACTCCTGATGCAATCGTGGATCGCCAACGGCCTCGGCTTCACCCTGAACCACATCGAGGAAGCCTTCGGCCTGCTGTTTGCCCTCAAGGGCATGCCCGACGAATACCTCGAATTCGACACGAAGGCATTGCTGCGCAGCGCCTGGCGTGAACAGATCGAGGGGCTGGCGCGCTCCGTCATCAGCGGCATCCATTCGTCCGATGAAGCGCGCGGCGAACTCGACCTGGCAAAGACGCCCGGCGGCTACGGTGACATGCCGAGGGTGCAGCAGCAGGTCGTCCCGCTGAGCTACGGCGCGCAACTGCAACCGCCGAAGCCGCAACCCGATCCGGCACCCGCTCCCGCCGATCAGCCATCCCCCAACAATCCCCCGCAGGACGGCAATGCCGACGCCACAAAATCCCTTGTCCCTGCATACCGTGCCGCCCGCCTCGCCGCTTGAGGCGCTGGCCGCCGAAGTCGGCAGCGACGTTGCCCGCCTTGAGCGTGAGATGCGGCTTGCCGTCAACGGCGCCATCGCCGAACTGCGCGCCGAGGTGCTGAGCCTCAAGCTACAAATGCACGAACTGACGACCGAGCGGCTCGGGCAACTGCGCGATGGCGAGCCGGGGCCGCAGGGCGAGCGTGGAGCCGCTGGGGAGCGCGGAGAACGAGGGGAAGCTGGGCCAGCGGGGGTTGAGGGGCCAGCCGGGGAACCGGGTGCTCCTGGGCCTCCCGGCGAGCCCGGTGCGTCCTTCACCATACGCGGCACCTGGGCGGCCGGCGAAACCTATCGGGCGCTCGACGTGGTGGCGCTCGGCGGCGCGAGCTTCGCCGCCCGCACAGACGACCCCGGCGCATGCCCTGGCCCCGATTGGCAGGTCATCGCGATCCAAGGCAGGCGCGGGCAAGCCGGCGAACCGGGCGCGAAGGGGCCAAAGGGCGATCCCGGCCGCAGCATCGTCGGCGCGAGCCTCGACGATGCCGGCATCCTGATCTTGACGCACGACGACGGCACGATCGTGACCTGCGATTTCTATCCGCTGTTGGAAGCGCGCCGCTGATGCCGGTCGCCGCCCGCTATCAGATCAGCCGCGTCATCACGCCGGCGGCGAGCTTCGATCTGGTGACGCTTGACCAGGCCAAGACGATGCTCGGCATCGATGCCAGCGATACGTCGCACGACGCGGCGATACAGCAGAACATCACCGCCGTCTCGGCCGCCATCAATCGCTATTGCGACCGCGTGTTCGTGCAGCAGGTTTACCGTGATCAGTATCGCTATGTATGCAACTGGCTCGCGGCCGGCGAGCCGCTGCGCACCCGGCAGTTTCCGATCGCCACCGACGCAACCGGCCTGCCGCTCGCCACGGTCACCTCGGATGGCGCCGTGCTCGATGCCGCGATGTGGGAAGCCGATACCGATAGCGGCACGTTCTACGCGATCGACGGCGCGATCGTGGACGCCTGGACCGGCACCACGATCGTGATCGATTACACCGGCGGGTTCGATCCGGTGCCCGACGACGTGCAGGCGGCGGCGCTCGAATGGATTGCCGCGCGCTATTACTCGGTCGGCCGCGAACCCGGGCTGCGCAGCGAGACAATCCCCGATCTGATCGAGCAATCCTGGGATAGCGCCGGCAGCGCCGCCTCGGCCTCGGCGACGATGATCCCGCCGGGCGTCGAGGGGCTGCTGCACACTTATCGGATCATCTCGCTGTGAGCCCGCAGACACTCATCGCTCGGCTCGATGCGGCCATCGCCGGCTACGGCCAGACCGTCACCTTGCAGCGCACCGCGGTCGACCCGGTGACCGGCGCGATCAGCGTGAGCGATACCGTCGATTGCCCGGCGGCGGTGCGGACATCCGCGCCGCAGGCGCTCGAAGGCGGCGATGTTATCGATATCCGGGTGATCGTCAGCCCGAGTTCGCTCGGCACCTTTGGCATCCCGTCGCGTGACGACCGCATCGTGATCGAGGGCAACCCCAGCAACATCGAGACCATCGGCCCGCTCTACTACGGCGGCCAACTGTGCCGCGTGAACCTGCTCTGCCGTGGATAAGCGCGAAGCCATCCTGGCGCGGCTGGTCGAGGTCTGCGCCGGGCTCACCGGCGTCGTCACCGCAGCGCGCAATGTGCTCGACGTGCCCTCCCTGGCGCGACCCGCCTTCGTGGTGCAGGACGGCTCGGAGGAACGCCAGGATTCGGCAATCAGCGACAACCGCTCGGGCGTCGGGCGGTTCGAGATGAACGCGCAATGCTGGCTGCTGGTGCGCGGCGGCGCCAACGATGTCGGCCCGCTGATGAGCATGTTCCGCGCCCGCCTGGTGTACGCCATCACCAGCGACGCGACGCTGCGCAGCCTCACCGGCACGGTCGGCAGCATTCGCTACGACGGCTGCACGGTGTCCGAGCCGACCCCGGAGACCAAGGAACCGCGCATGGACCTTAACTTCAGCTTTATCTACACCCTGGCAATGAGTGATCTGGAGGCGATCAATGGCCTATAGCAGCACCAGCCCGAACGTCGACAACTACTGGATCGGCAAAGGGATCATCAAGTTTCAGCCGGATGGTTCGACCGGCTATGTAGCCTTGGGCAACGCGCCCGAGGTCGAGTACACGCCGGCCGTCGACGTGCTCGACCACTTCAGCTCGATGGCCGGAGTGCGCTCCAAGGACCGCAAGGTCGTGCGCGAGAAGTCGGCGAATATCCGCATCGTGCTGGAAGAGATGACGCCCGACAACCTCGGCCTGGCGTTCATGGGCACCGTCACCGACCCGACCGCGCCGGCCACCGAGCCCTACACGATCGACATCTTCTCCCTGTCGGAGATCAAAGGCTCGCTGCGCTACGTCGGCCAGAACGACATCGGCCCGCGCATCCAGGTCGACCTTCCGAATGTGTCGATCATCCCGACCAGCTCGATCAACCTTATCTCGGAAGAGTGGGCCAGCATGGAGATCACCGCCGAGGTGCTGATCGACGGCACCACCGGCAAGTTCGGCACGGTCACCTGGGGTATCACCGACGAAGTAATCGGTCCCTGATGCCCGGTCTCCGCGACATTGCCAAGAAGCTGCGCCGCACGGTGACGATCGCCGGCGAAGAGATCACCGTGCGCGGCCTGACCGCAGCCGAGATGGCCGATCTGCTGGGCACCTATCCCGAACTCAGCAAGCTGATGCGGAACGACTACGACCGGGTCGACGGCGAGGCGCTGCAAACCCAGGCGCCGGACTGCTTCGCGATGATGATCGCGCTAGGCACGGCCAACGGCAAGGCACCCGACGCGGAAGACATCGAGGCGGCGCGCTCGCTGCCGGGCGTCGCGGCGCTCGACCTGATTGCCGCCATCGCCGAACTCTCCCTGCCGAGGGCCGTCGTGCGCCCTTTCGTGGCGATGGTCCTGGACACGGAGATGTCCGGCGATACTGGCAGGGACCAGGATACGAAATAGCCGAGATGGCGCTGGCCTTGTCGCGGGCCGGCTATGGTTCGCTCGACGAAGTGATGGAGTGGACGCCCTACCGCATGAGTCAGGTGATCTTCATCCACGGCAAGCTGATGGAGCTTGAGCGCAAGGAGACGCTCGGCCTGCACGCCTTCGCCGCGCGCGGTGATCCGAAGGAGCTGCGCAAACTCCTGGGCCGCCGCGATGGCTAAGGTGAAGTTCGACCGGCCCGGCAAATATGCCAAGGGCATCGAGAAGTGGCAGGAGGCGTTGGCCAAGGCCACGACAATGGCCTTCCGCGACGGCGCCAAGCTGCTCGAAACCCAAACCCGCAGCGCGATCGAGGCGGCCGGCCTGGGCAGCAAGTTCGCCCGTCAGTTCAAAGGGTTTGGTTATCCGCGCCGTCAGTTCAGCTTGACGCCGACCATTCGCGGCTTCCACGCGCGCGGCTGGAAGGGCAGCCGCATCGGCCGCTACGCCAATATCTTTGCGCGCGGCGGCACGATCACCGGCAAGCCATTGCTCTGGGTGCCGCTGCCAACCGCGCCGCTGCGGATCGCCGGGCAGGCGACGACGCCAAAGCTCTTTATCGAAAACATCGGGCCGCTGGTGAAGCTGCACGGCACGCGCCGGCCGCTGCTGGCGGGGCAGTCGCTGCGCGCGGTCGAAGGGCGCCGGGCAACGGTCGGGCAACTCAAGACCGGCGCCCGCAACGCCCAGGCGCGCCGCGCCGGCGGCAAGGGCCGGCACACCGTCGCGGTGCCGATGTTCGTCGGCGTGCCCTCGGTCAAGATCCCGAAGCTCGTCGACATGGATGCGATCTTTGCGCGGGTCTCGCAGCAACTGCCGAAACTCTTTGAGGCGAGGAGTGCCGGCTGATGGCGTCCGGCGCTGACTTCCGCTCCCGGATCACGCTTGAGGGCGGCGACAAGATCGCCACCGATCTGCAAAGGATCGGGACTGAAGGCGACAAAGCATTCAACGCGGTCGGCAAAGCCGCCGACGCTTCGACCGCCTCGGTCAATTCCTTCGCCAAGGCAACCGAGGGCATGGCCCGCCAGATGGCCGCGCTGCGCAGCGCCGCGTCGAGAGCGGGGTCTGATCTCGCGACGATCGGCAAGCACGCCTCCGATTTTGGCGGCGCAATCAAGGACGTTGCGAACAACATCATTCCGCGTTTTCGCGAGGTCGTGGGACTCGCCTCGGTCGGTGGCGTCGCCGGCTTCTTCGCGCTCTTCGAGAGCACGGCCAAGTGGGGTCACGAGCTGGAGGAGAACTCTAAGAAGCTTGGTCTGGCCCCCGGGCAGTTCGGGTTGATCGCCAAGGCGGCCAAAGAGGCCGGGCTTGATGTCGACGTGCTGACCACCGGCATGCTCCGATTCGGCGCTGCGATGGAGAAGGCCGGCGACGAGCGTCAGAAGGCGTTCGGTGAGATTGCCAAGCTCGTGCTCGGCGCGGAGACGGCTCTGAGCCAGCTCGGCGGGCCGCAGGTCTTCAGGGGCGGCACCAGCACCGGGGACATCAAGCAGCAGCTTGAGGATCTGAAGAACACCGACGCTATCGTGAAGCTGCGAAAGCAGATCCTGGAGTTGAACTCGACGCCGTTCGTTACCCCGGCCCAGCAGCGGCAGTTGCAGGAGCTGCGGCTGCAACTGGAGCTGTTGCAACGGTCGGGCGCCAGCATCCAACCGCGAATCATCAACTTCCCGAAGCTGGGTGATTTCAAGGAGCAGGCCGAAGAAGCCTACATGGCGCTTCGGGCGCTGAACCGGATACCCAAGGAAGTAACGCTTGAGCAGTTCCTCTCAAACACCGCCAAGGTGCTGAGCGAAAACACCGAGGCCGCGGCCAAGCTCCGCGCGGAGTTCAACAAGATCGGCGCCGATCTCCCGGTCGCCAAGCTCGGCGAGCAGATCGACCAGACCCTGCCCGGCTTCAAGGATCTGTTTGCCCAACTCAAGGTGCCGCTGTTCGACAAGGCTACCGGCGGGCTTCGCAAGCTGACCGACGTGTTCGGGGACTTTCTCGACAAGTTCAAGGACAAGACCCCGACCGAGCAGTTCAGGATCGTTCGGGAGACGATGGGTCGGGGCGCCGAGGAACTCATCCCGATCATGCAGCGGGGCCGGAAGGGGCTGCTTGAGTTCTTCGACGCGGCCAGGGCGACCGGCCTCGACACCAGCGCCTTCGATTCGGAAATCAACAAGCTCGATGAAGCCTACAAGGCTTCGAGACGGTTGGACGGCGCGATCACTGCTATCCGAAAATCTCTCGTGGTTCCGTTCGCCGACGTGTTCACGCCGATCATCAACACCATGGCTGAGTCACTAAAAAATAGTCAACCCGAGGTCAAGGCGTGGGCGACCGGCATCGCCAACGACATGAAGGCCGCCGCCGCCGACATCCGGGCGGTATGGCAGGGCGCCGCGCCGACCACCGACTTCGGCAAGGGCTTCAAGGACGCGCTCGACGCGATCACGCTGGCGATCGGTTTCGTGCAGCAGGCGTTCGCCGGGCTGACCATTGCCATGCAGCCGGTCGCGGACTTGTTCAACTCGCTGCTCGGCACGGACTATTCGGCGCGGACCTATGCCCTGGCGGCAGCCTTCCTCTATTTCAGCGGCATCCTGCCGGCACTCATACTTGGCGTGCAGACGCTGATCGCGGCGCTTCAGTTCTTTCTCACCACGCCGCTCGGTCTTGTTTTAGCAGCGCTCGCCGCGATCGCCCTGACGATCTACCAGAACTGGGACAAGCTGGTTCCACTGTTTAATGCGGTGAAGGACACGCTGGTTTCGTTCGGTAGCTGGATCAGCGACACCTTCGTCGGCATCTGGAACACCGTCCTGACGACGGTGATGGGCTACTGGACGAACTTCGTCAATTTCATCGACAACCAGGTTCAGAAGCTCATCGGCTTTATCAACTCGCTCCGCAACCTGCTGCCCGGCGGCGCCAGTGCAGCGGCCAGCCCCACCGGCATGGCGACCGGCGGCCAAGTCCCGGGCACCGGCACCGGCGACAGCTTCCCGGCGATGCTGACGCCCGGCGAGTTCGTGATGCGGCGATCGGTCGTCGACGCCCTCGGCGCGCCGTTCTTCGCCGCCCTCAACCGCGGCATGGGCAGTTTCCTGCCGCGCACCCGGTTCGCCACCGGCGGCATCGTCGCCGATGGTGGCGGCGGCACGCCGGTGCATCTTCACCTCGGCGGCGCTGAGTTCGCGCTGTCGGGTCACAGCAAAGTGGTCGACGCCTTGGTCACCGAGGCCAGCCGGCAACGGATGCGATCGGGCGGGCTCAAGCCGTCGTGGTACGGCGGGCGTGTCAGCGGATGATCGCCCCGTTCCCGACCGGCTTCGATATCATCATCAGCGGCAATGCGCCGGGCGTGAACCCGTATTCGGCGCGCGGGCTTCGTGGCACGCTTGGCCCGATCGACGCCGCCAAGGGCGACAACAAGCTGCGCCGCACGGTTAACGGGACGCTGGTGTCCGTCGCCGCGCCGCAGATGTGGAAATACCGGCTCGAAGTGCAGGGCAACGACGTAGCTCCCGCCGCGCTCGATGGGCTGTGGGTCGGCATGCAGGCGACCGTGGATTGCCACGTCGAGTTGGCCTTCCTCACCGCCGGCGGCTCGGCCTCGCGGCCCATGGTGCCCGGCAGCGAGCGCTTCGACGGCGACTATACTTACTATCGGCCGCAATTGTTGATGCTGATAGTCGAGTTGGAAACCAGCACCGACGAATGGGCCGCCTCGGTCTCCTGGTCGATGACCCTGGAGGAAGTCTGAGTGCCGGGGCCGTTCTATTTTGCATACGTCGGCGACACGATCGTCGATCCCATCACGGTGGTCACCACCGGCAACGTCGCGGAAGCCAACCCCACCGTTACCGGCATTCCCACCGAGGCGCTCGCGGCGCTGACGCCCGGCAGCCGATACAACGCCACCGGCAACAGCATCCCGAGCAACACGACGTTTATCGCGCCGGACCTCGGCGCCACCTCGATCGATCTCGACCAGGCACCGACCGCGACGGTGGATGCGGCGCTGCTGACACTCACCGGGCCGCGCGCCGAGAACGAGCCGTTCGATCCGGTGGCGCACCTTCGCTTCGACGAGGATGTGCTGGGGTTCGAGATCGCGCAGAGCGAGGGCGACTTCGCGACGCTGACGGTCGATGTGAAGAATACCGGCGCCGGGCTGCTCGCGACCGGGCGCAGCTTGTGGTGCTGGCTGTCGATCGCCGGCGACCCCGACCCGGTGCCGCTGTTCAACGGCCGGCTGATCGGCACGCCGCGTCTCGCCGCCGCCGAGGTCATGCAACTCCAGTTCCTGGCGCGGCCGGATGACTACAACCAGCAGAAGCTCGCGCTCGCGGCGGATATGAAAGTGCTCCCGTTCTGGGATCCGGTGTGGCTGGCGACGCAGCAGGACAACCCGGACACGGTGCTCGAAACCTACTCGGCGCTGTGGCACACCGACCGGACGACGCTCGAAGTCACCGCCAGCGACATCATCGAGGGCGAGGCCGGCACCGTCACGGTCGGCGAGGACCGGGCGTTCTATGACACCTTCGCGATGGCGTTCGGCGAGGCGCCGCTGCGGCAAATCTCGGTGTCCGGCACGGTGTCCTGGGAACAGACCGGCGAAGGTCTGGTCGATGTCACCGGGCCGCTGGTCAGCGCCTTTGGCAAGGAGGGCAACACCGCGCGCCTCTTTGCCCATCTCGGCTCAACCCGCTGGAAAACCCCGATCAGCGGCGGCGCGATCATCTATACGTTCAACGGCACTTCGGTAAAATCCAGTTGGCCGCAACCCGGAACCAGTGTGGGCGGCGGCTGGGAAGTGGCGACCGGCGTCGTCGACGACCCCGCCGATCCCGACCAGGGCAATTCCTATTCGTTCTGCCGCGACGCCACGGCACCCATCGGTTACCTGAAACCGATGTCGTTCTTTACGCAGTACATCGGGCCGCCGCCGGCCGACGAACCAGGGGTAAACCCGCCGGCGTCCGATTTCACGGTGTTCATCACGCACGGGGTGTGGCGGTATCGCTTCGCCTATAACGCCTATTCGATTCGGATGGTGCTGCGGTATCAGGCCAACCGGCCGCGCACTGAAACCGTGCGCGCCGTCATGGTTGCAGATGTCGAGGATCTGTCCGACAACGCCGGCACCGACAGCAGCGAGGAAATCAGCTACTCGTCGGATAAGGTGGCCGAGGCGATCGATCCCGGTGGCGGGATACCGCTCGGCAGCCCCGAGGCCCGCACCTATCTGCAAACCGACCGCGGCGCGGCGTCATTCGAGTACCTGCTGCTGGCGGCTCGCGCCAAGCTGCGCGCCCGCGCCCGCTCGGTCGAGATCACCTTCGGCATCGATTTCCCGTTGTCGATCGGCATCTCGTTGCGCCATTCGGTGGCGCTGTTCGATCGGCGCATCCCCGGCGGTTCGGCGATCGGCAAGGTCAAGGCGTACCGCCTCACGGTCGGCGAAGACGGCATGTGGGGCGAGTTCACGATGGGTTGCACGATCGGCTCAGGTGTGCCGATCAGCGCCGCCATCGGGATCAATTCCTACGTCGATGACGGCTACGTCGATGACGGCTACCAGGTGATCGCCGGCAGCCAGCACATGTTCATCAGCGATGAACTTGCCTATCAGACCCTCGATCAATTCGAGGTCGTCGACGACGGGTTGAACCTCGCCCACATGACCGCCGGCCAGGCGGTCAAATCATGCACCGTGGTCAACGGGACCAACGTACACCTCAACCTGCTGACCCAGTACAATAACGTCAGCGTGCCCAAGAACGGCCTGGCGACCCCGTTCGACGCAATGAAGAAAAACGTCACCAAGATCACGCTGGAAATGCACCCGGTCACCGGGTCGCAATATCACACCGATTTCCTGCCGGCGGTATCGTTGCTGGCGATCCCCAAGACCATCGACCTCGGAGCCAACCCCGATGCTTGAATATATCGTCAGGCCGTTTCAAGCACCGAACGCGCACGGAACAATCATCATCCCGTCAACCGTGACGACCGAGAGCACCGAAAGCGCGGTGCTCAGTTGGGGCGGCGAGGCGACACTGCCGGATACGAAGTACTCGACCCTGACGATCAACTTCAAGCCGTGCAAAGAGGACAGCGTCGAGCTGAAGCGCGATGCCACAACGCAGAGGATCTATGGCAACGACCCCGAGAACTGGATCGACGTGAACCGCGCCGACAAGCTCTACCTCGATAAGCAGGAAGAGAACTGGAAGAAGAGCCCGTATTACGCCGACCAGACCGGCTACGCCGCCGACATCGGCAATTTCGAACCATCGGCCGGGTTTGGCGGCGAGGGCATCAACGACGCCCAGCATTGCGCCGTCACGATGAAATTTAAGAACGAATAAACGATGCCGTATTACGTTGAAGCTCCGATTGAGCGAGTGGTCAACGTCCACTGGAAGAAGAAGCCGGACGATCCCAACGACCCCGGCGAGCCGACCGACTTCCGGCAAACCTGCGGTGCGTTTATCAACGGCCACAGCGGTGCATTTTTCGGTTCAACCGGTGTCTACATATTAGATGGCTACTGGTTATATCAGCAGCATCCCGATGCCAGCCCGGGGCATCTTCCCACCAAACCGTACGACTACTTTAACCAGATGGAATACTACAACTACTTTCTCAATGGATCGTTGCCTTATATCTGGTCGCAGCCGAGTAGCTGGACGATTACGGGAGCGGATTATGCGGCGGGTGCTGTATTCAAAGAATTTCGCAACGTGAACATTCAGGTCTTTACCGGACACAACGCTGCGCCGGATCAGGTAACAACCGGATCGATCGAAATTCAGTCTCAGCGGGAGGGTGAAGTATATCCGCCGGCTTTCACTGTTGAGAATGCGAGTGGGGGTATCTACGCCGCCAATCCACCGCTCGTCGTGCAGGCGCATTGTTGTCCGAAGCCGGGTGCCAGCGGCTGCGACAGTTTTGAGACACCGGGCCACTGGCCGGGTTTCGACGCAAGCCCGGGTGAGTTGATGGCGATGGCGCCACCGCAGCCGCCGGGGTGGGGCACGTTTTTCGATCCGCGGTCGCTGGTCGTGTATCCCGCGCCCGGCAGCACCGAAGATCCGGTAAGGCCGCCGCCCGGTGCCCGTCGCCGTGCCGAGCCGCGGCTGCCGCCGCCACTGATTGTTCCGCAGCGCCTTGAGGTTTAGCCGGTGGATCTGACATTTCGCAACGATGGCCCGTGGGGCGCCGGCAAGGGCGCCAACCTCCAGGCCGCGGAGGTCGATCAGAATTTCTGGGAAGTCGCCACCGAGATACTGAACCTGT
>Ga0247672_1000122_pt1 | contig 15715 bp, 15 predicted proteins | sample CNK13_metaG_FD_182719 | JGI IMG/M metagenome (GOLD analysis project Ga0247672, IMG submission 182719) | Soil microbial communities from Purdue University Martell Research Forest, Indiana, United States - CNK13 | ecosystem: Environmental > Terrestrial > Soil > Temperate forest > Bulk soil... | reverse complement strand
AAGCCCTACGCTGCGGCTGTCGCGAACCAGAAGCGCGGCACGTGGGTCCGCACGGTCGCGCAACCTTTGACCGGCAGGACGCTGGGCATTCTCGGGCTCGGAGCGATCGGCCAGCACGTTGCGCGGATCGCGTCGGTCCTCGGCATGCGGGTGATCGGGACGCGGCGCCGGCCGGAGCCGGCGCCCAATGTCGCCAAGGTCCTGCCCTCGGATCGAACACCCGAAGTCTTGGGCGAGTCCGATTTCGTGCTGCTGCTCCTGCCGGCGACGCCGGAGACCGAGAACTTCGTCGACGCGCAGCGCCTGGCCATGATGAAGCCCGGCGCCTGGCTCCTGAACTTCGGCCGCGGCCACCTCGTCAAGGACGACGACCTGATCGCGGCGGTCAAGGCGAAGAAGATCGCCGGCGCGGTGCTGGATGTGTTCCGGCAGGAGCCGCTGCCGGCGGAGCACCCGTTCTGGACGACGGAGGGCATCATCGTGCTTCCGCATCTCGGCGGTCCGCATCCGCAGCGCGACCGGTTCGTCGCGCGCCTCTTCGCGGAGAATCTGGGACGTTTCCTGGACGGAAAACCGCTCAGGGAGGTGGTCGACCGCAAGACCGGGTACTGAGGCAGCAGGCGGGGCGTTATTCGCCCTCGGCCACTTTTCGGCGCCGGATGGCTTCGAGAATCAACCACGCGGCGCCTGCAACGAGCACCATTACAAAGGTCCAGCGCACGAGCCTGAGGAGCGTTTCGGCATTGACGGCGGGCCAGGGAAACTTGCTCAGAACGGCCCAGCGCTCGAGCAGCCAGTGCCACGCGGTGTGGCCGACCAGGAGAGAGAGGACGATGGTCGCGGCGCGCTCCGACACGTGGCGGAAGACGAAGTCGAGCGCCGGCACCGCGACGATGAGCACGAGGAGCTGGCCGAGCTCCACGCCGACGTTGAACGCCAGGAGCGACGTGACGAGGTGCGCGCCGGCGAACTGCAGCATCTGCTGCAGCCCGTAGGCAAAGCCGAACCCGTGCACCAGGCCGAAGCCGAAAGCCATCATCCACCGCCACTGCAATCTCGCGCCGAGCACGTTCTCCAGCGCCATGTAGAAGATCGACGCCGCGATCAGCACCTCGATGAGCGGCGGGAACCACAGCGCGTCGGGTCCATGGCCCAGGGCGGTCGCAATCAGCGTGATCGAATGCGCGACGGTGAAGGCGGTCACGATGGCGACGAGCGGCCAGAAGCGGCGGAACGGGACGACCAGGCATAGCAGGAAGAGCAGGTGGTCGGTGCCGCCGAGGATGTGCAGGAATCCGGAATAGACGAAGCTCAGGGCCGCCTGATACCAGCGCGGGTCGAGGCGCACGAGCCCCGGATCGCCGTGCAGATCGAACGCCCTCGTCTCGCCGGGCGAGGGGATGAACCGCATCACCACGTTCACCTTGATGCCCAGGCGCTCGAGACGCGGGCGGATGGAGAACTGCGAGCGCTCGGTGCGGATCGGGTACTCGAGCAGCACGTCGAGCAGGCCCTGGCTCCAGTAAAGCTCGGTATCGTTCCCGAGGCGCGGCGCGTCGAAGTGCGCCACGGCGGTCTCATAGGAGGCGAAGGAACGGTCCGATTCGAGCGATACGCGCGCCGCGAGCACGCGCGGACGCGGCAAGCGGGCGTCGTCCTCGTAGAGCTCGATCTCGTCGCCGAGCCACAGCGCCGCGGCGTCGCGCAACGCCGTGTCGACGCGGGTGAAGTCCAGGAAACCCCCGCGGCGCTGCGGCACGTCGACGTCGCGCATCGCCTTGAGGGGCACGCGCATGACGAGCTTCAGCGCCTGCCCTTCCGGCTTCAGGAAGGCCAGCACCCGGACCTCGTCGGGAACGTCGTGCGCGCGCGCGCTGGGCGCAAGAGCGAGCAGCAGGCCTAGAACGAGCCCTAGAGGGACGGCGATGGTTCGAGCCAAGCGCACCCAGTATTGCAGATTTTGCATATACTGAAGACGTCACTCGTGGAGGAGGGGCAATGCGCAACCGCAAGATCGTGGGCGGGATTTTCGTCGGCCTTCTCGTGTTGCTCGGCTGCACGCAAGGCCTTCTCCAGCAGCAGGCGAACCAGACGAACCAGGGCGAGCTCGTCGACGCGCCGGCGTTCGAAGTCGATCCCCTCTGGCCCAAGCCGCTGCCGAACCACTGGCTGCTCGGCATGACCATCGGCGTGTGGGTCGACGAGCAGGACCATGTCTGGATCATCCACCGGAGCTCGGCGACGCTGAACGCGAACGAGCGCGGCGCCGAGCTCGAGCCGCCGACCGGCGAGTGCTGCCGCGGCGCGCCGCCGGTGCTGGAGTTCGACCCGGCGGGCAATCTGCTGCGGCACTGGGGCGGGCCCGGGCAGGGCTACGAGTGGCCGCAATCGAACCACGGCATCTTCGTCGACTACAAGGGCAACGTCTGGATCGGCGGCAACGGCGAGAAGGACGCGCATATTCTCAAGTTCACCAAGGACGGCAAGTTCCTGATGCAGGTCGGGCGCCTCGGCAACAACAAGGGCAGCAACGACCTGGAGAACTTCGGCCGGGTGGCGAAGATCTTCGTCGACCCGAAGACCAACGAGGCGTTCGTCGCCGACGGCTACGGCAACCGCCGCGTGGCGGTGCTCGATGCCGACACCGGGAAGATGAAGCGCTACTGGGGCGCCTACGGCAACCGCCCGCAGGACGGACCCCTTGCTCCCTTCAACCCCGACGCGCCGCCGTCGCAGCAGTTCAGGAACCCGGTGCACTGCTCCGACGTGTCCAACGACGGCTTCGTCTACGTGTGCGACCGGCAGGGGAACCGCCTGCAGGTGTTCACCAAGGACGGAAAATTCGTGAAGGAACAGTGGTACGCGAGGCGCAGCCTTTCCGAGGGATCGGTGTGGGACGTCGCGTTCTCGCGCGATCCGGAGCAGCGCTACCTCTTCATGGCCGACGGGCGCAACCAGAAGGTGCGCATCATCCTGCGCGAGACGCTGGAGGAGATCACCAACTTCGGCGACGGCGGCCGCCAGCCCGGGCAGTTCTTCGGCGTCCACAGCATTGCCACCGACTCGAAAGGCAACCTCTACACCACCGAGACGTACGAGGGGAAACGCCTGCAGAAGTTCGTCTACAAGGGCATGCGGCAAGTCAGACGCACACAGGGCGTGGCCTGGCCATCGATGTAACAAGTTAACCCCGTGCGGCGCGATTTCCTGAAGAGGGCTTGGCTTCTTGGCGCAGGCCTTGCCGTGCGCCCAGCGCTCGCGCAGCCCGAAAGCGAGCGTCCCAAAGAAGGCGACGTCCTGGTCGCAATCGAAGGCGACTCCAGAGTGCCGCTCGAACCGAAAGATATTCCGCGGGACGCGCGGCCCCTTCTGGCGTGGCCGATGGATCCGGCGGGCAACGTGGTCCGCGGCGGCTCGCGCCTCAACAAGGTGCTGCTGCTCAGGCTCGATCCTGCGACGCTCGTCGGCGGGACGCGCGAGCGTGCGGCCGACGGCGTGGTCGCGTATTCGGCGATTTGCCCGCACGCCGGCTGCGAGGTCAACGTCTGGGCCGCGGAGCAGAAGACGCTCGAGTGCTCGTGCCATTACTCGCACTACAACCCGCGCGACGGAGCCGCCGTGATCGACGGACCGACTCCGCGCGCGCTTGCCGCGCTTGCGTTGAAGCTCGCTGACGGCAAGCTGGTGGTCGCAAAGCCGTTCAGTGGACGCGTCGGCATCGTGCCGACCTGATCGATTTCAAGGGAGAAACGACATGCCTGCCAAGAGGACATTCCTGCAAGGTGCGTCTGGGGCCGCGCTCGTTGCGGCCGCGCTTGTTACGGGCTTCTCTGCGGCCTGGGCGCAGATGCCAAAGGTCGTCGCGCCCGCATCGGCCACGCCGGTGCCCGGACCGGTACCCGAGGTGCTCCAGAAGTACGCCGCGGTCACGGCCGAGCGGCTGAAGAAGCCGGAGGACGGGAACTGGCTCCACTTCCGCCGAACCTACAACGGCTGGGGCTTCAGCCCGCTCAACGAGATCACGCCCAAGAATGTCGGCCGCCTGCAGCTCGTCTGGAGCATGGCGACGGGGCAGGTCGAAGGCCACCAGGCGCCGCCGATCGTCAACAACGGCGTGATGTTTGTCGCCACGCCCGGCAACCAGCTCCTTGCCATCGAAGCCAAGACCGGCAACCTGCTGTGGCGCTATAAGCGGCGGCTGCCCGAAGACGTCGTCCATCTGCATCCGACCAATCGCGGCGTCGCGCTCTACGGCGACAAGGTCTACTTCGCTTCCGCCGATTGCATGCTGGTGGCGCTCGACGCCCGGACCGGAAAGGAGCTCTGGACCACGGCCGTCGACGACTACAAGCAGGCCTATTACATGTCGCTCGCGCCTCTCATCGTCGACGGCAAGGTGATCCTCGGCGCATCGGGCGGCGAGCTCGGCGTGCGCGGGTTCGTGGCCGCCGTGGATGCCGAGAGCGGCAAGCCGTTGTGGAAGACCTACACCATCCCGGCGCCGGGCGAGCCCGGCGCCGACACCTGGCCGGCGGGCGGGGATCACTACAAGCGCGGCGGCGGCGCGGTCTGGATCACCGGCACCTACGATCCGGAAACCAACCTCAGCTTCTGGGGCACCGGCAATGCCGCGCCGTGGTTCGGCGATCAGCGCCCGGGCGACAACCTCTACACCAGCTCGGTGATCGCGCTCGACGCCAACAGCGGCGCCATCAAGGGTCATTTCCAGTATCACCCCAACGATTCGTGGGACTGGGACGAGGTTTCGCCGCCGATGGTGGTCGACTACAAGCGCGGCGGGAAAGCCGTGAAAGGGCTGATCAACGTCTCGCGCAGCGGCTACATCTGGGATCTCGAGCGCACCACCGGCAAGATCAATTTCGTGGCCGGCCGGCCGTATGTGCGACAGAACGTGTTCAAGAGCCTCGATCCCAAGACCGGCCGGCCCGAGATCGACGACGCGCGCAAGCCCGGCACGGGCAAGGCGGCCGAGTTCTGTCCGAGCCTGTGGGGCGGGAAGGACTGGCCGCCGGCCGCCTTCAGTCCCCGCACGCGCATGATCTACATCCCCGCCAACGACAATCTGTGCCACGAGCTGGTCGGCGAACCGCCGAAGTACGTGGTCGGCGAGCGCTACATGGGCGTGGCGAAGAACGTCATGAAGATCGCCGAGGGCGCGGATCACGTCGGCGAATTGCAGGCCTGGAACGTCGACACCGGCAAGAAGGTGTGGACGACCAACCTGCCGTCGTTCAGCTTTGGGCCGGTGCTTGCGACCGGCGGCGACCTGCTGTTCTCGGGCGGCACCAACGACCGCCTGTTCCGCGCATTCGACGCACGGACCGGGAAGATCCTGTGGCAGTACCCCACCATCTCAGGCATCACCGCCGTGCCGGTGTCGTTCCAGGTCGACGGCAAGCAGTACATCGCCGTGCAATCGGGTTGGGGCGTCGATGCGGCGAAAATGCAGGCCCGGATGAACCTGCTGTTCCCGGGGCAGTATCCCGAGGTGCCGCAGGGCGGCGCAGTCTATGTGTTCGCGCTGAAGTGACGCGGCGATTACCCCATACGTGCTAACTTCGGCAGACTTGCCATCTTGGCTGGACGTTACCGGGGAACACCTATGATTTTGGGCTTGAGCCTGCGTTGCAGCGCGATCACGGCGGGTTTGGCGCTGGTTGCCGCTCTCGGCGGCTGCAGCAGCATCTACGGTGACACGAGCATGAACGTCACGTATTCCTACGACCCGGCTTTCAGCTTCGCCAATTCGAAGACCTACGCCTGGCTCAAGTCCACGCCGATGTACGGACAGAATGCGCTGGTGGAACCCAACGTGCGCTACCTGACGGACCGCGACTTCCAGGCAAAAGGTTTGAGTCTTGCGGGAGACAAGCCGGCTCTCGTCGCATGGGTGAGCTACGACTCGGACACCTACGGCGTCTACAGCGGTAGTGCGTACGACCTGCGCGCGCTGACGCTCAACGTCGCGCGTGCCGAGGACCGGGCGCTCGTCTGGCAGGGACGAGCGCGCGGGGGCATGAGGAGCGACGCCGCCTCGGGAGACCTGAAGAAGGCTGTCGACGCGATGCTGGCCCATTTTCCGCCGAAGTAATTGCGGTCGCGGGCTTCGAAAGTCTGATGCGCCGCAGGCGCTGGCTCATCGCGCTCGGACTGCCGGTGCTGGTGTCGCTGCCGTTCGTCTACGTGCAGGTCGTCGAGCGCCCGTCGCTCGACCGCGACTGGTCGCCCGACCAGGCGGTGATGCCGACCGCCGCGATCGACGGCGACAAGGTGACGATCGACAAGGTGCGCAACTTCGCCTATCGCGCCCCGGACGATTACACGCCCGCCTATGAGCAGCGCAGCTACGACCTTGCCAGGCTGGATTCCGTGTGGTTCGTGGTCGAGCGCTTTGGCGACGCGCCGGCGATCGCGCACACGTTGCTCAGCTTCGGCTTCGGCGGCGAGTACCTCGCGATCTCGGTCGAGGTGCGCAAGGAGCGGGGAGAGGTCTACACGCCGCTGAAGGGACTGCTGCGCCAGTACGAGCTCATGTACGTCGTCGCCGACGAGCGCGACGTGATCGGGCTGCGCACGAACTTCCGCCGCGATCCGGTCTTCCTCTATCCCGTGAAGACGACGCGCGAGCGGATGCGCAGGATGTTCCTCGAGATGCTGGCGCGCGCCAACCGGCTCGCGCTCGAGCCCGAGTTCTACAATTCCCTCACCAACAACTGCACCTCGAACATCGTGGCGCACGTGAACACGCTCGCGCCTCGCAGCATCCCGTTCAGCTACAAGACCCTCTTCCCCGCGTACTCAGACCGCCTCGCCTACGAGCTCGACCTGATCCCGGCGGATCAGCCGTTCGACAAGGTGCAAGCCGCGCATCGCATCGATCTGCTTGCGCAACGCGACCGGGTGGGGCCGGATTTCTCCAGCCTCATCCGCGCACAGGTCGCCAAGTGACCCGGATGGACAGGAATGTCCTGTCTTGCCAACGCGAATCAGCTTCGGGCCTTGGACTGGTTCAGGGCCACCGCGGCGCGGATGAGCTCCTTCAACGCCTTCTCGTCGATCTTGTCGCCTTCGCGGAAGTCGATGGCACGCCTCGTGTTCCCCTCGAGGCTGGAGTTGAAGAGGCGCGATGGGTCCTTCAGGGACGCGCCCCTGGCGAAGGTCATCTTCACGACGCTCTTGTAAGTCTCGCCGGTGCAGAGGATCCCGTCGTGGTACCACGTCGGGACGCCGCGCCACTTCCACTCCTCGACCACCTCGGGGTCGGCTTCCTTGACCAGGGTGCGGACCCGGCTGAGCGTTTTGCCCCGCCAGTCGCCCAGCTCCTTGATTCTCGCGTCGATGAGCTGGGAAGGAGATTTGCTTTTCATGGCAGCGCTCAATGATACGCGACGCTCGACGTTCGACCCTCGAGTGTAGACGCCGCAGGCTCAGCGGGTCTAAGCTCGCGGTTCCTCAAGGGGAGGAAACCGTCATGATGAAGACCGGAGCAAACCCGGGTTGCCTCTGGCAAACCGATTGAGCCGAGATAGCCCCGATGCCTAAACGGCGCCGGTTAGCTCCACATTAGGGCTCTAGTTCTATTCCGTGCGTCGACCGCCGTACTTCGACATTCCTGCCTCGGATCCGGCGCGCGCTATTTCGTTTTACTCGAAGTTGTTCGGCTGGAATTTTGTTCGTAGTGACGAGGGAATAGACTATTGGACCATTATTCAGGCATCGCCAGACGGAGAGGAAGTCATTGGCGGCCTCGCTCCGCGAATCGGTTTTTATCCAGGCGAACCGGCGCTCAAAGGCTTCATCAACGCATACGTCTGTTACTTTCCGGTTGCCGACATTGATGGCACGCTTCGCACCGTCGGTGAGTTAGGTGGCATGACATTCATGCAGAAACACCACATTCCCGGGATTGGATGGAGAGCGCTTGCCAAGGATAGTGAAGGCAACGTCCTGGGCCTGATCCAGCACGAACCGAAGCATTGAGGCGACCTCAGCGGGAGCCTGACGATGACGATCGCCATTACCGCCTTTGAACGCTCGCCCGACGGCGGCCAGGGATTGGCGCGCGATACGCGCGTTCGCTGGGCGCTCGAGGAAGTGGGTCAACCTTACAAGGTTCGCCTTCTTTCGTTTCGCGCGATGAAGGAGCCCGCGCACCTGGCGCTTCATCCTTTCGGCAAGATTCCGACCTATGAGGAAGGCGACCTGGCCCTGTTCGAGACCGGGGCGATCGTCTTCCATATCGCCGAGCGCCATGCGGGACTCCTGCCGGACGATCCCAATGCCCGCGCGCGCGCGATCACGTGGATGTTTGCAGCGGTCAACACAGTGGAGCCGCCGATCATCGAGCTCGCAAACGCGAAGCTGCTCGAGGGTGACAAGCCCTGGAACAAGGAGCGCCTGCCTCTGGTCGAGGATCGCGTCCGCAGCCCGATGGAGCAGCTTTCTCGTCGCCTGGGCGATGCCGACTGGCTCGATGGCGGGTTCAGCGCTGGCGACCTGATGATGGTGCATGTGCTGCTCAGGCTGAGACCATCGGGGATTCTCGACGAGTACCCGAACCTGGCGGCCTATGTCGCCCGCGGCGAAGCGCGCCCGGCCTACAAGCGGGCGTTTGCCGCTCAGTTGGCGGTTTACAAGGGAAGCCGCTGACCTACAATGCCGCGAAGAGGAGGTGCACCCATGGAAATTCGCATCAAGCACGCCGCGCTAGCGGCCGCCCTGCTGCTCGGCGCGAGCGCCGCGCAGGCGCAGCTCAAGATCGCCTACATAGACCCGCTGTCGGGTTCCTTCGCCAACGTCGGCGAAGCGGGCTTGAAGCACTTCCAGGCGATGGCCGAGGAGATCAACGCGAAAGGCGGCATCAACGGCCAGAAGGTCGAGATCGTCGGCTTCGACAACAAGGTGAGCCCGCAGGAGGCGCTCAACCAGCTGAAGCGAGTGATCGACGACGGCATCCGCTTCATCACGCAGGGCAACAGCTCGGCGGTTGCCGGCGCGCTGATCGAGGCGGTGAACCGCCACAACGAGAGGAACCCCGGCAAGGAGATCCTGTACCTCAACTACGCCGCGGTCGATCCGGCCTTCACGAACGACAAGTGCTCGTTCTGGCACTTCCGCTTCGACGCCAACAGCGACATGAAGATGGAGGCGCTCACCACCTGGATGGCGCAGAACAAGAACATCAGAAAGGTGTACCTCATCAACCAGGACTATTCCTTCGGGCAGGCGGTGCGCAAGGCGGCGCGCGAGATGCTGAACAAGAAGCGTCCCGATATCCAGATCGTCGGCGATGACCTGCACCCCCTCGGCAAGGTGACGGACTTCTCGCCCTACGTCGCGAAGATGAAGCAGGCCGGCGCCGACACCGTCATCACCGGCAACTGGGGGCAGGACATGAGCCTGCTCATCAAGGCGGCAAAGGACGCGGGTCTCAACGCCGACTTCTACACCTACTACGCGGGCGGCCTCGGCGCGCTTCCGGCGATGGGCGAATCCGCGCTCGGGCATGTCAAGCAGATCACCGAGTGGCACGAGAACGTGCTGCCGAGCTCGATCGAGAAGTGGAGCCAGGACTTCGAGAAGAAGTACAAGGTGGACTTCTACTACCTGCGCGTCCGCACCGCGATGCAGATGTTTGCCGAGGCCGCCAGGCGGGCGAAGTCGAACGACCCGAAAGCGGTGGCCTACGCGCTGGAAGGCCTGCGCTTCGACACGCCGACCGGCGAGGCCGAGATGCGCAAGCAGGACCACCAGCTGATCCAGCCGCTTTACCTTTCTACGGTGCAGAAGACGGCGGCGAAGGGCGGGCCGAAGGAAGTGAAGTACGACGTCGAGGGCACCGGCTTCGGCTTCAGGACCGACGCGAAGCTCGAAGCCTCCACTTCGGCGCAGCCCACCTCCTGCCGCATGACGCGGCCCTGAGCGGGCGCGCCGAAACAATGGAGACTTGACGGGGACTTCGGTCCCCGTTTTGTTATGGACTTCCTGCTCGTCCAGGTCCTGAACAGCATCAGCTACGGGCTGCTGCTGTTCATGCTGGCCTCGGGTCTCACCCTCGTGTTCTCGCTGATGGGCGTGCTCAACTTCGCGCACGCGAGCTTCTACATGCTCGGCGCTTATTTCGCCTACCAGATCAGCCGCTGGATCGGCTTCTGGCCGGCGCTCGTGCTGGCGCCGCTCGGCGTGGGCGCGCTCGGCATGGCGGTCGAGCGCTTCGCACTGCGCCGGGCGCACAGGTACGGCCACGTCGCGGAGCTTCTCTTTACCTTCGGCCTCGCCTACCTCATCGAGGAAGCGACGCATCTCGTCTGGGGCCGCTCCGCGGTGCCGTACCGGGTGCCGCCGGACCTGGACGGGCCGCTGTTCTCGATCATGGGCACCCAGTACCCGATGTACCGCGGTTTCATGATGCTCGTCGCGGTGGCGATGCTGGTCTCGATCTGGCTCGTGCTGAAGAAGACGCGCATCGGCCTCGTCATTCAGGCGGCGCTCACCCACCCGCAAACCGTCGAGGCGCTCGGCCACAACGTGCCGCGCGTCTTCATGCTGGTGTTCGGCGGCGGCGTGGCGCTCGCGGGCCTCGCCGGCGTGATCGGCGGCAACGCCTTCATCACCGAGCCCGGCATGGCCGCGGCGCTCGGGCCGATCGTCTTCGTCATCGTGGTGGTCGGCGGCATGGGCTCGCTCGGCGGCGCCTTCATCGCCTCGCTCCTGATCGGGTTCATCCAGACCTTCGCCGTCTCGCTCGATTGGGGCCTCTTCGGCTACAACATCTCGCAGGTCGCGCCGGTGCTGCCGTACCTCGTCATGGTGCTGATGCTCATCGTGCGGCCGAAGGGCTTGATGGGAACGCGCGAGGGATGAAACTTTCCCTCCGAATGGGGTCGTCCCTCGTCTGGGCGGTGACGGCGGTGCTGCTCGTGGTCGCGCCGTGGATTTTCCCCGGCAGCTTCGCGCTGACGCTGCTCACGCAGATGGGAACGCTCGCGATCTTCGCGTTGAGCTACAACATGCTGCTGGGGCAGGGCGGCATGCTCTCTTTCGGCCACGCCGTCTACTCGGGCCTCGGCGCCTACGTCACGGTGCACGCGCTGAACCTGCTCGGGAGGGGCGCCTTCGTCACGCCGCTGCCACTCCTGCCGCTCCTCGGCGGCGTCGCCGGACTCGCCTTCGGCGTGCTCTTCGGCTACGTGACGACGAAGCGCGCCGGCACCACCTTCGCCATGATCTCGCTCGGCATCGGCGAGATGGTCTACGCCTGCGTGCTGATGTTCCCGGGCTTCTTCGGCGGCGAGGCCGGCATCTCGACCAACCGCACCGTGGGGCAGCCGCTCCTCGGCCTCAATTTCGGGCCGGCGTTGCAGGTGTACTACCTCGTCGCAGCGTGGAGCTTCCTCTGCATGCTGGCCATGTACGCGCTGACGGGCACGCCGCTCGGACGCATGGCGAACGCGGTCCGCGACAACCCCGAGCGCGCCGAATTCATCGGCTACGACACGCGGAAAGTGCGCTTCCTGCAGCTCGTTCTTTCCGCCTTCTTCGCCGGCGTGTCGGGCGCGCTCTCGTGCATCAACTTCGAGATCGTCGGAGCGGAGAACGTCTCGGCGCTGCGCTCAGGCGGCGTGTTGCTGGCGACGTTCATCGGCGGCATCCCTTTCTTCTTCGGACCGGTGCTCGGCGCCGTGATCTTCATTCTCTTCGTCGCCGCGCTCTCCGGCGTTACGAAGGCGTGGCTCCTGTACCTGGGTCTTTTCTTCTGCGCGATGGTGCTCTACGCGCCCGGCGGCGTCGCGTCGCTCCTGCTCGCGCAGATCGGCGTCATCCGCGCCGGCAAGTTCGGCCGCCTCGTCGTCCCCTACGCCGCGGGCGCCGTGGCGTGCGCGACGGCGCTGTGCGGGCTGATCGGCATCGTCGAGTCGGTTTACCGGCTCTCCGATTCCACCCAGGGCACGGCGATGAGGCTGGCGGGCCTCCAGCTCGACGCGGCGCAGTCCGCCGTTTGGGTGGGCTCGTCCATGCTGCTTGTCGCAGGCTTCGTGGCGTTGCGCTTCGCCGCGCGGTTCATCGGCCGCCGCTGGACGGAAGTGAAGGCGGCATGAGCGCCGCGCTCGAGCTCGTCGACGTCCATAAGAGCTTCGGCTCGACGCGGATCATCAACGGCGTCTCGCTCTCGGTGGCGCCGGGCGAGCGGCACGCGATCATCGGCCCCAACGGCGCCGGCAAGAGCACGCTCTACAACCTGGTCTCCGGGCGCTTCCCGCTCACCTCGGGGGCCATCCGCTTGAACGGCGAGGATGTGACGAACCTGCGGCCATACCAGATCAACCGCAAGGGCCTTGCGCGCAGTTTCCAGGTCACGAACCTCTTCAACAACCTCTCGGTATACGAGAACCTGCGTTGCGCGGTCCTCTGGGGCGCGGGCTATCGGTACTCGTTCTGGCATCGCCTGTCGCGGCTCGCCAGTGTAAACGCGCGGGTGGACGAAGTGCTCGCCAAGATCGGCCTCGCGCGCCGGGCGCGGACGGCGGCGGGCACGCTTTCCTACGCCGAGCAGCGCGCGCTCGAGATCGGCGTGACGATCGCCGGCGGCGCGAGCGTGATCCTGCTCGATGAGCCGACCGCGGGCATGAGCCGAACCGAGACCGCTCACGCGGTCGAGCTGGTGCGGCAGGTGACCGTAGACAAGACGCTCTTGATGGTGGAGCACGACATGGGCGTGGTGTTCGACCTCGCCGACCGCATCTCGGTGCTCGTCTACGGCGAGATCATCGCGAGCGGCACGCCGCAGGAGATCCGTGCCAACGCGGCCGTGCAGGCGGCCTATCTCGGCACCCTGGGGAAAGGGAAAGCCCATGCTTGAGGTGCGCGGGCTGAACGCGTGGTACGGAAAGAGCCATATCCTGCGCGGCGTGCAGCTCGACGTGCGCGCCGGCGAAATCGTCAGCCTGCTCGGCCGCAACGGCGTCGGCCGGTCCACGACGCTGCGGGCCATCATGGGACTCGTGCAGCGGCAGGGTTCGGTGAAGTTCCAGGGCCGCGAGCTCTCGGGCCTGAAGGCGTTCCAGATCGCGCACGCCGGCCTCGGCTACGTGCCGGAAAACCGCGACGCCTTCCCGACGCTCACCGTGCGCCAGAACCTGCTCCTGGGGCAGAAGTCGGCGCGGGGCGGCGGGCGCTGGACGATGGAACACACTTTCGAGCTGTTTCCGAACCTGAAGGCGCGGGCGAACACCTTGGCGGGCGTGCTGTCGGGCGGCGAGCAGCAGATGCTCACGCTTTGCCGCACGCTGATGGGCGACCCGGAGCTCGTCATGATCGACGAGCCGACCGAGGGCCTCGCGCCGAAGCTCGTCGAGCAGGTGGCGAGCTTTTTCCAGGAGGTGAAGAAGCGCGGCATCTCGATCCTGCTGGTCGAGCAGAAGCTCGCCATCACGCTCGACATCTCCGAGCGCCTGTACGTGATGGGGCGCGGCGCCATCGTGTTCGAAGGCACGGCGGACGACGTGCGCAGGAACGCCGCGATGCGGAAGGAATGGCTGGAGGTGTAGCTTCTAGGCCGGTTCCTCCCATATTCAGCCAGACGCAAGGCGAGGGCACGGCGCTTGCACGTGGAGCGGCAGCACACGCGCGATTACCCATAGCGCATCGGTAAACGGTCTACGACCCCATTGAACCAGGAATTCTGCAATGAAACGCTTGATCCTTTTTCTATTGCTCGCAGCATTCACACTCTCGGGATGCGGCAGCGTTCCTCCGTACGGGCAGGCGGAGCCTCCGGGATCGCCCTGGGCGAATGATCCCTACTTCACGGCGCCTCCGACGTGAGCGCCGAAAAATGAGCAGCCGACCCTAGGTCAAAGGCCTGAAGCGAGTCTGATTCTTGCTAACTGCTGCTTGGGCATGCGCGCGCGCTGGTTACAACTCGTCCTCGGCATTCTTTGCATGGCGATGGTGGCCAACCTTCAATACGGTTGGACGCTGTTCGTCAGCCCCATCGACAGCAAGCACCACTGGGGTCGCGCGGCGATCCAGGTGGCTTTCTCGATTTTCGTGCTGCTCGAGACCTGGCTCGTGCCGATCGAAGGCTATCTCGTCGATCGATTCGGGCCCCGGCCGGTCGTGCTCGGAGGCGGGATCCTGTGCGGGCTGGCATGGACCCTCAATTCCTATGCCGACACGCTGAGCGTCCTCTACATCGCCGCCGCGATCGGCGGGCTCGGAGCGGGCGCGGTGTACGGCACCTGCGTAGGCAATGCTCTCAAGTGGTTCCCCGACCGACGCGGACTGGCGGCGGGCCTCACGGCGGCCGGTTTCGGTGCCGGCTCGGCCCTCACCATCGTGCCGATCGCCGCGATGATCAAGACGCATGGCTATGAGCAGGCTTTCCTTTATTTCGGCCTCGGCCAAGGGATCATCGTCGTCTTGCTGTCGCTTTTCCTCGTTGCGCCGATAGCGAGCGAGGTGCCGAGGGCTGGAGCCGCGATCCCGCAGGCGCGGCGCCAGTTCGCGCCGATGGAAGTCCTCAAGACGCCGGTGTTCTGGATCATGTACGTGATGTTCGTCCTGGTCGGCGCCGGCGGTCTCATGGCCACCGCGCAGCTTGCGCCGATTGCCAAGGACTTCGGCATCGCCGACACGCCCGTCAGCATGCTCGGGCTGACGCTTCCGGCGTTGACCTTCGCGCTCGCCATCGATCGTGTCCTGAACGGAGTCACGCGTCCGTTCTTCGGCTGGGTGTCGGACCACATCGGCCGCGAGCTGACGATGTTCATCGCCTTCGCGCTCGAGGCCGGCGGCATTCTTGCGCTCTCGGCCTACGGCCGCGATCCGGTCACGTTCGTCATACTGAGCGGCCTGGTCTTCTTTGCCTGGGGCGAGATCTACAGTCTCTTCCCGGCGACCTCCGCCGATACCTTCGGGACGAAGTTTGCCGCCGCCAACGCGGGAATCCTGTACACGGCCAAGGGCACCGCGTCGCTGCTCGTGCCGTTGGCCAACATCCTCGCTTCGCGCACCGGCGGCTGGCAGAGCGTGTTCGTCATCGCCGCGGTCCTGAACGCGGTGGCGGCGTTGATGGCCTTGATCGTCCTGAAGCCGAAACGAAAGAGTTTCCTGAGCACCGCGGCCGCAGCAGAGCCCCCGCGAACGGGCAGGCTGGCCGGCAACGTGTCTTAGCCCCTGCGCCGCGAGTCAACTCGGAGCAGCAGCCAGAAATGCTCCTTGTCGTCGCCCGGGCGTGCGCCGCTCCAGAGCAGTCGCCAAGGGCCGCCGCGGCCGATCTCTTCAGGCGTATGCAACGATTGGACGAGAAGCAAGGGACACCGAGCGCCGGTGGGCGTCGAATCGCGATCCGTGATCAGACCTCCGAAGTAGTCGAGCATGGCGCGCTGCGGTTCGCCCAAGCGCCGGTTGGCGAAGCAGGTGACGTGCGCGGGCAAGCTCGACTTGATTTGCGCGACCAGGCCTCGATAGCTGTTTCCATAGTCCAAGTAGGGCAGCCAGATCGTCATCATCAGCGTCCACGGCAGGACCACGCTGGCGGCCCAGGCGATCAGGAGTGCGTCGTCGGATTTGGAAGTCGCCCGCACTAGAGCGATCCAACCCGCAGTCGCCGCTAGAGCGAGCACCGCGGTGCCGGCTTGCAGCGCCGGCACGAAGCCGGGGGCAGCCGCGCCGAGCCGCTCGATGAGTGGAG
>Ga0247672_1000109_pt1 | contig 16435 bp, 19 predicted proteins | sample CNK13_metaG_FD_182719 | JGI IMG/M metagenome (GOLD analysis project Ga0247672, IMG submission 182719) | Soil microbial communities from Purdue University Martell Research Forest, Indiana, United States - CNK13 | ecosystem: Environmental > Terrestrial > Soil > Temperate forest > Bulk soil... | reverse complement strand
GCACATTCCAGCTCACGATCCGCATTGCGGCTACGCCCGCGTGTGGCGCACCATGACCACCACGCTGGCGAGCTCGCGATAGTCGCTCTCGCGCGTCGTCTTCACCATCAGCTTGAGCAGGCACGCGCCCGGCGTCCCGACCGGGAAGCTCGCCATGCGATTGACGACCTGCTGGCGCGTGTTGGTGCCGAAGCCGAGCTTCGCGGCCGGCGTCTCCGCGAGCAGTTCCCCGGCCGGCGAGACGAATATCGACTTCGATTCGAACTCGCCGGACTCGCCCTTTTCCTTCTGCCACAGCGTGAAGATGGCCCACGCCATGCCGATCGACGCGTTCTGCGCCGGGGCCGGCGCGCCGCGCGCGAGCGTCACGTTGACCGTCTCGAGGATCGACAGCACCGAGATGTTCCTGGACTCTTCCTCGATGACGACCTTCTCGCAGGGTAGGTAGGCGAGGAGCTTGGGCATCGCATGCGCTCGCGAGGTTGCGTTGGCGCTAGTTCAACACAGTTGCGGTCCGGGGGCCACGAGGCGCATGATGGCCGGCGTAGGAGGTCCTATGCGGACACTCGTCGCGACCCTGGCGCTCGCCGCCTCGACGGCGTTTGCGCAACCCAGCGCGGAGGAAACGCTCTCGGCGGTCGTGGGGGTGAGCTCGAAGGTCGCCTCGGGCGCGCGCAGCGCCGCCACTCTCGGCACGCAGCGACGCGGAACCGGCGCCCTGATCCGCGAGCAGTACGTGCTGACCATCGGCTACCTCGTCATGGAGGCAGAGTCGGTGGAAGTGACCTCGTCCGATGGCCGCACGGTGCCGGCCACCCTGGCGGCGTTCGATCACGCTTCCGGCTTTGGGCTGCTCAAGCTCTCCGCCCCGCTCGGCGGCACGCCGCTCGCGCTCGGCGATTCGGCGTCGCTCGGCGAGAACGACCCGGCCATGGTGATCAGCGCGCCGGGGCGCGAGGGCGCGAGCATCGTGCGCGTGGTCTCGCGCCGCCGATTTTCGGGCGGGTGGGAGTACATGCTCGAGTCGGCGATCTTCACCCATCCGGCGGTGCCCGAGTGGTCGGGCGCGCCGCTCATCGGGCCGAAGGGCGAGCTTCTCGGCATCGGCTCGCTGATCGTCGCGGACGCCGACGGCCAGGGCGGCGCCCAGACGCCCGGCAACATGTTCGTGCCGATCGATCTCCTGAAGCCGATCCTGCCGGATCTCATCGCGAGCGGCCGGCGCAAGGGACCGGCGCGGCCCTGGCTCGGGGTCAGCACCGACGAAGTCCGCGGCCACCTTTTCGTGTCGCGCGTTTCTCCGGGCGGGCCGGCGGAGCGCGCCGGGCTGCGCGCCGACGACATCGTGCTGACGGTGGCCGGCGACGAGGTGCACAGCCTCGCGGAGTTCTACTCGCGGATCTGGTCGCGCGGCGCCGCCGGCGTCGAGGTCCCCCTCAGGGTGCTGCGCGGGGCGCAGGTAAGAAGCGTCACCGTGCGCTCCATCGACCGCGCGCAGTATTTCAAGGCCTCGACGGCCTACTGACATAGCGATAGGATGGACGGTCCGATCGGGACTTTCACGGAGCGTGACGGACCCGGGTGACCGACCTTCCACTGACCGAAGAAGAGCGCTCGCAGATCCAGCTGCGGCTCCAGGCGCTCGAGATCGAGCATCACGACCTGGACGACGTGATCGACCGCCTCGCGCTCGATCCGGGGCAGGATCGACTGCAGCTCCAGCGCCTCAAGAAGCGCAAGCTCATGTTGAAGGACCAGATCGCGCGCCTGCGCACCCGGCTCATCCCCGACATCATCGCTTGATAGCGCTGATCCAGCGCGTCACCGAGGCGGCGGTTTCGGTTGAAGGCGAGACCGTGGGCGCTATTCGCCTTGGCATCCTCGCGCTCGTCGGGGTCGAGCGCGACGACGGCGAGGCGCAGGCCGAGCGGCTCGCCGAGCGCGTGCTCGGCTACCGGATCTTCCCCGACCCGGAGGGGCGCATGAACCGCTCGCTGGTGGAGGCGGGCGGCGCGCTGCTCGCGGTCCCGCAGTTCACGCTGGTGGCCGACACGGGCAAGGGCACGCGTCCGAGCTTCTCGAGCGGCGCTTCGCCGCAGGAAGGCAAGCGCCTCTTCGATTGCTTCGTCGTGGCCGCACGCCGCCAGGCGCGCGTGGAGACCGGCCGCTTCGGCGCCGAAATGCGCGTCAGCCTCGTGAACGACGGGCCGGTGACTTTCTGGCTTCAGGCGAAGCCCGGGTCTTGAAGTTGGCCGGAGCCACGATCTCGATCAGCTCCAGGTTCTTCGAGTGTCGGATCTCGCGGTGGCGGATGTTGGGCGGCTGATAGAAGCAGGTTCCGGCCTTCATCAGCACCTTGCCGACGCCTTCGTACTCGAACAGCGCCCAGCCCTTCAGCACGTACACGAATTGCAGCTTGCAGTCGTGCCGGTGCCATTCGCCGTGCGGTGCCTTCTGCGGCCGCGCCCGGATGACGTGCGCCACGACCTTGCCGCGCGTGGCGCGCCTGATGCCGAGGTCGCGGTACTCGAAGTAACCGCGCAGCCCGCGGCGCGAGAACTTGGCGCCGGCGAGATGCGCTACATGAAAGCGCTTGCTCATCCCTCTGGGATTGTAGGGTAAGCTTGCCCGGGCATGTTCGAGCAGTTCATCGGCACCAAGCCCGTCGAGGAACGCCACCGCATCGACGCCGCGGCGCTCGGGAAATTTCTTGGTTTTGAGATTCTTGAAATAGCGCAGTTCAAGGGCGGCCAGTCGAACCCCACGTATCGGATCAGCTCGGGCGACGGGCGCCGCTTCGTGCTGCGGCGAAAGCCGCCGGGCAAGCTCCTGCCCTCGGCGCATGCGGTCGAGCGCGAGTTCCGCGTCATCCAGGCGCTGCATCCGACCGGGTTCCCGGTGGCGCGGCCGCACGTGCTGTGCGAGGACGAGTCGGTCATCGGCACGGCGTTCTACGTCATGGATTTCGTCGACGGCCGCGTGCTCTGGGACCAGTCGCTACCGGGAATGTCGAGAGCCGGGCGCGCGGCGATCTGGGACGAGCTCAACCGCGTTATTGCTCGTCTTCATTCCATTGACTTCAAGGAAATAGGGCTGGAGACGTTCGGCAAGCCGGGGAGCTACATCGAGCGCCAGGTCGCGCGCTGGAGCAGGCAGTACCAGGCCTCGGAGACCGAGCCGATGGAGGCGATGAACAACCTCATCGCCTGGCTGCCGAAGAACATCCCGCCGGAAACCGGCACGTCGGTCGTGCACGGCGACTTCCGTCTCGACAACGCGATCTATCACCCGAGCGAGCCGCGCATCCTCGCGGTGCTCGATTGGGAGCTTTCGACGCTCGGCGACCCGCTCGCCGATTTCGCGTACCACTGCATGAGCTGGCACATCCCGCCGGGCCAGTTCCGCGGCATCGCCGGCTTGGATCTGGATTCGCTTGGAATCCCCAGTGAAAAAGGATATGTGGCGAAGTATTGCGAGCGGACGCGAAGAAGCGGCATCGACCCGGCGCACTGGGATTTCTACATGGCGTACAACCTGTTCCGCATCGCCGCGATCCTGCAGGGCATCCGCAAGCGCGTGGTCGACGGCACTGCGGCGAGCGAGCATGCGGTGGATGCAGGCTCCCGCGCCAAGCCCATGGCCGAGCTCGGCTGGCAAATGGTGGAAAAGATAAACAGTAGAGAATTCTCCGGGAGAGCAGCGTGAACTTCGATTACTCGCCGAAGGTTCAGGACCTGCGCCAGCAGGTCGCCGCGTTCATGAACGAGCACGTCCATCCCAACGAGCACAAATGGGAGGCGCACGTGCGGAGCGACAAGCGCTGGCAGCCGGTACCGGTCATCGAGGAGCTCAAGGCGAAGGCGCGCGAGAAGGGCCTGTGGAACCTGTGGCGGCCGAAGTCGCACGGCGGCACCCTTACCAACCTCGAGTACGCGCCGCTCTGCGAGATCATGGGCCGCGTGCACTGGGCGCCGGAGGTCTTCAACTGCTCCGCGCCCGACACCGGCAACATGGAGACGCTGCTCAAGTACGGCGCGCCCGAGCACATCAAGCAGTGGTGCGAGCCGCTGCTCGAAGGCAGGATCCGCTCGGCGTTCCTGATGACCGAGCCGAACGTGGCCTCGTCCGACGCGACCAACATTCAAACCAGAATTCTTCGTGACAAAAATGAATACGTGATCAACGGGACGAAGTGGTGGTCGAGCGGCGCCGGCGATCCCCGCTGCAGGATCTACATCGTCATGGGCAAGACCGATCCCGACAACGCTTCGAGGCACAGCCAGCAGTCGATGGTGCTGGTCCCGGCCGACACTGCGGGCGTTCGGGTGCTGCGCCCTCTTTCGGTGTTCGGCTACGACGATGCGCCGCACGGCCACATGGAAGTCGAGCTGAAGAACGTGCGCGTCCCGGCGTCCAACGTGCTCCTCGGCGAGGGCCGCGGCTTCGAGATCGCGCAGGGACGCCTCGGGCCCGGGCGCATCCACCATTGCATGCGCCTCATCGGCCAGGCCGAGGTCGCGCTGGAGAAGATGTGCCGGCGGGCCAGCGAAAGGATTGCTTTTGGGAAATCCGTCGCCGACCAGGGCGTCACGCGGGAGCGCATCGCGCAGGCACGCATCATGATCGACTCGGCTCGGCTCATGGTTCTGAATGCGGCCTGGAAGATGGACACCGTGGGCAACAAGTCGGCGAAGAAGGAGATCGCGATGATCAAGGTGCTCGCGCCCAACGTCGCCTGCCAGGTGATCGACTGGGCGCTGCAGGTGCACGGCGGCGGCGGCGTGTCGGACGACTTCGGGCTCGCTCGCGCCTACGCCAGCGCGCGCACTCTGCGCTTCGCCGACGGCCCCGACGAGGTGCATCGCAATGCCATCGCCAAGCAGGAGCTCGGCGAGCAGACCTCCATCGCCGAAGCGCTCGCGCTGCGGCGCGCCTAGGAGCGCAGCATGCGCATTGCCCTGCTCGACGACTATCAGAACGTCGCGCGCGAGATGGCCGACTGGGCCGGCCTCGGCGCAGATTGCGAGGTCGTTTCATTCCAGGACCACCTCAGAGACAACCACGCCATCGCGCGGCGGCTCCACGATTTCGAGGTCGTCATAGCGATGCGCGAGCGCACGCCGTTCCCCCGCGCGCTGCTCGAGAAGCTGCCGCGCCTGCGCCTCCTCGTCACCACCGGCATGCGCAACGCCTCGATCGACCTCGCGGCGGCGCGCGAGCGCGGCGTGGTCGTCTGCGGCACGCCCGGAGCGAGCGGCACCACCGGAGAGCTCACCTGGGGCCTGATCCATGCGCTCTTCCGGCAGATTCCACGCGAAGACCGCCTGGTGCGGGAAGGCAAGTGGCAGACCACCGTGGGCCTGGGGCTTGCCGGCAAGACGCTCGGTATCCTCGGCCTCGGCACCATCGGCTCGCAGGTCGCCAAGGTGGGGACGGCGTTCGGCATGGAGGTGATCGCCTGGAGCCAGAACCTCGACGCCGAGCGAGCGAGCCGTGCCGGAGCCAAGCGCGTCGAACGCGACGAGCTGCTCGCGCGCTCGGACGTCGTCACCATCCATCTCGTGCTGAGCGAGCGCACGCGCGGCCTGATCGGCGAGCGCGAGCTCGCCACGATGAAGCCCACCGCCTTCCTCGTGAACACCTCGCGCGGTCCGATTGTCGACGAGGCCGCGCTCGCCGCGGCGCTGAAGAAAGGCACGATCGCGGGCGCGGGAATCGACGTCTACGACAACGAGCCGATCGCGCCGGACCATCCGCTGCTCTCCGCGCCGAACACCGTGCTCACGCCGCACCTCGGCTACGTGACGCGCGAAGGCTACAGCGCCTACTTCCGCGGCGCGGTCGAGGACATCGCCGCCTGGCGGCGAGGCGCGCCCGTGCGCGTGCTATGACTTACTGCCTTGCCGCTGCCCGGCGGCAAGGCGGATAGTTTGTCCCCTTCCAGTACAAACAAGAACAAAGGGGGACACCGTGAAATTCTTCGCACTGGCTCTCGCCGCGCTGCTCGCCGCCGGGTGCAGCTCGATCGGCCATGAAGTCGCGTCGGGAGTCAACAACTCGCAGTTGAAAAATACGCTCGGCAAGCCGTACACCCAGGTGATGTACGAGCGGCCGGATTTCGGCAAGCTGATCGGGCGCGAGACGCTGCCGAACGGCGACCAGGTGATGAAGCACGTCGGCGAATTCGGCCAGTCGACGAGCAATGTCGGCGGCATCTACGGCAAGCAGAACCAGGAGGCGCGGGTCATCTACTTCCGCGTGGACCGGAAAGGCGTGATCAAGGACTGGGCCACCGAGTTCTACAAGGCCGGGTCCTCCACCTGCTGGGTCGGGATCTGCAGCGGCGCCAAGATGGAGCAGGTGCCGGCGGAGGAATTCGACAAGATCGTCAAGACCTCGAACGGCCAGTCGCTCGAGGCCTGGCGCTCCGGCAAGTAGAGAGCTTCAATCTGAAACCGTGATCTTGGCGTCGCGTACCACGCGCGCCCAGAGGGGTAACTCGCGCGCGATGAGCCGGCCCAGCTCCTCTGGGCCGCCGGCGGGCGTCTCGATGCCGTCGGCCTGGAAGCGCGCCGCGACCTTGGGCGAGCGGGCCGCCTTGGCAAGGGACGACGAAAGAGCGGAAACGGCCTCCGCCGGAGTGCCGCGCGGCGCGAGCACCCCGATCCACAGGTAGCCCTCGTAGCCGGGGAATCCGGATTCGGCGACCGTCGCCACGTTCGGGAGTTGAGCGAGGCGCGCTCGCCCGGCGGTCGCGAGCACCTTGACCTTGCCGGAAGGCAGCAGCGGTGAAGTCGTCGCATACGTGTCGTATTTGAGCTGCACCACGCCAGCCAGGAGATCCGTCAGCGCCGGCGCTGCGCCCTTGTAGGCGAGGTGGGTCACCTGCACGCCGGCCTGGCGCAGCAGCAGCTCCATCGTGATGTGCGGCAGCGTGCCGACGCCGGCGGAGGAGTAGCTCAGCTTGCCCGGGTTGGCCTTCGCGTACTTCACCAGGCCTTCGACCGTATCGAACGGCACGGAAGGATGCGCGATCAGGAGCTCGGGCACGTTGCCGATCAGGCTGACCGGGACGAAATCCGCCTCGGTGTTGAACGGCATCTTATGCCGCAGCGCCGGGTTGATCGTGTGGTTCGGCGTCGTCACGAGCACCGTGTAGCCGTCCGCCGCGGCGCGCGCGACCGCCTCGCTCGCGATGATCCCGGCCGCGCCCGGCCGGTAGTCGAGCACCAGCGGCTTGCCGAGCAGCTCGGAGGCCTCGTTGCAAACCAGCCGCGTCACCACGTCCACCGTTCCCCCGGGCGGAAAGGGCATGAGCACCTTGATCGGACGGTCCGGGTAGGCGGCGTACGCCGAGCCGAGTCCATATGACAGTGCAAATATGAAGATCGCGGGGCACAGCTTCATACGCTCGTCTCCAGCAACGCTTCTGAAATCCTTGCGATCTGGTCCGGGCGGCTGACTTGATGGGCCTGGAGGCCGGCGCGGCGCGCTCCGGCGACATTGGCCTCGACGTCGTCGAAGAATGCAAGCCGCGCGGGCGGCAGCCCGATGAGCTCCGACAGGCGCGCGAACGCTTCCGCCTCGGGCTTGCGCCGGCCGAGCTCGCACGACATGTACATCGCGCGGAAATGCTCCAGCAGGTGCCGCAAGCGCGGCGTGAAGTGGGCGACGTGCGCCGGGTTCGTATTCGAGAACACATAGAGCGGCAGCCGTGACGCGAGCCGCCGCACGAGCGCTTCGATGCCTGGAATCGGCTCGCCGATGATGGCGGTCCAGCCGGCGAGCATCTGCTCATCGGAGAGCCGCGGCAGGCCCAGGGCTCGGCGCAGGTGGGCGAAGTAGGCCCGGTCGTCGATCGCGCCGCGCTCGTGGGCGAAGCAGGCGTCGTCTACGGTGAAGCGCGCCGCGACCGCATCGGCCGGCACCCCGGCAGCGGCACCCCAGGCGGCGAAGGCCCTGCGGAAGTCGATGTCGATCAGCACGCCACCCATGTCGAAGACGATCGCGTCGACCTTCATCGCGCCAGAACTTGCTTCAGCACGCGCGCCGCGTGCTCGAGCTCGCTGCGGGGGTTCAGCATGTCGGGGCAGATCCGCAGGTGCTCGCCGCGCGCGTCGGTCTTGATTCCGTCCTTCGCGAGCTCCGCCGCGAGCGCGTTCGCTTTTGCGTTCCGCAGCGTGACGAAAGCGCCGTGATCATCGCCGTCGCCGTCGACCGGCAGCAGGCGCTTCAGGAGCCGTTTTTGGGCCAGGCCGTATTCGCGGATGCGCTCCACGCCAATCTCGAGCGTGATTTCCAACCCGGCGAGCGCCTGGAACGGCGCCAGCACCGGCGGCGTGGACTCGAGCCACGCGTCGCCGCCCGCGGCAAAGCGCGGCGGCTCGGGCCGCTCGTAGGCGAAGACGTCCTCCTTGGCGAACCAGCCAATGTCGAGCGTGCCCAGCCCGTGGTGCCGCGGATGCACATAGAGCCAGCAGGCGCCCGGCCCGCCGCGCAGGTACTTGTACGAGCCGCCGACAGCGAAATCTGCATCGAGCGCGGCGAGGTCGAGCGGCAGCACCCCGGCGTGGTGATACACATCGAGCAAAACGAGCGCTTTTGATGCCCGTGCTCTTTCAATCGTTTCCTTTACCGGAGGAAAAATCCTGCCGGTGCGAAAAGCGACGGTGGACAAAACGAGGAGATCGCAGGCCTCGAAGCGGAATGAATCGAAGGGCACAACCCGCAGGTCGATGCGGCCCTTGTCCCGATAGACGCGCAGGATGAAGTCGATCGAGTCGAACTCCGCATCGGTGGTGAGCACCCGTGGCTTTCCCGGCAACGCATTCAGCACCGCGCGCAGGCCCTGGCCGGCGCTGGTCTTGGGCACAATGCAGTCGGGTCGGGGCGCGTTTACGAGCTGAGAAACCAGGGACCTGAAGCGCTCGCGGCCCTCGATCCACAACGACCACGCGCCGTCCATCTCGCTGTACCAGGCGTCGACCGCCGCGCGCAGGTCGTCGGCGGCGCGGTCGGGCGGCCGGCCGAGGGAATGGTTGGCGAGGTAGAGCTCGTTTCTCGCCAGCACCCGGGAAAAGCGCGGCCAGACCTGCCGCGCGAGCCACGCCTCATCCAATCTCGGTGCGGACATCGATGAGCTCGGGGAAAAGCGAGAGCTCGAGGGTCTTGCGCAGGAACGGCACGCCGGCGGTGCCGCCGGTGCCCTTCTTGAAGCCGATGATGCGCTCGACCGTCTTCACGTGCCGGAAGCGCCACAGCACGAAGTTCTCCTCGACATCGACCAGCTTCTCGCACATGTCGTACTCGGCCCAGTATCGCTCGGTATTCTCGTAGATCGTCTTGAGGACCGCGGTCACGCCGGGGTGGCGCTGGTACGGCGCCGTCCAGTCGCGCTCGACCCGCTGCGCCGGCACCGGCATGCCGCGCCGCGCCAGGTAGCGCAGGAATTCGTCGTAGAGACTGGGTGAATTCAGGAGACGAAGGAGGTATGCCTCGACCTCAGGGTCATGCTTTTGCAGGTCGACGAGGCGCGCATTCTTGTTGCCGAGCATGAACTCGATGGCGCGGAACTGGTGTGACTGCAGCCCCGAGGCCGGGCCGAGCACGTTGCGGAAAAGCGCGTACTCCGAGGGCGTGAGGGTCTCGAGCACCGCCCACTGCTCGAAGAGCTGGCGCTGCACCTGCTTGACCCGCGCCAGGATCTTGAAGCAGGGCGCGAGGCGGTCGGCCTTCACGTGCCCGATCGCCGCGGCCAGCTCGTGGAGGAGAAGCTTCATCCACAGCTCGGAGGTCTGGTGCTGGATGATGAACAGCATCTCGTCGTGGTGCGACGAGCGCGGACGCTGCGCCGAGAGCAGCCGCGCGAGCTCGAGGTAGCCGCCGTACGAGGTTTCGGCGGCAAGCTCGGTGGTATAGCCGGGATCGTCCTTCGGCATGGGCTCAATATAATGGATTGGTGACGGCGTACCCGGAATACCTGCGCTTCATCGCCACGCTGACCGCGGTGCTCGACCCCTTCCTCGCGGTGCCCATCTTCCTCGCGCTCGCAGCGGCGCGCGAGCCGCATTCCCGGCTGCGCCTCGCGAACGCCGTGGTGCTGACCGTCTTCGCTGTGCTCGCGGGCGCCGCGGTGTTCGGCGAAGCCTTGCTCAAGTTCCTCGGCGCGAGCCTGCCGGCGTTCCAGGTCGGCGGCGGGCTGGTGCTGCTTCTCATGGCGCTCGCCATGCTGAACGCGCAGGCGGGCGGAATGCGCCAGTCGCGCGCCGAGGCCGAGGAGCTCGAATCCGGCGAGCTGACCGGCGTCGTGCCCCTCGCGGTGCCGCTGCTCGCGGGGCCGGGCGCCATCGGCACGACGATCATCGCAGCGCAGTCGGGCGGTGTCGCCCACACCGCGGCCATTCTCGGCTGTCTGGCACTCGTGTGCGCCATCCTTTGGGGCATGCTGCGGCTCGCCGACGCGGTCGGCGAGCGTCTCGGAACCATCGGCCTCAACATCGCGACGCGGCTCCTCGGCCTGCTCCTCGCCGCCATCGCCATCGAGACCATGGCCGACGGGCTGAAGGTGCTCTTCCCGGGGCTTACTTCAGCCTGAGCGGATCTCGCGGCGGCCGCTCTTCGAGCACGTCTTCCATGCGCGCGCGCACCGCGCTCTTGATGGCGGGGTGTGTGAGCACGTAGAACCGGTTTTCCTTTATCGCTGCGACCACGGCTCGAGCGACGTCGTCGGCCGAGAGCTTGCCGGAGGCCACCGCTTTCTTCAGCGCAGTCTCCTTGGCGAGCCGCTCCTTTGATTTTTTGGACAAAGAAACACCGGGAGGGCTGTTTCGCTCTGAATCTGCAATGCCTGTGGGCACGTAGGCCGGGCAGAGGACCGAAACGCCGACGCGCGAGCCGCGCTCGCGCAGGTCGTGATGCAGCGCTTCGGAGAGCGTGACGACGGCGTGCTTCGACACGCAGTAAGCGCCCATGCCGGGCGGGGAGATGAGGCCCGCCACCGAGGCGGTGTTGACGATGTGGCCCTCGTCCTGCGCGATCAGGCGCGGCGCGAAGGCGCTTATGCCGTGCACCACGCCGAGGAGGTTGACGCCGAGGATCCACTCCCATTCGGCCTCGCTGGTTTCCCATACCGGCCCCGACAACGCCACGCCAGCGTTGTTGCAGACGACATGCACGCTTTTCAGCTCGGCTGCGACCCGTTTGGCGAAGCGGTTCACTTCCCCGGACTTTGAAACGTCGACGCGCATCGAGAAGCTTTTCAACCCAAACGCCGCCACGTCCGTCGCTGTTTGGGTCAAACCCGCTTCATCGACATCGGCGAGCGCGAGGTGCATGCCCTCGGAGGCGAAGGCGAGCGCCATGGCGCGGCCCAGACCGCTCGCCGCGCCGGTGACCGCCGCGACTTTGCCACCGAGCTCGCTCATCGCCATGAATGCCAGAGCATGGACGCTCCGCCGATGACGATCAAGCTCTCGATGAAGACCACGTGCAGCTTGGCGCCGAGGCGCGTCACCAGCGCGGCCGCGATGGCGCTGCCGGGAATGCTGGCGACGCCGATCACCACGCCGGTGAAGAAGGCTTGCGCGTCGAGGAGGTGGAAGCGCTGGAACAGCGCCGCCTTGGTGAGGTCGAGCGCGATGGACACGAGCGCGTCGGTGGCGAGCACGGCGGGGCCGCTCATGCCGGTTCCCAGGAGGAGCGACACCAGGATCACGCCGGTGCCGGTGGCGACGCCGCTGGCGAGGCCGAAGATCCCGGAACCGATGGCGAGCCCGGGGGTGCCCAGATTGATCGCTTTTTTTCTCAAAACCCTGCGCAGCGGAACGGAGGCCAGGACCGCGATGCCGAGGATGGTGCCGACCGCGCGCGCGTCGAGCACGCTGTAGAGCCAGGTGCCGAATGCCAGGAAGGGCAGCGCCGAGACGAGCACGACGCCCAGCGTGCCGCGCTCGAGGCTCCCGCGGTAGAACCAGAAGCGCCCGGCGTTGATGATCACTCCGGCGACGGCCATGACGGGCACCAGGGCCTTCACGCCGATGAGCGGGACCAGCGCCGCGGCGAGGATCACGCCCGTGCCGAAGCCGCCCATGCCGCCGACGATCGCCGCCGCGATGGAGAGAGCCGCCACCGCGGCGAGGGTCGACGCTTCGAGAAGCAACTACGCGCGCGGCACCGGGCGCGGCCGCCCGGTGGCGTCGATCGCCACGTAAGTGAGCGTCGCCTCGGTCACCTTGACCACGCGGGGATTCTCGGGGCGGCGCTCGGCGTACACCTCGACGGTGACGGTGATCGACGTGGTGCCGATCCTCTCCACGTCGACGTAGAACGAGAGCAGGTCGCCGACCTGCACCGGCTGCTTGAACATGAACTCCTTGACCGCGACGGTCGCCACGCGCCCGCGCGCCATCCGGCCGGCGACCGTGCCGCCCGCAACGTCGACCTGCGCCATGATCCAGCCGCCGAAGATATCGCCGTTCTGGTTCGCGTCCGCCGGCATCGGCATGACGCGCAGCGCGGGCTGCTTTCCCTCAGGAAGCCTGTCCACGCGCTCTCAAGTAGTGGATCGGTCCGCCGCGGAAGGGTGCGAACCCAGTCCCGAAGATGAGCCCGGCGTCGACGAGGTCGGCGTCCGCGACGATGCCTTCGCGCAGCACCGCCTCGGCCTCGCGCAGGTAGGGCTCGATCAGCTGCTGCACCAGCGTGTCGTCGAACGCGTCGGGCTGGCCCTTCACCGCTCTTCCGTTCTCGTAGCGATAGATTCCCTGGCCGGTCTTCTTGCCGAGATGCCCCAAGGCAACCTTGTTGGCGAGGATCTTGGGCACCACGGTCGTCTTGGCGAGCGCCTTGCCTGCGGCGAGGCAGATGTCGAGGCCGACCGTGTCGGCGAGCTCGGCCGGACCCATCGGCATGCCGAACCGCTCCATCGCGGCGTCCAGCGTCTCCGGCTTGTGGCCCTCGTCCAGCAGGCGAAAGGCGTTCTGCATGTACGGTCCGAGCACCCGGTTCACCAGGAACCCGGGCGAGTCCTTCACCGGCAGCGGCAGCTTGTCGATCTGGCGCACGAATGCAGCGGCGTTCTTCGAAAGCTCCGTTTTTGTTTTTTCTCCAGAAACGATTTCGACGAGCTGCAGCTGAGGTACGGGATTGAAAAAATGGATGCCCACCAGCCGCGCAGGATCCTTGAGCGCGGTGGCGATGTCGGCGAGCTTCAGGCTGGACGTGTTGGAGGCGAGGATCGCATCGGGCTTCGCCATCGCCTCGAGGCGCGCGAAGAGCGCGCGCTTCGCGTCGAGGTTCTCGAAAATCGCCTCGATGACGACATCGGCGTGCCGCGCGCCATCGCCCGCCACATCCGGGACCAGCCGGTCGAGCGCGTCGCGCACGCGCCGCTCGTCGCGCAAGCGCCGCTTGAAGAGCTCGGCCGCGCGCTTGACCGCGGGGGCGATGCGCTCGGGCGCCGTGTCCTGCAGCGTCACAGAGAGGCCGCGCATGGCGCAGATCGCCGCGATGTCGCCGCCCATGACCCCGGCGCCGACGACGTGGACGTGGCGCGCCTCGAAGGCGGCGCCCCGGGCGAGCGACTTCATCCGCTCCTGCAGGAAGAAAATCCGGATCAGGTTCTTGGTGGTCGGGTGATCGACCAGCGACTCGACCGACGCCGAAGGATCGTGCGACGCGGCGAACGGATTGCCGTCGTACTTGCGCCACGACTCGAGCACCGCGTACGGCGCCGGGTACTGGTCCTTGCGGGCGCGTTTCGCCACCTGCTTCCGCGCCTGCGAGGTGACGATGCCGCGCATCGGCCGCGCGAGCATCAGGCGATTCATGAAGCTCAATTTCTTCTGCTTTGGAGCTTCCAGAGTGACCATCCTGGCGGTGTTTTCGAGGATGCGCAGCGGCACCGCCTGGTCCACGAGCCCCATGCGCTTGGCGCGGCGCGCATCGACGGCGCGGCTCGTCAGGATCATGTCGAGCGCGGCTGCCGGACCGACCAGCTTCGGCAGCCATTGCAGGCCGTGCCAGGCGGGCATGATGCCGAGCATGACCTCCGGCAGCGCGAAGCGCGTCTTCGGGTCGTCGAGCGCCACGCGGTAGCGGCAGGCGAGCGAGAGCTCCACCCCGCCGCCCATGCAGAAGCCATTCACCATCGCGGTGGCGGGGAACGGCAATTCGCGCAGCTCCTGGAACACGTCCCAGCCGAGCTTCACGAACGCGAGCGCCTCCTGCGGCGACTTGAATCGCGTGAATTCCTCGACGTCGGCGCCGGCGATGAAATTGTCTTTGCCCGAGCGGATGACGAGGCCCTTGGGGTTCTCCAGGCGGATCGCGGCGAGCGCCCGGCCCAGCTCTTCCAGCGCCTCGCGCGAGAACGTGTTGGCCGACTCGCCCTCCTTGTCGAAGGTGAGCCAGGCGAGCCCGTCGCGGTCGGTCTCCCAGCGCCAATGCCGGGTAAAAGTGGAGGCCGTGGAGGCTCGATCCATTAGCGGAGGTCCAGTCTACTTGTTTTCAGAAGGCTTCCACGAGCATCGCGCCGCCGAGGCCGCCGCCGATGCAGATGCACGCGATGCCGCGTTTCGCTTTGTTGCGCTTCAGCGTCTTGAGGAGGTGCAGCACGATGCGCGTGCCCGAGGCGCCCACCGGATGACCGAGCGCAATGGCGCCGCCGTCGACGTTCAGCTTTTCCCGATTGAGCTCTCCGATAGAAGAATCGACCCCCAATTCCTCTTTGCAGTATTTTTCATCGCGCCAGGCGGCGAGGCAACCGAGCACCTGGGCTGCGAACGCCTCGTTGATCTCCCAGTAGTCGAGGTCATCCAGGCCGAGACCGTGCCGCTTGAGGATCGGCGTGGCGGCGTGGACCGGCCCCAGGCCCATCTGCGCCGGATCGAGCCCGGCCCATTCCGAGTCGACGATGCGCCCGATCGGCTCGAGGCCGTGCTTCTTCAGCGCCTCCTCCGAGGCGAGCAGCATCCAGGCCGCGCCGTCGGTGATCTGCGAGCTGTTGCCGGGCGTCACGCTGCCGTACTTGCGGTCGAAGAACGGCCGCAGCTTGGCGAGCGATTCCGGCGTGGCGTCGCGCCTCACGCCGTCGTCGAGCGGGAAAACCTTGCCGTCGCGGTCGTAAAGCGCTTCCACTTCGCCGCCGCCCGGCGCCAGCCTGCCCTCATCCTGGGCCTTGGCGACCCGATGGTGGGAGCGGACCGAGAAAGCATCCTGCTGCTCGCGCGTGATGCCGAAGCGGTGCGCCAGGTTCTCGGCGGTCTGACCCATGAGCAGGCCCACCATCGGGTCGGTGAGCCCTTTCATGATGCCGATCACAGGCGCCAGCAAGGATTTGAAGGGTAGACGGGAAAACAAGGCAATTCTTTGCCCCGCGGTTTTCGCCGCGGCCATATCGGAGAACCAATGCACCATCCGGTCCGCGTAGAGCAACGGCGCACGAGAGAGCGCGTCGACGCCGCCCGCGAGCACGAGCTGCGAGCGGCCGGCCAGGATGTTGTTGATCCCCGAGTCCACCGCCTGCATGCCCGAGGCGCAGTTGCGCATCACGGTCCAGCCTGGAACCTTCTGTCCGCAGCCCATGCGCAGCGCCGCCACCCGGCCGATGTTCACTTCGTCGACCGAGGGCGCGGCGCAGCCGAGGATGACTTCGTCGAGCTGCTCGGGCCGAAACGGCTGGCGCATCAAGAGCGCGCGTCCGGCCTGAGTCGCAAGGTCGGCGGCGGCGAACGGCCCGGGACGGTTCTTCGACTTGATGAACGGGGTGCGCGCGCCGTCCACGATGTAGATGGGTTTCGCGTACATGGCTAAGCGGCCTTAACCGCTACGCGCGCCTTGCCGTCGGTGGCCATCTCGGCGCGGCCGAAGTCCGGCGGGAAATCGTCGACCTTGATCACCTGCTTGCGCAGCGCTTCCTTTCGCTGCCACGCGGCAAGTTCTTCCTCATTCAAAGTCGAAACAGGGTCGGAAATTCCCTGCTTGCGAGCCTCGCGCAGCTTCCTGTCGATCGGCTCGCCGGCCACCGCGGCGACGAACGCCGCCTCCAGCACCGCGGTCGCGTGCTCGCCCTTCGGCAGGTACATGCCCGCGGTGAGCCGGTCGCGGGTCGCGCCGGGCTCGAGCGCGATGCGCGCGCACTCGCGATTGCGGGAGTCGAGCGGCGGGCGCAGCCGCTTCCCGGCGGGGAAGATGATCCACCGGAGCAGCGTGGCCACGGACTTGACCGGGAAGTTGGACAGGATGCCTTCGATCGCCTCCTGCGCGCGGTGCAGCGCATCGCGCACTGCCCAGCGCACCAGCGGCAGGTCCGCCTTGATGCGGCCCTGGTCCTCGTAGCGCTTCAGGGTCGCGGAAACGAGGTACATCATGGAAAGCACGTCGCCCAGGCGTCCGGAGATCTTCTCCTTGCGTTTGAGGGCGCCGCCCATCGCCAGCA
>Ga0247672_1000108_pt1 | contig 16445 bp, 17 predicted proteins | sample CNK13_metaG_FD_182719 | JGI IMG/M metagenome (GOLD analysis project Ga0247672, IMG submission 182719) | Soil microbial communities from Purdue University Martell Research Forest, Indiana, United States - CNK13 | ecosystem: Environmental > Terrestrial > Soil > Temperate forest > Bulk soil... | reverse complement strand
CTTGACTTGTCGCTCCATGGCGCATCGGAAATCCGCGTAGTCCGGTGTACGTCCCGCATCAAGATGTCGGAACATCTCGTCACGCACCAGCGCGGCAAGCCGCCCTTCCGGGCTCGGCTCCAGCATTTGTCGGATATTATTGGACGGAAATAAGACCATCCGGCTCTTGCTCCGTTTGGTTCTTCGCACTGATAATTTGGTGCGTTCCCACGAAAGCGGTCGCGCTCTGAACGAAAGCTGAAACAGTCATCACAGGGGTTGTACTGCCCGTTAAGCTATAGCTTACGGAGTTAGACCCGGATGGCACGTTAGGCTCAAGAGCGAGCATGAATTGTTGTGTTCCACCATTGCAACAACCAGAAAACGTGAACCAAGTTCCTATGTAAGTGAATCCGCTGGCGGGAGTCATCGGGTTGGCTGCGTTGTCTTGGGCACTGTACATCGCCCACTCATTAGATGCGGCGGCAGTGAACGTGCCGGAAGTAGCTGCTAACCCGGTTTCGGACCCGGTATCGATTCCCGTGTTAAGCCCTGCGATCTCTATTTCAGTTACGGCAAGTACGTTGCAACCGCCGCAGCTGGCGGTGGCGCCGAAATTTCCACTTGCCCCGTCCTTGTAACACATTCCCGTTGAGAAATTCACTCCGCCATAGTTGTGAGTCACATAAGAATTGGCAGGGCATACAGGGCTTCCCGTTGCGGGTGAAAGTTGGGCAATCGTTTGCCCATAGAAATTGTAAAGGAGTTTGTTGGACGATGAGACGTTACTTAAACCGCAACCTCCGCCGCTGGCAATACCGGCAACAAAGCAACGCTGTACGATGTGAACGGCAGGCACGGAGCCACCTGACGTGGTGAACGCGATAGCCGCTACCTCAGTTACAACTCCACCGCTGCCCCCATTTGAGCAGCTCGCTGTGTAGGTTCCTGTTGTCGCGGCATTTTGCCCCATATCGATATTTACAATGTTGTTTACATCGCTTGGAGCAATTTTCCCCACCTGAAAATTGCTTCCTGTAGCGAAAGGTTCAGAAACGTTCGTGGTGTTGCAGGTGGAAAAGATATATTCATTATTCCCGGTCGTGGTGATATTTGTCGTATTGGCATTGTTCGCGCCAGCCGCCCCGTCGTCGCCGCTACCTAGCCCGGTGACCTGAAACCCTTCAAGCATCAAGGAGCGGGCACCGCCGACCGTCGCCGTGATCGTGAAGGTGAAAGTGGAATGTGTGGTGGTGATGTCGGCGTAGCAAATAAATTCCTGATGGATAAAACCACTAAGGTTGAAAGTCTGCGTGGCGGGTGACGGACAAACACAAGTCTCAGTGCAGGATGTGGTGAATGAGGTCAGGTCAGAAGCGTGCCCGGTAACAACAACTTTCCCTGAATTAACTGCCGTTGGAAAAATACATGATAACGAAGCAGACGACCCAAACGACGCGACGTAGTTGTAGCAGTAATTATTTTGCTCGTAGACGCTGGCCTTGCTTTGTGCAGGGCAGAGGAACAATAGGAAAAGGAAGGCAAACGCATACTTTCTCATTGGTCGCACTCCAAAACGATCGAAACGAATTTTGCGGTCGAAACGGCGTTCAGCTTGAAAGCAAAGATGTCATATTGCGTCACGGAAGTAGTCCAGCCGGTCAGCGTCGTACTCTTTAGCGCGGTACCGGTCGAGATCGCTGGCAAGGCTGAGGCCGTGATTGTGTTCGTTACGGTCGGAATCGCCGTGCCGTTAGCAATTTTCCAGATGTCGATCGTCGCGGTGCCGGCGTCGACGGTCATGCTCCATGCGGCAATCGTGCAAGATTTTCCCATGTAGAAATACGTGACTACTGAACCGGAGGTCAGTGCAGACCCGCCGGAATCCCCAAACGTAGTGCCGAAAAAATGCGTCTTTAGCGGTGTGCATCCGACGGCAAGGGTTCCTGACGTCGTGCAGTCGCCGCTGAGATCACCGTTAGTAATCGAAGTCCCGCCGGAAAATTTCGTCAGATTGCCGGTTGCCGGCGTGCCTGTAATCGTGACCGTACCTCGGCCTTTGCCGGCCGGACCGCCGCTTGTCACGTCGGGATTGAGAATGCCGATGTAGGCAGTGCCGCCCGCGCCGCCCGACTGTGAGGTATAGATATAGAACGACTGCTGCCCGGTCGGCTCGGTCGTTGAGCCTGTATCGTGGAAGCGTCCCACCGTGGTCGGAGAATTGATCGCCCAATTTTTGGCGGTCGCGTTGCCGTCAAACTCGGCGAGAACCTGTCCCAGCATGCCCACTTGCACGCTGCCGGTCGTGCCGGCGCCGTCATCCGCCACTCCTGCGACGCCGCCTATAGTGGACGTAGGGCAGACAATCGCAAGCGGCGGGCTGGCCGTGTCGTAGCAAACTGCGCGATGGAGAACGGTTCCCGTCGAGGCGTTATTCTGAATCGAGCGGTCCACGTCGCCGGTCTGAACCGTAATCCCGCCGCCGAACCTCGTGCGCGACGATTGCGCGAACGTCGCGCTTGCCGTAAATAGGAACAGCAATGCGAATTTGAAGAATCTTATACCCATGCTTCCGCCTTTCCTGTGAGCCCGCCGTCGGAGGCGGTCAGGTAGAGAAGTGTCGAGTCATAGCGTGTCGGGGATTGAAACCAGATGAAGCCTGCAGAGGTCATCTGGATTAGCACGAGCCGCGGGGTTGAGCCGAGCCCATGCGCGACCGTAAAATCGCCGGGCACGCTAGGCGCAAGCGCGATCTCGGTCGGAAACGCCAAGCCGCCGCCTACTCCGGAACCGCCGGTCAGCGCCGTTACATCCGTCCCATCGGAAAAAATTTCGATCAGGCCGGCCGAGCCCGGAACGGATATGGTCGCGCCAGGCGCTCCGGTGACCTGCACGATCAGATTGTGTCCGCCGCTGGTGCCATTCTTGAAAATGAAGCTGCGCGAAATTGCCGGGAGATTGACGTGTCGGTCGCCTGTGAGCGCGCCCGTAATCACGATGCAGCCGCCGCTTGCGAGCTGCAACTGCGTCAGCGTCATATCCGTGTCGGTATTCGCAAAGCTTACTTTGGCATTGTCGGAATTATCGAGCTGGTCCAAGGCATCGTTCGCCGTGACCTCTTTGTTGTTTTGGCTCTCTGCGATGTGAATGATGGCAAGCTGCGGCGTAGACATTCAATCCTCCCTAGATCGTTGCTTTCCCCGCGAAGCCGCGGCCAATCTCTCCGGAAAGTTGGTAGACCCTGACAGCGAGCGATGCTTGCGCGGAACCGAAGTCGGTTGTTTGATCCGCAGCCGAATAGCTGGCGGTCGGGGATGTGACCAGAATCGTCCGCACGACGCTCGAGCCGTTCATAATGTCGATCGAATAGGCTTCGGAATCTTCGGAGAGCGGAACCGTGCCGCTGAAATCGAGCCAGGCGCCGCCGATGCGCGTGCGACGAATCCAGTCAATCGTCAGATTATGAGAGCCATCGCGGGCGCCTTTGATGCTTGTCGGTGCGTAAGGCCGCAAATCGTTTGCAGTATTTGTGAATTGCTGAGACGCGACGCCTGAAGGATCTTGCCCGGAAGTCACGCCTTTGTAATAGCGAAGCTGGTTGACGTTCGCGAGCGAGTCGACTTCGTGCAGCATGCCGGTCGGCAGCGGCACAATCAGATCGCCGACTGCGTGCGAGCCGCACTTCCCTTCCGTGCCGCGGCGGCCGCGCAGGAAGCGCGATAGCGTATAGGTGCCGTCCAGGTTGAGCACGATACTTTTCGCCTGAATAGCTTCCCAGCCATTCGCGGGCGATCCGAGGAGAAAGGCATTCGCGCCATTCAGTACGTTCAGGTCGGAGACTCCAATCAGAGTCCCAAGGCTCATCTTGACCGTTAGCGTGTTTACCTTGTCCCAGGTCCATGGGCTGCGCGGCGCGCCTAGCACGGTCGTCGCATAACCAAAATTGAGAGGCGTCGTTGAGCTATCGATCGAATCGAAATTGGCGTCATCTACTGCCCTGAAAATTGCCCCGCCGGGCCAATCGAGCAGCGTCGACGTGAGTCCGGCATAATCCCCGGTTAGGCCTGGACTGCTATCCACGTCGCGAAGAAGCGGAACGTCGAAGATGAACAGCAGAGTCGGAGAATTCGTCAGAAGTGGCCGAGGAATGAATCCGGCCGCACTGCCTCCGATGGCCGAAGACAGATAGGCGCCTTGATTGTCGCCGGCGCCATTGATAGTGACCGTGAATCCTTGCCCAAGCACCGAATCGAGCACGCGAATCTGGAATGTCAGTCCTTCATAAACGAAGGAGAGCACATCCGTCGGATCGAGCACCATATAGAGCGCTCGCCAAAGATTTGTGCTGTAGCTGGTGCGCTCGAGCCAGGCAATCCACAACGTTTTTTCCGCGATTTGCCGCGCCAAACTCGCGTCTAGGGTCAATGGAAGTTCGATGATTTGCTGTTGTCTGGTTTTTATAATGCGCGAACTTCGCTGCTTGAGCTGTTTGCCCTGCTGGAAATCCATCGCCACGTCGTTGTACATGACGGTAACGCTTTGCGGGAGGTCTTGAGCCTGGGAAATCTGCTCCGGTTTGACCTTCGCGCCGTCCTGCAGGAGTCCCAGATCGATCTCCGGGATTGTGACTACGGACGATAACCCTCGCGGAATGAAACGAAGCGTGCCGTCCGACTCACAAGCATCGAAGAAATAGGCCTGGAATAGCGTCTTGATGATCTCCGCCGCAGCCGTAGTTCGCGTGACCGCATAGCCTTGTACGATGTCATTTGGCTGCAACGTTGCGGAAGTCAGGAAAGAAACATCGATCTCGGAATCCTGCAAGCCCGCGCGTTTGCAGACATCGAAAACCACATCGGCCACTCGTAGGACCGGAGTCCCGCCTTCGACGAGAGGCCCGATCACCAACTCGGCGCGAAGGTTCGGCAGTCGATTCCCAAAATTGGCGAGCCGGAACTGCTCGATGGCCACATAAGCGAGACCGCGGAAGGCCGGCGTATTCGCTACGCCTTCATTCGCCTGAATCATGGGATCAGGATTCTGCGTCTGCGTTCCAGGGTAGAACGTGAAATTTCCGTAATAGCCGGTGAGCAATTGCCAGTAATGATCGTTGCCGACCGTGTGCGCCGGCGGGGTCGTCGTTTGGATGTTGACGTAAAGCACGCCGCCAGAAATCACGACGTCGCCTGGGTTATAGGTTTGATTGATGTCCCACGGCGCGTAGCTTCCGAGCACCTGCCAATACAGAATTCCGCCGGTCTCGTCAGCGGTCTGACCGGGGAAAATGTTCATGCTCTGCTGTTCGGACGTGTAGGTTTGCCCGTTGTAGCTGACGATGTCGCCGATATTGTAGAGCGCGGTAGCAGTCCAGGCCGGGAAGTCGGCGGGCGGGAATTCGGAAGTCCCTGGCGTCGAGTCGTAAATCAGCTTCGAATCGCCCCATAGCCGGGTGAATGTCGCCGGCCCTTCGCAGAATTCATAAGCGCAGTTCGCAAAGAAGAGAAATTGCGTCGCGCCGCCTCCGAAGTTCGATCCTCCGCCCCCTCCGGGCACGCCCGCCTTAATCGAAAAAAGGCCTGGCGTCCAAAGCAGATTTCCGGCGATTCGCACGCGACTCCAGCCAAAAGAGATCGGAGCGCCATCAATAGCTGAGGAAATCTGCAGGTCTGCGACCGGCGGGCGCAGTTTTGGCTGATGCGTCAGCCGGTAAACGAACGAACCGACTTCGATTGCTGCCGAAACGGCTGCGACGATGACCATGAAGGCCATGGCTAGTCGTCCACTCCAGAATAGGAAAAAACGCCAGCAATCCTCTCGGCCCAACGGGCGTCGAGCAGATGTTCCACTATTTTCCCGACGCCGCCGTGCGCGTGAATGATTCCAATTCCCTGCTTGAGCTGCGACACGATCGCCATGTGATGCACGATGAACGGCGCGCGCAGGGTCAGGATGTCGCCGGGAATCATCTGCTTACGCGGTTTCATGACAAATATTTTTTCGGCTTCCTTCTGCATCGCGTCCAGGACGGGAAACATTCCATAATCTTTGTAGTCGAAACGGCGGATCGGACTCCCATCGCAATAACGCAAACCGAGATCTTCGCCAACGCAGAGCACGATGCCGGCGCAATCCATGCCGACGCCCTTAACGCGGCCCTGCTGGTGGAATGGCGTGCCGAGATATTCGCGCGCCGCTCCGAAGATCAGGCGTCTATCCAAGACCGCTCCCAGAGCCAGGCAGATCGAGGAAGCGATCCATGCCCGGAATAAACGGCTCACCGCGAAAATTGATGATGTTGTCGAATTTGTTTGTGCAGTCCCCAGCGGTCTTGCTGCAGCCTGGCTCGATGACAAAGGTATCGCCAGTGACCGGAGCATAGGGCAACGGCAAGAAAAATGTCAGCGTGCCGCCGAACCATGTTTTTATCTCGAAGCTTAGTCCGACGTTATTCCCTGAAGTGAATGTAAGTACGCCATCGTCAAACCAGCGATCCGGAGCTGCAGCGCCAGGCGTAGCTGAGCCAACCATAAGTAAACCAGCGGCTGGCACCAACGCGGTTGCGTCCGTGACATCGAGAACCGATCCATTCTGCTGGTACAGCGTGATGTCGATCATGCAGAGGTAGTGCGAATCCATATCGATACCGTTCAAGCCAGAGCCGAATTCGGCGCGGCAGATTGGTCCCAGGCTCGCGCCAAGTTGCGTCGTCAACTTGTGCGTCAGGCCGCGCAGCTCCGCGGTGAATTGCCCATTGATCATTTTCACGATGCCGAGTGTCCCGCGGCGCACGATCATCGCGCCCATCGTCAGGTCGTCCCAATTCACGATGTAGAGGACGATGTCGGCGTCGTCGTACCGGCCAGCGCGTAAATCCGGTTCGCTGATCGCTTCTGAATCTAAAAATCCGACCGCCTCGAGGTTGTCCACCGAAAGATCAGACTTTTGCGCTGCGGCGGAATTCGTGAAGCCGGTCGAAGCCGCATAGGTCACCAGCCCATCGCCATCGCCGGAATCAAATGCGATGTCCTCGTCGAGCGAGGTGAAGCCGATGATCGTTCCGTCAGTGCGTTTCACTTTCCACAAATAGGCGAGCGAGATTAGCTCCCCGGCAAGATGCGCTTGCAATTCGGGCGAAGTGGTTTTCATAAACTAAAAGGTGATGCTCGCTCCGGAAACTTCTCCGCCGCCAGGAAGTGCAGACGTGAAAATAAAGAAACCTGACTTGTCGAGGGATGAGCAGTTTGTCGCCACTAAGATCTGTGGTCCGCATCCGGCATTGGACCCATCCAGTTGAATGGTCACCTGCCAATTAGCCGGAATCCCTGCAGGTAGTGCTAGGGCCCACAGTTGATAGTGGACGTCGTGGTCAGGGTCACCGGTTCCTATGGAATACAGCGCCGGCCCTTGAACTTCGTCCCAGGTGTTGCCGTCAGTGTCAGTTATCCCGATAACTGATTTAGGACCGGTATCACCGTGAATCTCGATGGTGTATACCGGGACCAGAACAACGAGCGGACCGGCGATGGCAAGCGGGACAGTTAAAGTGATAGTCGTTCCCGGAGGAGGAAGAACACTGGCTGCAGGAAATCTAAACCGGATGCTGCCCGTCCCAGACGGGACAAGAGAAATCGTATGCAGAGGAATGTTCACGACCGACGGGCCTGGACCTGGAAGATTCGTTCCCCAGGCCGGGTCATAAGTTCCAGGAGGCTGAGGGACCGTGTTAAAGATCCCTCCATACACGGCAATGGCTAAGCCGGCGCCGCTCTGAGTCAATATTTCGCTTCCGACCGGCACATGATATTGCGAATCCAAGTAATCGATCACTCCGGAAATGGAAACGACCACTTCCTGGCCTGTGGCCGGCGGCGGAGGCGGCGGGGGCGGACCAGGAGCCGGGGGGCCGACGGGCGGAGGCGGACCGGGCGGCGGAGGCGGTGGTGGCGGTGGACCAGGCGGCGGAGGGCCGATAGGCGGCGGACCAGGAGCCGGAGGAGAGACGGCATTGAACGCCGGCGCGGCAATTCCCGGCAAGACTTCAATCAGGGGAATCGACTCCCATGACGAAAGCGGATAACCGCCGGAGACGAAAGACTCCTCGATCATCAATGCAAGTTCGTCGGTGTCGAAGCGAACCGGAACATCAAACTCGAAAGTAGCCAGCGCGTCGGCGCCTGAAAATCCCGTGCATTCAATGAGACCGGTCTCGGAGTCCACGACATAGCCGCCGGTTTGCAGCACATCGCCCAGATAAATCTTCAGCGTGTCAGGCAGCGGATTCCCGAGCCAATCCACCGCGGCCGAAGTAACCGGCTGAGTGATGGCGCGCACATATGCGCGGTCGCCCATGCCGTAAAGCTTCTGCAGTTGGAAGACTGTCCCGGCGACAAGTCCGAGCGGTTGCAGTTCGGCCTTATAATCGAGCGGGTCCTTCAGCCGGAACGGTCTCCACTTCCCCGCATGAGCCATAAAAAAGCCCATGAGCGCATCGATGAATGCCTGGCGATTGAGGCCGAAAGACGCGGGCGTCTTCAGCGAAACCGCATATTTCGAACGCATCGCCAGCCAGTTCCGCTCGCGCAGCTCATAGCCGGAAATGGCCTCATTGATTTTCGTGTTGAACGTCGGGCCGCCGATCGCCGTCGTGAACGTCATCTCCGTCGGGAAGCGAATCACAGGCGAACCTCGAGGAGCTGAATCGATGAGACGTTCATCAATGGCTGACCGTCCCTGACGTTCGATTCCCTGATCTGGCGATTGAGATCGTCCGTGTCGAGCCGAACCGGATGATGGAATTGAAAGTCTGCGGTGGGAATATCGCCCGGCGCGAACCCGAACGTCACTTTGCCGGTCGTCGGGTCGAAGGTATAACCGCCAGTTTGAAGGATTCCGCCGACGTAAATGTTCACCGTGTCGGCGAGCGGAACGCCCTTGTAATCGAGCACGGCGGAAGTTATCGGCTTTGTGATTTTGCGAGTGTAGGGAACAAGCGGCGCGGGGACCGGATAGGTCTTCTGAAGCTGGAAGGAGTTCGCGTCGCCTGGGACGAGGCCCATCGGCTGACCGACGGCGGTGAAGTCTTTATGATCTTTGAATCGAAACCCGTCCGCTTTTCCGCCAATCACCAGGAAGAAAGAACTGACAAGATCAACAAACTGCTGGCGCGTCAAGCCGGTCGCCGGAGTGAGCAGCGAAATCGTCCACTTGTTTCGGCAGTTCTTCCAGTTGCGATTCCTCTGCTCTGGGCCGGACAACGCTTGATTCACCGTGGTCGAGAATACCGGGCCGCCGAAGGCTTTGAATGAGACCGGCGTCGGAAACTCTGAGGTCTCGAAAAATGGCATCTAGTAGTTCCGTGCATGAGCGATGGTCATCTGACGATGCATGTCGCCAAAAATCTGGCTCTGCGAACGGCGGAAAGAATCGACATCCTGAACGCCGTGAACGTGGAAATTCACAGTGGTTTGATGATGAACTGTGTCGCCGCCCATCTTGAGTGAGGGCGTCACATGCCCAGGCTGTTTCGGTAAGAAAAATTCCGGATGTTTTTCTCCGACCACATAAGCCTTGCCTGGCGTCACGTCTCCGCCATCGGCCAGGAATCCCGCGAAACTGCCGAGGAGGCCCAGGAATCCGCCGGCGCCGCCGCCTCCCGAGTCTCCGCCTTCACCGCCGCCGCCGAACGACGAGAGCAGCCCGGAAAGACCTCCAGGGCCGCCTTGCTCCCCACCGGCCGAAACGACATAGAACGGATTCGATTTCGAGCCGTCAGCTTTGCCCGGCCCTCCTCCAAGTCCAAAGAGTCCGCCCAACTTGCTAAGCGCGCCGCCGATAACTGGAATTTTTCCCAACAGGCCGCCGACGCCCTGGTCGCTTCCGCCCGCGCCTGCACCTTTGTCTCCGCCTCCGAACAGCTTTCCAAGCAGGGCGCTAAAGCCTTTTTGAATGCTGGCCTTGAGGATTTCTTCTTCGAGGCTCTGGAATAGCTGCTTGAATCCGCCTTTGCCCGTGACAATGAACTTCGCGAGACTGGAAGAAAGCCCGTCGATCGCCTTGCCGATCGATTGCGCCAGCTTCTGTCCAAAGTTTTGCCCATCTAGAATCACCTGATTCATTACTGCGCGGAATTTATCTCCGTAGCTGCCCACCTTCAGAGCGGCCTCGTCCCATTGCTGGATTGCTCTGCGTTGCGTGTCGTACTCCTGCGCATCTATCAACATCGTCGAACTATGCTTCTCGATTAGTTTCTGGCGAAGACGTTCGAGGCGTTCCATCTCTTCATCGTAGGCGTGGATAAGATCGTATTTAGCAGCTTGCTCCGAAATGGAATTCTGGAAGGCTTGGTCGGATTTCTTCTTTTCCAACTCGCGGAACTGATTGACCTGGCCCTCGTCCGCGGTGGGATTGGCCGTTTTGAACTGCGCGACCTTCAATTCGATCTGAGCCGCCCTCGCGGCTTCCGCAGTATCAAAATAAGCGGCAGAGATGGCTTGCAGCGCTGGAAGTTCTCTATTAAAGGCATCCGTGGATTTTATGATTTCCACGTTCAACTTTTTATAGATTTCCGTGGCATAGAGAGCTTCATCGGTCGCAAGTTTTTGCGATGCTAGCGCGTAGCCCTCTGCCAGCTGCCGAACTCGAGCATTTTCCTCGCCTAATTCCGCCGCTAACAGATCATGTGATTCTTTCAAAACCTGCACTTTTGCTGCTTGATCAGCGAAATGAGCTGTCACAGTTGCCGCGGCAAGTCCGCCAGAGCTGTAAGCCGCCGCGATAGCATCAATCGCGGGGATTTCCTCTTCGAGTCTTAGCCGTTGTTTATCAAGTTCTTTGTCTATGGACTCGATCGCCGCGCCAAAGACGCCGGCTGCTGCCGAGCTCTTTATAAATCCTTCATTCGCCGTAACTAGGCCCAGATCGATGGTCCGCTGTTTCGGGTCCTTCTCTCGCGCCGCCGTATCGCGAAGTTTTGCATATTCCTCCGAACCCTTCTTCACCGCCTCTGCGATCAGTTGTTCAGCTTGGCTTCCAGCCTGGCCGATCTTCAACCATGCCGATTCCTCAATCCCCAACTGGGCGATGCGCTCTTTAATCCGCGCGAGGATACTGTCTTCGCCCTTTTCCTTAGGCGAAAGGTCCGCGCCGAGATTTCTATCTTTCTTGACGGAATGATCGAGAGTGAACGGAGCACGCGGGCCGATGATGTTCTCAATCAAATTGCTGTTCTGCTGCCACATTTTCCTTTCATCTTCGCGGTACTTTTCCCAGATAAGGTGCAGCTTGACCGATCCCTCTTGGGCGCCTTTAACCGCTCCGCCTATGCCGCCTTGTACTCCTCCTATAATTGCCTGGCGGGTTGTCTCGCCAAACGTCCGAGAGTCGTCTTGAACTGCGTTCAGCCACAGCGCGACATTTCTGGCGATGGTTATGAATTCATAGAGATGGGCGACGCTTTGCTTTACAAGGTCAGCAACTTCATCGACGAACTTGGCGATCGCAGGCCGATTGTTCTCGAAAGCCTTTATGATTTCATCGGCGAGCAATTGCATGGTCGGCAGCAGTTTTTCCGTGAGTTGGAGTGCGAGGCCTTCGCCAGCGGCCTTCATCACGTTCATCGACTGAACGAATTTAGTGGATGCTTCCGCGAACTCAGGGCCGATCACTATGCCTAGCTTTTTAGCGGTCTCCATCGAGTCTTGCATCTCGGCAGGATCGAACTTCATCATCTCCTGCCCGCCGCGGCCGAATATTTCGCGCGAGAAACCGATGGCGGCCGTCCTGTCTTTTAGCGAATCAAGCTTCTCGATGACTTCAACCAAAAAACTGCCCGCGTCTTTAAGCTGTCCGTTGCTATCTTTTATGTTTAACCCCAGCCGCGTGAAGACAGTCGCCGTGCCGGGAGCTGTTTCCGCAGCCTTGACCATGTTCTTGCTGAGAACGCCCAAGGTCTTTGATAGCGCCTCCTGCGGAATGCCAGCCTGTTTCGCGGCAAAGGAAAGGGCCGAAAACTTGTCGACGGATACGCCGGCAGCGCGCGCCTGATCGTTCATCTCACGGACGGATTCAGCGGTATGAATTGCAAGCCCAATGGCGGCGATATTCACTCCGGCGATAGCCCCTGCCGCTGCGCCGGCGCCGACGGTCAGGAGCGTCATTCCTCCACTGAGCTTTGCCAGTTCTTGCGACGCACTTCCAGCGAGCCGGCCGACCGTGGAAAATGTTTCGCCGATCGCGCGACCGACCTCACCGAAGGGAGCGAGGGCGGAGGCTGCAAGCTCGCCGACGCGCGAGAAGGATTCCGTAATTTCGCTGCCAGCTCTCTTAGCAGCAGCCGACGCCGCAGCGAATCCAGACACGAAATTCGCAGCGTTTACGGTTAAATCTATTGCTACTCTTCCGAGTGTGTCAGCCATTTGTTAGACCGCTATAGGTAGTACGTTGACTCCCAGCCACGGGAAATGCCAGAGTAGCCAGCAAACTGGAGGCTCCATGTTGCAATTTCTCTGCATTATGTTTCTGCTTCAGCAAGCTTCGCCCGCGCCGAAACTAAGCGAGCCCTATGGGAAAGCCGCGTTTCTAGCTCTGAAAGCGATAGAGCGTGACACCTCTGAAATGGGTAGTAAGTCCACAAAAGAAGCGATTGATTTGGCCGACGCCGAAGCCGCCTCAGATGCTGAAAAGGACGTGACGAAAGCTTTGAATCGCATTTTGATAGACCGCGAGATTAACAACAATGAACGGAGCCTCTTTGAGCTTGAGTATGAAAACGCCGTAAAGGACATCGTGAGATGGTCTCGCCCGAAGGATGATCACCAGGGCGATTTTGATCGCCTCCGCGATAAGATGGACAGACAGCTGAAAGAAATTGCCGACAGGGAAAAGGCATGTTTTTCGCCATTCGAAGAATCTCTGCGCGCGAGGGACCCAAAGATTCCTGCCGCATGTACTGGAGACGCTCTAAGGGCAAAAGTTTCCGCATCGCGATAATTCTATTGTCAATTCGGCATCCCCGGTCCGGTCCCGAAGAACCTGATCATCGAGGCGATCATCTCGTCGTCCGTCTTCGGAATCGCCATTTCCTCTTCCTTGTTCCACTCGGGCACGAAGTCCAGGGCGCTCCACACCTTACTGTCCTCGCCGCGAGCCATGGAAGTATTGGCAACCATCGCTGAGACGATGCCAGCGCAGAAGCGCTCTTTCCTGAATTCTTCCCGCTTGCGCTCGAGCAAGGCTTCAAACTGCATTTCGGTTAGCTGGCCGAACTCGCTTTCGCTGAGTCCGAGGTCGTATCGGGCGATGGCCCAGAGGTCGACCCAATCGAAGTCTCTTCCGGCGCCGTCTCGGGCGGCGTCGCCGGACTCGGAGGGTTTGCGGCTTTGATTCCCGCCTCGGCTTTCTTCTTCAGGTCTTCCATGAAATCGCGCTTGGCCTTTGGAAGATTGAGCAGGTATGCGTTCCAGCAGGCTTGAACGATAAGGTCGGAGTTCCCTTCATCCACGTAAGACCGAATGGTTTTCAGTCCCTCTTCGGAATTGTATTCCGGATGCCGATTGATGATCCCGGCCCAGAATAGAGCAGTCACAAAAACAGGCTCGCTGATATGGCTCCAGGCCTCCAGGTCAGGGAGTTTGATGCCGGCGGGATTCTGCTTGCTGACGGTGTTCTCCTGAAGCGCCGCCGCAGAATTGAAGTCGTAACTCAGTTGGAATTCGAACTTGCCGAAGTCACCTAAATCGAGAGTGAATGGCAGCGCGCGAACGATTCGCCTTCTCAGCGGCGTCATTTCCCCTACCATCGCGAAAGCCTCCTAAGGTAATATCCGGTGCATGACGGACCCGCACCTTGAGCCTCTGACCATCGAAAAGCGCGCCGAAACGAAATACACGCAACTTTATCTAACGGCATCGGTCAAAACCAAAGACTATGCCCTACACATCAAAGTGCGAACCGACCACGGATTGCACGAAACGGAAACTCTTAACGCGGAATTCTTCGATTTCGAGCCCTCGAACGACTGCCCGCTCAATGGCTCCTGCGATTGCTTTTGGCGGGCGCTAGGCCGAAAAGAAACCGTCGACGCCGAGGCGGTCATCGATGCCGCGTTTGAACGCTTCAAAAAGAATATCGACCGCGTACTAGAAACGACCTGGGATTGCCGCTGCGCAATTCGCGATCTCGGCTATTCCCTTCCCGAATTCCTTACTTCCACATAAAACAAAAAGGCGGGCCGACGAATCGACCCGCCATGAATTGAGACCTCGAACCGATTACGGCCCAGGCGTGAAAGTGACCGGCCCGGTGACTTGCAGCTTGACCGATTTTGTTGCGGCCTTGCTGAAGTCCAAAGTCACATCTTCGCTTTCGACGTAGGCATTGAAGGTCCAGGCGCCGCTTCCGGCGCTGACCGGCAAGAGCACCTTCCACGGGCTGAGCGTCTGATTGTTGTAGTCATCGAGAAGCGTTTGCTGCGTCGCGTCGCCAGGCACATAATTCAACTCGAAATCCCACGTTCCGGGCGTCTTAATGGTGGGAAGCATTTCCTCGTCGGACCCGCTGTCCATATTCGTGACATTGTCAAAGCCGGACTTCGCACCTGTGCGCGTAATCTTCCGAACTTCGGCCAGCGTTGTATATCCTGTTGGTGCTGCGGGGTTCGTTCCGCGTTGGAGCTGCGTTCCCCGTGGACAAACTGCGTTGCTCATGGTTTTCTCCTTTTAGTATTCGAAACTTTCCCAGGGGAACCCCCGGAAAAACTTTTAGCTTCCAGAATCCTCATAGATGATTCGGAAATCGACGGCCGTGCAATAAACCAGCGGCGCATCTTCGAAGATGTCCATCTCGCTTTCCCTGATCATGTGCTGCACTTGTGTGCCATCGGATAGAGCGCCGGTGAAGGCCTCCAACTCGATGCGCAGCGTCCGAGCCACTCGCTTGGCGTCGCTATAAACCTTCCCGTAGCAGGAGAACTGCATCCGCGAATGCTGAAGCTGATCCGGGCCGTCCATCGAGAACTCACCATCTCCGTGTATCTCCCGATAGACGATGGCGGGAAGGTCGGACGGCGCCGAGAGCTCCGGAAGCTGGCCGGCATAGGTGCGAGTTCCGACAAGCGTGGAAATCGGACCGTTGTCCGTCAGAAAGCTTTGCAGGCCATCAAGGAGCATCTATTCGAACCTGATTCCCTCTTCTTCGAGCGCCAGCTTCGTGTCGGCAATGAACTTGTCCAGAACTTCCTGTTTCTTGGCCTCAAAAGCGGGCCGCGCGAACGGGAAGGAAGGCATCTGCCCGGTCGTACCTCCTGACCGCTTGCCGCCGCTCTTTTTCCCTCTAAACCGCACTTTGGTGCCGAATTCAACGAAACTAGCCCAAAAAACCTTCTTAGGAACGCCTACAGTGACCGATCCCGACACGTCCGAGCTCACACGCACACGCATTCCGAGGGTTTTGGCGATCACACCAAACAAATCGAAGCCGCCCTTGAAGTGGTGAGGCCCGCGGCGAACCCTGGACCTCATGTCGTCGAGCCAAACCTGCGCCGCCGCCCGGAGGGATCGCCTCATAACGTTGCGCGAAGCCTTGATAGGCAAGTGCTCAAGCTTGTCCTGGAGCTCCTCGAGACCGCTGATTTTGACCTCGACGACTTTAGCCATTAAGAGGCGACCTGTACCGCCGAGTCGTTCCGTTCGATGCAGAGCAGATACAAAACCTTCTGCTGCTCGTCCGGGTCGACGATGGCTTCAATTTTGAATACCCGATCGCGAAACCAGACGTTCATGCTAGCCTTCACGCCGGCCAGGTATCGGATCGTGACCCGATGCGTGACCTCGGACACTTCCTGCAGCGATGAGTAAACCTTTTTGCCGAACGTAGTCGCGGAGAGGGCCTCGACGGCAGCCCATACCTCCGCGAATACGGTTGCGTCATCCTCGTTGATGCTGCCCATGGAGTCCTTCGTGCGGGTCGGCTGCACAATCTTTACCCGCCAACGGAAGTTTGTTCCATTGATGATGACGTCTGAATCGAGAGCCATTTTTAAGCTGCGGAAACGTCGCGGTCAGCCTTTGCTACGACTTTGAACGATTCGGCATTGGTGCCGCCGGAAGCGATCGAGATGCCGGTCACGTCGACGAAAACCTTGGTGGTGTCCGACAGGTCGGTTTCATGGTCGATTGTGTGCGTCGAAAGCGTCGCGGTCACGGTCGCCGTAGTGCCGTCGAATTTCTTGACGTTCACGGAAACAACCGGCGAGCTGGTTAGCGCGGTAACGTTATGGATCACAAGCTTGGAGCCGGCATAGACCGTCTTATCAATCGCAGCGACGTGTGCATAAGTGCCCGTGGCCGCACCCGTTTCTGCGAAAGTGGCCAGCGTTAAATCGGCGGGAATAAAGGCATTCTGCTTCGAAAGCGTCTTCAGATATTTCTTGAAGTGACCGTGCGCGCGCAGTGTCGGGGTCATGCCGTTCG
>Ga0247672_1000104_pt1 | contig 16526 bp, 18 predicted proteins | sample CNK13_metaG_FD_182719 | JGI IMG/M metagenome (GOLD analysis project Ga0247672, IMG submission 182719) | Soil microbial communities from Purdue University Martell Research Forest, Indiana, United States - CNK13 | ecosystem: Environmental > Terrestrial > Soil > Temperate forest > Bulk soil... | reverse complement strand
ACGAGCGCGAGCTCGTGGTCGACGCCGAGCGGTGTGTACGCCAGCGTCACCTTGTCCTCGGTGATCTTGCGCACGACATACCCGCCGTCAACGGCATCGCCCTCCACGACCAGGTGAATCCGGTCCCCGGCAGTCAACGCCACGCGCGAGTTGCCGCCATACGTCACCTTGCCGACGAAGCGATAAGGCACCGGCGGTACTTGCGGACCCGGCGGCGGACCCTGCACCTGCGGCGCCGGCGCGGCCGGCGGCGGCGACGGTTCGACGCGTGGCGCGAAGGGATTACCACGCAGCGGCGGCAGCTGGTTGCGAGCTGTCAGCTCGATCGGTTTACCGACCGCGGCCTCGCCCACTCCACTCGTGTGCCCCGGAGCGCGACTCTCCCGCGCTGCATTCGGCCTTGCCTGATCGAGTACGACCAGCGTCGCGACGGCGCAGCCGCCGATCAACAGCAAGCGCCTCGCCTGTCGCGCCAGGGTGGAAGGACGCCGCCGAGCGGCGTCCTGGGTTGCAGATCGAGCGGCCATCACGGCACGTGCATCCCGTACGGCGGGTCGTACCACGGATCGCCGGGCTTTGCATCAACACCGCCGACTGGAATTTTCGTCCAGACCTGGACATCGTCGGTCCACTGCTCGAGCGGCAATGGAAGATCGCTATAGAGCTGCATGTACATGATGCGATTGATGGAGTCGGTGATCCTGTTCTGCCCGGCGCGATCGACGATCGGTACTCCGTTTACCGCCATCCAGACGCGGCCGTCGCTGCCGGTGGAGCGGTGCCAGAACAGCTCGAACTTGAACCAGCTACCGAACGCGGGCGCCTGGACTTTTCCGACGTTGCACTTAGGATCGAGCACGAAGGAGCCGTTGGGGTCGTAAAAGTAGGGACAGCGCCAATATGGGTCGACGTTCGGGGGGACGGCGGGCTGGCCGCCCGCGTTGTTATCGAGCGTAATCGAAAAGTACGGCGCGCCCGGGAATCCCCACGTCGCAACCTGGACGTTGAGGCGCAGATCGCCGGTCGTCTTCCATTCGAACACCGTGGTCCAGTTCTGCGTTTGACCGAACTTGTTCATGAGGTCCGGCTGAAGCTTTCGCCAAAAGCTGATGTATAGGTCGGTGGTCGGCTCGGTCCAGCTCTCGGTCATGTAAGTGTCCTGCGTCGAGCAGGTGCCGCTCGTTCCCGGGTTGAGGTTACGAAGGCAGTTTTGATTGATTCGGCTCCACTGCGCCTGCGTCGTTGCGCCTTGCTTATGCCCGGGCACCGGGACGACATCGTTCTGAATGAATTGCGAGACGTTGGCTGCTGTGACATTGGCGCCGTTACCCGCGCGCAACTTGAATTCTGTTCCGGCGCTGGCCACTCCCGGAATCTGCGGCGGCCAGGTGAAGCCGGTTTCGGAATCCGGGTTTGTCGAGAACTGCTGAGAACAGGAAACCCCTGAGCTTTGGCAGCTAGTGATAGGCCCCAAGGAGATTCCTTCGAATCCCGAGCGGAAGAGCAGCGCTGCCGGGTTCGGGGGCGGCGCGGTCGAGGCGACGACCCGAATCTGGTTGACGTCGAAGTACTGCTGCTCCGATACCAGCTTCAGGACGTGGGTACCCTGTGTCAGCGCGACGCTCTTCTTGCCGACCCACGCGTAGGTCCCGAAGCTGCCGGTAGGCGGAACACTCACCGTTCCGGTCACGTTCTGGTCGTCGATCTCGACACGGAACGCGCCGGTAAAGCTGCCGCTGGCGAGGCGCAAGTCGATGTCGTAGTTGCCGCTCTGCGCCACATTGACCGTATAGAGGAGCCATTCGCCAGTCTCGAAGTTCTCCACCGAGTAGCCGCCGCCGTCCGTATCGCGGGTGACGATGATGTCGACGTCTTCGCTGGGCCGGTACTCCGTGCCCGCGTTGCCCGCGACGTTGTCGTGATAAGCGTTACCCTCGCCGCCGTTGTCGAAGTTCTCGGCTTCGAAGGTGGCCGGGAGCTGGATCGGGGTTCCGGTGAACGGCGTGTGCGTGACCGCGGTCACGCGGATCTGGTTGACGTCCACGTATTGCTGGTCCGACACGAGTTTCAGGACGTGATTGCCGGCGGCGAGCTGTACGGTGCGCTTGCCCATCCACTGGAACGTGCCGAAGTCGCCGGTGGACGGAAGGACCACGGACCCGGTGACGTTCGCGCCGTCGATCTCGATGTGATAGGCGGTGTTCGTAAACGTCCCGGTCGCTGCCCTGAGATCGATGTCGTAAATTCCCGATGTGGCGACGCTGACCGAGTAGACCAGCCATTCGCCGGTCTGGAAATTGTTGACCACCAAGCTTCCGGCGCCGTCTGCGTCGGGCTTGATATCGACACCCTGGTCGGTCCGGAATGCCGCGCCGCCGTCGTTCGTTGAGGTGATGTCGTGATACGCAATGCCTTCGCCGCCGTTGTCGAAGTTCTCCGCCTCGAACGTGTTCGGCAGCGCGATCACCCCGGCGAAGGGCGTGCTCGGCGTCGCGGTGATGCGGATCTGGTTGATGTTGAAGTACTGCGCATCCGACACGAGCCGCAGCACGTGCTGGCCCGCCGGGAGCGACACGCCGCTCTTCGCGGTCCAAGCGAAGCTGTTCCAGCTGCCCGTGAGCTGGACGTCCACGCTGCCGGTGACGTTCGCGCCGTCGATCTCGACGTGAAATCTCGGCGTGCTGGTCCAGTTGCTGCTCGCGCGAATGGCGATCTCGTACTGTCCTACCGCCTGGACATCGACGCTGTATTCCATCCATTCGCCGGTGTCGAAGTTGTTCACCACAAAGTTGCCGCCGGCGGAGTCGGTCGAGGTGATGATGTCCACCCCCTCCCCCGTGCGGTACTGCCCGCCGGCGTTGCTGGTGGGTGTGTTGTCGTGGTAGGCCACGTCCTGGCCGCCGTCGTCGAAATTCTCGGCCTCGATGACCACCGCGCCTTGTGCCGGCACTGTGAACGGCGCTCCGAGATGGGGCGTCTGGGTCTGTGCCGCGAGCGGCAATGAAAGGCTCGCAAGCAGCACGAGTACCAGCGTACGTAGCATCGAAGTGGCGAAAAACACGGCTGCTCCTGGGTCGACGGTCCGTTCACAATGAACGGCAACGCTCGCGAGCATCCGCTGGCGAAAAGCTCTGCGCCAGATTCCTGTCAGCTTGCGCGGATGCGCCGTTCGGCAGGATTTCGCCGGTGATTTTTGGGTGTTGTCACTACAACGCGCCGCGACGCGCGGTTTGCAATCCGTCCAGGGGACTTTATCGAAGCGTCCTGGGGCCCGGAGGTGAGCTGGGACGGGGCTAGTGGAAGTATGTACAGTAGTGCTCTATAGTCGTGCCCGTGAGCACTACGGCGGCGTTCGAACGGCTCAATCCCCGGCAGCGCGAGGCGGCGCAGGCGGGGCGCGAGCCGCTGCTCGTGATCGCGGGCGCGGGCACCGGCAAGACCAACACCCTGGCGCACCGGGTCGCGCACCTCATCCTCGAGGGGGTCGCGCCTGAAGGGATCCTGCTCCTGACCTTCACGCGCCGGGCCGCGCTGGAGATGATCCGTCGGGCGCAGCGCATCCTCGGTGAGGTTCAGAAGGAAGTGCGACTCCCCTGGTCCGGCACGTTTCATTCGGTGGCGAACCGCCTGATCCGCCGCCATTGCCGGCGCCTGGGGCTGGACGAGAGCTTCAGCGTGCTCGACCGGGGCGACGCGGCGGACCTCATCGATCTCGTGCGGCACGAGCGCGGTCTCTCCAAGGCCGAGAAGCGCTTTCCGCGCAAGGACACCTGCCTCGCCATCTACTCGCACCGGGTGAACACGCAGAGCCCGCTCAAGGAAACGCTGCAGACGATGTTCCCGTGGTGCGCGGAATGGGAAGACGCCCTCACTGGCCTGTTCAAGGCCTACGTCGAGAAAAAACTGAGGACCCAGGCGCTGGACTACGACGACCTTCTCCTCTACTGGCACGCCATGAGCTCGGACGCGGCGCTTGCCGCGGAAATCGGTGCCCAGTTCGACCACATCCTGGTCGACGAGTACCAGGACACCAACGTGCTGCAGGCCGAGATTCTCAAGGGCCTGAGGCCGTCGGGAGAAGGCCTTACGGTGATCGGCGACGACGCACAGGCGATTTACTCGTTCCGCGCTGCGACCGTGGAAAACATCCTCGGGTTCCCGGACCACTTTGAAAAAACGAGGGTCGTGACCCTCGAAGAAAACTACCGGTCGACGCAAGCGGTGCTGGACGCGGCGAATGCGCTGATCGGAAAAGACCTTCGCTCGAAGAAAGGTCGAGGCCCGAAACCGCGCTACGTCACGGTGGCGGACGACGAGGCGCAGGCGCAGTACGTGGTGAAGCAGGTGCTGGAAGCGCGCGAGCGCGGCGTGCTGCTAAGGCGACAGGCGGTGCTCTTCCGCAGCTCGCATCATTCCGACGTGCTCGAGCTCGAGCTGGTGCGCCGGAACATTCCGTACGTGAAGTACGGCGGGCTCAAGTTCCTGGAGGCGGCGCACGTCAAGGACCTTCTCGCGGTGCTGCGCTGGGCCGACAATCCGAAGAACCGCGTGGCGGCGTTCCGGGCGCTACAGCTCCAGGCCGGCGTGGGACCCGCGGGCGCGGAGCGCGCCTTCACGCGCTTCGAAGCCGACGGATTTTCCTGGAGCAGCCTGAGGACCGGCTCTTCCGAGCTTGATGGCTTGCTTCTTTTTCTCGGAAACTCGCCGTGGGAGGGACAGGTACAGCGCGTACGCGAGTGGTACACACCGCACCTCGAGCGCCTCTACGACGCCGCCCAGGTGCGCGCAGGAGATCTGCTCCAATTGGAGCGAATCGCGACCTCGTTTCAGAGCAGAGAAAGCTTCCTCACGGAGATGGCGCTCGATCCGCCGAGCGCCACGAGCGACCTCGCCGGCGCGCCCTACCTCGACGAGGACTATCTCGTCCTCTCCACCATCCATTCGGCGAAAGGCCAGGAGTGGGACGCGGTGTTCCTGCTCAACGTCGCCGACGGCAACTTCCCCTCCGAGTTCTCCACCGGGCGGCCCGAGCTCGTCGAGGAGGAGCGGCGGCTTCTCTACGTCGCCATGACGCGCGCGAAGACCGATCTGCACCTGATGGCGCCGCTCAAGTACTACGTGACGCAGCAGTCGCGCATGGGCGACCGGCATGTCTACGGCGCGAAGAGTCGCTTCCTTACCCAGGCGGTGATGGAACGCTTCGACCACCTGAGTTATGGCGAAAGCGATTTGTCCGAAGCTTTAGCTCGCGGAAAAGGCGAGATCGATGTGGCGGCTCGCCTGAGAGGCATGTGGTAAGGCTCACCGAATGCGGCGCGCAGTTCTCGCGCTGCCGCAGGCCGGCGCACGATTTCGCACGCCTCTGTTCGCCGGCGAACGGAACGCGGCGCCCGGCGCGCGCAGAATTGACCGTCATGGAAGCGAGCTCGACGGCCTCGAGCCGGATCCGCAAGCACGACGCCCGCCTGCAGGCCGACTTCACCGCCTGCAGCCTCGAAGAGCTGCCTGCGCTGTGCGCCGAGTTCGCCGCGTTCTGTGCCACGACGCGGATGCACGGCGCGGTGCTGAAGGGCGGCGATGAGGACACAGGGCGCTGCCTGGCAGTGCGCGATCTGCTCAAGATCCTCATGCTCGTGGTGCCGCCGGATTTTCGCCTTGCACTGGTGCCGGGCACGCCCGCCAGCGGGGCGATCTACCGAAAGACTGAAGCCGAATTTCGCGCCGTGGGCCTGAATGCGCGCTTCTTCGAAAGCGAGGCTCTTGCGGAGCAGTGGTTCGGTTCCTGAAGCACCGTCGGGTCGGGTAGCGGCGCATGGGGCCTTTCAATGCGGCCGCCCTGCTCATCACGCTTGCCGCGCTCTTCAGCTGGGTCAACTACCGCTTCATCCGGCTGCCGGCGACGATCGCGATGCTGCTGTTCGCGCTTGCGACCTCGCTCGGGGTGGTCGCGCTCGGCCGGCTGGGCGTAGGCTCCGAGGCGCTCGCGCAGCAGGTTCTCGGCGGGGTGCAGCTCGACCAGGCGCTGCTCGAAGGCATGCTCAGCTTTCTCCTTTTCGCCGGCGCGCTGCGGGTGAACCTGGGCGAAATCGCCCAGCGCAAATGGGCGGTGGGTTTTCTGGCGAGCCTCGGCGTGGTGGTCTCCACCGCGCTCGTGGGCCTCGCGAGCTTCGCAATCTTCGCTGCGCTGGGGCATCCCGTGCCGCTGCTCTGGTGCCTGCTCTTCGGGGCGCTCATCTCGCCCACCGATCCGATCTCGGTGCTCGCGATCCTCAAGTCGGCGCGCGCGGAGAAATCGCTCGAGGCGAAGATGGCGGGCGAGGCGCTGCTGAACGACGGCTTCGCGCTGGTGCTTTTCGTGCTGCTGCTCGGCGTGGCGCTGGGCGGCGAATCCGCGGGCGCGGGCCGCGTGGCGCAGCTCTTCGCGCGCGAGGTGCTGGGCGGCGCGCTCTTCGGCCTCGCCGTCGGCTATCTCGCGTGGCGCCTGCTCGCGGGCGTGGACCATTACCAGGTCGAGATCCTGCTGACCCTCGCCGTCGTCATGGGGGGCTATGCGGCGGCGATCGCGCTGCACGTCTCCGGTCCCATTGCCATCGTGGTGGCCGGCATGCTCATCGGCAACCATGGCCCGCGCGGTGCGATGTCGGCGCTCACGCGCGAGCGGATCGCGATCTTCTGGGAGCTCATCGACGAGATCCTGAACGCGGTGCTCTTCGTGATGATCGGGCTGGAGCTCCTGCGCGTGGACTTCAACGCGCGCGACCTCTGGGCTGCGGCGCTCGCGATTCCCGCGGTGCTGGCGGCGCGCTTTCTGTCGGTGGGGTTCGCCGCGCTCGTTCCGGTCCTGCGGGCCGAGTTTCCGCCGTACGCGATCGCGATGCTCACCTGGGGCGGGCTGCGCGGCGGAATCTCGGTCGCCCTCGCCCTCGCTCTTCCGGCGAGCCCTTGGCGCGACCCGATCATCGCGGTGACCTACGTGGTGGTGATCTTTTCCATCGTGGTGCAGGGCCTCACGCTCGCGCGCCTGCTGCGCCGGCCGCCTAGGGGTGCGCGAGCAGCCGGTCGTACTCGCGCTTGACCACCGAATAGCACTCGCACACGCGCGTTTCGAGCCGGGGCCGGTCGAGAACGCGGATGTGGCCGCGGCGGTAGTCGATCAGGCCCTCGGCCTGGAGCTTGCCCGCCGCCTCGGTGACGCCCTCGCGGCGCACCCCGAGCATGTTGGCGATCAACTCCTGGGTCATCAGCACCTCGCTCGAGCCGAGCCGGTCGAGCATCAGCAGCAGCCAGCGGCAAAGCTGCTGGTCGACCGCGTGGTGCCGGTTGCATACCGCGGTCTGCATCATCTGGGTGATGAGCGCCTGGGTGAAGCGCAGCAGCAGGTGCTGCACGCTGCCGCTCGACGCGAAAAGCTTCTTCAGGCTTGCGCCGCGCACGCGGTAGCCTTGGCCGGCGCTCTGGACCACGGCGCGGCTCGGCGTGCTCTCGCCCCCCATGAAAAGCGAGATGCCCACCAGCCCCTCGTTGCCGGTGACCGCGATCTCGGTGGAGGCGCCATCCTCGAGCACGTAGAGCAGCGAGACGATGCTGTCGGCCGGGAAGTACACGAATCCCTGCGCGCCGCCGGACTCGTAGACCGCCATGCCGAGAGGCATCGGAACGCGCTCCAGCTGTACTGCGAGGCGCTGGTAATCGGGCTCGGGCAGAGAGGCGAGAAGATGGTTGACCCTGGGATCAGGGCTGGAATTGCTGCGCCCCTTGACCATGTCCCTTTTATACACCGATTTGTCCGCTACCGCACACATGCTGTGACGGGTAGCGTACAGAAATCGCGGCGCACATCGCGCAGACTGCGGTCCCCCACCGGAAGGAGTAACCATGTTGACGAAAGCGGCTTTGATCGCACTTGGCGCCGCCGGCGCGATGCTCGCCGCCTGCACGCCGCAGGCGCCCACGGCGATCGCCACGGTAAACGACAAGGTCTACACCGTGACGCCGAACGCGATGAAGGTGAAAGCCGGAATCGTGACCGGCGAGCTGACCGACATGAAAGTCACCGAGCGCGTCGAGGACGGAACCGACCGCATCGCGGAGCCGGCGAAGCTCACCGGCAAGCTCTCGCTGAAAAACACCTCCTCGGACCAGACCATGCGGCTCGTCGGCGGCAAGATCAGCTATATCGACATGCAGGGCAAGCCGATCGCGATGGAGGACAACCGCACCGCGCCGATCATCCAGGTCGGTTCGGGCTACGGCTCGAGCGACCGGCTCGACCCGGGACAGTCTTCCAGCCAGACGCTCGACGCCGAGTTCCCGGCGGCGGCATTGAAGGCGAAGAACCTGAAGGAGGTACGCCTCGAGCTCGCATTCATCCCGTCGCAGTTCCGCGAGGAGACGCTGAACTTCACGGTTTCGATCGGCGGCCAGTGAAGCCGTTAGCCGCGTGCGCCGACGCGGCGAGTCTGAAGCGCGCGATGGAGGAGCTCTGCAGCGAGTTGGGCATCGTCGCGTGCGTCGACATCCGGATCCTGGTCAAGCCGGGGAAACGCCAGGCGATGTGCTTTCTGCGGACTGACCCTGCAGGGCAGGAAGAGCGACTCATGCGCACGCCAGGGGCCACCCGGTTCGGCAACGAGCTGCTCTTCATCGTCAATCTTGCGCCCGAGAGTGCGAACGCCGGGCGCGCCGTCGATCAGCGGCGCACGACGACGCCTGTGGCCGCACAATCGGCGGCAACCATCGGCATCCGGCCGCGCTAGAGCGACTTCAGATACTCGGTCAGCTCGGCTTTTTCCTGGTCGCTCAGCCCGAGCTTGAAGTGGCCGTTGTAGTGCTCGAGAACGTCCTTGAGCGTGGCGAAGCGGCCGTCGTGATAGAAGCCGCCCTTCTGGTGCGTCCACAGGCCCGCGAGCGGAGCGGTGCGGTACATGTGCGTCGGCGAGCGCTCGGCCTGGAACGAATCGACGCCCATCTCGGCGGGCGTGTGCAGGTTGTGCCCGGGCTCGGTAAAGAGCGGCGGCACGTGGCAGCTCGCGCACTGCGCCTTCGCGTCGAAGAGCTCTTTCCCCCGCGCGGCGGCTGTCCTGTCGAAACTGCCCTCCGCAGGCTTCGGCGCAGGAATCGCAAGCTGATAGAAGTGCAGCGCAGCCAGCTTCGCGGTGGTCAAGTCGGACGCGCCCCGGGTGTTGCCGGCCGAGGCGCTCTTCGCCGCGCCGCTCTTCGCCGCCACGGGATACTGATCCTTGTCGGCGAAGCGCTTGTCGAAGAAGGTGCCCGTGCCGTGCATCTGAGTCACGGCGACATAGGCGTTCCAGTACGGCATCGAGCCGAAGCCGGTCCAGGTACTCAGGTTCACCCCGGCAAGACCGAACGCCGGCGGGATCAGCGTCCCCGCCTGTTTGCCGTCCGGGCGAAGCGCCTTGCCGTCCTTGTCGAGCTCTGCGTCGTAGCGGCCGGGCCCCCAGCTCGCGAGCACTTTCTTCACCGTCGCCACGTCGACCCCGAGCAGATCGGTGAAGGGCTTCAGGTTCGGCGCAAGCGAGACGATCGCGCCGACGTTCAGGTCGCGGTTCGCCCAGCCGTCGAGGCGCTTGCCGATGCCCGGAGCGAAGGAGTCGTCGACGTTCGAATGGCAGAACGCGCACTGGATGCCCATCGACTGGATGCGGCCGGCCGGGTCGAACTTGCCGGTCACGCCGACCACGGCATTGAGCTTGAGCAGCGCGAGGGTCGTGGCAGGATCGTCGAGGTCGACCTTGCCGGCCTTGATTCCCGCGACCAGCTCGGCGGGCAGGGCCTCCGCGTCCACTTTCAGCCCGACCGACAGCGCGGTCTTGGGGCTGACGCCGCCGCCGACGCCGCCGTTTTTCTCGCCGGCGATGGCCTGGTGCAGCTGCAGGGCATCGCCCCAGAAGGCCTCCGAGCCGAAGGTGTCAAAGCGAAAGATCCGCATGCCTTCCTCGATCGTGCGCTGCGCGTGCGCGCGGACCTGGCGGTCGTTCTCGGTGAGCGGCTTGCGGGCCGCTTGCGGCTGCGCGTCGGCCTTTTCCGTGGTGATCCATCCGAGCCCGCCGAGGAGAGCGAGGCCCGCCACAACAGAAACCGTCGAAGCCAGAATCTTCTTATTTCTCATGGGGAATCTCCTTGGCGATCCGGAGCGCGACTATTCCCCAACCGAGCGCGCAACTCTGTCCGTTAACGCACATAAGCGCCAGCAGGATGCGCCTATGTATGGCGGCGTACAGAATCGCATCGTTGCTGCCGCTAGGCTTCCGGGATGCTTACTGAGCTTCTGCGCGCGAACCGGGACAATCTGATCGACCGTTGCCGGTTGAAGGTTGCACAAAGATCCTCGCCGCCCGCAACCGAGACGGAGTTGCAATACGGCGTGCCGCTCATCCTCGACCAGTTGTTCGAGGCGCTGGTCTGCGAGGAGGCAGCGCCGACGCCGGCGGAAGACGCCATTTTCGGCTACTCACTGGAGACGCCCGGCGCGGTCGAGGCGGGCCGGACCGCCGGCTTGCACGGCACCGAGCTGTTCAGGCTCGGATACAGCGTGGAGCAGGTGGTCCACGACTACGGAGATCTCTGCCAGGCGATCACCGAGCTCGCCAAGGAAATGGATGCGTCGATTTCGGTCGATGAGTTTCACACCTTCAACCGCTTGCTGGACCAATCGATTGCGAACGCCGTTTCGGCGTACGTGCGTCATCAACATGCATCCGGTGCCACCGAAGGAGCGAAAGCCCTGCATGAGCGCCTGGGCAGCCTGGCGGACGAGCAGCGCGAGCTGCTCGATACCGCGCTGAGGGCGCTCGATGCCCTCAAGGTCGGAAACATCGGCTTGATGGGAGCGACCGGCTCGGTGCTCGAGGATAGCCTGTTGAAATTACGCGATCTCGTCGACCGTTCGCTTCCGGAGATCCGCACCGCATCGGGGATGGTCACGGCCCCTGCGCTTGCGGACGCAACGCGCCCTGGCGAACAGGCCGCGGAGGGCGCCGCGAGCCTCGACCTTTTCCTTACGGGAGTGGATCAGCCGAGATAGCGTTGCGCCGCCCCAGCTCGAGGTAGGCCATCAAGAGCAGAAGCACGGGCGCCGCAAATCCGGTCAGGAAAGGGGTGAGCTCGGCGGCGCGCGTCCACCAGCTCTGTTCAACGGCGAACAGCCTCCACAGGCCGGCGGCCAGGGGAACCGCGGTGAAGAGGATCGTCGGCACGACAAACCACGCGTTGTTGCCTTTCCCGGCCATGCGCGCGCTGAAGATGGAGACGGCACCGACCAGCACCGCCGACACGATTGCGGCTGCGACCCCGAGCGCGGAGTACGCCCAGGCGCCGACGGCATGCAGCACCAGGAGCACGGTCGCCAGCATGACTATTCCTCTCAGCCAGGAATCGCTCATTTCGCAGTTTCGCGCAGGCGAACGCCGGGGTCTGTGCGCCCCCGAACGCGGGGCACGCGGAGGCCCCGGGCATAGCCCTTGCTGCCTAGCCCTGAGCCCCATCGAGGAGGAATTGCCATGGAATCCGAGAAGCCTCTGCGCATGTTTATCAACCCTTTCACGATGTGGACCCAGCTGGCGCTGAAGACCGGAGAGGCGATGTGGGCATCGGCGCACGCTGCGGCCGTGCGGGCGAATGCTCCTGCGAATTCTCCTCGAGTCGCCGTGATCCCCACCGCGGACGCGCCGGGGCCGAACGCCCACGCGGCGGCCGTCCAGGCTGCTGTAGGGCCAGCGGCGAAGCCGGCAGAGGCGATGGTGGCATCAGCGCATGCAGCGGCCCTGCGGAAGGCGAAGGCACCAGGCCGGCAGGCGTCGAAAGCGGCTCACTTCAAAGCGACCCGAGCAAAGCTGCGCAGCAAAGCAAACGCCAAAGGGCGCGGCAAGCGCTGAGCCCAACAGTGTTCTGATAGGCGTGGGCTTCCGCCCGACCACGCATGCTCGCGCCGTGCACAAGAGCGGGATCCGCACCCCGCTGCTGCGCTACGAAAATTTCAAGTGTGGCCGCCTTGGTGTGTTCGCTGCGTTCCACTTGCCGTTGACGCGCTCGTAACACACACAGGCGGCCGCTTCGAGGCCTTTATCATCCAGGATTCTGATCTTGCCGCGGCTGTATTCGATCAGCTTTCGCTCCTGCAGCGTGCACGCCGCCTGGGTGACGCCGACCCGCCGCACCCCCAGCATGTGCGAAAGAAATTCTTGAGTCAGGCGGAATTGGTCGGACCGCACCCGGTCGCGGGTCATAAGAAGCCAACGCGCAAGGCGCGCCACCACGACGTGGAAGCGGTTGCATGCGGCGGTTTGGGAGACCTGGGCCATCAATGTGTTCGCGTAGCGGTGAATCCCTTGCCGTAACTGCGGGCTTTTTCGGATTTCCTTGGAAAAGCGCGCCGACTGCATTCGCATGGCCGTTCCGGCTCCCTGCACCAGCGCGCGAACCTGCGAAACGTCCGTTCCCAGGGCGAGCGGGATACCGACCATGCCCTCATGGCCGACCATGCCGACTTCCAGGGCCATATGGCCGTCCACCAGCGTCAGCAGGGAAACGAGCGAGTCGCCGGGAAAGTAGACATGCCGGATTTTCTGGCCGGGCTCGTAGAGCACGTCGCCGAAATTCAGCGCGACCGGCTCGAGACCGGAAAGCAGGCTCTGATAGCTCTTGCCCGACAGTGCAGCAAGCAGGTTGTTGGGAATTTTTCGGTTTGCAACTTTCGTGCGTCGCTGCTCTTTCATTGGGCGCTCCAGGTGTTCGTTGCCGGAAAACCGGACAGACGGCACAAGGAGACTGAAAAGGGAGAGACCCGATGTCGAAAGCTTGCAACTGGCCGCCGGTTTCGTTGACCGGGCCCTTGGCGAGCGGCGCGGAGTCCGGGCGGCTTGCTGCCGGATGATCAGCAAAGATTAGCTCGAATCGAACGGCGCGTCTGTGCGCAATGGAACAGAGGCCCACCCGCGCGCGCGGATCCAAACGTCCACGTCAAGAGCGCAAATGGCGCTCAAACCAGATGGGGTAACCGGTGCGCGAACTCGCGTATTGCGGCGATCCCGCTGGCTTCGGCGCGCTCCCGCCAGTCGCGAAGCTGCCTCAACAATTGCTCAGTAGACGCGCTGGATCGACTCCAAAGCTCGCTCAATTCCTGTCGCATCGCATAGGCGGTGTGGAGGAGCTTCACTTGGCGCACCGCCGGATCGAGAGTGATCGGCCGGCGCGCTTTCCTATCCCATGTGTGCAGCCGCAGCCAGCGCAGCAGGGCTCGGGCCGAGCGCGCGTCAATCCTCTCTCCACTCGCGGCAGCGGCCGTCTGTTTGAGCCTCCTGATCTCCTGCCGGCATGCGTCCTTGACTGAGCGGGTGTATTGCGCAAGCACGTAGTAGCGATGCGTGATGATGGCTTTGACGGTATCGGCGTCGCACTCGGTCTTCCCCAGGCTGAAACCGGGCACGGGCGCGATCCTTCTCACTGCGGCCAGGCCCAGCATTTCAAGCAGCCGGATGTACATCCAGCCGATGTCGAACTCGTACCAGGCGCTCGAAAGCTTCGCAGACGAAGGGTAGGCATGATGGTTGTTGTGGAACTCTTCGCCGCCGATCAGGATGCCCCAGGGGACAATATTGGTGCTGGCGTCCTCGACCGGATAGTTGCGATAGCCCCAGTAGTGCCCAATGCCGTTGATCACGCCCGCGGCCCAGAACGGTATCCAGATCATCTGGACTGCGAAGATCAAACCCCCTGGACCGATCCCGAACGCCACCACATCCACCAGGGCCATCAGGACGGGACCGAACAAAGCCCAGCGCGCATAGAGGTGGGTCTCGATCCAGTCGTCCGGCGTGCCATGGCCGAATTTCTCGAGCGTGCCGCGGTCGTGCGCTTCCCTCACGTAGAGAAACACGCCGGCCGATAGCACCCGGACAATGCCGTGGATCTGCGGGCTGTGCGGGTCTTCCGGCGTTTCAACTCTGGCGTGGTGCTTTCGATGGACGGCCACCCACTCCCTGGTGACCATGCCCGTCGTCAGCCATAGCCAGAAGCGGAAAAAATGACTGGCGACCGGGTGGAGATCCAAAGCACGATGGGTCTGGTGCCGATGCAGAAATATCGTGACCGTGGCGATCGTCACGTGCGTCAGCGCGAGAGCGATCAACAGATGCGCCCACCACGGCAAATCCAAGATGCCGGAGAAAATCATGCCCCGTTGCCCTTGCCGTTGACGAGCGCGTAGCACTCGCAGGCGGCAGCTTCGAGCCCGCGGTGGTCGAGGATCCGGATGCTGCCGCGGTTGTAATCGATCAGCTTTCGAGCCTGCAGCGTGCGCGCGGCCTGGGTGACGCCGACTCGCCTCACCCCCAGCATGTGCGCAAGAAATTCGTGGGTGAGGCGGAATTCGCCGGAACCCACCCGGTCGCGCGTCATCAGCAGCCAACGGGCAAGGCGCGCGCCTATGACGTGGAAGCGGTTGCACGCGGCAGTCTGGGAGACCTGCGCCATCAATGCATTCGCGTAGCGGTGGATGCCTTGCTGCAACTGCGGGCTGCGACGGATTTCCCTGCGAAAGCGCTCGGACTCCATCCGCATGGCCGTTCCCGCTCCCTGCACCAGCGCGCGGACCGGCGAGACTTGCGCGCCCAGCGCGAGCGGAACGCCGACCATGCCCTCGCGGCCGACCATGCCCACTTCCAGGGCCATGCGGTGGTCCACCACCGTCAGCAGCGAAACCAGCGAGTTGCCGGGAAAGTAGACATGCCGGATCTTCTGCCCGGCCTCGTACAGCACGTCGCCGAACTCCAGCTCGACCGGCTCCAGACCCGACCGCAGGCGCCGGTAGTTCTTGCCGGGCAGCGCAGCAAGCAGGCTGTTGGCAACTTTTCGGTCGGCCGCGTTTATACGCATGGTGAGCAAGGTTGGAGCGAACAGCCCGGCGCGTCTGTGCGTCAAGGAACACAGGCCCATCCTGCGCAAGTGCGCTGACGTACAGACGCCGCGTGCGCTCGACGCGTAGCGTCGTCGCTGTCCAAATCGACCCGGACCCCCGATGAACCCGAACCGCACCGAAGGCAACTGGAAGCAATTCGCCGGCGACGTCAAGCAGCGCCTGGGCAGGATGCTCGACAAGCAGCTCGACCTGTGGTCGGGCAAGCGCGAGCGCGCGAAGCAGGCGGCCGTCGAGCAGCCGCGGCAGCAGCAGCCCGAGCCGCCCAAGTAGCGGCTCCCCATTTTTTTCGACTTACAGGAGACAGCAATGACCATGCTCAAACGCTTTTCAGGATTCTTCATCATCGCATTGATGCTTTCGGCGCTCGGCTGCGGCTCGACGCCGCAGCAGTCAAGCACCGGCCAATACATCGACGACACCGCCATCACCACGAAAGTGAAGACCGGGCTCTTCAATGAGCCAACGCTCAAGTCGGGCCAGATTAGCGTCGAGACCTACAAGAGCGTGGTGCAGCTGACCGGTTTCGTGGATTCCGCGGCCAGCATGGACAAGGCGGTCGCGATCGCGCGCTCGGTGCAGGGCGTGAGCTCGGTGAAAAACGACATGCGGCTCAGGTGAGCATCCTGAGAAACCCGGTTCATCCACTGCCGGCCGCGATTGCGGTCGGTTTGTGGATTGTTTCGCTGTTCTGCGACCTCCTCTACCTGGGGGGCGCCGAGGCTGACCTCTGGTCCCCGCTTGCGCTCTACACCATGGTGGGCGGGTTCGTCGCCGCCCTCGCCGCGGCGGTGCCGCGGTTCAGGGAAATCAAGGAAACCGGCCTCGCACAGGTGCCCGTCCATGTGATCGTGGTCAGCCTCTACGCGGCGAGCCTCGGGCTGCGGCTCGGCGAGGCGCCCAACACCGGGCTAGCCATCGTGCTCTCGGCGATGGGCGTGAGCATCCTCGCCGTCTTGAGCTGGCTTGCGGGCGCAAGGGTCCCGGTCCAGGGCGTTGGCGAATAGGAGATGAAAAGGCTTCTGCTGGCCGGTCTTGCCGCGTCCATCGGCTTCGCCGCATGGACCGGCGTTGCCGGCGCACAGCTTTTGTCGTCGACCGGCCCGGTGATCGCGATCCTCGACGGCGAGCTGCTGGTCGGCGAAGCCACCGGCCATCTCGGCGGATGGGGCACGATCGCCTTGCGTTCCCGCGCGAACGCAGCGCGGACCTGCGTCGGCGAATTCAGTCATACCGAGGCGCTGGGCGACGCGGGGCAGTTGAGATGCAGCGATGGAGCGAGCGCCGCGTTCCGCTTCCAGCGCCTGAGCCTGAGGCGCGGCTACGGCGCCGGCTCGAGCGGCAACTCGCTCAGCTTCACCTACGGGCTGAGCGCCGAGGATTCCGCACCTTACCTGACGTTACCCGCGGGGAAGGAGCTCAGCGGCAGCGGTAAGGATCTGGAGCTCGTCGCCGCGGTGCCGTTCCGGCCACGCTGAGCCGGCGCCCTACGCGGCGCGCGGCTTTCCGCGGCTGCGTTCAAGCAGCGTCTTGCGGACCTTTCGGAGGGCGAAGATACCCAGGAAATTCCTGATGCGCGCGCCAGCCTCGAGCT
>Ga0247672_1000101_pt1 | contig 17011 bp, 25 predicted proteins | sample CNK13_metaG_FD_182719 | JGI IMG/M metagenome (GOLD analysis project Ga0247672, IMG submission 182719) | Soil microbial communities from Purdue University Martell Research Forest, Indiana, United States - CNK13 | ecosystem: Environmental > Terrestrial > Soil > Temperate forest > Bulk soil... | reverse complement strand
TTCGGTCCCGCGTGACAGCCCATCCCACACGGCTACAAGCGCGTCCGCGTATTCCGCCATTTCGGCATTGCGTCGCCGGCCCGCAAGGCGCCTGCCCCAGCGATCCCAATCGGCCGGGAACCGCGCCACGGGAATCCCTCGCGCTTCGGCCCACGCTTCGCCCAGCCGGTCAACGCCCCGGGCCGTGCCGCTAACAATCATGGTCGGCACGATGCCGCGCGCCGCCGCGCGCTCCATCGCTTGCGCAACTTCCGCCGCGTCCGTCAGGTCGCGCGATCCCGCAATGATGACTTTCACGAGGGCGCGCCTATTCGATCATGCCCCGCTGTTTTAAATCCGCTTCGACGCCATCGGCAACCTTGCGCAACGTCGCCGGGATATCGATCAGGAATCCGGGCGGCGCTTGCACGCTAAAGCCGCCGCCGCTTTCACCGTCGAACACGATCAGCAACGCGGCCGATGCGCCGCACGCCTGCCGCGCGAGGGTCAACGCTTCGCCATACTTCCCGGGGCCGAATGGCATGGCGCTATTCCTTCCGCGCCGCGCCTAGCACGGCATTGATACTGTCGAGTTCCCGGCCCGGCCCATAGTCGCCGCTCCATACCCATTCCAGATCACGAAGCGCGGCCGACACGGCGAACAAATGCTGTGCGAACGCGACGTGTTCCGGGCGGGTCGCGCGGTTCAATACTTCGCCGGCCGCTTCGTGCACGGTTTGATAAACATAGTTCAACGCGCCGCCGCTCATGATCCGCCCCACGAATTCCGCTTTAGCCTTTCCTCCACGCGCCGCACGACTTCATCTTCATCCATTTGTAAATCGTAGGCGCTAACGCTCATTTCGTTAGGCGGGCCGCACAGGTAATCGATTCGCGAGAGGGCCGCCGACATGCCATCGATAACGCACACGAGGCACATGGGGCGCGTGCCCCCGCGCGGTTGATGCTTCGCGCACAGCGGCGCCGTCGCGCGGTACGCGGCAAACTCGCGCGCGAGTCGTGCGGCTTCGTCCTCGGGCAATCGTCCGTCGCCCGCGTCGAACGCCGCGAGTTCCGAACGTAGGGCATTCAACAGGTCTGGATAATCGCCATTGGGAAATAGCCGCTCCATGCGTGCGAGGGCGGCGCGCGCCTCTTCCACAAGCCCGCCGGGTTCGCTCGGGCGCGGCTCGTGTGCGACGGTCGAGCTACGCAATAGCGCCTTGCGCATGATCCAGCCCGGCGGCGGTTCCGCGCTCGGCGGCGGCGGAACAGGATCGCCCCGGGCGGGCGCGCCGGCCGTGCGCTGTTCAATGATTGGCGGAACGGGATCGGCCGCCGCCGGCAACGTGTCCGCGAGCCGTTGCGCGATGGAGTCGAACGCCGGCAAGTCCGGTCCCTTTACCACGTCGAGCGCCCCGCATGCCCATTCCTGCATCTGCCGGGCGGCGGCTTTCCAGCCCGCGCAATAGGGCCCGTCCGGGTCATACGCCGCGATGTTTTCGAGGGCGCGGCGGTATTCGCAGGATGTATGCCCGTGATCGTCGGCTAGCGGCTTTTCGCATTGCGTCGCCGCGAGCCGCGCGCATTCCGCTTGCAAGTCCCCGGCCGGCGCCTCGGGCACGGGTCGATAAAAGCAAAACTCTACATGCGCAGACTTATCCGGCGCCGCGCGGATCGCGATCCCGTCGAGGATTAAAACGTCGAATTCGTAATCGGGTTCGTGAACGCCCGCCGCTTTCATTTCGCGCACAATCTCCGCGAACGCCGCCGGGCTAATTCGAAGTTCCGTGTATGTCATTTCCTCGCCCCTCGATAGTGCGCCGCAATTCATGAAAGCCCCGCGCGATATACCACGCGCCCGCGACGGACACTCCCGCGCTTACCGCGCAAAGGATCGCGGAAAACACGAACCCGGCATGCATGAAGCAAACGGCCGTGAAGCCGTAGCACACGGCCGCCCAAAGGTTCGAGCGCCACGCGCGCCGCGATGCCCGCGCGTAGTCCTGCCAGAGCGCGTCGGCTTTCACCGCCGCCCGCCCATCGCTGCCAAGTGCGCGCGGAACCGCCGACTCATGAGCCACCGCGCCGGCATGAAATACAACCACGTATCAAAGCGCACCACGAGCCGCAGCCGCTTCATTGCTTCTGGCGCCCTGCGGCTTCGATCCGCTCGGCAACCTGCCGGAAGAGCGCGGCTAAGTCCGTTTGGTTTGCGCTGTTGCAAACAAAGCTGCATTCCCCATCGGCCACGCCGAGCGGGTACACCAAAAGAACGAAGCCGACTTTGCGCGCGGCCGGGTTTAGTATTTCGTCCAAGGCTATCCCAACGTCAACCACGCGCTCCCGAAGTTCGGTCATTGCGCACGCCCCGGCGCGATTTCCGGTTGCCCCTCGAATCGCGCAATCATTTCGCGGAACAGGCAAACCACGTCGCGCCGGTCCGCACCGTTGGAAATGAAGTTGCAGCGCCCCTCCGCATTCCCGAAAGGGAACACGAGTAAAACGAATCCCGTTGCGCGCCCGGGCCCGTGCACGCCATCGTTTAGGAATTCATCTAGCGCCCGCGCCATCGCTTTCATTTTCTCGGCGTAGCGTTCCTCCAACGGGCCATCGCCCAATGTTTCCGGCATGGTGTTTCCTTTCATATCCACGTTTCCACGATGCACGGCACGTCGCCGGCAGAACGCGGGATGCGATGCAGGAATGGCGGTAGGAGCGCGCGCAACACGTCGAGCGAATTTGACACGAGCACATCGCTTGTTGGCTTGTCGAGTTCAAAGCGCCGCGCGACATACAGCCCCGGGTAATCTTCGGGCGAGTCATACACGGTCCAGAGCGAAAACGCGCGCTCGGGTCCGTTCGCGGTAAAGCCGTCATCCTCGGCGGCCGTGGCGCGCGTCACGAATTCCTGCGAAAGATTGAACGGGCGGCGCGTTGTCACGGCAACGCCTTCAACGCCTTCGCGATCATGTCGGCGCACGCGAGCGCGGCCCTTGAATCCTTCGTGATGCCCAGCACCACGGACACATGGGACGGCGCGTAAGCCATGATCGCAAACGCGGGCGCACGTTCCACCGGCACTAGCGCGCAGTCCTCGGGGTCGTAGCCTTCGACGGTCACGAAGCATTGGCCCGGGATGTGTTGCACGAGGATTGAATTCATGGAGTCGGCGCCCGGGTTATTCGGGGGCGCCTTCGTGCACGGCGCCGCGAGCCGGCCCCATGAACCGATTTCGTCGGTCGCTCCACACAGGATGCAAATTTCATCATAGGTAGATGCGTCCATGGATATGCGGGTCACGTGCGAGGGATGGCGAACGCTCATGGTGTTGACTCCTGCGGCGGGAAAAATTCGCGAATGTCCCCGAAATCGTCGGACATGAACATAGCCGCCACGGCCGCTAGCACCGCCCCGAAATTCAAGAGCGGCACGGTTAGCCCGACCGAGCCCGGCGGGATAATGCGGCAATTGTCCTCGGTATCGTTTAGCGAATGATGCAGCCGGCACGCAATCGGCCGCACCGGGTAGACGCTGCATCGCCCCTCTACTAGGAACGTGCACGCAACGCCCGTGTAGCGTGCGCGTAGCTCTTCCGCGAGCCCATCGCACGCCACGCCAGCGCGGCCCAGCGCGCGCGGCTCGCGCCCCACGTAGCGCCCGATCATGCGCGCCTCATAGCCTGAAACGTTCGTTGCCATGTGGCAGCAATGCGAACATCCGTTCGCGCATGGGGTGTGCGGGGTCACGGCACGCGACAGCCCCTCCGCGACTTCGACCAAGGCTTCCGCGCGCGTGTGACTCGTGCTGATTGTCGCCGTGCCGGCCGCGAGAGAAACCGCCGCGTTGATTAGCGCGTTGATGCGCGGGCCCTCGGCCGCCATGATGGCGTGCCCTCGCGCTTTCGCCGCGTCCGTTAGCCCGGGCTTCGCGCACTCGGCGCAGTATGAGCCCATCATTTCCTGCGGGGTTCGCCAAAGCTTGCACGCGCCGCACTGGACTTGTTGAATCCCCGCCGCGCGTTGCACGCCTGCCCATTCGTGCCATTGCCGATAGCCCTCGGGCGGCGGGTCGCCGGGCTTGAACGTGGAACGTTCCAGCGTGCGCACCGCATGGTGCCGGCGGCGCTTCATGCTTTGCCCCCGCTCGACACTTCGAAAATAAACGCCCGAAGTTCCTCGGTCCACGCCGTTAGCTGCGCCTCCGCGCTCGCTTCGTCCATGTCGGCGCATTCGCTGAACACGTCAATACTCACGGCGCACCCGGAATAAAAAACCCGCCGTAAATGCTCGCTAACTCTCGGCGGCGCATCATCAAATCCGATTGCGCTACGAAGCCGCGCCCATTCGTCCGCTACTGTGCGTAGGGTCATGCTTGCCCCTCGGGCGCTTGCACGTGAAGCCGCGCGAAGGATTCGATTTCATACCACCATTTTTCAATCTGCGCCGTCGCCGCCGCCGTGTCCATGTCGCGCGTGGTGCCCAGCAAATGAAACGTGATCGCGGCGCCCGCGTAGAACGCCCGGCGCATTTCGAGGCGTTGTTTCGTGCCGGCTGTTGGCGGGATAACCATCCGTTCCAGCCGCTCCCATTCTTTCTCTATCGTTGACGTGTCGGGCATGTCATTTCCCCCGGCATGGGATTTGTATGGAGCGCGGATCATCGGGGCGCCCGGCCGTGGTCGCCAGCACCACGGCGCCGCATTGGTCGCAGTCGATTCGATACCACCCGCAACGGCGCGCCGGGTAGGGTAGCGCCGTGGTGCAGTGCACGCCCTCCGTGCACAGGTCTATCCCCTCGGGGTAGCGCGGGTCCGGGGCGCATTGGGGCTCGCGCCCGCCATCAATCCATTTCACATCCAGCGCCATAGGGTTCCCTCCGGGTTATCGGGAAATCATAACCCAAAAGCAAGCCCGGCTTAACCCAAAAAAAAGCCCGCCGGGTGAGGGCGGGCCGGGCGGCTCATGCCGTGCGTTTTCGCCCCTCGATATCGGAGCCGTGAGCCCGGGCGGCTTCGAAGGCTTCGGCCCACGTGTCGCCCTGTCCTGCCACGTGGAAAAAAGAAACTCCCGCAACGCCCGCCACGTATCCCACGGAATAGCGATGCCCCAACGCCCAAGTTAATTGGGCATTGATTTCCTTTCGCAGCCGGCGCCATTCGTCCGTATCGCGCGCCGCCGCCGCGAACGCCTCGCGCAGTCGTTTGAGTTCTACCGTCGCCGCCTTGCGCTTCTCTTCGCTCGTGGGCTTGCCTTCATCACGCACCGCCGCGCGCTTGCCCCATAGCCGCGCCGCTTCCGCCATCGCCTGTTTTCGATTCATGGTCTAGTCCCTAAGTAATGAGCCCCGGCGAACCGGGGCCCTCATCATCAAACCGTGACGTTCACGGTTGCAACCGGGGTTAGCCGTTCGTTCGTGTCCCGCGACTTAACCTGCCCGGGTGCATCCGCATACCATCCGCTATGGTCTTTCATGTCGAACACCACGACGCGGAACGGCTGTTTCTTTTCAAACTTGAACAGCGCGCTCCAATCCGATTTCGCCAGCTTCGCGGCGCGCTTCGCGACTTCATCCGGCGGGCCTGCGCCCCATGCCCACGAAGAGCCGCCGCCAATAAATACGATGGCGCAATATCGCTTGTCATCTAGTTGCGTTTGCTTAGCCAATGCCCCGGCCTTCGCTGATTTGCGAGTTACCATTTCGTCTAGTCCCTAAGTTATTAAAGAGCGCCGGCTAATCGATCACCGGAACCCATATTTTATCAAACGTGTTTTTTGTGATTCCGCGATTTCAACCATGCGTCAATGGTTTAGCGAAAACGCAACATTGATTTTTCAGGCGAATAAAAAAGCTTGACACGGCTTCCGCCGTTTTTGCGGTTACTCGCGAACGGCCGGCGGCTTGCGCGTTATGTCCACGTCGAACGGCACGAACACATCGGCGCGCGCATTGGCCCCCGGGCCGATGGCAACCGCGCATCCCGCGAGGACTAGCACGATAACCGCCACGGCCGCGAGGACACATGCGAGCGTGACAAGGGCCGCCGCGAATTCGGTGCGGTCGAGGTTCATAACCGCAGCAACCGTCGCACGAGGCGACGCACGCGCGCGCACACGGGACAGGGCGCGGGCGTGACGGGCTTCACGAGCCGGGCCCGATGGGTAGAGTCAGCGGCGCCGGGCTCGTGTGAATCTGCGCGATCAAGTCGGCCTGATTTTTTTCGACGCTGTAAAGGTATTCGCTCACGGCCACAAGCAAAAGGTTTAACTGCCCCTGATTGATGGGCACGAGTTCATGATTCACGTCCGGGAGTGTGAAGCCCGCCGGCAATCCGGGCGCCGCGTTGTGCACCACGATAGATAGTAGAAACGTCCCGTCTATGCGCCACGTGTGCCCGATGGCATCCAATGTCCCGGATATGCGTTGCGTGGCTGTCGCGCCGTCCACGCGCGCCAGCGCCTCCGTTTTCTGCGCCTCGGGCGATGGCGTCGTGTCCTTCGCCGGCAAGAGCCCCGATCCCGGCGGGATCGGGCCGCCGGGGGTGTCGGGCCCCGGTTGCACCGCGAGCCATGCGAGGTATTCGGCCCATTCGGGATCGCCCGGGTAGATGATTTGGCCCGAGGCTTCGAGGATCACGCCGCCCGGCGGGTGGAACCTGTAGGGTTGACTCACGGGGCTAGCCTTCCCATAGCATGCCGCCAGAGCCCGCCGGAACGCCCGTATAAGCCACGGTTAGGCGCATGGCGTCGATGGTTTCCGAAACGCTCGCGGCTTGCCCGTGGTTATAGCCGATGATGGACGCCACGAGGTTCCCCGCCTTGAGGGCCGCGAGCATGTTTGCATCCGTGCGCGTTGCCATCGTGACGTATGCGCCCGCGCCCGGGGCTAGCGATAAATCGCCGTTCCAAATCTCAATGTAAAACGTTTGCGGGCTATCCGCGAGATAGGCGGCTACGGGAAACGTGTACGCCGGGCCATTGTTCTTTAGAAAATAATCGACTTGGATGGACGATGGCGTAAGCCCGGCCCACGGGAACGCGCCGCCGGCCGCCGTGCGCCAGTCATTCCCGACGATGCTGTTTGAATCGTTTACGCCGTTCGCGATATTCATCGTCCCGTAATTGCCATCGTTCGGGGCGCGCATGGAAGTCGCGACAGCGCCGGTCCACGCGACAGGCGTGCGGCCCGCCTGTTCAACGGTATTCCATGCGAAGAGTTGAACGGTTGCCATTGCGCTTATACCGGCACGTTAGACGGGCCGCCTGCGGTCATGTTGAACACCGCGACATTGTTTGTATTGATGCACACGAAAGACAGCACATTAACGGTCGGCCCGAACGTCATACCCGGCTGCCAAAAAATATTAACGCCCGACGAATTATTTATCGTGATGGATTGGATAGCGTAGCAATAGAGGCGCTTGACTTCTCCAACCTGCGGGTTCGCGATCCCCGCGAGCGTATAAGCCGGGGTGGGATAGGGGTGCGTGCAATGCGTAGGCGTGGCGGCCCAATCCCAAGTTGAACCGTTCGCAATCGTGGGCGATGCGGCCGGGTAAAGCCGGGTGCATGCTTGAATGCTCGAATTGTTGTATTGCGAGCCGCCGGCAATGATAACTGGCCCAAGGTTGCCGCCCGTGATGTTGACCGCGTTTGCATTCTGCGTCGCCATCGTGCCGAGCCCGTGCACGGCCGTGCCCGTCAGCCCCGCATGCCCCGCGAGATTACTTCCGGCATACAAAGCGCAGATCAGCGCATTGAGCACGAGACACCACAAGCCGGCATCGCGCGAAACGGTCAGGAGTTTTATGTTTGTCGCCGTGTCCCACGTGAGGACGGTTGCGGTCGCGTCCATGTCGGCCCACGAGGCGCCGTTATCATTCGACCATTGCCATTTAATCGTGAGCGGAAGGTAAGTTATCGTCGCGTCATAGGTCACGGCCCACATACGAAACGCAATCACGCCCGTTGACCAAATTCGATATGTCGGCGCCGCGTTCGTCCCGCCGGAAATGCTGTACGCATAGCCCGGCATGTAGCCGCAAACCACGGCATCCCGCAACGCGCGCATGTTGGCAAGGTCACTCGCGGCATACACGTCCGGGGCTTGCGTCGCTCCGTTCGGCGCGTTCGGATCAAAGGGAACGTATGCGGGCGTTGCAAACGGATTGATGATTAGGCTATCCATGGATTAAACCCCTTGCCATGTCCACGCGAAATCGCGCGCGATTTGCACGGCTGACGAATTGAACATGTAAACATCAAACGAATTTGGTGTGACCGCGAGCCCGACGATTACGTTATCGTAGGATGCACTCGCGGCCGTGGTGCCCTTCGGCGTAATCGTGATCGATACGGCTTTCGAATATTTTTGCGCGAGGTTCACGCGGTAGGGGCCGCTCGCGACACTCGTTGCCGCGCCGCTTTCCTTGCGCGACTGAGAACCGATCTGGACGTTTATGACGCCTTCGACCATGATCGCATCGGTATTCGCCGCGCTCCAAATTTCGATCCGCACGAACCGCGCCGTTACCTTTACGGCGCGCCAGCCATTAACGGCGCCTTGCACGAGGGCGAACGTTTGCGAGTAATCCCACGTCGAGCCGTCAACGGAATTCGCGATGTAGACCACGGGCGCGCCGGCCGTGGCGGTCACGCCGCTAAGGTTCACGTTTACCGTTGCGTCCAGCGTGAGCCCGAAATCGTATTGATCTGTTAGCAGCTTGAATGCCGCCGTGCGCCCCCACGCATTGACCACGGGCGCATTGCGGCTCGATACTGGATTAGGCAACGCGGCATTCCAAAACGCCTGCCCCTTGGAAATCCAGCGTGGCAGCGCGCGCGTACCGCTTTCGTTCAACGCGAAATTTTGTTGGACGATGTTTGTCGATGTAGCTACTTGCGGGGTGAAGTTGTAATTTTGCAGGAACGCGCTGGCGTCGCTCGTGACTAGCAGACTCACGAAATACGGATTCACGCTATAGCGCCCGACGCTATCAATCGCTTTGATGGCGAATAGCGTTTGCCCCGGGGCGATCCCCTTGATGCGCGTGTAATTCGTGTCGGGCCGGTCGAGCGCGGTCATGCTGTCCCATGCCGCCGTGGTGGCACTCGTTGCGAGCCCGCGCCATTCGTAGCGCACCACATCGGGATCGGCCACGGGATGCCAGCGGAAAATACACTCGCCCCCGACTTCGGCCGCGAAGTCGATCACGATCACATCGCCCGGGGGCGTTTGCTTGCCCTGCATCGTGACGGACGCGGATACCCATCCGCTAGCGAAGCCGAGCGTATTGATTACGCGCACGTCTATGGTGTACGTGGCACCTTGCACGAGGGGCGGGCTTGAAAACTGCGGGAGCCGGGATGCGCTAATCGCCGGCTGTGTCATCACCGGGCTAGATAGGCGGATTTCGTACAGGTCGAAATACACATCCGGGCTCGCGGTCCACGAGGCTTCAAGCCGCGATTGCCAAATGAGCCCGCGCGCGATGCCATCGTTACCGATAACCGCGCTTTCGAAATTAAGGGATTCCTTTGCGGTTAGCCCCGTGATGGTCGCAACCGTGCGCGGGTTCGGTAGCGTCCCGCTGTTGGGCGGCGGCGGCGCAGCCGGGGTCGCGCTCGAATAAGCCGCCGCGTTGAACTCGCGGAAGTGTAGCGACCACCGGCCGTTGTCCGTTTCGCTCGCGCGCAAAACGCGCACTTGCTTGGTGTCCCAGCCGTGCGCGGAATCCGTGATGGTTACGATATCGCCGGGCACGATGGCGATTCCTTCGTCCATCACCGATATATCGCCCTCGATACTTTCCAGCGTGTAATGGTTCAACCGCTCGACAGCGAAGCGATAAGCCTGTGCATACTCGCGAATGCCCGGCATGGAAAGCGTTGTCTTTCGCCGCTCCCCCGTGCCCAGCCCCGGGACTTCCGCTGTCGCCTTGCGCGTGGTCCACGGGATAACGCTGCGGTCGGTCCATTCGACTTCTACCACGTTAGGCGCATCGCGCGCGCCGCGCTTCGTCAACACCATCGGCGCATCGCCGTCCGTGGTCGCATCCGTGTCCGCGTTGTAATCGGCCACGGGCGCCGATGCCACGTCAGGATAGATAAACCATTGTCCGTCGCGCTCGACTACCCACGCCGGCAAATAGCCGCGCAAAACTTCGACCCATTCGTTTACATCGCGCGCCTCGTTTAAGGTGAGCGTGAGGTAAGTCCGGCGCGTCGAGCCCATGGGCACATCCGCCCAATCGGCCGCCGCGTTGACGCTCGCGATATTCACCACGCGGCGCGCATAGGTTTGCATGAAGTGCGACAGGATCAGTGCCGGGTTATCCCAGCCGCGCGGCGGATTGTTATTGCGCGAGTCGGGAATTTTCAGCCCGACAACCGTTGCCGTCAGGTTCGGGAACGTTTTGATAACGCCGGCCGGGAACTTCGCGACAATGTAAGCCGTGTTCGCGAGCGTTTCCGCATAGCCCGGGATCGCGTCGGCTAGCCACGGGTCAACGCCCTGTGTTGCCGTGCCCGTGTAACTCGTGAACGAACAGCCGGCCGGCGGGTCCGCGTCGTTTAGCTGGATCGTCGCGATTAAATCGACTTCGCCTTCGCACAGCAGATAGGAAGCGATTAGCGCGGTCCCATCCGAGGACAGCCCCACCGTGTACGGCATGCCGGCCACGCGCTCCGGGCCGCCGTAGATGATGGGGATAACCGCGCCCTCGGCAATGCGCGGGACTTGCGTTACCTGCGGCTTGCTCGCTTGTTGCACGGTCCCGGTCGCCGCCGGGCGCATCTGCCCCGAGGGGTCCGCGACCGGGACCGCAATCGGTATCCAATTCGGAATGATCCTATCGTTTCCCATGGATCACGCGAGGGCTAACGTAATGTCGGTCGCGGACAGCCGATTGCCTTGGTCCTCCCACGAAATGGAAGAGTCGGTCCAAACGACTTGCAGCCATTGGCCCTTGCGCGGCCAGTAGAGGTTAAAGACTTCCGCCCGGTTTTCGATCAGGAAATTTTCTACCGCGTCGCGCTCGGTATCGGTGAGCCCCTTTAGGCTTACCTTGAATTCGCGCGTGGTCGCCTCATACAACCGGCGCACGCGGATGCGCCCGGCGCGCGAGCGCGACACCATCGCCGCATCAAGGGGATTTTCCCGACTCTCGATATTCACGCGCACGCGCGGAAAGTCAGCCATAGCCGCCGCTCCCGTCCCGAGTCAGAGTTATCCGGTCCGCGCCCCAAACAATCTGCGTCCCCTCGGGCGTGGCATGGAGGAAACCGTTTGCCGCATCCACGCGGCGGAATGGCGCCGTGTAGAAGATCGGCGCGCAGGCAATCGTGACCGCATCAATGCCAACGCGCGCATTCGTAATCGACCACGTGCCCAGCGGCACAATGTCGGCCGTGTCGAGCGCGCGCCGGTCGCAGCCCCAAACGGAAAGGGTCACGCCCGCAATATCGTTTGCGAGGACAAGCGCGCCGACTGCACTATCCAAGTTTCCAAGTTGCACGGAGAACCCGGCCGGCGCCGCGTCGCCTATGAACGCGAGCGATTGAATGCGCATATCCACGCCCTCGAAAATCCGGCCATCGGGTAGCCTCACGCTGCCAATGTCGGACCACCGCGCCGGGGTCGGATCAAACGACAATTCGACCAAGTGCCCGGGGGACGTGACCACGGCCGCCACGGCGGCTTGTGCGGGGCTTGTGAGCGTGCGCATGGGTTCCCCTAGCCTGCCGAGGTCACGATGCCTGCATCGCCTTGCAGGGCTATCACGACAGTGCGCGGGGCTAGCGCGGCTTCGAGTTGCTTTTCCGCCGCGTCTACGTTTTTGTCGGCCGCGTCCTCGCCCTTCGTGAAAATCGCGTCCATCTTCGATGCAATGGTGCTCATCATCGAATCCGAATCCTCCGTGACCACATCGCGCAGCCCGTTCATTTTGTCGGCTACGGCCGCGTCGAGCGCGTCCAGCCGTTCGAGGAAACCGGCCGAGAGTTTTTGCTTTTGATCGTCCGACAGTAAGCCCCACGCCGCATTAATGTCATCGTTGATTTTGCCGGCGAGTTCCTGAATTTTCGCGGGGTCCGTTTCGGTCGAAAGTTGATCCATCAACGCGGCGGATTGATTCTGCAAAAAGTTATATTTTTGTTCGTCGGTCATCGTGGACATGCGAATAGAATCCTCGGTCGCCGCGAACATCGTGTGCATCGCGTCGGCCGCCTTGTCGATGCTTTCGATCATCTGCACCGTGGCGGCTTGGAAGTCCGCGAGCGCGCCGGCCATGGCTGTGGTCGATTCCGCGCTGCCATCCCATGACGCGGTTAAATCGTGAAGCGCACCGATTTGGTTTTGGTACGCCATCATTTGATTGTTCTGCAAATCCTGTTGCGCCTTCGCCGCCGCGACTATCTTTGCCGGGTCGAAATCGAGCCCGCCTTTGATCGCGAGATACCCGGCCATGGATTGCGTGAGTTCATCAACGCCGCCCTTGAATGTCGAGAAAAAATCCGCCGCCTCGGGTGCGACGGTTTCAATCACGGCCTTTATGCGGTCCTTGATAATCTCGCCCAGCCCCGACACGTCCGTGTGTTCCATGCCGAATTCGTATTGCTTCGACAGGTCCGCGAGGCGCGCTTTCAATTTGTCCACATCGGCCGCCGGTAGGCTCGCGGCAATCGAGTCATCAAAGGTTTTCATGCTTGCCATGAAAGCCTTTAACTGTTCGCCCATATCCGAATCGCTAAACCATTTCGTATCGGATATCCCGAACGTGCCCAGCTTCGACGTGTAGGAATATTGCGTCGGGCCCTTCGCGCCGGCCATCGCGCCGAATGTGCCTTTACGCATCGCGTCCGGGTCCGGGTCCGTGGCAATGCCGGCAATGGTCCCGATGCCCCAGCCCGCGAGCGCGCCCAACGGGCCGAAGGCACTCCCGAGGGCCGCACCCGTGGCGCCGTAGCTCGCGGCATTCTGTTGCCCGCGTGCGCCTGCGCCGTACAAGCGCGCGGCGCCATAGCCCGCGAGCCCGCCGGCTACGCCATAGCCGGCGGTTGCCAACATGCCGTAGCCCGAGCCCGCCGCCGCGCCGCCGGCAAATTGGCTCGTGTCGCTCATGTACGCCGGATAGCCGCCTGCGGAATTCATGAGCCCGAACCCGCCTTGCACGAGCCCGCCGCCGCCGCCGAACCCGCCGCCGCCGAAACTACCCCACAAGCCCGAGCCGCCCGGCGCCGCGAGGGCACTTGCGCCCATCTGCCCGAGCCCGCCCGGCGCCATCGCCACGAGGTTTAACAGGAGCGGTTTCGCGAGTTGCTTATAGATGAAGTCCATCAGCATTTTTTTGAAGTCGGCCGCCATGCCCGACAACATTTTTTTCCAGCCGCCGGCCGTGCTGTCAAACAAATTCGTGAATGCGTTTTCCCCGAGCGATTCAATGCCCTTGAACAAGTCGCCGTATAGGCTTTCGACTTCCGCGTTATAGCGTTTGACGGCCTCGGCCGCGCCCGCGTAATTCGCGATCCGTTGCTTATGCGCCTCGCCTTCGGCCGTGATGATATCGGCCTGCCGCTGCAATTCTTCGAGCCCGACCGAGCGATCCAGCGCCGCGATTTTTTGCTTTACTTCCAAATCGATTTTGCGGTTTGCGGTTAGCCGCTCCTGTTCTTGCGTCGTTTTGCCCATGATGGATAAGGCAAACTCCGCTTCTGCATCCGCGTCCTCCCATGCGTTCAACGTTTCATCGATTATTTTTTGGTTGGCGTCGCTGGACTTGTTATATTCATCCTGTTTTTTGCGCAGGTATTCGAGCCATAGGGCCTCGTTTTTCAAAGCTTCTTTCCGCCTGTCGGCGGTAATCATTTGCTCCAACGCGATCACCAAATCTTTTTTGCGCGCGTCGGTTAATTGCAGCGTGCCGCTTTGAATGTCGGCCATTATTTTTAGGGCCATCTTTCCGCCCTCGGTCAACTTCTGGCCCGATGCGTTTTCGACTTCATCAACGGCCGTTTTTTCGCTGATTGTTTTAATAAGCCGCTGATAATTTTCTTCCAGCTTTTTTGATTGATCGGTTTGCTTTTGCCAGCCGGCGCCGAGCCCGTCCGTCGCCCCGACTTGCTTTTTGACTTCGCCCGTGACGTTCGCGAGCGGGTCCACGAGCGCGGTTATGCGCGTCCTATACTGATTCGCTTGGTCGCTCGCGCTAGATACGCTGCCGGTTAGCGCATCCCATGCGCCCTTAATGTCCCCGATGTTCGCGAGGTAAAGGGCCTTCGCGAAGCCGGCAACAATAGTCCCCGCCGCCGTGAGCCCCGTTACCATCGCATCCACGACGATGATTACGCCCTTTATGCCGTTGACCAAAAACGTGAGGACACCATTCAACGCGCTGCCGCTCTTCGCCGCGTCGTTAAACGTTTTGACTAGCTCCGTGAGGTACGGGACGAATTGCTGCGCGATCATGGTTGCCATGGTCGCGCTTCGCTCGTGCGCTATCGATTGCTGCGCGACAAATTTTTCGTATTGCTCCGCGAGGACTTGCACCGCGTCGCCGTGTTCCTTCGTGCGCGTTTTCGCCTCTCCGCTCGCGCTGTTCATCGCGTTGAACACAGGGATAAGGTCGGCGCCGGCCTTGCCGAAAATCTTTACGGCCGCTTGCGTTTTGTTGGCGCCGTCCTCCATTTTTCCGAACGCCGCTACAACGTCCGCGAACACTTGATCGGCGGTTTTGCCCATCACGTTCACGCCCAAATCCTTGAACGCCGCCGCCTGTTCGCTCGTGGAGTCCTGCGCGGCAATCATCGCCACGTCAAGCTTTACAACCGACTTCGAAACCGCGTCCACCGAAGTCCCGGACACTTTCGCGTAGGTGTCCAATTGCGTGAGCGTGCTAATGGTGAGCCCGGTTTTTTGCGACAGGGTATTCATGGCGTCGGCCGCTTCCGTGGCGCCCTTGATCCAATCGTAAATTTCATGCGCGCCGAATGCGGCGGCCATGCCGGCCGCCATGTGCTTTAGCGAGTCCTCAACTTTTTTATTCAGATCATTAAAACTTTTCGCCATCGCCTCCGCTGATTTTTTCGCTTCGGCTTCGGCCTTGTTTAGCCCTGCAATCCAATTGACGGTTTCGAGTAACAGGTCAACCGAGAGGGCGCCGAGGGTTCCGCTAGCCATGGTGTGCCTTCCGAGTGAGAACCCGCGCCGGGCGCGTGCTATGGAAAATCGTGTCCAGATAGGCGCGCACTTCCGCGCCCGGGTCGCCCTCGCGCTCGCGCCGCCGCTCGACTTGCCGGGCTACGATGGGCATGAAGTCCAGCGGCTTAGCCCGCGAGCCCTTCGCGCCCAACATGCGCACGATCACGGTCGCGAGTAGCCCCGCCCGCAAGTCCGCGCGGAAATCGCCCCATGGCTCGACGGTATAAAAGTCAATCCACGAGTGAAATTCGGTTAGCGGCATTTGTTCAATTTCCCCCAACGTGCGGCCCAGCGCGAGCGCGAGGCGATGCCGGAAAAGCGTGTCCGGGGCTAAGCCTTTTTTTCTACGTCAACCGCTTTCGGGGCGTTGACTTGGTTGCCAAGTTCCAGCAACCGCGCCGCCACCGTCACGGGGATAGCCTTTAGGGCTTTCACGTCCTCCCCGTTATTCAGGTCGAAAACCCGCGCGCCTTTTTCGTCCCCGAGGAAACGCGCGAGTAGCCGCACCGTGTTTGATTGCTTCGCGTCGGCCGCCGACACGTTCTGCAATTCGTCGGCTTCGCCCAACGTCATGCGCCGAATAAATACAGGCTCTTCGAAGCCGTCGATATTCTCGAATCGCTCGGGCGTGCTCGACGCCTTCGCGAGTTGTTCACGGATTCCCATTGCCGATGCCTTTAGCGTTGTGATGATGCGTTGACGGGATGATTCGCCCTTGGTCGCGGGCGGCGCGTGATGCGGTTGCGCCGCCCGCGTGTGTTGCGTTAGTTCAATTCGTAAATCTTCGGCGCGCCCGTGATGCGCAGGGACACAGAACCCGTTACGGCTTGGTCCACGCCGCCGGCAATCGTGAATTGCCGAACGAACGCATCGAAAATCCAGACGTATTGCTTGCCGTCCTGCCCGGGCGGAAGTGTGAGCGTGAACGTGCGACGCGCGCCCTTGCCCTTCGCGGTCATGCATTCCATTTGGAAAGGATCGTTCGGGACGTAATTCACGTCGAAGGAAAGATTGCCGAAGTCCTGCAAGCCGATCAGATACTCGCGGGCTTCGCTGCACAGGGTCGTGATATCGACTTCGGCCGCCTGCCCGTCGAAGCCGCTAAACGTTTTGATTTCGCAGCCTTCAACAAACACGAGTTGCTGCGCGGTGCCGGCGGTGCCGGGTGTGGCATAGCCGCTGGAATCAATGTCAACCGTGAACGAAACGCCGGCCGATACGGCGGTCACGGCGCCGGCCTGCCCGTCGATTTCCGGCATGCCGGTCACGCTGATAAAGCGCACCACATCACCGATTGCCGGGTCCGCGAGAACGCTGGACGCTACGGCTTCGGTCGCCTTGGTGACTGCGGTTATGTCAGCGATGGCGACGCCTGTGCCGTCATCGATGGCGATCCGCGAGCCCTGCGCGTTGATAGCCTTACTCTTGAATGACATGCCCGCTACTCCTGCTAGATGCGATTGCGGTTGCTGCTAATGCTTGTGCCTGCTATGCCGCGCCCTCTTGTTCCGCGATGGAATAAGTCAAAATGCGGCGGTACAACTTCGGTTCCATTTCGAACGCTTCAAACTCGCTCACGAGTAACGCCGCGAGGGGAAACGAGTCCTGCATTGCGGAAACGACTTGCTCCCGCAACGTGCGAACGCCCGCGTATTCCTGCGCGTAAATGTCCACTTGGACTTGTGAGCGCACTAAGCCCGAGGCGCCGCACGTGGACGCCTCGGGGATAGCCGATACGGTCGCGTAGCGGATGCACGGAAAGTGCGCCTCCTGCGGTACCGTCACGGGATGCACGGCGCCTTGCACGAGGGGCCCGAGGGTCGAGAAAATGAATTCCT
>Ga0247672_1000089_pt1 | contig 18435 bp, 42 predicted proteins | sample CNK13_metaG_FD_182719 | JGI IMG/M metagenome (GOLD analysis project Ga0247672, IMG submission 182719) | Soil microbial communities from Purdue University Martell Research Forest, Indiana, United States - CNK13 | ecosystem: Environmental > Terrestrial > Soil > Temperate forest > Bulk soil... | reverse complement strand
GTCCTGAGCAAGCCCGACCAAAAAATTGTCGGCTATCCCCCCGGTACGGACCACCCGTCCACCCCTATCCTGGGACGGAGTTTGTGACCTCGTTGCTCTGCGCTGATGCGTTTGTGGCACTCATGGTTGACCGCCCGTAGGTTGGACAGGTCATCGGTGCCGCCTTGTGCCTTGGGTATGATGTGGTCGACGTCCTTCGCCGGCCTTACCCTGAGCTCGCCACCCTTGCATAGTGGGCATTGGCATATGTAGAAGTCCCGAGCCAGGACTACGAGTCGGGTCTTGTCCCATTCGGTGCCATACCCTCGAGCATGGCGTGACGCGCGCTGTTGCCAGTGCGTCATGTTTCTTTAGGGGGTGAGTCGCCCTCCCATCGGGCGAAACGCGCCTGACACTGCGTCGGCGGTAGGCTTACACAAGGGGTGTGTAACATACTCGAAACGGCTAGTCAATCATCTTGTCCACAGTTCTTGGTAGAACTTGTCGTATTCGCTCCACAGTCCTGAGTCGTCTTATCGCGGCGCCGCACTTCAGGGCTTGGACGAGACTTGCCTTTGCCTCGCTGAATACGCGCATCATGTCGACGTGCTGCACTCGCTGTCTTGTTTCCTTGGTCAAGACCTTGGCTATGCGGTAGTCGGGGATCTCAAAGACATACCCTAGCTTCAGGGTTAGATGGTCACGCAAGATAAGGCTGGCGCAGGCCAAGGCTACTTCGTAGGCGTCCTTGTCCTCGGGCTTTACCGGGGGATTCAGAGGCAGAGCATCCCATTGCTGCTTGCTCCGGTACTGCCCTTCTTTGGATTCGCACTGTTCGTAGACAATCATCTGACGTCTTGACCACGATCCCCAATTCTGGAGTCTTGATTCCAGGGATGGGGCTGAGAAAGGTAAATGCTCGAGCATCGTCAAAAAGACCGCCGACGAGGAGAGGGATCGGCGGCGTGACAGGAGGTTAAGGGGTCGGTGTGTCCGGCGTCACGGCGCCAAACTGGAAGTCAGCTGCAACTGCGTCGCCAGCGATGACAGAAACGGTATCGACGAAGTCCGTCGAGGTCGTGCCGCTGCCTAGGTCCACATCCGCGCTTACCGTGACTTGAGATGCGCCGACATTGTCCGTGATGTGGAGTTTGGCGCTCAGGCCATCGGCCGCGGGCGTGATGCTATCAACAATCGAAGTATCGCTGGCAACCCAAGTCGGAACGCCATCGACTTTGGCGGGACGTCCCTTGGAATCCTTGAACGCGAGGGTTACATCAACAGTACCAGGGACGTCTGTGTCTTTTACGTTGAACATTATTTGCTCCTCGCCAGTGAATGAAATTCCCTTGAAGCGGTAAGTCGAGATACGTTTCCCCAACCGATGACAGGGGCAGAAAATCGCACAGAACGCACGTCGAATCAGCGCCGCTAAACCTTGGTCGTGCATAGCAATACCTTTCGCGACGCCGCGCCTGCGTTGAGTTTATGCTGAAGTATTTGCATTGCAAGAAATAATACTGCACCGGGATAAGGTATTTAGTGCGGCACTCCCTTGCCTTTGTCGCGCAGGTTCATGCAATCCGCGGCGAGGTCGGCATCGATCGACAACAGAACATCGCCTGAGTCGTTCCACCGCTCTTTATGCCCTCGTTCGTCTAAGATCTGCCGGACATACCCTGGGCTGTAGCCAGTAGCATCCGCAATCACGGCCGGGCTAATGTGTTCCTTGTGCAGCCGCACAAATACCTTGGCTACGTATTCCTTGCTCGCGCTGGTGCCGTTACGTCTTCCCATTGACAATCTCGCCGCGTATCTTGCTGTCGAGTAATATTTCAAGCAGCGATAGGGCTCTTCGCAACCGATTTTCTATTGGCGCTTTCTTATCTGCAAAAAGTCTGTCGGCTTCCTCTTGAAATTCCTTTGTCACCAACACAGCGTAGAACTCGGGTAGAGCAAAGGCTTTAGTCTTTTTCACCGCGGCTGCTCCTTCAATTCCACCGTCGGCACGTCATAGCGCCTCCCACGATCCGGACATTTCTCGTTGTTGCATTCCATCCACTTCACTGCGAATTTCTCGCCGGCAGGAGCGTAGATGAACTCATAGGCGCGACCACAAATGCTGCAGCAGGCGTGGAGTAGCGCGTTCATTGCGACAACACACAGAAAGGTGATCGCACGCCTGCTGAGTGCTGTTCCGCAGCGCGCAACGCCAGTTTGATTCTAGCTTCCGGCGGCTTTCCAGAGGTAGCAAACAAAACGCCCTTGGCATAAGACTCGCCAGAGCCAACAGCGTCATAGCCAGCCACAGACTCCGCGACTTGGTAATCATCAAAAACCGCGAAGACTCGTCCCTCATATCCGACAAGGAACTGACCACCGCTTTCTTTTTCTAAGTTCTTGCTGGCAAAGCCTCCGCTCTTTAGACAATTGCGCGTCGCGTCCACAAAGTCTGTACACATGAAGGTCATTACTTCCTTGTCGTAGCGCTTAGGCGGTGACAACGCGTATCGAAGCAATTGCCCCATGCGAAAAGACGACGTGAATCCCATCAAGAACGGGCCGTTCGTAAAAATCTTCTGGTCGGCGCGCACAGTCAAATCAAGTCCGGCAACACCAGCGCTATCTGCGCCCATGAACACGCGCCCTTTGTGCGATAGTCCGACGATGCAAGTCACGCAAACTCCATCGCAACCTGAACCGGCGCCAGCCTTACCGGATGCGCCTGTTTTCCACTGAACCGACAGCCCCGCCTTACCCGCTCCTCGAGGACTCCGGCTGCAATGAGTTCGTTGACCCTCGGGCAAATACAGTTGATCGGAATCCCGCTTTCTCTGGCGAGCTCGTTCCGCGTGAAGTCCCGCCACGGATTGCGACTCATGAAGTCCAAGACCCTGCGCTGGCCTTGGGTGATCTTGGCCGAATCGAACGCGGTAAGCGAGGTGTCCCTAATATTGTGAGCCCGGCTCATAGCGTTCTCGCCAGTCTGCACACGACTACCTGAGATACCCCGAACTGTTTCGCTATAGCTCGTTGTGAGTCCTTCCCTTGCGCCAGCAATGACACAATTGTGCTGCGGTCCTTAGCAGTCAGTTTTGCATTTCTCCTAGATGTTCCTACAGCAACAGTAAGCGCCTTTGATGCCGGCCAGCCATATTTCATCCGTCGCCTTATGGTCGCTTCTTTAATGCCACTTATTTCAGCCCATTCTGCAAGGCAGCGCCGTTGGCCGTCATGCTCTATCCAAACATTGCTTCGCGTATTTCTTGCTTGGCCGGTGTAATCTGACCATCGACAATTATCCGGCGAATACGGGCCGTCATTGTCTTTCCTGTCGATGGTTTTTCCGGCGGGCCGCGGCCACATATCGACGAAGAAGTTTTGCGAAGACTCTAGCCAGCTATCACAAACAATTATTCCGCGGCCACCGTAAGACGGATAACTCGGACAAGTCCTTCTATAGCAGCGCGCTTTAATGGCATGAAGCAAGCGCCTCGCATCCGCTAAACCTGGCGGAAGAGCAAGTCTTTCCGCTGTTTTAGCAGCCCCAATTTTCGCGCCGCCAACTGAATTGCGACACAAGCGGGAACAAAATCTATTACGCGGTTTGCCTTGACGATCGAGGCCCCGTGGTTTCCCGCAAAAATCGCAACTGGCGTTGGGGTCGGCTTTCATCTAGACGCCTTCAGTTTGGCGATTTGCGCTAGAACATGAGCTGGGATTTCGCCAGACTTTCGGGGCAGGTCTGGCAGATTTGTTGCTGCGATTTGCGCTGGCCTAGAGAACTCGGGCGGTATCTCATCCGTCCAGCGCTCACCTCTGAGCCAGGTAGCCGGCAAAGGAATCATTCGACTATCCCGCATTTGGGCGTACCAGACCTTTCGCCATTCGACGATGGCAATGAGGATCGGAACATAGTCGGCGGGATTGATTTGCGTCCATGCCTTCGCCGCGTCTTTTCTTGCTTCGTGTCGAGGAAACAAAGTCCAGAAATCATCAAAGGTTGGCGCAGCGTTTACGATTTCGTCTGAAGTTGTCACGAGTTTTAATGCCTGCACTTGTCTGAGTCCTAAGTTAAGAATTCAAAAGGAACAGAGAACCGGAACCGACAAACCCCCCAAACCCCCCTTACGGGAAGTCCATCCATCCAAGGATGAAAGCTAGAAGCAAAGAGAGAAGGAAAACCGAGTGACCCGCGTTGACCGCTCGGTTTTCCCTCTCTTACGCGATTCGCGCCCTACTCTTTTCGGCAACTACCGCAAGTTTAAAGTCGTACAGAAAAGCCAGTGCCGCGACTGCTGCAGCTTCGGCCTTGTCCCAATCATGCATAGCCACAGCATCGTCCGCGGCCTTGAGTTGGGCCTTGGCGAGCAGCCAGGATTCGGATAGTTCGTTCACAACGTAGCCAGATCGCGCACAGCGTTCAGCAGATCCTCCGGGGCGTACCTGAGCACTCGCCAGCCTTGGATCGCCGCAGCGTTGTATTTCTCTATGTCCCGTTCGATGTTGGACGGATGGGAGTGCGCCCCGCCGCCTTGCATCCATATCCCGCCCTCAACTTCAATCCCAATCCGCCATTGCGGAATCGCGTAGTCGAAGCGAAACTTCCGCGTCGGATGGAACTCGTATTCGGGAATTGGAATCGGGAGACCGGCTGCTTTACACAGTCCGACCAGGGGATAAATCGGCGGCGGGAACTTGCCATACTTCCCCGTTGCTTTTGGTCGGCTACCGTCATTGGGCGCCGGACCATCCTGCCGCGCGTTGAGCGAGGTCTTCGCGGTGGGTCGGCAAGAGGCCGGCAGAGTTGTATCGACGATCCGCGCCGTCGTGCCAAGCACGGCGTTTTCGGAGGGCCAGCGGAGACCGTGGCTCACCAGTTCTCCGCCGTCGTTGAAACGCGATAACGCTCGCGGTATTGCCGGAGCCAAGGGGGAACGCCGTGCTTGCGCGCGTCGACCTTGTCGAGCCGACCGCTTAGGCGGGCTCCGCGTGCGATCCGCAGTTCCTTCGCCTTGCGCTTCGCGCGCTCGAGACGCTTGGCAGAGTTCACGCCCTGCTCCGATTCCAGGTGAACCACGTCAAAGCGCGCTCGAGCCATGACTTGCGCTCGGGACGGTAGATTGCGTCGTCGTACAAGGGAGACAGAAAGCCGGGGCCAGCCGCGGCCTCCCACTCGCGCTTAATCTTCTCCACGTCTTCCGGCTTGATCTTAACGACGCCAGAAACGATAGGACCAGGGCCGGCGAAAGTCGGGCGCCCCCGCATCGCGTCCAGTTTGGCCCGCGCCTCCGGGGGGAGACTGATAAACCGGCCGTGAGCGTCGCGGTAGATCGGGGCGGTCACAAATGTTCCACGAAATGTTCCACGAAATCTGCCAGTTTCCGCTTATCGTTCAACGCATTGGCGCGCTAAACAATCGTCCCGTCTATTGCGCTTGGCAGAATGGACGGGTCGGCCTGGAGTTTCCCGGCCGTCAACTTTTCGATTTGCAGCTGGCGCAGCGGAGGTACGCTTTCGCCCCATTCTGCGACGGACGGGGGCTTGATATTCAGAGCGCGAGCGACAGCCGCCTGACTGCCGAAATGCTCTACAACGTCGGAAGTACGCATGGTATAAAGATTAGGCGTGCCTAGCGCCTTTGTCAATAGGCACTCCTATACCGTTCGTCGGCTGGTTAGGCATCCCTATTGACAAGCTACTTAGGCGCGCCTATTATACGGTCATGCGCCACCTAACGGCGCGAGAGGGGATAACAGGATGGACGTAACTGGCAAACCGTACCGCGTTCAATTCGGTCACTGGGGAATCACAGCATCGGACGGTGATCCGCGCTGGCCTCGCATCCTCGGTTACGTCGGTTATCCAGTCGGCGCGCAAGGTCCGTGCGACGGCGGCAACATCAAAGATCGTTGTCTTGCCGAACTCGACGCTATCGCATTAGCGGCGCTTGCCAACGATGACCGTGGCGACGACGAAGCAATCGAGGCCGCCGAATCCGCGTTCGAGTCTCGCTACGCGGCCGAGCATCCCTGCGATGACTATCTCGGACGGCCAGCATGACCGACCTCGCCAAGATCGCCAAGGAAACGGCAGCGAAGATGACCGCCGTCGCGCAGCAAGCCTATGCGCCGGTCACGGTCCAGACCTGTTGGCGCTGCGGCGGGATTCCATACGATGACAACGGGGACAAGTGCTTCGTGTGCGCCGGTACGGGCAGGCTGGCGAGCGACCGAGGGGAGGTCTAATGAACGTGACCAAAGTCCTGCAACACCTGTTCCGCGCGATGGAACATGGCCTGCACGCCTGCGAGCGGACGCGGCGAATGGTGGCAATAGCGGTTGCCAAATTCCGCGCCTTGCTGGCCCTGCAGAAAGCCGCAGCGTGAGCCGCGGACCAAACTACGGCGACGTTGGCGCGCAAGTGGAACGGTCAATGCACGACGAGATACGCGAATTGCTCAATTCATGTTGGGCGCGGTTTGGAATCCGCATCGATTCAATTCGCGTCGACTGGATAGACACAGGCGGCATGATGTCCACAAGCCAAGAAGTGGCCCACATTCGAATGGAAACAGCAACGGATAGATTCAGGACACGCCCATGAGAATTAAGCGCTGCACTGGCGCGGCCGTGAACCGTATGCACTAGTTGACATTGAGCCGGCAGTCCCGGTCTTGACCAACGCCGTCCATGTGGGGGGAGCATGAAAAGCCATCGCTCGTATGTGTACGACCCGACGCCGCTGATCGTCAAGATTCTATGGCCCTTGCTGATCCTGAACGGCGCCTTATGGATTGGCTACGCAAAGGTTCCCGTCGTTGGCGCGGCATGGTTTCTGGCGCTGATTGCAACGATCTTCTGGATGCGGAGGAATGGCTGATGGAAACCCGCTCCGACCGAATCGGCGACGCAATCATTCTACTGATCGCCTGCGTCGTCATTGTAGCGATGGCCTTGGGGAAACTATGAAACCGAGAATTGCCTGCACCGATCCGGCGTTTGAATACACGGACTCGGCGCACACAAACATTGCGAAGACTTTTGCCAAGATCAGACGCGAGCAACGCAAGCAAGCGGAAGCCGCTGCAGCTGCGGAAGCCGAGCAAGCCGTCAAGGTGCAGCCGCTTCTGCGAAAGGTGCGGTCGTGATCCGATGGCTTGAACTTCGCTGGAGACTTTTCTTCGCCAAGGATAAAGCGGCCAAGACGAAGGTCAGGCGGTCCGTCGCTCAGAAGCACAGGACGCGCAAATGAACGGCCATACGGAAGACGTTATCGACTGGCTGCTTAACCCAACCGAGCAGCAAGAGTATCAACAGTGGTTGGACACTATCGACTATCGGAGACCGACGACATGGGACGACACGCCAAAGACAATGGAGGGGGAGATTTCCAGCAAGCCCCCGCAGGAACGCACCTTGCCCGGTGCGTCAGATTGACCGACATAGGAACGCATCACAGCGAGTACCAGGGCAAGCCCGTCACTCGCAATCAAGTCATTGTGATGTGGGAATTGCCAAACGAAACGTTTGAAGTGGACGGCCAGCAAAAGCCGTTCATCGTCTCAAAGTTCTACACAAACTCGCTGTCGGAAAAAGCCAACCTCCGCAAGGATCTGGAGTCGTGGAGGGGACAGCCTTTCGAGGTCAAGGAACTCTTGGGCTTCGACCTGATGAACGTGCTTGGAAAGCCTTGCATTCTGTCGATCGTTCACAACGAGGATGGCAAGGCGAAGGTCGCCAGCGTCGCCAAGGTCATGAAGGGCATGGAATGCCCTCAAGCCGTCAACACGCCAGACGCATTCTGGATCGACGAGTGGAATCAGGAGAAGTTCGACTCGTTCAGCGACGGGATCAAGAAACTGATTACCGAGTCTGACGAGTGTCGCAACGGAATACCGCCGGTCAACAATTCAGCGCGCGACACGGTGGACAAACTTGACGAAGACATACCTTTCTAATGCCAACGCCGAAAGCCGGGTATTACCTCGCCGACGGAAGCCGGGTTCCGGGGACGACCACGATCATTGGTCGCTTCAAGGAATCCGGCGCCCTGCTCAAGTGGGCATGGGGCGAAGGCAAGGCTGGACGGGAGCTCTACGAGGTCAGGGACAAGGCTGCAGAGGCCGGGACGCTTGCTCATGCAATGGTTGAGGCATCTATCAAGGGCGAGAAGTTGGAGACGCCTATAGCCGATCCTGCGGTCCTGCAGAAAGCAATTGCGGCCTTTGGAGCCTATGAGTCCTGGGCAAAAGGAAACCGTCTCCGGGTTGTCGAGCAGGAAATGATGCTCGTCTCGGAAAAGCATCGGTACGGTGGAACTCCTGACGCGATCGGAGAACTGGACGGCGTTCTGTGTCTGCTTGACTGGAAGACATCGGCGGCGGTGTACAGCGATCATCTTCTACAGCTGGCCGCGTACAAGATTCTTTGGGAAGAAAACCATCCTGAAAGACCGCTGAGCGGAGGGTTTCATCTGTGCCGGTTTGCGAAGGAACACGGGGACTTCGCCCATCACTTTTTCCCGAATCTCGACGAAGCCGCGGAAATGTTCCTGCATCTTCGGGCCGCGTATGAGATCGACAAGGGTCTGAAAAAGAGGGCGGCGTGAGCAAGGCGAAACGTCACCTGGATCGGATGGCGAAACTCGGTTGCATCCTTTGCCGACGCCTCGATCTCGGGGAAACGCCCGCAGAGATTCACCATCTACGCGAAGGCGTCGGAGCAGCGCAGCGCCAATCGGACTGGATCGCTGTCCCGCTCTGTCCCGAGCACCATCGCGGCGCCAGCGGATTGCATGGTCTCGGGACGAAGGGCTTTTACGCCCGGTACAAGATGGACGAATTGGACTTGCTGGCAGACACGCTTGAAGCGCTCGAAAGATGATCGCTGTCCTTCTTGTGGACGCAGGAATCGCAGGAGCAGCCCCGCTAATGCGAGATATTGGTTATTACTTCACCTCGCAGCAGAAAAACTCAAGCCCGGAGGGCAGACGTACAGCGCGGAGCAGTTTCACCTTTACTACAAGTCCCGCTTCTTAGGTTGCGTGGACTTCGTTCTACCGAACGGCAAGACGCTGGCGATTCCGAAGTCGTCAGCGGAATTAGATGTGTCGGAGTTTAACGATTACATGACACAAGTCGAGTCTGATCTTGCGGAACGTAATGTTTTTCTGGAGACATAAATCATGGCAAAGCACTGGAAGCAGAAACAACAACCTGAGGAGCAGACCATGCACGGCGGACAGCATCATGTAAGGCAAGACAAAGATTATGTTTCGGTGATCCAGCAGGCCGATGTCGATGCGTTCCTGTCGGCGCACGGCAAACCACCGACGCCGAGCCAAGCGGCGTACCAAGCCGTCATCGCCCACCGCACCAGCACCACCGAGAGCGGCGGCAAGCGAACCACCATCGGTCAGGACATGCCGCTGGCGCCGACCCGCTACGGGTTCGCCGATAGGCAGGCCGTAGATGCGTGGCTGGAACTGGCGCTCGATTCGCCGAAGACCTGACGGTGACGAACTACGCCGACCCCGGTTATTTCCTGCGCGTGTCGATTGCATTCGACGACGTAGGCGAGTCCATGATGGGACGTGGGATACAGGGCGTCACGATCAGCGCGCGGGCGGGGACGGCGGAATACGATTACCAGCACGGAGCGCACGAGCGGCACCATCTGTGGGGCGTGTGGCTGTCCTGGCTTTTGGACCGCGTATGGCCGTTCGGCCGCGATCCTGCTACGGGCGAGCGGCACGTCGTGGGGGCAATCAAGGGCGATCGGTGGCGGGCATATTTCGCGCTCAAGTCGCTATGGCATTACTACCCGGACGCGGAGCTCGTCGAGGAATTGCGCAATCTTCTGGAGACGCCGCAGTGACCACGCCGAAACCCGCCGAAGGGGCGAAGCCGATAGTCCTGCTGGACCAGCTTGATACCTTGCTGATGGCGCCGCTCTACTACACGCCCGTTGGCGAGCGCCGATCATTCGATGCGGCGTATCAAGTGATTCGCGCTGCGCTCGCCGATGCTATCGCAGTAGGGCAAGAGGGACCGAGCGAGCCGGAGGGCGGGGGATGATGACCAAACGCGAACGAGATGAAGCGCAAGACCGAATAATCCGCCAAATGGCAGACTCAGAAAATGAGGCGCGGCGCACGCGCGGTGCGGGGCGCAGGCACGAAACGCCGGCAGTGGTTCCCGAAAGGTCGAGCGACGCCGATGCGAAAGCGCGGAACGAGGATCAGTCCGCCGGTAACGCTGCGATTGCTAGACCGGCAGGTCCGAATCCTGCCGCCTCACCAACTACTAGCGAATTACCAGCAAATCCTAAATTAGGAGTTGCGGAGGATGTGCGACCCGATGTGGAGGGGCTGCTTCGGGAGGTCGACTCCGCGTTGCACGGGGCGTTTTCATTGCCAGATCGCAGCGTATTGAATCGGCTGCTCACCCGCTGCCGCGCCATGATCGAATCGCTCGCCGGGGAGCGGGATAGGCTGGCTGACGAGGTTGCGCGACAAGGATCAAAGCTGCGGGTCATGCTCGGCGAGGACGTGTGCAACGGGTTCATCGTACACGACCCGGAAACGACCTACCGTTATGAGCCGGAGTGCGTGCGCTGGAAACGCGAGCTTGCCGAATCCGAGCGCGCCAGAGACGCAGACTGGGCCGATGCGGAAAGGCTGCGGCACTTCGTCGATAACAACATGACGTTCTACGACGTGGACGCCGATTACGACGTGGAGGGCCACAACATCCCGACGCTGGCACAAGTCAGCAAGCGCATCTGGTATCACGCGACCGACGACATTACCAGCTATCCATTCAGTGCGGTTATCGACGCCGCCCGCGAGGTAGATCGTGGCTGACCCGGTGGCACTGGTCCATTGGTTGCGTTCGCAATTTGCGCGGCACAAGGAACTGGAGGACAAGGAGTGCGCCGATCTGCTCGAATCCCAAGCCGCCCGCATAGCCGAGCTTGAAAATATCCTGCGCGAACTGGAGGAATTGCATCGCGGCTGGTGCAACTTCTGCAAGGGCGAATTGAAATGGTGCGGCGCAGACGGCAGGGTCGATTGCACGTCAGCACGCGCCCGCCGCGCCCTCGCATCGCCAAGGGAGGAGCCGTGATTCACGAAGCCGAGTTGATTGAATCCGTCCTAGGTGAAATTGCCAAGGCCGCAAAGCGATACGGCCCGCCAGCATCAAGCCACGAATCCTATGGCGTGCTGTGCGAGGAGGTCGCGGAGCTTTTCGACGCGATCCGGAGCAATGACCTGGCCCAAATCAAGACAGAGGCGGTTCAGGTTGCAGCAGTAGCCTTGCGCCTAGCCGATGCTTGCTTAGATGAAATGTTCATAAAACGGAGCAGCAAATGAATTATGGGGAGTTCCTTTCGGCAAAGTCTCAACTCGGCGGCATGAGCGGATTTGAACCGATTGTCATGCCCGACTTTCTGTTCGACTTTCAGAAAGCATTGGTTGAGTGGGCTGTACTCAAGGGTCGGGACGCCATCTTTGCCGATTGTGGACTAGGTAAAACTCCAATGCAGCTTGTTTGGGCAGACAATGTAGTGCGCCGGGAGAATAAACCAGTACTGATTCTGACTCCGCCGGCCGTGGCCCTGCAAACCATAGGCGAGGCTGAGAAATTCGGCATCGAATGTTGGAGCGCCCGCGACGGCAAGATACGTCCTGGTATCAACATTGCCAACTATGAACGGCTGCATTATTTCGACCGTCACGACTTTGCCGGCGTGGTCTGCGACGAATCAAGCATACTCAAATCATTCGACGGGACCAGACGTCTACAAATAACCGAGTTCATGCGGCATATTCCGTATCGCTTGCTTTGCACGGCAACCGCCGCTCCGAATGATTACATCGAGCTCGGCACGTCGGCCGAGGCCCTGGGTGAACTCGGCTACATGGATATGTTGAATCGGTTTTTTAAGAACGATCAGAATACGATTAAGCCGATGGTCTATCGCCATCATGGACAGAACTTTAAGGCGTTAGACGAAGGTGCTAAATGGCGATTCAAGGGCCATGCAGAAAAACCTTTCTGGCGTTGGGTTTGTTCCTGGGCTCGAGCGATCCGTCGGCCATCAGACTTAGGATTCGATGACGGTCGGTTTATTCTACCGGAACTAATCGAGCAAGATTATCTAGTCGACGTGAGCAAAACCGCACCGGGGATGCTATTTTCCCTACCAGCTGTCGGGCTCAAGGAACAGCGCGAGGAAAGGCGCCGGACAATCGAGGAACGATGCGAAAAGGTAGCGCACCTAGTCAACCATACAGGCGAGCCGGCACTTGTCTGGTGCCACCTAAACGACGAAGGCGACTTACTCGAAAGTTTGATACCGGACTGCCGCCAAGTGAGTGGCAAAGACTCTGATGATGCCAAGGAAGAAAAACTGCTCGGGTTTTCTAAGGGCAACTTTCGTGTGCTAGTGACCAAGCCGAAAATAGGGGCGTGGGGTCTGAACTATCAACATTGCGCACACGTTACGTTTTTCCCCTCGCACTCCTACGAGCAATATTACCAAGGCGTCCGACGTTGCTGGCGGTTCGGACAAAAACGCCCGGTCAAGGTCGATATTGTGACAACGGAGGGCGAAAAGGAAGTCATGAAAAACTTGCAGCGCAAGTCATTGGCTGCCGACAAAATGTTTGCAGACCTCGTGCTGCACATGAACGAGGCAATAGGCGTCAATAGGGATATTTCATTCAACGAAAAAGAAAAGGTGCCGGCATGGCTGTGATCGACCAAGTATTAACAGACGACTACGCAATCTACAACGGAGACTGCATCGAGGTCATGGCAAGTCTGCCGGAAGAATGTTTACACCTGTCGATCTACTCCCCGCCGTTTGGTGGTCTATACAATTATTCGTCGAGCGAACGCGACCTTTCCAATTGTAAAGACTACGATCAGTTTTTTGAACACTACGCTTTCGTTGTGCGTGATCTAGCCCGCCTTACATTGCCGGGCCGTATGACAGCCGTGCATTGCATGGACGTTCCATCGGGCAACAGTGGAACAGATTACCTGATTGACTTCCCCGGCGACATTATCAAACTACACGAGCGCGAAGGCTGGCACTATATCGCCAGGTATGCAGTATGGAAGGAACCGCTCGCTGTCCGCAACCGAACGATGGCAAAGAATCTAGCGCACAAAACCATAGTCGAGGATTCGTCACGGTGTAGCGTTGCCTCTGCTGATTACCTTCTAGTGTTCCGGCGCAAAGGCCAGAACAAGGTTTCTATCGAGCATCCTAATGGACTGCTTGATTATGCCGGCGAACGCAAGATGCCTTCCGATCTGTTGCCCTATCGCGGATGGTCTGGCAATCAGATCGAGAACCGCTTCTCGCACTGGATATGGAGACAATACGCCTCGGCCTTTTGGGACGACATACGGATCGGTCGCGTCCTGCCGTTCAAACAGGGAAAGGACGAGGACGACGAAAAGCACGTCCACCCGCTCCAGCTTGACGTAATCGAGCGGGCGATTGTTTTGTGGTCGAATCCAGGCGAAAAGGTGTTTACCCCATTCATGGGAGTCGGCTCGGAGGTCTACGGAGCCGTGCAATTGCGGCGGAAGGGTATTGGGGTAGAGCTCAAGACAAGCTACTACCGGCAGGCGGTTAAGAACGTCGCCGCGGCAGGAAAGCGCGATTTGTCGGCCAATCTGGAAATAGACCTAGATGACTCGGAAGCCGCTAAACGGTCGTCGCTAGGAGGGGGAAGATGCGACTCGTGATCGATTTGCACTTGACCGGCAACGATGTTCCGGCCGCGCTGGTGCACGCCGCTAGAATCAAATACGGTCGGTGGGAAGGCCAGCCAATCGCCGATCAGATAATGCTCCACGATGTCGATGTCGCTTCCCTGCCCGATCCACTCCCCGGCTGGGCAACGCTAGTCCCGGATCGTTAAGCGTCGAGAATCGCCTTAATCTGCGCCAGCTTGCCGTTGGCGGCGTCGAGCGGTTGCTGCAGCGGATTGACGGTCGGCTCGGCGGTCTGCGCGGAGCTTAGGTCGGCCGTGGCTGGAGCCGCGTGGTCGACCAGCCTGCCGATCGCCGCAGTCAGGGCCGCGACGTCCGCGCTAACCGCCGTCTCGACCTTTCCCGCTACGGTCGGTTTCTTGACCTTCAGCCATACAAAGCCCGCTATCAGAATCACACCAGCGACAGCGAAGCCGACCCACCAGGGGATACCTGAGCCGGGCTGGGCTGTGACAGGCGTCAGGGTTTGGGCGAACGGGTTGCCAAGCATCAGGAGCATCGTCACTGTGCATCCGAAAATGTACTCGATCAGGCTAAAGCGGGGCTTCATGTCGGTCCTTTCAGGCACTTCAGGAAAAGCGCATCGACGTCGCGGGCAAAGTCCCGCAAAGCCTCAGCGTCGGCAAGCTCGGCAGCGGCGAGTTGTTCCGTACTCGCGGTCTTCAGGTCTACAACGGTCGGAGGTCTGAGAACTGGCCGCTCGGCTTCGGTAAAGCATGGGGCCGCTACCGGGGCCTGGAATACCTCGGTTTTCGTACGCTCGATCGGTGGAGCGGTTTGCAGCGGCGCGCATCCAGCGACCACCCAAAGCAGGAATAGGAAGCACAGGGCTATGGAAAGCGCCCGAATCCAACCGGCCTGTCGCCAGGTCATTTCCCCGCCTTAGCCGCAGCCCGAGCCGTTGCCGCATCCCTCAGAAGCTTGTCCACCTTAGCCAGCTGCGCCTGGCAGGTTTCGTCCTTGATCGGCGGACGGGCAGCGATTTCCTGATAGCGCTGGATCGCGGTCTGTGAGACCTGCCGCGCCGCAGCCCCCTCAGCTTTCGCCTTGGCTGACTCTGCCAGTCTCCGGGCCGCCTCAGCCTTCCAGGTGGCCACGAGGTCGGACTGAGTCTTGGCGCTCGAGACGCAAGCCTGGGTATCGGACTCGGCGTTCGTGGCCCGAGCCTCTGCGGCGTCAGCCCGCTTGTTCGCTGCGTCGACTACCTGCTGATCGTGGGTAATCTGCTCGGCAACGAACGGGGCCGCGATGGAATGCTGGATACTGTGCCAGGCCGTGATAGCCCCGAAGATGGCGCCGGCAGCGAGCAGGCCGTAGATGATTAGTTGGATCACGGCTTTTCCTTGCTCAGGTCCGACGCCGCGGCTTTGGTCTGATTCGCTTGTACCTTGGCGTCTGCGGCCTGGGATTCGAGGTCGCTGCAATCTCCCTTACCCTTGGTGTCCTTCAGGCATTGCTTGTACCACTGCGTCTGTACCGCGGCCCGGAAGTCTTGGATGTACCAAGTCTGCCAGGCATTGCTGCGCGTTTCGTTTTTCTTGTGCTCGACCATGTCGGCAGTAGCCTTCACGCCCACGGCTTTGATGTCCGCGGCTACCTTTTCGTCCACCGCTTTCTGGATCGCTTCCTGCCGCCAGTGGGAGTCAATGTCGGCCCATACGACTTTCCAGCCGACGTAGGCACCGACTAGGGTTGCGAACACCCCGATCAACCATTTGATCGTTTGCGGCGTTAGAACGAAGCCGGGCTGCTCCTGCTGCGCTCGCTCGACTGCCGGCGCACGACTACGCTTTGCGGCCACGTTTCCTCCGCTTTGGTTTGACGGCGCTCAAGAGTGGCTTTTTGCCGACGTCCTCCGGCCCGATCTTCGCCGGCATAGGTTCGACTCCCCGGCCTGCCGCTTGCAAGGCATCAGGCCCCGGCCCGGTCACGCCAGCAATAGGAACAGGTACAGCGGGCGCTGTAGCCGTCGTGGTCGTTGTGGTAGTCGCTACCCCAGCCCGCGGCTTGTCGCCTGCTCTGAATGCTCCTACGGCCCCCACGGAGACTCCGAGTCCCGTACAAGCCGCGCCAATGGCTATCCCGGTCGACTGCAGGACTGTGGCGACGTTGTCGTGGCTTACGCCAATCAGGGCTATCAGCAACAGGACGGGTATTGAGCCGAGCACCGCAGCCATGACCCAAAATAAGGACAAATAGCCCGCGTCGATTTCGCCATCGTCCCCGGTCACGGCCGAACGGAAGATGGAATTGCCTCTCACGCTACCACTCCAACCCGTCCCCAACTGCTGCCGACGCCGCACGCTCGTAGTCCCTCGGCACGTCATAGGGTAGCGTTCCATTCTCGTGGCGCGTAATCGCCATGAGGACCGACGACATGACCGAACTGCTGTTCAGGTTAATGTCTGAGTCTGCAGCTATTCCTACGTCCGCAGCGACCGCGGCAATGTAAGCCTCGGTATCGTTGTTGTCGCTCGGCGGCGCCCATCGGGTGATAATCTGCCGGATCGTCTTTAGACCGCGCTTGTTCTGATAGGAAAGCAGATTCTTAGCCATCGCCCGCAATCCGTTTTCCGGTAGGTCGAAGCAACAGTAATTGTTAGGCGACACGAGCTCGCCCTTCCACGGCGTAGAGGTTGGGCGTAAGTTGCCTGGATTGTTCTGCCGGATTCCGAGTGCAATCATTTCATCATCCCGCGCCCGTTCATGTACGTCGACCGCTCAAGAAACGTCATCCGCGCATCCATCGCTGCATTGACCGCTACTTGTTGCCCGAGGAATGAGGCTATCTGTTGCGAGATCGAAGTCAGCCGTTCCGATTGCGCGGCCTGCTGTACCTGCAGAGCGGACATATCGGCTTGCGACTTCGCAGTTACCGCTGCCGTCCGGTCCATGTCGGCGCGCAACTGATTCACCTGGTACTCGCTCACCTTCAGATTGGCGAAGATGACGAACGCGCCGACGACAATAGCCGGAATGGATTGCTCAAGCAGGCGTTGGAAGTCAAACCCGCCAGCAGTACGAGCGAACAACCCTCGCTCTCGCACGGTATCAACCTCCTGGTCACGCATTGCGATCCTTTATCTAGTCTGCGGTTGCGGCGGCGTGCTCGGGATTAGAGTGCCGGGCGTCGCCGGGATGTAGATAACCTGCGGCTGCTGTTGCGGAGGCTGCTGTATCGGCGCGACCCCTTTCACGATTAGCCAGATGATGCTACCAAGGCCGAAGAGCAATCCCGATGTGGCGAGAATGCTCAACAGCTGAAACATACCGGCGCGCTTTGCTTCCGCGGACTTTAGCGTATCGAGAATTCCATCCGTGGAAGCCTTGTCGGCATCGTATAGCTCACGGCTGATCGACTTGGCGCCAGCCTGCGCAATGCGTTTTTGTTCGCCATTCAGTATTTTTAGACGGCGCTTGTACTCGGCCGCCTGCAAGTTGAGCGCCTTGCGCAAGCTCTTCGCTTCAGCCTTCTGGAGTCGCCGTTCCGCTTTCTTGTGCGCGCGGTTGAGCTTCGCCTGCGCCTTGGCAAAGGCTTTTAGTTCTCGGCGGGTGACGTTCTTGTCGGTCATGGTTTATCGATGCCAGGCGACCAATGGCGTTCCGACAAACCCGAGCAATAGATTCAGCAAGACCACGACGGTGATGATTACGAGGATGACCGTCGCGATCTTGCCGAACGGTTCCGGCAGTCCGATCTTGCCGATGCCCCACCATAGGACGTAGAGAATCAGACCCCACACGAGGAGATAGATCAGTACGCTTACAAGACCGGTTCCGCTAATCATGATGCCTCCTTACAAGTTAGGAAATGGCGTTGCGTCTGGCGTGAAGTTGCCAGAATATCTACCGGCTCCGTTCGTTATGCGGAGATCGTCGTAATAACCGAGGCTGCCCGCGCCTCCATTACCAGCGGAGCCTAAAAAGAAGCCGCTTGCTACATAGGTCAGCGAATCGGTGAAACTTGATCCGACCTGCGTCCCGCTAACAAACGCGCGCAACGTGCCGGATACCTTAGCGACTGTGATAAGTTGAAAAACTGCTGCAGTTAATGAACCGTTCGGCGCCGCGATTCGTACCGTACCGTTTACCGAAACATTTAGGTTCCCGGCGGCGTTGTCAGAATAGATCGTCGGATAGACGCCATTCGTCAGCGCAGACGGGCGCATATCGAAAAAGACCTTCGCCGCGTTGAAGTCCAGCGTCAGCGAATCGAGGCGCTGCCACCATTCGATGCACCAGTCGCCCGCCCCGAAACCATAATCAGCATGGCTCGCTGCCTTGACGTTCTGCAAGGACGATCCAATCCGGACCGAGGTCGTCCCGAACTTAACCTGGGTCGTCGATAGAACCGCGCCGGTAGACGACGTGATTGTGTTCCCGCGCGGACAAGAATTCGGGAACGGACTTGTTCCACCATTGCTCCCGTCGAAGTGGGCAAGCTGAACAACCGAGGAGAAGAACGGATCGAAGCCGCCCCCAAGGTTCGCCGCGTAGGGATTGATAAAGCTCACGTTCTCGTTCCGATCAGATAGACCTTCAAGCCCTTCGCCGTTCCGTCGCCGATCTGGTCGACGTCGACCGTAATCTCGGCATCGTCGGCCAGGGACGAGTCGGAGATAACCGGAGGCGTCGCCGCGGTCGTCGTCGTCTTCTCGGTA
>Ga0247672_1000084_pt1 | contig 18583 bp, 31 predicted proteins | sample CNK13_metaG_FD_182719 | JGI IMG/M metagenome (GOLD analysis project Ga0247672, IMG submission 182719) | Soil microbial communities from Purdue University Martell Research Forest, Indiana, United States - CNK13 | ecosystem: Environmental > Terrestrial > Soil > Temperate forest > Bulk soil... | reverse complement strand
CTCTTCTCTGCGACGCCATCGTCGGCCGGACTCTCGGCGGATCTCCAATCACCTGCGACCGTCCCGTTTGCGCTTCCTGCGCCAAAGAAATCGGCCCGAACAAGCATCTCTGCCCAGCCCACAAGGAGAGCATCAATGTCTAAGATCTGCGCTGCATGCGGTCGCGAGGTTCTGCCAGATGCCATGTGTCCGCCGGCTCCGGCATTCGTTAAGTGCGAACTGTGCGATAAGCCAGCCGTCTTTATCACTTACCGCCGCGCGCGCTGCTTTGAATGCCGCGACGTTCAGGTTTCGGCTGAGTTCCTACCCGGAACGATCCAGTCGAAGGGCGAGGCGCCTGCTCCGAGCGGTGCCTCGCCTCGCGAAATCCGATGAGCGAAAACATCATCGTCAATCTCAGTCGGGAGATCCGGCGAGTGCTGGCGCTCTATCCGCGGCTCAATCCGCGGGAGCTCGAGCGCGCAATGCGCACCGTTCATTTTGCAAATGTCGGCATGACTCGGAATTCGGATGAGGCGATGAAGGAATCGCTCGAGGACCTGAAGCTGATCACGGACCCGAAAAAGTGAGAGCGCGGCTGCTGGTCAGCATGTTTCTGGGCGGCGAAAGCTTGATTGTGCGGGAAGTGGCGGATGACAGAGCAGCTCTACATCTATCGATGGAATCGGCCGGGATTACCGGGACGGAAGGGCACGCTTTGCAGAGTCCTCGCTCGCGGCTCGATGAACTCCGCGCTCGTGGAATTTCTAGACGGCTTTCGAGCAGTGACGAGTCGGAATGCGCTGAGGCGTGCGACTGAAAGGGCGAAGTGAAGGAATCGTATCCATTTCCGTGGCAATTCGATCCGAAGCGCTACCGTGCCCACTACCTCATGTCGTCGTTGCCCGAGGCGCGCGTCCAGGCCGACATTGTGGAGCTGCTCACTCGCTACCGCGTCGACGTCATGGCGATCGATGCCGGCGGGCGGCGCCAGCGCGGTCGAATGATGGCCGCGGCTGCCGCTTCAGGAGTGGACCTCGGCGGAATTCAGCACGTTAAGACCGGATCTGCGATCACCAAAGGATTCTCGGACCTCGAGGCTACGCTGGCGCCGCTTGGGCGCGCCCTATACATCGAGGTTAAAGCGCCTGCTTGGATCGACGGCGAAAGCAAAATCACGCGCAAGGCCGGGGAGCCATCCCAGGAGCAACTTGATTTCCTCCTGGAGAAGTACCGCCGCGGCGCCCTGGTCCTTGTCGCTTGGGCTTCTGCGGACGTCGAGAACTATCTCCTCTCCGAGCTGGAGATGAATCGGAGGGCCTTGCGTTGACTGCCTTCCGCTATGTCGCCGTTCAGCCCACGCGCATCGGGGACCATAGGAAGCTCGGCAAGGCTTCTTATCTGCTGGATTTCCTGACTGACCATCAGACCGATGCAGAAGGGCGGGTCAACTACGGGCGTCCATTCGGTTACGCCTGGATTCGGGCAAATTGGCACGGAAACCCTGACGACCGCCCTGCGGAGCGAACCCTGAAGCGCCACATGGCGATTCTGAAGAGGGGCGGGCAGGTAGAAATTCGAGTCCTCGGATTCGGCAACGGGATGATGGTCCGCGTCGTCGGATCGGCGAAATGGCAGCGGGAAATACCGCCTCCGGCCGAGCAGATCCCGATGTTCGTTCAGCTACCGGTCGAGATTAGAACGCGGAAAACTTGTGGGAAACCGGACTTTTCCACTGTGTCCCATTATCACAGGGGGCCAAAAGTGGCCCTTGTAGGGGGCCAAAAGTGGCCCCGTAAAGAAGTTAAGAAGTACAACGAAGAGAAAAGAACGGGCGCTTCGCGCCTCGACGCCTATGGCTTTGTAGAAAAAACCGAAGAGGAGCTGGAGGCGCGGCTTCGCCTGCTACGCGATCAAGCCGAGATATTGAATCAGAAATTCAAACGCACCGGTTAAGGAAAGGCAAAAACGAATGCGGAAGATGGAAATAGATCAGCAACGGAGATTCAGTCCAGGAGCGCAAGAGAAGGCATGGATCGAGGATGTCAGAAAGCTCAGGTTTGAACGAATTCGGACCATCGAGGACAGAATCAGATATGACGCCGATTTCGGTAAATCATGGCCAGCGCAGGGCCAGCCAGAGAAAGAGAGCGGACGATGAGCGACGAATCAGCAGTGAATCGAGAGCTTGAACGGGACTTGTCTGAGCCTTTTGATTTCGCTTGGCGAGAATCGCATAACGCCATTTTAGATTCTATAGCCTGCAATCTGCACAACAAAGGCTATTCCATTCAGGGAAACACAGAAGAAAGCGACTTTCGTTGGTTGGCACGAGCAATGTATTGCGATTATCCGGTTAGATTTTCCCATGAGCCAAGGGCCTTCGATAATTTAACCGAGGAGCAGCGTGCGGATTGGGTGCGACATGCTGAGATCGCAGTGGCGTGCTTGCCTGCACTTATGAGTCGCATCGCCCATCGTGTGATCCTAATGAGCCAAGCCTTGCGGCAAATGGAAAGAGCGCGACGAATCGAAAAGAAGCAGAGGGGGAGCACCCGATGAAGCGGAAAGAGAAAGCGGGGCCGAAGTTTCGCGTGGGACAGGTGGTGAGGGCTAAAGATGGTAGCTACTGCCGTCTGATTACACCCTATAAGGCGAAAATGGATGATGTTCGCCAACACAGATTATTCGACAGCAGTGGTTATGTTTACGCGCATGGTGGGAGAGAAGGCTGGTATCACGTTAGTGAATTGCGCCCGCTTACCGCTCGCGAATCCGGCCAGCGCCAGCGAAAGGGGAAGGGATGACAGGAAAATGTGAATACTGCGGCGAAGTCAAGCGAATCAACCGCAAGACCAAGTTCTGCGCTGCCTGTGTACGCCAATTTAACGAGACAGTGGATAAGTATTTCGGTGGTGATGCACTTGCGCCACTGAAATATGCGGCTGAAGACGCCCGCCAAGCCAAGGGAGAACAGCGATGAGCGATGAGAAGAAGCAGGAAGCACGCTGCACAGGGCCTTTTAGCGATGCAAGAGATTGTCCTATTCACGCGCCACAGGGGAAAGCGCAACCGGATAGCGGAGAGATGGAGCAGGAAGTTGACAGATGGCCGCTTTGCTGCCAAGAGTCGTATGATTTTGGATTTCAGATGGGCAAGCGTGAGATGGCTGATAAGGCGGCGCAGGAGTCCGTAGTCGCAGAATGGCTTGCCCATGTTCCCGCAGAGGACTTCAAGCCGGATGCGCTGAAAGTACTGATGGCGTTCGAGAAGTTCTTGCAAAACAGATTTCGTTCTCTCGCCAGCGCAGCCCCACCGCAGGGAGAAGCAGAGAAAGAGGGACGGGGTTAGTGGGGGGAGGTCGGAATAATTTGTCACTGAAAATCTACGTGCGGCTCCGCTTGACCTGCCCGCGTCATCGCAACTATAACGCCGGCGCAAACGGCGAGTTAGCAATTAAGGGGGGCTGCAGGTTCTGTTTTCAAATTCTCGAGGTCGACCGCCTGGTCGAGCAGCTTGAAGAGAAAACAAAATCATTCGAGGTTGCAAAAGAGTCTTTCAAATTATTGCGGGATGCCCGATGATGCGATTCGGAGCTGCTTTCCGGCCACGGAATGAGATGGGGTCGGCAGATCAGGCGCAAAGCTACCGGCTTCCTGGCAGCTCCATCGATAAGTATTGGCATTTTGCGCACCAAGTCCCATTGATTTCAGTTGGTTATGTGGTTTACACTTTGCGCGGCGACTCCTCGAACGCCTTTTCTCTTTCGGGGACCCCCTACATGGAAAATCTACGTGTCTATTAAGCGGTACTGCTTAGTACCCGCCCGCTGGACGCTTGAAGATTATTCCCGCCATACCTGCGACGATCACAGTCATTCCCATCTATCAAAATCCCAAGTCTATGAATTGGAAGTCCTTTCTCTCATCGAATGGCTCCGTCGGCCAGAGCACAGAAAAGAGAAGGGCGTCCTGAAACAAATCAAGACCATCTCGCATCGCGGGCTCTCATGCAGAGTTGGAGGAGAACTGGTTTCGGCGTTGTGTGATTACTCGAGGCGAGGAATCGCGGAAGTGATGCTGGCAAACATCAATCAGCGGCGCGAGGAGCAAAGTGTGATGTCGTCGGCCCTCTGAAAAATCGGCTTGGAGGAAATATGCACACTATTTGTATTTTTCTTTTCTTTGTGAGTTTCGGATTGGGATTTGCAATCGGACGAATTAAGAATGCTGGCAAGCTAGCTAAAATCCGCGAGGAATTGGAATCTGCAAAAAGTACGTTGTCACATTCTGTGGCTGATTTAGCAAGGAAAATCGAGCAGCACCTCTAGCCAAACCGTGATTTCCGAAGAACTCATCCTTAAATTCGCTCGTGCGATCGCGAAAGAGGAAGGATATTTCGTTCCGAATTCAGTTCCTCATCGCGCGCACAATCCAGGAGATTTGACTGACGAGGGCGATGTCGGATTCGGGTTCATTCAAACTCAGGGCCCGCATGGCGCAAAAATTACGATTTACGCTAATGACGATGACGGATGGCGCGCGCTGTATAGAAAAGTTCGCCGGATGCTCTCTGGCGCTTCGCACACCTACACCCTTGACATGACGGTGATGGAAGTCGCACTGAAATATTCCGGCGATCCTGCTTGGGCTAGAAATGTTTCTGCAGCTTTGGGAATTCAGACGACCACCACGCTCGGAGAAATCGCGCAGGCTGATCTGCGCGCCCAAGGCGAAGCGCAAGAAGCTTAGAAAAATGAAATCATGCCGCAGTCAGCAAAAAAGGCCTGTCAATTTCCAGGCTGCAAGAATTCAGCCCGCTCGATGTACTGCTCTCAGCATTCCACATTGTCGGACGAAAATCGTCTCGGGCGGGACAAAAAACGCGGCTCAGCTCATTCGCGCGGCTACAATCGACAACATCAAAAATGGCGGCTACTCGTTCTTCGTAGAGATCCGATTTGCAAGATTGCGAGATTCTGCGAGGGATTTGCCCAATCAACTGAAGCCGATCACATCAAACCAATTCGAGCGGGCGGCGAAAGATTTTCGCTTTCGAATGGTCAAGGCGCCTGCAAATCTTGCCACGCTTGGAAGACCGCCACAGAAGACTCCTATTTTTCGCGTCGCAAAAAGGTGTGGGCTATCAAATCTCTACAAATCGACAAGCCGGAAACCCCCCTCTTACCTCCCGACACACCGCCGCGAAATTGAAAAAATAGTGAAATTCCAGCTAAGTCCAATGAAATCAACGAAAGAGGCAAGAATATGAAAGTACGCCTGCTCGAAAACGTCACGCATGCCGGATTGAACGGATGCCGAGGCCAGATTCTCGATTTGCCGAACGAACTCGCCGAAGATCTCGAGCGTCACGGCCACGCATCCTTCGATCTTTCAGTCGACGGGGAAAACAAATCGCCGCGACCGAAGATGAGAACCGAATCCGTCGCCGAGCCGGAAGCGAAAGTCGTCAAGACTGAAGAGGAAGACGAGCCAGCCGCGAAGAAAGCAAAAAAAGCTCACAGATAAATGCCAGAGTGCAAGTCGGTAATCAGAAAAGTCGATCTGATTGAGGGCGAGTATGTCCCGATCATCGCGCCGATCGCCTGCAATTACTTCGCGATCCTTACTTGCGGCGGAAATCCAGTGATGCGTTCGTCAGATCCCGACAATCCTGACGCCGAATATCAGCTCCAGGCGTATGGCGGTTATGCCTTACTCGGGCAGCCGCACACGATCTATCGATTCGCGAAAGACGAAACCGTGACCTATTTGAAATCTCTCAGTGGTACAGGGCCTGCAGTCGTCGAATTCACTTTGTAGGAGATGCGAATGAAAAGCTCAAAGCATTTCAGGCCCGCCGTTGGAACATTGGCGCTCCTGGTTCTATTCACGCTCGTCGTTTCCTGGCCGTCGAGCGCGCAACTGCAGCAATCGGGCGGCCCTGGCAGTTCGGTCTCGCTGAACGCCGGCGCGAACCTCGTCGGCAAAGTCGGAATCGATCAGACAACGCCGGGCACGACGAACAAAGTATCGATCGGCACGGATGGCACGGTAGCGATCGGCGCCGGCGCGGCGGTGATCGGCCATGTGATCAACGATGCCAGCTCCGCCGTCATCGGACATATCATCGCCGATTCGGGCTCGACTACCGCAGTGACCTCGCTTCCGGCCACTCCGGCCGGCACGAATAACATCGGCTTCGTTCGCGTCCTTCCATCTTCCTGTACGCAATCCACAAATTTCAGCAACGCGACCTCGCAGGTCGCGACCGGCGCCGGCACCACGGTTACCAGCACCACCACCTGCGTCACGTTTGCCTATGCGAATAACATCACGAACTCGGCCGTCACGCTTCGCCTCGCCGACAAGGCTGGGACGCCGGTCATCTGGCTCGGCGGGAACGCAGACTTTAGCGTGCCTGCCAACTCAAACATTCGTATCCCGATCGAAGGCGTGACATTCACTTCAGGCATCACCGCCATCGCCGGGACCTCCAGCGCGATCAATCTGCAAATTAACGGAGTCCAGTGATTCGAAAGGCTCTCATCGCGGTCGGGCTGATCCTGGCCGCGGGCGTCATCCTTTCGGGGGAGACGAATATTTCGTCGCCTCAGACCGTCGGACTCGTCGCTGGCTCTGCCGTCGTCGGCAAGGTCGGGATAGACCAGACAACTCCAGGCACGACGAACGCCTTTGAAGTGGTACCTGATACGGCCGCCGCCGTCGCCTTTTCGAATTCGACGAAGGCCACGCTGACGACCGCGGTCAATGTGAAGGCCAGCGCCGGCAACGTTTACGGCGTCTTCGCTCTGAATGGTGCGGCGTCGACATGCTGGATTCAGTTCCTCAATAGCGCAAGCACTGGAACGCTCGGCACCGCCGTCATCTTCTCCGTTCCGCTGCCGGCATCGACTACTCAGCCGGTTTGGGTATCGCCAGCACCGCAGGCGCTTGCGAACTTCTCGACCGGGATTGCCGTTGGGATCTCTACGACCGCGACCGGAGCCAGTGCTTGCGGCACTGGCGGAAACATAACGGTGTTCTACAAATGAAAGTCCTCAACCTCACTGCTGCATTCTTGATGGCCGTTCTATTCGCTCAGCCGATCTTCGCGCAAAATGCGTTGAGCCTCACCGCGACTTCGACCGGGGAAGCGACGATCGTCACAACGATCGCGGCAAGCGAAGTCCGCGTCCGGCAGGCTTCAGGCCCTTTTATCGCCTACTACGTGACCGATTCAGCGGCCACGCCTGGACGGGTAAGGATCGAACCTGGCGCCAGTTACTCTTTCTTTGGCATAAGCGGAGGCGGATACTCAGCCACTGCCACGGTCGGGTCGATTCGGCTTGTGGCGGGCGGGCCGGTCGCGTTCGAGGTTATACAACTTCCGAAATCGACCGGCGGAGTCACTTCATTCAATACGCGCGTCGGAGCGGTCACAACGCAAGCGAGCGACATTCCCGACAATGGGGCGAACACAAGCGGCACGGCCTCGAACCTCAGCGGCACGCCAGCGCTGCCGAACGGAACGACCGCGACCACGCAGGCCGCATCGGACAACACGACGAAACTGGCCACGGACGCCTTTGTCATGGCGAACAGTACGCACACGGTCGCCAGTGGCACTCAGGCTTTGGCAACGTCCTTAATCTCCAGCGGAACCTGTGCGACGGCTATCACAGTGGCAGCTACCGGAGCGTTGACCACCGATAACTTGATGCTGGATTTCACGACTGACCCGACTGCGATCACCGGTTACGTTCCAGCTACCACGGGTGTTTTAACGATCTTCAAGTACCTGACCGCCGACACGGTACACATAAAAGTCTGCAACATGACCTTCTCCGACATCACGCCAGGCGCGGCAACTCTGGCCTATAGGGTCGTTCGCTGATGGCCAACGGAACGCAACTCGGGGCCGATCCTTTCGTTAGAGCCAACGAGAACCCGCTGTCTCAGAGCGGTAAGTGGACTACTATTTCAGGATTCAGTGCGCTTCAGATCGTCTCCAATCAATGCGAAGCAACGGCTCTTACGACAAACTGCGGCGCTCTCTATACGGGAGTGAATTCGGCGCCAGATCAATATGTGGAAGTGATTCTTGGAACTGGAATCAACCTGACCACTTCGCAAATTTTGTTAGTGCTCCGTTCGGATGCTTCCCGCTCTAACGCTTATGTGGCTAGACTGACCGGAACAACCATCACCATTTTCAAAGTCGTATCAGGCACGCCCACGCAGATCGCCCAGGCTACGGGAGCAAGTTTCGGTGCGAATTCGATAATCAGATTCACCGCTTCCGGCGTCAATCTGCTGGTCTTCCAGGATTTCGTTTTGAAGAAAGCGATATTCGATAACACGGTCGCTTCAGGCTCTGCCGGACTTCATTTCTTTACCAGCGGCTCTTTGGCTACCGGAGTCCTAAAATCTTTTTCGGTCGGCTTTCCATCAGGGAATACGAACGGGGTCTGGACCAAGCAAGGCATCGCGATGGTGCCGACCACGGCAGACATCAACGGTGGTTCGATTTTTAGCGGAATCTCTAATCCCACCATGCTGTACGAAGGAAACGCTCAGCTCATCTCTCCGAATGCGGATGGCAACGTTTTCAAGATGTGGTTCATGGGCGGGAATAGCATTTTCTACGCTGAATCGAATACCTGTCTGCCGGGAAGCTGGACTCGTCGCGGGACTGCGGTTCTCACTGGAGTCGGCCTCCCGCGTATCTTCAAGAATGGATCAACCTACTATCTGCATGTCAACAGCTCTCCGACAACTTGGACGCAGATCGATCAGTACACCAGTTCGGATGGAATCACCTGGGCGCTCGCTCACGCCAACATTCTAAGCATCGGCGGCGTGGGCCAGTTCGACCACACGGCAATCAACTATCTTTCGGTCATTGCAATCATCGGCGGGACTTGGACGGCTCTCTACAGCGGGCAGAATGGCTCAGCCTTCGCCACAGGACTCGCTACGTCACCAGACGGAATTACTTGGACAAAGAGCGTCAGCAATCCGGTCATGTCCAATTATGGCGTGCCGGAAAAAATGTACCTAGTCGGCGGCAGATACTACGGCTGGCTTAGCCGCGTGAATCCTGGCCTGCCAGACAGCCCGACGGTTCGATTGTCTACCAGCGATTTCATCACCGACTGGACTACGTCGACGCCCGTATTTGCCGTGCAGCCCGATAACGCTTTCGAGGGAGTGAATCACGCTCACGGCGAGTATTCCACGGCTTGCGTTTTGCAGGCCGGAAGCACGACTTATCTGGTCGGGTCGGTTTCAGAGGATGACAGCCTGGGGTCGTATCATCTCGAAATAGCAACTTCTGTGTATCCCATCGCGGAATTAATAATCAAGGGGCAGGAATACTTTGGAACGTCGGCTCAGACTGATGCTGACAATTTCACGCGATCCAACGAGAACCCGCTGTCTCAGAGCGGTAAATGGACCACTCCTTCAGGCATGAATGGAGCGCAAATCGTATCCAACGTGGTTCAGCAAACGGCGAGCGGGAATTGCGGCGCTGTGTATACCGGTGGAAGTTTCGGCAATGATCATTATTCCGAGATTACGCTCAATGCTATCACTGGAGCGGTGTTCGCTTCCGTGAGGTGGAGCACGTCGGCGTTTACCGGATACCTATTTTCCATCGCGGCAGGTTCTTTTGGCTCTGGGATCAATTGTGCGTTTCAAAGATACAATGCAACGGTTCTCACTACTCTTTTTTCACCGGCTGCTTCTCTGCCGATAACTTTCCAATCGGGTGACAAGATAAGGCTTTCAGTAACCGGAGACGGAACGACGACGCCGATCATTCTTTCGGCATATCAAAACGGCAGCCTTATCATGCAGGCATACGACTTCGGTTTGGCTGGAACCGTCGTCACTTCTGGCTTCGCTGGTTTCATCCTTTCAGGCGCGACGCCAGGCAACAGCAAGATCAGTGCATTTACCGCAGGAAACGCAAACGTGGCTTATGTTCCTGTGGTCAGTTCAGGACAACCGTTTAGCCCGGTATTGTTGGGATGAGAGGCCGCCGTCCACTTCCGAGCAAGGTCAAGGATCTGCGCGGGAGGCCTGGGAAGCGCCCGGTCAATGAGAACGAGCCGGAAGTGCCATCTGGCGATCCGGATATGCCGGCCGGACTGTCCGAAGCGGCGCAAAAGGAATGGCACAAGCTTTTGCATGTGCTCCGCCCGACCCGTGTGCTGACCATTGCCGACGGTCTGAACCTGGCGGCCATCTGCTACACGTACGACGTTTTTATGCAGGCGAATGAGGACGTGAAGACATTCGGCGTGCAGATAAAACATCCGGTGATGGGCCGCAAAGGAACTGACGAAGAGGGCACGGTCGTCGGCTACATTGCGAAAAAGAATCCGGCCGTGGCTATCGCAAACGAAGCTCTGAAAACAATGAAGTCCTACATGGTGGAAGTCGGCCTCACGCCGGCATCGCGCAGCAAGCTCCACGTCGAGAAAGAAAAGCCGATCGATCCGGCGGATGCGTATTTTCAGAAGAAAATGCAATCGAGGCACGTCAACTAATGATCTCCACAATCGGACACAAAGCCGACCTGCTGACCTGGCTGGTTTATTTCCTCGCGAAGAGTGGCGTGGCGATGTTCCTGCTCAGCCTGCTCTATCTGGCATTCTCTCGGATGCCAGAGCGCGGCAAGGTCTTCATTTCGGGAGTCTTCAGCGACGCAGGCAATCCGTCGTTCTCGCGCGTCGCTACCGCCGTCCTGCTGCTCGCCTGCATCTGGTGGGACACCTATCTGATCTATAAAAACAAAGCGATTCCGGATTTCGGCGGACAGATCGCATTTGTCAGCCTGATCTATGGGATGAACGTCGCCGGCGCGACCGTCGCGAAATTCTCGGATGCGGCCAAAGTTGAAGCGGAGAAAAAGATCACATGAACATGCTTATCGGACTTCTCATTTCAATTCTCATCTACGGATTGTTTTTCTGGCTGCTGCTCTATCTGGTGGGCATGTTGCCCGAGCCAATGCAGAAAATGGCGCGGATTATCGTCGTGGCCATCGCCATCATCGTGGTTCTCAGTTGGATGGGCGGGCTGGTGCCCATGATGCTGCCTCCTTTCAGGAGCGTCCGCTGAAGTGACCAGGAAGATCGCCCGCAGAAGTAAAACGATTCCCGATCACCCAGCCGAGGTTTACGCACTTCAGGCCGCAAACGGGAAACTGGTCTGCTCGAAATGGGTGCGCCTGGCCGCCCTTAGACACTTGCGGGATCTGAACGATGCGTATCGGCGCGGCCTTTGGTTTGACCCTTCGGCGGCTCAGGATGTCATCGATTTCTTCGGGCTGCTGCGGCACTCGAAAGGTGAATGGGCGAAACAGGAGTTCACGCTCGAGCCATGGCAGCAATTCATTCTCTGGGTTCTCTATGGCTGGAAGCGGGCCGATGGCACGCGCCGCTTCCGGTCTGCTTATGTTGAAATCGCCAGGAAGAACGGCAAATCAACACTTTGCTCCGGCATTGGCCTTTATGGCCTGGTGGCAGACGGCGAAGAGGGCTCGGAAGTCTATTGCGTGGCTACCAAGAAAGATCAGGCCAAGCTAGTGTTCGCCGAGGCCGAGAAGATGCGCAAGGCTTCGCCAGGGCTTTCAAAACGCATTGAGTCCTGGCGCAACAATATGTGCGTGCCAGAGACGAACTCCAAAATGGAGCCTCTGGGAGCCGATTCGGACACGCTCGATGGGCTTAACCCGCATAGCGTGATCGTTGACGAACTCCATGCGCACAAATCGGGAGCACTTCTGCAGGTAATGGAAACAGCCGTCGGCGCGCGCATGCAGCCGCTCATTTTTAAGATCACTACCGCCGGCCATGACCGCGAATCTGTTTGCTGGGCGGAACGCGAACGCAGCATTGCGATCCTCGAGGGTGTGAAAGAGGGCGACGACGTATTCGCCTTCATCGCTTGCATCGACGAAGGCGACGATTGGCGTGACGAGGCGAACTGGCCTAAAGCTAACCCGAATCTGAATGTGTCGGTGAAGCTCGAAACGCTGCGCGAAGACGCCCGCAAGGCCGATCAGCAACCGTCATCGCGCAACGGTTTCCTTAAGCTACGCCTGAATGTCTGGACGAACCAGGAGCATGCGGCAATCAAGATCGAGCAATGGAATCAATGCGTCGGCTTCTCGCTGAAGGGAATCGACGTTAAGGTCCTTCGCGATCAGATGCTGAAACGGCTCGAAGGGCGGCCCTGCACCATCGCCGTCGACCTTTCGTCAACAAACGACCTCGCCTGTTCATTGAAGCTCTTTCCGCCAGATTCGGAGGAAGAACCGTTCATCTGCATCCCGGATTTCTACATTCCGAGAGACAACGTCGAAGAAGCGATGGACAAATGGCGCTCAACGCAAGCGTCCTATGACGTTTGGGAGCGCGAAGGGTTCCTGCACCTGACGGATGGCGACGTGATCGACTATGACCAGATCGAGCTTCAGGTGCTCGAGGACTTCAGGCGCTACGACGTGAAAGAGCTAGCCTTCGACCCGTGGAACGCCACGCAGTTCTCGAACGACCTGCAAAAGGCCGGCATTCACGTCGATAAGCTCGTGAAGTTCCCGCAGACGGTCGCGATGTTTGCCGAGCCGACGAAAAGGCTGCTAGAAACCATGATTCCAGGGAAAAGAATTGCGCACTTAGGGAATCCGGTTCTCCGTTGGATGGCTTCGAACCTCGTCGTCAGGGAAGACAATAACGGGAACAAGCGGCCGGTAAAGAAGGCCCGCGCCGCGAAGATCGACGGCATGGTCGCGCTGATCATGGCGCTCGGCCGCACCATCACGACACCGCCGAAGCCTGCATCAGTCTACGAAACCAGGGGCATCCTCTCACTGTGAAACGATCACTGTGGTCAGGCTTGATGTCATGGCTTCGCGCCGACGCCGGCGGAGGCGCGTCGGTCAACGTTCTCGATGACCGCTATTATGGGAATTATGCGGGCTATGGGACCGCATCCGGCCAGCATGTTACGCCAGAGATAGCGCTGAGGCTTTCCGCCGTGTATGCGTGCGTGCGCGTGGTCTCTGAAACGATCGCTTCGCTGCCGCTGATCATTTACGAGCGCTTGCCGGACGGCGGAAAGATTCGCGCGGTGGAGCATCCGCTTTACAAGGTGCTGCACGACAAGCCGAATCAATGGCAGACGTCAATGGAATGGATCGAGATGATGCAGGGGCATCTCGAACTGCGTGGGAATGCCTATTCATTGATTCAGCCAGGACCCCGCGGCGCCATCGATTCGCTCGTGCCGATTCACCCTGACCGCGTGGAGGTGCGCCGGCTTCCGAATGGCCGGTTACTGTATAAAGTCCGGGACTGGTATAGCGGCGAGATTCAGAAATACGCGCAGGAAGAAATTTTTCACATGCGCGGGCTCTCATCCGACGGAATGGTAGGAATGAGCACGATTGCGCTGGCGAGCGAAACGATCGGCTTGGGACTGGGCCAGCAGGACTACGCCGCGCGATTCGTGGAAAACGATTCGCAGCCCAGAGGCGTCCTCGAGCATCCGCAGACCATGAGCGAGCAAGGGTATAAGCGGGTTAAAGACACCTGGCAGGAATCGCAGAGCGCCCGGAACCGGCACAAAGTCGCAATTCTCGAAGAAGGCATGAGCTATAAGGCGATGTCCTTGAACAACAAGGATTCGCAGTTTCTCGAGGCCCGCCAATTCTCGACAGCCGAGATCGCGCGGTTCTTCAGGATGCAGGCTCACAAAATCGGGGATTTGACCAAGGCCACGTTTTCGAACATCGAGCAGCAAAACATAGAGTTCGCGACCGACTGCATCCGGCCGCGCTGTGTGCGCTGGGAGCGGCGCATCAAGATCGACCTAGTCGACCCGCTCGAGCTTGGCGATCAGTACTTCTGCGAGTTCTTGATGGACGCTTTGCTTCGCGGTGACTTAAAGAGCCGCTACGAATCCTATTCCGTCGGAATCCAGAACGGGTTTATGTCTCCCAACGATGCGCGCCGCTCGGAAAACCTCAATCCGATCTCCAAAGAGGATGGGGGAGATACCTATATGCGGCCGACGAACATGTCGACGCCGGTCGGAAGTGCGCCGCCAGCGGACCCGATTGACCCGCGCGAGAGCACGGACGACGCCAATGCTTAAAGGTGAATGCCAATGAACAAATATCAACACATCCGCACGGAATTCTACGGGAAGCCGTGGGCTATTCTACCGGATAAACTGCGCCAGATCACTCAACTCCTGCAATTCGCCGCGGCCGGCGGCAAATTCACCGAGGAAGAAGTCCGCGAACGGATCGGCGCTGCGGCGCCGCGGATAACTCCCAAAACTCCCGGCATGGTCGCCTTGATTCCAGTCTACGGCGTCATTTCGCACCGGATGAACATGATGCAGGATGTCAGCGGCGGCGGCGGAACGTCGGTCGAGAAGCTGACCTCGACCTATCGCGCGGCGCTCAATGACCCGAATGTAAAAGCCATTGTCTTCGACGTGGATTCGCCTGGCGGGGCGGTCGACGGCGTTCCGGAGCTGGCCGACGAGATCTATTCGGGCCGCGGGAAGAAGAAAACAGTTGCCGTGGCCAACACTATGGCGGCAAGCGCAGCCTATTGGATCGCCTCCGCGGCCGACGAGTTCATCGTGACGCCCAGCGGCGCGGTGGGATCGATCGGCGTGTGGGGAGCGCATGAGGATTACTCCAAGGCGCTCGAGCAGGAAGGCGTGAAGGTCACGCTGATCAGTGCGGGGAAGTACAAGGTCGAGGGCAATCCCTACGAGCCGCTTTCCGAGGAAGCGCGCCTGGCGCTGCAGGCCGATGTCGATCATTTTTACCAGATGTTCGTGAATGCCGTCGCCAAGAACCGCGGCGTCCAGGCCTCGGCGGTCGCCGACGGCTACGGCCAGGGGCGGATGGTGATGGCGACCCTGGCCGCGAAGCAGGGAATGGTCGACGGTGTGGCAACCCTCGATCAGACACTGGCGCGGTTCGGGGTCAGCAGTTCAACCAAGCGGATGAGCGCGTCGGTCGCGCACGAACTGCGCGAAAGAGAACTCGCACTTTACTAAACAAGAGATTCGTCGCTGTCCGGGCAACTGGCAACGGCAGAATGCGCCAAATTGCGTTCGCAAGAGCGCCGGCGGCGTCGTGTAATTAAATCAAAAAAGGAGCATTGGACATGTCGAATACAAAAGCCTTGTTTCAACGCAAGGCCGATTTGACGAAGCAAATGCGTGCCCAGCTCGATAAGGCGCGCGCCGAGGATCGTGGCCTTACCGAAGAGGAAAAGGCAGCATACGACAAGAACGTCGCAATTCTCGCTTCGCTGGACGAAGAACTGAGGCGGGAAGCATTTGTTCTGGAGACCGAACGCAGCCTGGTGCCTATCGCCGACTCAAACACCGGCGCGGCCGCTACTGCGGGCGCTCCAAGCGGCGAAGACAAGACCAAATTCAAGTCGCTGGGCGAGCAGCTCATGGCCATCGTGCGCGCGGAACGGAGCGGCGGCCGCCAGGTCGACCAGCGCCTTTTTGCTGCGGCGTCTGGCGCCAGCGAAACGGTTCCTTCCGACGGTGGTTTCCTGGTGCAGAAGGACTTTTCGCAAACCGTTCTGACGCGCTTGTATCAAACCGGAGCGATTTCTTCCCGCGTCATGCATGTTCCCATTGGAGCCAACTTCAACGGCCTTAAGATGAATGCCGTCGACGAAACGAGCCGTGCAGACGGTTCGCGGTGGGGCGGCGTGCGCGGATATTGGGCGAATGAGGCGGATGCACTGACCGCTTCGAAGCCGAAATTCCGCCAGATCGAACTCAACCTGAACAAGCTCATCGCGTTGTTCTATGCGACCGATGAAATCCTGCAGGATGCGGCCGCCCTGGAATCGGTTTTCACCGAGGCGTTCTCGGAAGAAATCGGCTTCAAACTGGAGGATGCAATCTTCAGCGGAGACGGTTCCGGCAAGCCCTTGGGCTTCATCAATTCTCCGGCCCTCATCACCGTCACTCACGACAGCGGCGATTCTGGCGCGACCGTCAGCACGGCGGACGTTCTTGCCATGTGGTCACGCTTGCCGGCACGTAGCCGCGCGAATGCGGTTTGGCTGATCAACCAGGACGTCGAACCAAAGCTGTTCCCTCTGACGTTGGGCAGCGGTACCGCCGTCCAGTTGCTGTACTTCCCACCGGGAAGCAACGGCAACCCCTATGGCTCGCTGCTAGGCCGACCGGTCATCCCGACGGAGCACAACGCAACGCTGGGAACACCTGGCGACATCGTTCTCGCCGATCTGAGCACCTACGTGATGATCGACAAGGGCGGCGTGCGGCAGGATTCGTCCATGCATGTGCGCTTTCTGAACGATGAGATGACGTTCCGCATGACCTATCGCTGCGACGGTCAGCCCTGGTGGAATTCGGCCCTGACTCCGAAGAATGGCTCGAACACTCAGTCGCCGTTCATCGCATTGTCGACCCGCTCTTAACAATCCTTCCGGGCGGCGGCTCTTTGGGGTTGCCGCCCTGTAAAAATTTGAGAAAAGGAGCACAGAGACATGAAGGGTTTAGTGATTGCAGAACAGGCACACGTTGTAAACATCTTGCCGCCTGTAGATATTACCGGCGGCAAGAAATCGCAAGCATTTTCGATGGCGAAGCATGGGCATGCCACGATTTTGCTCCAGGTCGGTGTTTCGGCTGCGGCATGGACGTCGATCGTAGTGCAAGCAGGAACGGCTACGGCGGCGATCGGCAGCGACGTTGCCGGGAACACGGCGATTCCGTTCAGCATCTACAAGCAGGAAACCGCTGGCGCGGACAAGGATGTTCTTGGCGCGCGCACGGCAGTTCTGGCGGCGGGCTACACTCCATCGGCGAATGACGGGATTTTCTACGCCATCGAGATCGATGCGAGTGAACTGCCCGACGGCTCGCCTTATGTGCAACTGGTTCTGGCGAACGGCTCGAACAGCGTCATCGCCAGCGCGGTTGCGGTTCTGACTGGCGAGCGGTATGCCGGCGTGAGCAGCGCGACAGCAACGGCTTAACACAAAACAGAAAGAGAGAGGCAGCGAGGCGAGGGCGGCAATCTGGGCCGCCCTTCGCTTTTCTAACCATGTACATCGTGATGAAAGACGGCCCGAAGAAGGGCGAGATTCAGGAAATGAAGTTTGTTATCGCCAGGAGCCTTATTCAAGCGGGCCGCGCGGAGCAGTATTTTTTCGATAGGCAGCCACTCGCACCGGAGAAGGTCGCCGAGGAAGCCAAGCTGCCTGTGGTAGTGAAGCTCAAGAAAAAGAAGAAATAAATGCCAGGACTCCGAGTCATAACGCCGGCCGCGACGACGCCAGTGCCGCTTCAGATGGCGAAGAACCATATGAAGATCGACACGACCGTCGACGACGCCCTGATTACCCTGTATCTGGAATCGGCGACCGAGAAGGTCGAGGGCTTTCTCAGCCGTTCGCTGGTGAACAAGGATTTCGCGCAGTTTCTCGATCACTTCCCGCGCTCGCATGGTCACCATGATTCGCACGGTCATCAAGGCGTCCACAACTCCCGCCGGCATCATCCGCTGCAGATCAAACTTGCGCGCTCTCCTCTGGCCAAGGTCGATCGAATTGAATACCTCGACCTTAACGGCACGCTGCAGACCATGGTGCCGAGAGTCGACGAGCCATGGCGCGCGGATACGACTTATATCGTCGGCCAGCAGATCCTCGACCCGAACGGCAACATTCAGGAAGTGGCTACGGGAGAAGAAGAAGGCGGCGGCGATGCGAGTCACAGCGGCGGCAATGAGCCGACCTGGGGAACGAATCCTGGCGATCTGGTGGACGACGGGGAAATATCGTGGGAATGCAAAGGCCCTGCTCCGCTGGGCGACTTCCTGGTCGACACGAACTCGGAACCAGGCCGCATCTTCCCAAACGTCAACCGGAATAACTATTTCTGGCCGTACACGCAGCCGGTTCCCAATGCGGTCCGGATTTACTTCACGGCTGGCTACGGCGTCAACGCCGACGCGGTTCCTTCCATCTTCAAGACGCCGCTGCTGATTTATACCAAGGGCCTTTATGACTTCCGCGACCCGTTGGTGACGACGCCGGGATCGGCGCCGCAGGAACTCCCGAGCCATCTTAGGGACCTGCTCTGGGAGCATCGCATAAAAGATTTCAATCCCACGGAAGGCTGACTTTAGGGATTAAATAAAAGGAGAAAAAAGATATGCCGCAGATTTCGCAAGGTAATTTGACCACCATCCTCGACAAGCTCGCACGCTTCGCGTCTGAGTCTGTCGGCGATCCGGAATTCAGCGCTGGCTTCAACGCTGGAATGGAAAAGGCCTCCGGCGACGTACTTACCGGCGCCGGCGGGATCGCAACCTTCCTGCTGACCTTAAACGACGAAGACGTCGAAGCTGACCTGCTTCCGCCCGCGCGCATTCTCGACGAGACTCATCCAACGCCGCCGGATGGCTTCCTGCTCGCCATTCCTTCGATCAGCAACATGGTCAAGGCGCTCGACACTCATCTCAAGGGCTACGGATTCGCTGGCCTCGATGCCTATTTGACCTCGCT
>Ga0247672_1000083_pt1 | contig 18676 bp, 32 predicted proteins | sample CNK13_metaG_FD_182719 | JGI IMG/M metagenome (GOLD analysis project Ga0247672, IMG submission 182719) | Soil microbial communities from Purdue University Martell Research Forest, Indiana, United States - CNK13 | ecosystem: Environmental > Terrestrial > Soil > Temperate forest > Bulk soil... | reverse complement strand
CTGCTCGGGCTGTCGACGCCGCTTTGCACCCGCTGTTTCGCGTAGTACTTGCAGATCTCGATGCCCACGAACGCGCCCGCTGCGAACGACAGCCCGAGCAGTAGCCACGTCTTGGTCGTCACGCGTCGCTCCCCGTGCCATCGGGGTTGATACCGGGGCCGAATAGGCCTGTGGTGTAGTCGCCGAAGCTCTCGCCAGGCGTGTACACCGCGGCGCTGTCGGTGCCCGGGACGGTTGGCTGCGACGTGGTCGGTTGGTTCTTGGCGCCGGCGGTGCCGAGTGCCGTCGCGAACGCGGAACCGAACGCGGACCCCAGGCCGCCGAGCACGTTGGGCACGCTCGAGGCCGCCGAGCTCTTGGGCAGGGACGTGGAAGGCGTCAGCGCCCGCGCAACGAGAAACACGCCGATCCCCACGCCGCCGACGATGAGGATCGTCTTCGCCGTCGAGCTCACGAAACACCGATGATGTAGGGTTGTCCGCTCGGGCTCGTGCCCTGAACGCCCACGCCCCCGAGCACGGTGGGCTCGCCGATCTGCGAGGACGGCGCAGGCGGCGCGGGCTTCGGTGCGCTCACGGCGGCAATCGACCGGCGAACGCTGGACAGAAACCCGAGCGTGCCCACGGGGGCGCCGCCGTTGCCAACCTGCGAAACCTGCGAGGGCGTCGAGCCGAGCATGGGCGCGCCGAGTCCGGCGGTGAGCACGGGGCCGACGGTGGTCGTCCCTTGCGCCGCGCCGTTCAGGCTCGAGAGCTGCTGCGCGGTCGCGCCGGTGCCGGCCGCCGCGGGGTTGTCGTGGCAGCCGCACGGCGTGCGGTGCGTCCACCAGTAGTAGAGCGCCAGCGCGGCGGCGCCGCCGAGAACAATCTTCGTCGTCGTGCTCACGCAAGCACCGTCGCTGCCGTGGGCAGCCCCGTGCAGGAGCCGTGGGAGATGTTGTCCTGGGCGTTCGCCGCGCCGCCTGTGTCCCAGCGCCGGCCAGAGGTGAAGCAGCCGCCGACGGGAACCTTTTTCCCGTAGTGCGCGGTCGCTCGAATCCCGCCCGGCTGGTTGTACGACACCACGCCGTTGCCGTTGTCGACGGCCGAGCCGTGGCCGTTGTTCTTCGCGGGGTCCTGGTCGCAAAACTGCGGCGTGCAGGCCATGCCGGGCGCCTGTTCCCATACCGCCTCGCACGCGGCCTGGTTGCCCGTCTGGCAGGCGTGGGCGTTCACCATGAGCTCGTCGAAGTCGCTCCGATCCCCGAACTGCGTGAACGTGTCGGTGCCCACCCCGAAGATCGCGTGGTTGACGCTGTTGGGGTTGGTGATCGAGCGGAAGAGAATCTGCCCGGCGGCTACGTAGCTGTTCGACGACAGCCCGCCGAGCGCGCCAGGCGCCGAAGCCGGCGGCGGCGCCGCCGCGGCCGACTTCCGCTGCGACCACAGGTAGAGGCCGAGTCCGGCTACTCCTGCGATCGCTATGAGCTCTCCCACGCTCATCGCGGGACCTAGATCAGCTGGAACGGAAGATACGTCCCCTGATCGGGGGTGATGGTGTGCTTGTCGCGCGGGTACCGCGGACGCAGCTGCAGAGCATCGCCGCGCCCGGGGTAGACGCAGTTGGCGAGCGAGTTCGGGCCACCCTGTTTGCAGAGCGCCACGAACGCGGCCTTCTTCGGCTCTTGCCACTGCTTCGCGTACTCCGCGAGGATGAGGTGGGTGCCGGTCTCGCCCGAGGTGGTCTTGTAGTACGTCTGGTCGGAGTCGGCAGTCTGAAGCTCGGCCAGGCCGCACCCGTTGCCGCCGAGGACCCACGGGAAAAACCGCAGGTTGTTGAGGTCGATGGTCAGGGAGCCGGCCGCGAGCGTGTCGTCGAGGCGCGGGAACCCGGCGTAGTCGTTGATCGTGCCGGCCGTGCCCTGGTTGCTCTCCGGCGTCTGCTGGGGCCGGTCGTTTGGCAGGCCGCCGAACATGGCCGACACCCACCCGACGATATCCTGCAGCAGCACCTGCCCGCGCCACTGAAACTGGATGTTCGACACGTTGTTGGCGAGGAAGCTGCCGCCCTGGTTGTCGAGGCTGGTAAGCTCGCCGAGGAAGGCGACGCCCCCCTTCGCCTCGATCCCCGTGAACCCCGACGCGCGGCCGAAGCCCGGGATCAACACGGCGTTGCCGGCAACGGCGGTCTGGTGCAGCACCCATTCCATCGGCGTGGCGAGCACGATCTCCTGCCGCGGCACGAGCACGGCCGAAAGGCGAGCATTCAACCCCGTGATGGTCGCGCCCGGCGAGAACCCGACGGCGACCGAGTTCGGCGCGACGTTGAGCTTGAGCTGCGACGGCTGGAACAGAAGCGCGAGCGAGCTCGTGTCACGCACCAGGCGTCCGCGCCGATCGTTAGCCGCGGGGATGGCGAGCGTCACCGAGAACGGGTGGGCCCCGTCGGCTGCGGCGATCTGGTTGGCCTGCGGCTGTCCGTACTTGAACCCGCCGGCGACGAACTCGATCACGGGCCAGAAGGTGCCGGCGTTGTTCTGCTTGGAGAGCGGCGTGCCGAACCACGCATTCGTCCAATCGATCGAGTCCACCAGGCACTGCACCAGGCGGTCGCGAGCGATGACATTCCCCGTCCCGCCGGACTGCACAAACGATCCCTGGATCGTGAGCAACAGGCAGACGAGGTAGTACGCCAGGGGGCCCGTCGGTGCCCGATCGGGCAAGTCGTTGAACTGGAAGGTGGTAGGCGACCCCTGGGTCAGGTTCGGATTCTCACCTCCGCCGCCTGCGACCTTGAGGGGCCAGAGCTGCGGGCCGGTTCCGACGAAATCCATGATGTTCTCCGGGTCTCGGGTGGTGGAGGTGGGGTTGTCGGCGGCCGGTTAGGTCGTCGTGTTGAGGACGAACTTGCGAACCGCGGGGATGCGGGTCGCGACCGCGACCACCGCGAGAACGGTGATCGCCGTGATGGCGATGTGCTTGACGGTGCTCATGTTCGCGTTCTCCGGAGGGTGGTTGGGTACCCCTCCAGCCAACGCGCGTTTGCGTGAGCTAGCCGGTTACAAATTCGGCGACCGTCGCCGATCGAGCCGAAACCCGGTTACGCTGGAAACTTGTAGACCTTGCGGTTCCAGTCGCGGCCGCGCACCAGGCACACGAAGTCGCCGCGCTGCGGGGGCGGCGAATCCATCGCGTGCAGCCTCGGAATCATCGCCTCGGCTCCGCCGCGCAGCAGCTTATTTTCCCGCAGCTTCGACAGCCCGTCGCCGTCGGTCTTGAAGTGCAGCACCGTCACGCACTGCGAGCACGGCTCGTCCGGCATGTCGTCCCAGCCCTGCGACGCCCACAGGTTGCCGAGACCGACCTCGCGGCCCTTCGTGTAGCCGTCGGGGATGTAGCTCACGCCCTTCAGCCATTGCCGATTCTTCACGATCGATTTGTGCTTCGCCTCGTCGTTGACGAGCAGCACCTTCTTCCCTCGCACCGCCATATCCCACGCGTACTTGGTGATCTCCTCCCTGTCGGCGTCGATGCGCTTCAGCACTTCGCCTCGGAACACGATCACCCGCCGCGGATCGGCGCGTGGCAGCGGGTTGGCGCGCAGATCGGCCATGTCCCGGCGCTCGTGACCCACGTACCTCGTGCGGGGGCCCTTGTCGTCGATCACGATGACGATCCCCGGGCACATCCGCAGGAACTCTTCGACGATCGCGAGCAGCGCAGTGGTCTTCCCCGCGCCGGTGTCGCCCGCTACGCTGATCTGTGGAGCCTCGCCCCACTTGATCGGCTCGAGCGCGATCCGGGCCGCTTCGATCCCCGGCCAGAGCGCCGCCGGCGCCAGTCGCGAACCTTCCGTCGGTTGCGGGCCGCCTGGTAAATTCTCTCGCATGGGTCACACCTCCGCGCGCGGTTTCGTGGGTTCGCGAGGCGAGGACACCCGTAGCACGAGCACCTCCGGCCTCCGCTCGAGACGCGCGGAGCGCGCGGCGGATCGAACTCGAATCCGCAGCGCGCGCACGATCCGGCGTCGTCGCTGTTGGGAAGGCCGCACCGCGCGCACCGCACTACGAAAGGGCCGCCGGTTGCGGCGCTTCGGGTTGCTGTGCGTCGCCACCACCCGCGGCGCGCTTTTGCTCGCGAGCCGCGAGCGCAAACCCCTTAGCCAGCGAGATCGTGCTGATGACGATCGTGACGCCCGGGATGAGCAGGCCCGTCACCCACGGCGGGAGCATCACCGCCGTCCCCGAATATTCGATCAGCTTCTGCCACGGTTTCGCGAGCTCGGCCTTTGACTCGGCCGGAAGCTGCGGCGCCACGAACCGATCCCACTCGGTTTGCTTCGCGTAGAGTTCAGCGCCCCACAGCTCGAGATCAACGGCCAGGCCGGCGAGTTCCTCGGCGCTCGGCGGTTCCTCCGCCGCGCCGTTGCTCACTGGCGAGCCCATGGTGGCCGCGTCGTTCGCGTCCGCCGTCCAATCACCTGCGTCGGTCCGCGGTTCCTGCGGGATCGGCTCCGGCTCGATGACGGGGATTGGCGTCGGTGGCGGCGGCTGTGGCGAAGTTGGGTCCGGGGTCGGCGCGGGCAGAAGCATCGGGAACGGACGTGCGTCGAGCGCCGCGATCGTATCCCCGGCGGCTCCCTCGGCGTCGTCCGAAAACTCACGCTTGCCGCGCACCGCTTCCTTGCGCCGCTCAAGCGCCAGCGTCGCGTCTTTGGTGTTGAGGTTGATCCGCTCGCCGGCGACGGTCACGTACCACGACCCGATGCGCTTCCCTGCGATGAGCCGTTGCCACAGCTTCGGCGTCTTCTTCGGCGGCGCCCGACGCGCCGGCGTCTTCTTTGGATGCGGTTTCACTTGATCCACCCCGCGATCTTGAGGCCCACGGCCAATCCGAGCAGCACGGCGAGCACAAACCACACCAGCGCACGCCGGATGATGAACACCGTCAGACGGCGCAGCGCACGCGATCGCTCCGCTTCGGCGATCTGCGCCGGCGCGTCCGGGTAGGCGCGCGAGATGTTGCGCCGGTACTGGCGCATCCTCGCGAGGTTCGTGCCCGTCGGTGATTTCAAAGCCGGGCCCCGGCGGCGTGATCGGCCATGTCACGATCCTTTGGGCTCGCCGCCGGGGTTTCGCCCGCAACCCGGCGCCCGTTGCGTGTGAGGCCGTTGCGCCGGTAACCCACCGAAGCGACGTCGTCCCGGTCCGACGCGGTGGATTCAGAGGCAGTTGCGGGGCTCGGAGTCGAACCGAGGTGCGTCGGGTTATGAGCCCGCGCCGGCGCCACGCCTCCCCGCAAAAAGAACCCCGGATTCACGCCTTGCCGGGGATGGCGCGCCGTCCGCGCCGCGGGTACGGCGCCGGGGAGGTCCACGTGAGGGCGGCGAGGCACGCTCCCGCCAACCTGAACGCACGCGCAGTGCCTGTCAAGCACGGAAGCGCAGCGCAGTCAACTGCGATCCCGCTCACCTGCGCGGGTGTGCAGTGATTTTCCGAGTTGCGGAGGGCCGCGGCCTGTGCGGTAATCGTGTTTGCCGCGGGTTGGCGCGAAAGGCGCCCCGCGGGGACGGGTTAAGGCCCCGCCCCCGCGAGACTTCCCTCGGTGATTCGGCACCGAGGGCACACGTGGAATACACACCGCAACGCAAGATCGCAAGACCGACGATCCGGGTAGTTGGGGGCCGGTGGTGTGCTGATCTCAGGGGAGTGGGGCTCCCGCAAAACCGCCTGGTTTTGGGGCTCGCGGCGCTTTCGGACATCGAGGCCTTGCACCGCGCCTGGGAGCTGGTGCTGCAACTGCGCGACGAACGCCTCGCCGAGGTGAAGCAAGGCGATCTCTTCGCCTCCCCGGCGCCCGAGCGGTTCGCGGCGGCGCTCGACGCCTGGAAAGCGCAGCACCGCCCCCGTCGGGGCACGGCCGGCGGGGTGCGCTACGTTGCGTCGGTGGCGCGGCGTGTGCGGCGGCACCTCGGCGAGTACCGGCTCGAGGAGTTCGCGCCCCCCGCCGGCACCGCGCGGCTCGAGGCCTACGTGCAGGGGATGATCCGGAAAGAGCTCGCCGGCCGCACCATCCGAAACCTCGTGACGTGCGCGTTCCAGGTGCTCCGCTTTGCCGTCGGCAAGGGGTGGCTGCGCGCGATGCCGCTCCGCCCCGAGCATCTGCCCCCCAAGGCGCCGGCGGTGTTCCACTGGATCACCGAGGAGATGTTCCGCGCGCTGCGCGGACGGATGCTCGAGGGCGTGACGGCGGCCGAGCTCCGGCGCGTCGGGGGGATCGCCACCGATGCCGACGCCGCGCTCTACGTCGAGCGCCGCCGGTGCTGGCTTTCTTGGGCGTTCTACACAGGCGCGCACCACGCCAATTGCGACGACGCGACCGGCGCCGATCTCATCATGGGCGGCCTGCGCTACGTGCGCCGCAACAACAAGTCATCCGGGCTGGTGCACCCCCGCCAGTTCGCGACGCCCGAGCCGCTGATCGATGATCTGCGCGCGCTCGAGGCGCTGCAGGGACACCCGATCGGACCCGACGAGTCGTTCACCGGTGGCCCGTGGGACAACGGCTCGCGCACGATCCAGGCGACGGCGCGCGCGCTCGGGTTCCCGCACGGCTGCACCCCGTCGATCTTGCGCCGGTCGTACGCGCGCGAGCTGTTGCTGCTCGGCCTGACCGTCGAGCAGGTGGCCGAGATGATGGGCCACGTCGACACGCGCATGTTGCGCACCTACGCGGAGACCGTGGTGCCGTCGGCGAGCGGCGGATCGCCCTGGAAGCGCAAGCCCCCCGGCGCCGCCCCCGAGCGCGCCGGGATGGGCCGCGTGCTGCCGATGAGGGGCACGTGATCGAGTCGAAGCGGCAGCGGCGTTCGATCGCCTGGTGGCGCGAGAGCTACGCCGACGGCTCGGCGTGTATCCGCGGGATCGCCACGCCACACGGGGGGCTGGTCGAGGCCGGCGACTGCTCGTGTGCACTCTGCCGCGACTACTGCCGGCGCTACGCCGGAACTATCTACGAATCGCGCCCGAGACCTGAACGGGTGCGCAGTGAACGCGTGTGCAGCGTGGTACCGTCAACCTACCAACCAAGGAGATCGCGATGACCCGTAACCCCGCAGACTCTCAACTCTCAACGGAGGGAGAGCGCGACCCCAGCGGGATTCGAACCCGCGTTCCCCCCGCCCCTAACCTCCCCACTTCTCCTGGGTTTTCGCCCGACCTGAACACCCGTACAGCCCCTTCTCCCGTCCCCCTCCCGATCTGCTCGCGCGAACGCGGCCACGCCACCGACGATTTGACCGGGGTCCCCGGCTCGCACAGCGACTGGGACAACGTCCGACCGCTGTCGGAGTGCTGTGGTGCAAGCTTCCCGCCTGCGCGGCCCGACGCCAAGTGGTGCCAGACCTGCGGCGCCGCCCCCGGCACCCCCTGCGATCCCGCGCAGCACACCGCGCACGCGCCGGAGGCCAAGCGCCCGCTGCGCTGCGATCGTTGCCCGAAGTTCCTCCCCCCCGCCTTGCGCAAGTGCACGCGCCCCGCGAATCACCACGGCGACTGCGCGCTCACCCCAGAGCCCGGCTGGGCCGTCACCTCGGCGACCTCCCTGCTGTGGGTCGGCGACGGCACCCCGGTGCTCGCGCCCCCCGTCCCGCCCCGCGACGCGGTGTTTTCCTCCGAGCTGCACCAGGCCCGCTTTTCCGAGCACGTCACCAACTGCAGTAACTGCTGGCACGCGCGGGACGCCGGCGAGCTCTGCGCGAAGGGTCGCGCGATCTGGGACGCCGTCACCGCAGCGCCGCCCCCCACCCCCACCGAACACGACGGCCCCAAGGTGCGGGTCCTCGTCGTCAACTCGACGCAGGTCCGTGGCGCTCTCTCTCTGCGCGCCGAAGTGGGAGGGGGGTTCTCGGCGCTCGCCTCGGCGCTGCACGCCGCGGGCTTCGCCCCCGGCGATGTCCTCGAGCTCCGAAAGGTCCCCCGATGACCGCCGCGGTTTGCTCGACCTGTGGTAATCCGCCGACCGCGCCGGCGCGCCAACGCATCGTCGCAACGCGGTGGCCGAGCGGATACCCACACGCGACGCCTTGTCCGGAGTGCCGTCCCGGCGAGCGCTGCGACTGCGGTCTCACGCCCGGTACCTGCCCCAGCGCAGAGGCAATCAAGAAGTGGAACGATCGCCCGCGTTGCGGATTCAGCCTCGGCGCCGGGGCGGGTTCGCGATGACCCACCCGGTACAGACGGAGTGCTGTCACAGGGGCGGCGTTGCTCCGCAGGTGGTCACACTGCGAGCGTACGAGGTTTACACGCGCCTCTACGGTGCGCAGCCCGCCATGGTGACCGGCGGTTGTCGCGGCGGGTTCGGCGTCGGTGAGCTGATCGCCTTTCTCTACGCGCGCTCCTTCCCCGAATCCGAGTGGCGCACCCGCAAGCAGGAAGCGTTTGCAGGGCTAAAACTCGGGAGGCAGCCATGATGCGCGCCGACGCCCTGCGTGCCACCTGCGTCGCGCTGGTGGTGACGTTCGCGATCCTGCTGCTGTCGCTGTCGGGCTGCAAGGGGCCCGACGAGTTCGGTTACGGGTGGCTCGGGGGACTGTTTACGGGCCTGTTCCTCGCCTTAGTGGTCATCCCGGCGTCGCTGCGCGATCGGAGACGACTGTGAGCCCCCTCGCCGAGCTCGGCGCCGCCGGGACGATCCTCGACGATCTCCCCGAGTACGAACGCGCCCCCAAGATGGTCACCGTCGGCCGTCGCGGCCGCCGCGACTTCACGAAACCGCTGCGCCGCCGCGGCAGGCCGATCCCAGAATCGGCGTGCTACTGCGACGCGTGCCTGGCGGCGCGCCCGATCTCGCGCGCGTTCCTCGAGTCGGAGCGGCGCACCCTGCGCCGCGGCGTGCCCCGATGACCTTGCATCCGCCGCCGGCGCGTCAGTCCCTGACGTTCGCGCAGTGGTTGCAACGCTGCGGGACGCGCGGTTGCCGCCACTGGCGCGGCCAGCACGAGAACGCGCGGGGCCTCGGCGCGTGCTGCGCCCACGTCGGCGCCGAGTTCAGCGGACGAGCATGCCGCTGCCGCCGCTTCCGTCGGCGAGGTGCGCCCGGATGATCACGCCCCAGGTGCCCGGCGCGTGTTGGAAACACTGCCACGCTGTCGAGTGCGATCGGATGGATCGCCACGGCTGCCACGACGGAACCTGCCTCAAGCGGTTCGGGTTCGCCGAAATCTGCGGCCCCTGTCTCTCGGTGCTGCGGCAGGGGTTCCCGGTCTCGTCGGTCGTCGTCCATGGCGACGCGTACAACGGCGGTCCGTGCAGGAGTCGCGGATGATCTCCGATCTCCTGCCCCCTACCGCCCCCGAGCCCGCGCGCCGGCTCTGGCTGCCGTTCCTCTTGCCCACCCTCAACGATCTCGAGGGCGCCCGCGGCCGCTCGGCCGTCGTCGCCGGCGACGCGCGCACCCGATGGAACGGCTACAACGCGATCAAGCGCCAGTGGGCCAACGACGTGGTGATCCACGCGCGTTCGCAGCGCCTCGCGTTCCTTCCCGGTCCGCTGGTCGCGGTGTTCATCTTCCACAAGAAGACCCGCAGCGGCGATCCCGACGGCATGCTCGCCGGCGCCGCCAAGATCGTCTTGGACGCCCTGCAACCCCCGCGCGCCCCCTCGCGCCCCGGCGCCCGCGACGGCCGCGCCGGCGCCAACGTCATCCACTGCGACGGCCAGCACTGTTTTCCGTTCACGGCGCCGATCGGCGTGATCCAAGCGCTGCCGTTCGGCGACAAGCCCGAAACCGAGGTCCGCTTGTACGAGGTGACCCCATGAAGTGCGCCGTCCGCAACTGCGCCGATCCGCAGTGCTTCGCGCGGTCCTGCTGGCGCCGCTACGGCCACACGTTGTGGCTGCGCGCGCACCCGTGGGTGGTCGGACTCTACGGGATCGGCGTCGCCGCGTACGTGCTTTGGAAGTCGTACCAACGTTTCCCTTCGGTGCGACGGATGGTGGGGCCGATCCCATGACCACCGTCACCGCGGTGCTCGAGGGCAACGGCGTCCGCATCGTCTTCCCCGACGCAAAGGCGAAGTGGTCGACGATCGTCCTGCAACTCAAGTCGATGCTGCGCGAGCAGATCGACGGTGGCCGCTGCGGCGGCGTCTCCCTCGCGCTGCACCCCCAAGACGACCGCTGCGACCACGAGGTGACCCTGTGACGAGCGCCGGCCCCGAGTGGCTGGTGGCCGAGATGCGCGCCTCTGCCACGCGGCGGATCGAGGCCGCCCGCGGCGCCTGTGCGTATTGGGAAGACGGCGTGCACCGTTGGCACGATCAACGCGGCATCTGGTATCCAGGTCCGCGTTTCTACGCAAGCTGTGCTTGCGGTGCGCACGTGTATCCAGCCGAGCGCACCGGGCACCACCAGCAGAGGTGGCGGCCATGAGCCACCGCCCCAAGATGATCGGCGGCGTGCAGCACCTGCGCGGCTGCGCCTGCCCAACCTGCGACCCCGATCAGCTGCTACTCGCCCGCCGCCGCGCCGAAGCGCGCGCCGCCCGCGCAGCGCCGGCGCCGGTGATCTCGCCGCACGTCGCGGCCGCGCGCTACGTCGCCCGCGCCCACGCGCCGCGCCGCCGGTTCGATCCGCCATCCCCTGATTCGAAACGCTTCATCGAGCTGCTGCGCGCCGGCCACCGCGCCGCCGAAGCTCTGCAGATCATCGCGGCCGAAAAGGAGAACCCGCCATCATGAAAACCACCGGCGACAGCTTTGACGACCTCACCGCGCTGCTGCTCGAGCGCCTTCCGAACTACGCCCACAACATCGCGCACGGCACCAGCGATCCCCTCGACGCCGCGGGCTTCCTCCGCATGCTCGGCGCGCAGCTGGCCGAGCTCCGCGACAAGTGGCGCGGGCAGATTCACAACATGCGGGTGCTAGCCGGGCCGCCGCTCGAGCCCGGCGACGACGCGCCGCCGTCGCCCGCCGCGAAGCCTCCGCGCCACAAGTTCAACGCGGAAGGCGTCTGCACCGCCAACCACGGGCCCGGCATCTGCGGCGCCATCAAGGGCCGCGGCGGCCGTCCCCCCAAGAACGTCGCGCCCGTCGCGACCGTCGACGGCGTGACCAAGGTCGATCCGCCGTCGCAACCGCTGCCGCTCGGCGACGCCGCGGCCGACAAGTTCGCCGGCGGCGGGCTGGGTTCGTCGGGGGTGCGGCGATGAAACCGGTCGTTTTTGCGGTGCTGCTGGGTTCCGGTGCGTGGGGCGTTCTCGCGGTGTTGTTGGTGTTCGCGCTCCGGCTCGGCGCCGATTGGCTACGCCGTCGGCGCGCGCGGCTCAATCCCACGCACTACCCGGACCCGCCGCCATGGGTCGAGTGCCCCGAGCGCCTGCAACTGCGGAATGCCGCCGGTGTGGGCTACGCGATCCAGTGTGGTTACCAGGCTGGCCACACCGAGCCGCACAGCGGCACCGAGATCACCTGGGGCGGGCCCGAGAACGCATGACCTGGTATCACGTCACCTTCCAGGATCGGAAGGCTCGCGAGCTCGCCGATCGGCACTACCCGCGCCAGCGCCGCGGAGCTCGGCAATTCATGCCGCCCGGTCAACGGATGGTGCTGCTCACGGGGGACGCGCGCGCCGTCTGGGGCGTCGTGCACAACGTGTTCCGCGGCGTCTGGCGCTGGCGCTGCACGCTGTTCCGCAACGAGGGGGCCGGGCTGTCGTCGGAGCTCATCGTCGCGGCGACGGCTGAAACCTATCGATGGTGGGAAACCAAGTACGGCGGCCGGCCCGCCGCGCCGCTGCGAACAGAGGTCGATCCCAAGGCGGTGCGCCGGAAGCGCGATCCCGGCCGCTGCTTCCTGCGCGCCGGCTGGCGGCTGATCGGCCCATCGCCAAGCCACCGCCGCCGCGGGATGCTAGTTTTCGAGGCGCCCCCATGAGGTTCATTCTCTACGCGCGCGCCTCGACGAAGGACAAGCAGAACCCCGAGCACCAGCTGGCCGAGCTCCGGACGTGGGCCGCCGGCCGAGGTCACGAGATCGTCGCCGCGGAGATCGAGCGCGAGTCCGGCCGCAAGGCCGATCGGCCGGTGTTCGTCGGGCTACTCGAGCGCGTGTTGCGCCGGGAGGCCGACGGGCTCGCCTGCACCGAGCTGTCACGCTTCGGCCGGTCGGTCGCGCACTTACTCGAGGTGTCCAAGGCGCTCGAGCAGGCCGGCGCCGAGCTCGTCTGCACCCGGCAGCCGGTTGACACCACGACGCCCGCCGGCCGACTGCTGTTCACGGTGCTGGCGGCCGTCGCGGCGTTCGAGGCCGATCTCACCCGCGAGCGCGTGCGCGCCGGCGTCGCCTACGCGATCAAGCAGCGTGGCGGCGCCTGGGGACGCGGGCGCGAAACACTGCCGGCCGCAACGGTCGCGCGCGCGGTCGCCTGGCGGGCGCTCGGCACCAGCTGGCGCGATGTCGCCACCCTGCTCGCCAGCGAAGGCCACACGCAGCCGGCGCGCGCGCGCGGCAAGTCGGCGCACCCGGCGCGGCCCTGGCCCATCGGAACCCTGCGCGACGCCCTGGCGCGTGTAGAATTACCCCAGGCTGAGTGACGTCAAAACCCCGCACCGCCCGCGGGGTTCGGTGGGGCGGTTTTGCTGTGCGAATTACAGGTGTAATCCTACAACGGGGAGGGTCGAAAAATGACGCAGAACGACGGAAGGCAGTGCGGCGCGGTGAGCTCCGGCGAGGGCGACCGCACGTCCCGCCCGGCGAGATGCCTGCGCGTTGCCGGTCACGAACCGCCGCACCTCGGCCTGGACGGCGGCGCGCCGGTGATGTGGTCGGGGCCGTTGTCGCCTCGAGCGCCGCGCCTGGCGGGCAAGCTCATCGCGGTCACCGCGCTACTGTGGTCCGTGCTTGGCTGCGGATCGGTCTCGGTTGCGCCCCAGGACGCCGCCGGCGGCGCGCCCGGTGAGCAGGGGGGTGCCTCCGGCGCCGCGTCGGCGGCCGGCACCGCGGGTGCGGCCGGCGCGGCTGGCGCGCCCGGCGCGAACTCGGCGGGCACAACAGGGGGCGCGGGCACGGCAGGCGCCGGCGGTGAGATCGGTGACGGGGGCGCTCACTGTCTCTCGAACAACACGCCGGGATTCGCGTTCAACCCCACGTGTGACGGCGGGCAGCCTGCCTCGGACGGGTGCCATGCGTCGTGCGAACTCGCAGGCGCGCACTACACGGGTTGCACCGCCGCGAGCGCCGCGGGCCCGGCCGCGTTCTACTGCTATGCGACCTGCGCCGCCTGTCCCTAGCGGTGGCGCGTCGCGACCACCGCCGCGACGATGAGCGCCAGCAGGACGACCGTGTTCGGGTTGATCCCCATCGCTTCAGCCCTGTGGCGGCGGCGGCGCGGCCGCAGGTAGAGTCGAGAGCACCTTCTCGATCGCGGCAATCCTCTCGTTGGTCGAGGTCATGAGTCCCGAAACGTCGGCGGTGAGGCCGGCGATCGTCTGTCCCATTCCCTCGACCTTCGCGATCACCGCATCGAGCGCGTCACCGTGGCCGCTCACCTTCGCGACGATCTCGGCGAACAGCTCTTTCGCCGGCGGCCAACCTGCGACGGCTTCGGCGGCCTCGACCACTTTTGCGAGCAGCGCGAGCATGGAACCCTCCTTCGTCAAATCCCCTGTCGGAAGCCAGGCGTGCGCTTCTGCACGGTGACGCGGTAGGGGGTGTCGATCCGCGACTGGTCGGCGACCTTGTACTGGCTCACGATGAACCCTCCGAGCACGCCGCCACCGAGCTGCGAAATCCCGTACGACACTCCGCCCGCCACGTTGCTGCCGCTCGCCGGCGTGCAGACGATCGCGATATCGGAAGTGTCGTTGAGGCAGCTCGTCTCGGTGAGATCGATCTGGAATGAGCCAAGCTGCCCCTGCCCGGTCGCCGTGCACCCGTCGCCCTGCACGATGTTGCCGCCGCCCGAGCTACCTTGCGGGATGAAGACCGACCCCACCACGGGGTAGTTGACGGGGTTGTTCTGGCTCATGATCTACGTGCCTCCGTTGGCGGCGTCGTCGGCCGCGATCGCTGCGTTCGATTCGTCGATCAGCCGCTGCAACTTCTGGTGTCCCGTCTCGGTGTCGTCGAGTGAGATCGGGTCCCCGAAGTTGCACGTAGTGCCAAGGACGTCCGCGCAGATCGTCGCGGTCTGCGTGATCTCGCCTGGAACGTCGCCCTCGGGCTTCGGCCAGAGAAACGCCGCCACCAGGAGGCCGAGCGCGACCTTGATCTGCGTCGCGTCCATCACCCTGACGCCGACTTTTCTGCTGCCCGCGCCACGTCGCCCGCGCTGTCCTGTTCACGCCGAAACACGCGGCCGATCTCCGCGAGCTCGGCAGGTGCCACGGACGCCGTCGATTCCGCGATCCGCTGCATGAGTCCGTCGACTCGGCTGCGGGTTTCCTCGAGCACGAGCGCGTGGTTCCAGAGCACGGTGACTAGCGTCGTGTTCAGCGGGTTGTTGATCGGCGGCCGAACGGCCGGCGTGATGTCCTCGGTCACTTGGCTGCCTTCCCTTCGAGCGTCGAAACCCGATCCTCAAGGGCCCCGATCCGTTCCCCCTGGCTGCGCTGGGAAGATCGCGTCTGTTTCCACTGCGCCCAAAGCGAGCCCGCCGCGAACGCCACCAGAAGCGCGCGATCCGACGTGGCGATCTCGAGCAAGGTTCTCATGTAGAGTTGAAAATTCCGTTTTGTTGCGCATTCACGACGCCCCCGCCGCCGGTCAGCGCGGCGACCGAGATCGCCCCGGTGCCCCCGATGTTGATGGGGGTCGCGTTCGCCGTCGAGCCGGCGACGCAAATCGGGGAGGCGAGGTAGCCGATCTGCGAGAACTTGTCCGCGGACATGAGAAAGCTTGTCGCGCCGACGTTGGCCGCGGTAAGCGCCCCTAGGCTCCAGTAGATGATCCCCCAATAGGCGGTGGAGACTAGCGCGCTCGTGGCCACCGCGTTGGTGTAGTCGTATCCGCGGATGTCAGCGGCGATGTTGCAAAATCCGCCCTGCACCTGCATACCCATCGCCTGCAGAGTCACGGTGCCCTGGATCGTCGACTGCGAAATCTGCAGGATCGCGAGCTCGGTTCCCGTGCCCCTCCATAGCCCGCCGTTCGAGAAGGTGAGCCGCGCCTCGGGGGCGTCAACGCGAGTGAGCCACGAACCTGTGAGGCAACAGTTGCTTAAGGTGGAGCCGCCGAGGTTGGGAGTCGTCAGCCAAACGCGATCGAATCGCCCCGGGGCAAGCGTATCCCAGAAGTGCGACGCCGTCGGATCGTAGACGAGTGCGAGCACGATGGCCGTGCCGCTCTGTCGATCGCACTCGGTGAAGCGAATCGGGTTGATCTGCGGAAGAGTCTGGGCCTGGTACGTGTGTCCGTTTGCGGTGGCCACGCTCGGCGTAGAAATGCGCGCGGTAGTCGCGCCTTGGTCCTTTGCAAACCAGAAATATCCGCCGCTAGTGCTGTCGAATCCGATCACGCCGTTGGCCAGCGCGCCGGCTGCCGTGAAACTGCCGCCGGGAACCGCGGCGTCCGTCACTGTCTCGTCGGTGGTGCCGGGGGCTGCCGTGGTGTGCGTGACTCCGGTAAAGGTGCTGGTGTAGATGACCGTCGGGACACCAGCCAGGTTGAACGAACCGCCAAAGGCGAGCTTGAACGTGAAGGCGGGCAGATCGGTGCCGGCCATGTTGCCCGTGAGCGTTGACGTCACTGCGGAGCTGATCGTTCTCCAGGCGAGCCGGCGCGCGAGTTCGGAAACTGTCTTCAGCGGCGAGCCTGGCGCGCCCGTGTTGACGATGTCGTCGCCAGCGCCTGTGTCGATTGCCCACGAAGTCAGATCGGGAGAGACGGCGGGTGGGAGTGCTTGCCGAATCCACTGAGCACCAGCGCGACCGGCGGCGGTTACCACGGTTACGTTGTCGACGGTGCGCGCCGAGTTGTCCGTGAGCTGAAAATACGCAGCCTGATTCGATGCGCCCCCGCCGAGCTGCACACTCGCCAGCGTTCCGCGGGCCAGGGTACCCGAGACGATCCCGCTCAAGGGAGTCGTTCCGGTGGTCGTACCTGTCGCGGCCAGCGTGCTGCTCGGGATCGCTGCCGGGGGCGGACCCTCGAGCTGAGCCAGTACGAACTTATTTCCTTCGCCGGTGGCGGCGGAGTCCACGCGCACGGCGTAGGAGTCGCCGTCCGCGAAGGTCACCGGATGTGCGGAGTCCCTGAAGGTGGCGCCGACGGCGGCGCCGCCCGGGACTGTGACCTGCATCGTGGTCGCCGCGAGAGCTCCCCCGGCCGGACGTTTGTAGAGCGTCACGGTGTAGGGGGTCGCGCCGTTCCCCGTGCTCGCGAAAACCCACAGGACAGAGATGCTCCGCGCGGAGGTGGGATACTCCGTGTTGTTCGACGAGTTCGAGTTGATGAGCGGCTGGCTACCGGGATCGCCGAGCTGGGTGAAGGTCGCCCCGCCGGCGCTGGTGATGATCGCGCCAGAAAACTTTGCGACCACGCCCAGCAGAGTTCCGCCGCCGCCTCCCGCGCCCCCCGCGCTTTCGGACGCTGTGTCGACGCTGCCGAGTCCGGAGTCGGCGCTGCCGAGGAAGCCCACTAGGCGGGCCCCCAAAAGCGGATTCCGTCCGTTTCGCGGTCGATGCCAGGCACGGAGATTTCAACCAGTCCATCCGCCGCGCGGTTCGCTGCCACCTTGTCTGGGTCGCTCTCCTGGCCGTAGCGGTCGAACCCCAGGGCGCCGCCGGTGAAGTCGGCGATCTGACCCGAGATGCACTGACCGGCGATCTCGGCGTCTCCCATGTAGGGATCGAGAGCCGTGGAGCAATAGCGGTCGGACGGACCGTGTACCGCGCGCCCGCCGTTGTCCTCATCGATGTTCGCCTGCGTCCCGTAGCTCCCCGAGTGCGCCGGCGTCTTTGCGCGAGTCACGAGCGCGGTGATCCCTTCGCCGCGCCGCGTGGCGTAGTTGATCGTCGCCAGCGCCACCGCCGCCTTGATCGTGTTGTTGCTCCGGCCCTCTTCGCTCGAGATCATCCGCGCGAGCGAATACGTCTCGACGTCGAGGCCGCAGGAAGCTGCGAGGTCTGCCGGGGACCCTGGCACAACGCCGGTGGTCGTGTCGTACGGAGCTCGCGTCAGGCGCGCGCCCTTGACGATCGCGTTGAGCACGTCGTTCACGACCTGTGAGGCTGTTCCCAGCCACCCTCCGGGCTCGCGGCTCGCCAGCCACCAGGCGCCCGCGCCGAGCGCCGCGCCGGCGCCGAGCAAGTAGACGGTGCGGCGTTCCACGTCACGACCTCACTGCACCGTGGCGATCTGGCCTACCCTGCCCGGCGTGGCTTGGCGCTTGATCTCTTCCCACTCTTCTTCGGACGGCGAGAACCCCGACTCCGGCTGGTACCGCGTGAGCAGCTGCAGCGTGCCGTTCGTCGCGTCCACGCCGCTGGTGGCCGTAACCACGCCCTGCACGCCATCGGCAGCCGTGACCATTTCCTTCGAGTAGCCGCCGAGGCCGGCGTTCGTTGGGATCGTCACCGGCGCACCCTGGTGGCTTTGGGTGCCGTTGACGTCGAGATCGGTGATCGGGATGCGGTTGCCGTCGTAGGCGGCGATCCACAGCGACAACGTCTTGGCGGCGAGATAATTGGGCTGAAACCCCGAATCAGGGACGCCCAACAGCGAAAACTTCACCCGCACGCGCGAGTCCGGCGTCGGGACGTCGAAGACGACGTTCGCCGAGCCCTCCGCGCCCGCCAAAAAGCGCACGAGGATGATCGGCGTCGGCATGTAGATGCGCCGCGGGCCGGAGAACCCGGACGGGCTGCCGCGATCCCATTGCCGCGCGCCCGGCGCAGTCTCGGGAAGGAAGTTGTCGGGGGGGCCTCCGAGGATCACGCGCCCACGCTCCCGGCCACGCGCTTGACGCCCGGCCAAAACAGGTAGAGCCCGAGAGCGACGCCCGCGAGCGCGAGCGCGGGCCAGAGCTCGTAGATCAGCTTGCGCACGGTCGAGCCGGCGACGTCGCCCGCGGCGTTGGCGACGCCCTGCACGAGCTGGAACGGGTACTCCGTCACCGTCGACAGGAAGTCCGGCACCTGCGATAGCAGGCCCGGTCGCGGCAGCGAAGCAGCGTTGAGCTGAAAGTCCGCGTAGAGCTGCACGTACGAGCTCGCCGCCGCGTTGTAACTGGCGAGCTCGGCGTTCCCGGGGAACAGCAGCGCAGGGTCCATCGCCTCCTGCGCCGCCTGCACAAGCGCCGCGGTCTGATCGATTCGCGTGTCCCAGATCGACTCGTCGGCCGCGCCGCTAGCCGCGCGTTTCCAGTTCGCGAGGTAGGCGATCGCGAGCGCAAGGCGATCGTGCAGCTCCTGTGCGCTCATCCCGTCGGGGATCGGCAACAGCCCCTCGGGGCCGAGGGTCGCGCCGTCGGTGCCGGTGATCCAGCCCATGGGTCAGCTCACCGCGCTGGGGACGATGTACTGATCCGCGAATCCCTGAATCGCGCCGCCGCCGAGGTGCAGCGAACCGAGTAGGCTGTCGACGCCGCTTTGCACCCGCTGTTTCGCGTAGTACTTGCAGATCTCGATGCCCACGAACGCGCCCGCTGCGAACGACAGCCCGAGCAGTAGCCACGTCTTGGTCGTCACGCGTCGCTCCC
>Ga0247672_1000081_pt1 | contig 18871 bp, 21 predicted proteins | sample CNK13_metaG_FD_182719 | JGI IMG/M metagenome (GOLD analysis project Ga0247672, IMG submission 182719) | Soil microbial communities from Purdue University Martell Research Forest, Indiana, United States - CNK13 | ecosystem: Environmental > Terrestrial > Soil > Temperate forest > Bulk soil... | reverse complement strand
CAGTTGCTGCGACAATCGGTGACAAACGCGGGTCGCGCCAATGACGAATTGGCCGGCTGACAAAGTCGAACGCCGCGCGCTCAAAACATTAATTCCCTACGCGAAGAACGCGCGCACCCACTCGCCAGAACAGGTCGCGCAAATCGCCGCCAGCATGCGGGAATGGGGTTGGACGAACCCGGTTTTAGTTGACGAAGGAGGCGAGATAATCGCGGGGCATGGCCGGGTATTGGCAGCGGGACAGCTTGGCTTTAGCGACGTTCCGGTGATGGTTGCGGAGGGTTGGAGCGAGGCTCAGAAGCGCGCCTATGCGCTGGCCGACAACCAGCTCGCGCTCAACGCCGGCTGGGACTTCGATACGTTGGCCGACGAGCTGCGCGGGCTGAAGGACTGGGAGTACGACCTAGCGCTGCTCGGCTTCTCCGACCTCGATGCGCTGCTCGCCCGAGGCACCGGAAAGACCGATCCGGACGATGTCCCGCCGCTGCCGGCGACGCCGACGAGCGAGATCGGCGACATCTGGCTTCTCGGCCGGCACCGGCTGGCGTGTGGCGATTGCACCGAAGCCGAAACCGTCGCGGCGGCGCTCGGCGGCGTGAAGCCGCACCTGATGGTGACCGATCCGCCCTATGGCGTGGAGTACGATCCGAGATGGCGTGAGGAAGCGGCACGCAAAGGATTGATTGGCTTTTCCCCTTCCGCGCTGGGAGCCGTCCACAACGATGAGCGTCTTGACTGGTCAGCGGCGTGGATATTGTTCGCTGGCGACGTGGCGTATGTTTGGCATGCCGGTCGGCATGCCAGTACAGTCCAGATGTCGCTTGAGGCCGCTGGCTTCGATATTCGCTGCCAACTCATATGGGCGAAATCGTCCTTCGCCATCAGTCGTGGGCATTACAACTGGCAGCATGAGCCGTGCTGGTATGCTGTTCGGAAAGGCAAAACTGGTCACTGGCGCGGCAGCAAGTCAGAAAGCACGCTCTGGGAGATTTCACACACCAAGAACGAAACCGGGCACAGCACCCAAAAGCCGGTCGAGTGTATGCGCCGCCCGATCGAGAATAACTCCTCGCCGGGGCAGGCGGTCTACGATCCCTTTGTCGGCTCGGGCACCACGATCATTGCTGCGGAAATGACGGGGCGATCCTGTCACGCGATCGAGCTTAACCCGGCCTATGTCGACGTCGCGGTGATGCGCTGGCAGGCGTTCACCGGCGAGGCGGCGACGCTCGAGGGTAACGGGCGGAAATTCGACGACGTGGCGAGTGAGCGACAAGTGAAGGCAGCATAATGCGCCAGCGTGGACGCCCCTCGGCGGCGAAATTGGCCGTTGTCGTTCCCGGCGAGTTCGGCAAGCGGGCCGAGCCGCCCGAATTCCTCACCGAGCGGCAGGCCGAGATTTGGCGCGAGACGACGGCGAGCGAGCCGATCGATTTCTTCGCTTCCGCCGCCCAACGCGGGCTGCTGGCGGATTATTGTCGGCATCGGCAAGCGGCCGAAGATGTCTCGGCGATCATCGATACCTTCAAGCCGGAATGGCTCAAGAACGGCGAGGGCGTGAAGCGTTACCAAATTCTGCTCAGGATTCGCGAGACCGAGACCACCGCAGCGATGCGGATGGCGCGGTCGCTGCGATTGACCAACCAGAGTCGGTATGTGCCGCACGCCGCTGCCCGCGCCGGACTGAACGCGGCTAGGGGTCCGAAGCCTTGGGAAGTGTAGGTGCCGCGGCGCACTAGCCGCGCGAACCGCGCCATCAGCTGGATTGAGGGTTATTGCCGGGTGCCGGAAGGCGCGCTGGTGGGGAAGCCGGTGCGGCTGCGCCAGTGGCAGCGTCAGGAAATCCGGCGCATCTACGACAACCCGGCCGGGACGCGGCGCGCGATCCTCTCGTTCGGGCGGAAGAACGGCAAAGGGCTAGCGCTCGACACTCCGATTCCAACGCCTGCCGGTTGGCGGACGATGGCCGATATCGAAGAGGGGGATGAGGTTTTCGGAGCTGACGGCGAGCCGACAAAGGTCATTGGTGTGTCGGAGATTCATACCGGGCTCAATTGTTGGCGGCTGACGTTTTCGGATGGCTCGCGCATCGTTGCCGACGAACAACACCAGTGGTGGACGAGGCATAGCTATCGGCCCTGGGAAAAGGCGACCGGCCGGACAAGAACCGGGCACGGTGGTCGGTGGAAAGAAGCAGTCGTAACGACGCCGCAGATAGCAGGTTCCGTCTTTCGGCCGCGCGCTTCGGGCTACGAGCATAACCACAAGATCGTCAGCGCACCGGCATTAACAGCGCCAGCACGCGATCTGCCGATTGATCCATATCTGCTCGGCGCTTGGCTCGGCGACGGCGACAGCGCCTCGGCGATAATCACCGCCGGTGATAGAGATTTGGCGGAAATGGTCGCTCATCTTGAATCGAGCGGCGCAATTGTGAGCGCAAGGCGGGAGCGGAAGGTCAACCGCTTACAGCTTCGTGCAATTGAAGCAGGCCTATTTGGCGCGCAACCCGTCACAAAACGCTCGCCGGATAATTTACAGCTTCGGTTAAGGGCTTTAGGTGTGCTTGGCCGAAAGCATATCCCGTCAGTTTATTTCGACGCCGGAACCGATCAGCGTTGGGCGCTGCTGCAAGGGCTTATGGATACCGATGGAACGGTGTCATCCGCAGCGCGAACGAGGCAGTGCCAGTACGTCACTGTAAGCCAGGAATTAGCCACTGGCGTTTGGCGCTTATTGCGCTCCCTGGGGATCAAGGGACGAATTAGGACCGGACCAGCTACGCTTCGTGGTGAGATCGTCAACACCGCCTATTCGATCACGTTTAACGCGACGCGCGACCAGCCGATTTTCCGACTGAAACGAAAGCAAGACCGTCTGCCGGACCAGCTATCCTCGCGGAACAGGACCCTTTCAATTATTGCGTGCCAGCCGGTGGAGAGCGTGCCCACGAAGTGCATCGCGGTTGATGCTCCGGATCGGCTTTATTTGGCGGGACATGGTTGCGTTCCGACACACAATACCGCGCTCTCGGCGTTCCTGCTGTTGCTGCATTTGTGCGGGCCCGAGGCAAAGCCGAACTCGCAGCTCTACAGCACCGCGCAGTCGCGCGACCAAGCCGCGATCCTCTTTGCGCTGGCGGCAAAGATCGTCCGCATGTCGCCGGACCTCTACGGCGTGGTGGTGATCCGCGACACCGCGAAGCAACTGTTTTGCCCCGAACTCGGCACGGTTTATCGGGCGCTGTCAGCCGAGGCGAAGACCGCCTATGGCTTGTCGCCGGCGCTGGTGATCCACGACGAGCTCGGCCAGGTTCGCGGCCCGCGCAGCCCGCTCTACGAGGCGATGGAAACCGCAACCGGCGCGCAGCAAGACGCGCTCTCGATCATCATCAGCACGCAGGCGCCGACCGACGCCGACCTCTTATCGATCCTCATCGACGACGGCCTGGCGGCGCACGATCCGCGCGTTGTCGTCGCGCTCTACACCGCGCCGCTGACGGTCGATGCTTTCAGCAAGGCGGCGATCAAGGCGGCGAACCCGGCCTTTGGCGACTTCCTCAACGCCGACGAAGTCCTGGCGATGGCCGAGGACGCGCGGCGGATGCCGGCGCGACAGGCCGAGTTCGAGAACCTCATCCTCAACCGCCGCGTCGAGGGTTCCGCGGCCTTTGTCTCGCGGTCGCTGTGGCTGACCTGCAATGCGCCGGCGCTGCCGATCGATCGCGGGCCGGTCTATGGCGGGCTCGACCTGTCGGCGGTTGGTGACCTGACGGCGCTGGTGCTCGTCGGTCAGGTCGAGGGCGTCTGGCAGGTTCACCCGACATTCTGGCTACCGGCGGACGGGCTGACCCAGAAAGCGCGAGCCGACCGCGTTCCCTACGATCTGTGGCACCGCGACGGCTATCTGCAAGCCGCGCCGGGAAGCTCGATTGATTACGAATACGTCGCTGAATATCTCCGCGGCGTCTTCGATAGCTACGATGTCCGGACGATCGCCTTTGATCGCTGGGGCTTCCGCCATTTGCGCCCGTGGTTGCTTAAGGCCGGCTTTACCGAGGCGTTTATCGAGGCGCATTTCACCGAGTTCGGCCAGGGCTACCAAGACATGAGCCCGTCGTTGCGCGCGCTCGAGGGCGAAATCCTCAACGCGCGGCTGGCGCATGGCGGGCATCCGGTGCTGACCATGTGCGCCGCGAACGCGGTCATCGCCACCGACCCGGCGGGCAACCGCAAGTTCGAGAAAGCCAAGGCCTCGGGCCGCATCGACGGCATGGTCGCGCTCGCGATGGCGATCGCCGCCGGCACCTCGGACATGAGCCAGAACGTCAACATCCGCGCACTGATCGGGTGATGAATCGCCTTCCCGAAGACCATCCGGCGGCCTGGATTAACGATTATCCGGGTCAGTTCTGCGTGTGCCCCTACAGCGGCGCCCCATGCTCTGACTGCTGTTATCTCGGCCTCGCTTGCGACCAAATCCGCGAAGTGTTGGAAGAGTCGGAACGCTCAAATGGAACTGCGCCTTAAGACCAACGCCGCGCCGGCACCGGGCGGCGATCCCTTCGAGTTTGTCATGTCGGATGCCTCGATCGACCGCATGGGCGACGTGATCGAGCAGGACGGCTGGCAGCTTGCGAACTTCCAGCGCAACCCCATCGCCTTGTTCGGCCACAGTTCCGGCTTCCCGATCGGTACGTGGGCCGACGTCGCGGTGAAAGATGGCCGCCTCACCGGACGGCTCGAACTCATGCCGCCGGTCAGCGACCGGCTGCGCGAAATCCACGCGGCGATCGAGGCCGGTGTCCTGCGCGCCGTCAGCGTCGGCTTCCATCCGCTCGACATGGAGCCGCTCGAAGGCTCCAAGAACGGCGGCTTGAGATTTACCAAACAGGAGTTGGTCGAGTGCTCGCTCGTGAGCGTTCCGGCCAATCCAAACGCTTTGTCGGTCGCACGCGCGGCCGGCATTTCCCGCGAAGGCCAACGACTGATCTTCGGCGAGCTTGCCATTGATGATCTGGCGGTGCGGCGCGGGCTGAACGGCGGGCTTGCCGATACGTCTCGAAACCGAAAGCCCATAGCCATGAACATCTCTGAACGCATCCAGGCCGCGCAGGAGAAAGTCAACGCGCTGCGCGACGGCCTCAACCAGCATTACACCAACGTCGGCGACGTCCTCGACGAAGAGGCGATGAACGTCGTCCACGAATTCAACGCCAAGATCGACGCCGAGCTTCGGCGCATCGAACTGATGGAACAGTCCGAACGGCTGGTCGGCACGACGACCGAACTGCCGCCGGCACCCGTCAATCGACTCCCAGCACTTGTCCCAGCGAAATCACCGCCCACGCCAGCGCGACCGTTCGCGATGCCAAAGCGCGAGGAGAAGCCGGGGGACATGCTGCTGCATGCGCTCATCGCCTACGGAAAGAGCAAGCAATACCGCATGCCCACCGACACGGTCCTGGCCGAATACGGCTGGACCGAAGACGTCGGCGTGCGGACCTGCCTCGACTGGGTGCAGCGTGCCGCGACCGCGCCGGCGATGACCAACGTCGCCGGCTGGGCGCAGGAACTGGTGCAAACGCAATACGCCGACCTGCTGGCGCAACTGACGATCGCCTCTGTTTATAACCCGCTGACGGCGGCCGGCGTGCGCTACACGCTGGGACGATATGGACAAATCTCAATCCCGGTCGAAAGCGCCACGCCCACTGTCGCGGGTTCCTTCGTCGCCGAGGGCGCGCCAATCCCGGTGCGGCAGGAAGCCTTTACGTCGATCCAAATCGGCCTCAAGAAAATGGCCGTCATCAGCTCGTATACTCGCGAGCTGTTTGAGCACAGCCAGCCGAACATCGACACGCAGCTCCGCGACAAGATGGGGCGCGATACGTCGGTGGCGATCGATACCGTGTTGCTCGACAACAATCCGGCGACATCGGTTCGACCGGCAGGGCTTCGGAACGGTGTCTCGGGGTTGACGCCAACGGCAGGCGGCGGTTTCAACGCCCTCGTCACTGACCTCAAGGCGATGATCGCCGTGCTCGTCGCCGCGAATAGCTTGCGCAGTCCGGTGTGGATCATGAACCCGCAGCAAGCGCTTTCGATCTCGCTGACCCAGAGCAGCGCCGGCACGGGCGTGTTCCCGTTCAAAGACGAGATCGATGCGGGCCGGTTGGCTGGCTACCCGGTGATCAGATCGTCGACTGTTCCGGTGACGATGGTCATCCTCGTCGACGCTGCCGACTTCGCCAGCCTCGCCGGCGACGACGCCCGGTTCGAGGTTTCAGATCAGGCGACGCTGCACATGGAGGATACGACGCCACTGGCGATCGGCACGCCCGGGTCGCCGCCAACGGTCGCGGCGCCGGTTCGCAGCATGTTCCAAACAGACAGCATCGCGCTGCGGATGATCATGCCGATGAACTGGGCGATGCGGCGCACCGGGCTTGTTGCCTGGGTGACGGGCGTCACTTGGTAAGACCCCGGCGTTTTACTTGGCGAATCCCCTCGGCCTGGTTTGGCCGAGGGCTCGTCACGAAGGAGGATGACAATGCCAGACAGTCCAATGAAGGCGGAACACGACGCGAGGGTGAAAGCGCTGAACGAGGCAAACGTAGCGAGCGCAAAGGCGCAGGCGATGCCGCCGACGCCGAGCCAGGAGGAAAACGACCTCATGCGGATCGGCGAAATGCACATTGACGACAAGGCTTCGGGGGAACCGCAGGACAAGCGGCCAGCACCACCGGCGGCAGAACAACACGAGCGTCGACCGGCACCGGAACCCGCTCGCACCCGGTCGTAAACTTTGGCCTCAACGGGTCTTGTGCGGGTGGCGGGTGCGCTCTCGCGCATCTTCCGCCCGCGCGAGAAGGCCAACCTACCCGGCGGCGGTTTCTGGCTGCCGATCAGCGGCGGCGCGCTCCCGCCGGATTCACCCTGGAACTATTGGCAGCTTGGATACCCGGCGACCGGCTTTCCGCTGGGACAGTCGTCGATCGTCGCGGCTTGTATCGCCGCTTATGCCCAGACGACCGCAATGTGTCCCGGCACGCACTGGCGAACGCTGCCAAACAACGGACGCGAGCGCGTCACGAATTCGGCGCTGGCGCGGATTCTGAAGCGGCCGAACTCCTACCAGAGCATTTCGGATTTTTTGCTGAACCTGACGGACTCGCTCTACTCGGACGGCAATGCTTATGCCGTCGCGGTCAGGAACAATCGGTACGAGGTTGCCGAGCTACACTTGATGAACCCGCGAGCGTCACGGCCGATGGTCGCCGCCACGGGCGAGATTTTTTACAGCCTCGGCGGTAATTGGGTCGCGGAACGGCTGATCGGCCAGGAACTCTTAAGCGCCGTCCCGGCACGCGACGTGCTTCACGTGAAACTCAACGTCCGGCCCGAATACCCACTGGTCGGCGAGCCGCCGCTAACCGCCGCACTGCTCGACGTCGCCGCCAGCGACCAGATGGTGCGGCAAGCGCTGGCCTATGCGAGCAACCAGGGACGGCCGAGCGGCGTCATCCAGACCGACATGCAGCTCGACGAGGCGCAGACCAAAGAGTTGCGCGCGCGGTGGGATGAACAGACCAAGGGGCAGAACGCCGGCGGCACGCCCATCCTCACCTGGGGCCTGAAGTGGCAACAGGTGTCGTCGACCAGCCGGGACGCCCAACTCGCCGAGCTGTTGCAGCTATCGGATCAGCGCATTGCAACGGCGTTCCGCGTGCCGCTGGCGCTGCTTTCGCTCATCACCGGGCAGGTGCCGCAGGCGAGCACCGAGAGCCTTATCCAATTATGGCTGTCTCAGGCGCTCGGCTTTACCCTCAACCATATCGAGGAAGCATTCGGGTGCTTCTTCGGCCTCGGCGGTTATCCCGACGAATACCTCGAGCTCGATACCCGCGCCCTCGAGCGGTCGCAGTTCAAGGACCGGATCGACGCGCTCGCGCGCGGCGTCCAGGGCGGCATCTACAGCCCGAACGAAGCGCGTCAGATGGAAGATCTGCCCGAGGCGGAAGACGGCGACGAGCCGCGCGTGCAGCAGCAGGTCGTCCCGCTCAGCGCATGGTCGAAAGCGCCGCCGGCGACCCCAGCCCCGCAGGCGCCCGACGCGCCGCCACCAAACGACAACCAACCGCCCGCCGACGACGAAGCCAATGCCGCAGGACTTGCAACCAGCATCCTCCGCGCCGCCGAGCGATATCGCCGACTCGACGCTTGACGGCTGGGCCGACGCGCTCGGCCGCGTCCTCGCCGATCAGCGCCGTGAGTGGGACCGCGAGCGCGCCCTTGCCATTGCCGAAGTCCGCGCCGAGGTCGCCGCGCTGACGCTGCGCGTGCACGAGCTTGTCGCCGAACGGTTGGCGGCGGTGAAAGACGGCGAGCCCGGACCCGTCGGCGAACGAGGGCCACAGGGAAGCGCTGGGGAGCGCGGGGAGCAGGGAGAACCGGGAGAGCGGGGGGCGGATGGCTCTCCCGGCATTGAGGGCCCTCCTGGGCCTCCAGGCGCGTCCGCTGAGCTACAGGCGCCCGACGATGTTGCGGAGATGATCGGCCGCGCCGTCCAGATGCTCGTTGAGGCGCCGCCACTCCAGCACGCGCAACCGCCTGGTCCCGTCGTCAACGTGACGGTGCCCGCGCCGGTCCGTTCCGTCGAGCGCACGCGCGTCACCAAGCACGACGACAAGGGCCGCATCCTCGAGATCGAGCGGGACGTTGCCTAGCCTCATCTACGACGCGATGGTCGACGGAATGGCGGCGGGCTCGATCCGCTTCGCGTCCGACGCCTTCAAGGTGATGCTGGTCAACGGCTACGTGCCGGACAAGGGTCTGCACAATGTCCGCGCCGACGTGACCGGCGAGGTTTCCGGCGCCGGCTATACCGCCGGCGGCGCGGCGGTTACCGTCACCGTCAGCGACGCCGGGGCGAATGAGGCGGATATCCAGCTCGGCGGGGCGACCTGGTCGGCCTCAACGATCGACGCCACCGGAGGCGTCTACTACGACGCCGGCAGCAATGCCCTCGTCGCCTATATCGACTTCGGCGGGACGATCAGTTCGCTCAACGGCGCTTTCACGCTGCAACCCTCGACCATCACCATCAACAACGCGACATGAACGCGCTTTTTGACCTTTGCCGGGTTCACACGCCGACCGTGGGGACGGGCACGTTGACGCTCGGCGGACAGGTTTCTGGCTATCTCGATTTCGTGGCCGCCGGCGTCCCAAACGGCGCGGTCGTCTCCTACGGTATCGCCGATGTCGGGCAGAGCGAAACCGGCTTTGGCACTTACAACGCCGTCGCGCACACGCTGACGCGGTCGGTCTATCGCAGCACCGGCGCTGGCAACAATACCCCGATCGCGCTGAGCGGGTCGGCGCAGGTCTTCATCACCGCGCTGGCGGAAGATTTCGGTAACCAAACCATCACGCTGTCGGGCGACGCGTCGGGCTCCGGCACGACAGCGATCCCGGTGACCCTGGCAAACAGCGGCGTCACGGCTGGCACGTTCCAAGGGCTGACGATCGACGTCAAGGGACGGGTCACCGCCGCGACCAATCAGGGCTATGTCACCTCGTCGGGCGTGACCAGCATCACCGCCGGCACCGGGCTGACCGGCGGCACGATCACCGCGACCGGCACGATTGCCCTCTCGGTGCCTGTTTCGGTCGCCAATGGCGGCACTGGATCGACGACGGCGGCAGGTGCGCCGTGGCTGCTGCTGACCGGCGGCACGCTCTCGGGCGCGCTGACGGTCAACGCCAACGTCAGCACCAGCGGCAGTTACTATCTCGCTGGCGTGACCAGCGGTGCGGGACCGCGCTTTTTTGGCGACACGACGAACGTCGCCTGGGAGTTGGGGTCGGGCAACGGGAATTTTCTCTGGTACGACAACACCGCCACGCAGCGGATGGGACTTACCAGCGGTGGCAACCTCACCGTGACGGGCGAAATCATCTCGACAAATGGTGCTGGTAACTACGGCAACTTCCGGCTCGTCGGCGGTAACTACGGTGCGATCCTGCGCCAGGACGGGGCGAACCTTTACATCCTCTTGACCCCTTCCGGTTCGCCATACGGAGCGTGGAACGCGCTGCGCCCCTTTATGGTCAACGTGGTAAACGGTCAGGTCTCGATTAGTCACGGACTGTTCCTTTCCGGTGTTGGCGATCCTGGCGGAAGCACAACACTTATGAGCCTTACCGGAACCCGCATCCGGTTTCCGCAGGCTAGCGGCGACGAGGCCAGCGCGGGGCTGATTGACTACGGCAACATCAACGCGGGTGCGCTCTCCATCGTCGGCAAGGGCGCGTCGATCAACAACCGCGTGGTGCAGATTTACGACACACTGAACGTCCAGACGGTAAACGCGAGTAGCGCGATCAATATTACGGGGGCCGTAAACGCGACCGGTTCTGGCGCTGGCCTTGTGTTCGCCAACCGCAATATGTCCAACAGCTTTCTATGGTATGCCCTATCGGACTGGGCTTATCTTTACCACACCGTCGCTGGCAATTGTTTTGCCTTCACCGCCAACAATTTCATACCAGCGGCTAACAACACCGCGAATTGCGGCATCTCTGGTACCGCGTGGTCGAACGTCACCAGCTACGCCTTCCCCAACGCCAGCGACCGCCGCGAAAAGCAAGACATCGACGGCCTCCCGGACTGCCTCGATCTGGTGCGCGCGATCAACCCGCAGCGCTACCGCTGGCGGCATGGCCGCAACCAGGAGCGGCTCAACTGGGGTTTTGTCGCGCAGGACGTTGAAGCCGCGATGGCCGGGGCGGGCCATGAGTTTGGCGGTCACCGGGTCGAGCGCGGCCGCCACAGCCTCGAATACAACCAGTTGACCGCCGTCCTGTGGAAAGCCGTGCAGGAACTATCGCAACAGGTCGAGGAACTGAGGCATGGCCGCATCGTATGACGAGTGCATCGCGGCATTCCCGCGCAGCCAGGTCTGTCTCGACCGGACCTATTCGCAGCTTCTGTCGTGGGCGTCCTATATCACTGCCCAACCGTTGCCGCCGACCGATACCGCGCCCGAAATCGCCTTTGTCCAGCAACGCATCCTGGCCGAGCGGGTGCCGATTTACGCCAACACCTACCAGAACCAAGTCGCCCCGTATTTGCTTGAGATCCCCAACATCACGCAGGACATCCGCAACCACCTCAACGCCTACAACGACGAGGCGATGGAGCAGACCATATCCGGGGAAATGCAATCGTCGATGGCCGTCGTCATGCCGAAATACGCCGCCGCGACCGTCAGCAATCAGGAGGTCGCGAATTGGTGCGAAAAGAACGGTTATCCGATTCCGGATGGCTTGGCTAACACGTTGGGGTTTTGAGATGCAGACGCCGATCAGCCCGGATACGCCGCTAGCCGTGACGCTCGAGGCGCAGCAGTGGAATGCGGTCATGGTGGTGTTGCAGGAAACGCCATCCATCCCGCTGCCGCACCGCGTCGTCAGCGCCATTGTGCAGGCGATCAATGACCAGTTGCAGGTCCAAGTCGCACAGGTCAACCAGCCCGCCAAAACGACCAACGGCCTCGATGAGGAGGCGCGCCACTAAATGCTCGGACACGGCGCCCTCGGCGTATGGGCGCTAGGCCAGCTTCCGACCGTCGACGCCGTTGCACTCGGCGCGGCGCTCAATCTCGATCTGGCGCTGGTTCCCGGTGCCGCGACGGGCGGCATTGCCGGCGATGCTGTCGCACCGGGTGCGGCTCTCGATCTGACCTTGTCGCTGGTCGCTGGCGCGGCGAGCGGCGAAGGACAGATCACCTATCTGCCCGGACGAGGCGCGCTCAACTGGCGCAACGCCATCGCCCGCGGTGTCCATTTCGACCTGTCGGTTTCGCTCCGACCGGGTCGAGCGCTTGGGGTTCGGCATCTTCACGCGACCGCCGGCGGCGCGGTCATGCCGCTGCTGTCCATCACCCTCGCCAGCGGCACAGCGACGGGAGACGCAACGGGCTATGACAACGAATTTATGTTGCTCGCGGCATGACCGATAACCTCCCGGCGCCGCGCTACACCCTGTGGCAAGCGCTCGCGGTTGCTCTGGGACTCGGCACGCGCGCCCTCGACGAAGTGCGGGCGCTCAAAAACGCCGGACCGCCGCCGGCGCGTTTCCCCGAGGCGAAAGCCTGGGCTGAGGGCGTGCATTACGCCGGCGACGTCGTGACCGATGCCGGGGCGACATGGCAGGCGCTGCGCGACACCGCTCAGTTGCCGGGTGAAGGCGATTGGCTGCTGATCGCCGCGGCAGGTGTCCCCGGTCAGAACGGCCGCGACGCGCCGGTCGGTGAGGTCTACGGGAAATACGACCTAGCCAAGACCTATGCCAAGTTCGACCTCGTCGCGCATGACGGCGGCGAGTGGCGGGCCCGCAAGGACAACCCCGGCCCACTGCCCGGCCCTGGTTGGGCGCTCTCCGCGGTGCAGGGAAAGACCGGCCGCCCGGGGGAAAAAGGCGACCGCGGTCCCGCCGGCCCACCGGGCGCGCGGATCGCTCGATTGTCGGTCGACGGCTATCAGCTCGCGGTGAACCTGAGCGACGGCACGATGCTGACGGCGGACCTGCGGCCGATGTTCGAACGCTACGACGCCGAGGCGCGCCGGTGAGACCGTTCATCACGACCGTCGTCACGGCAGCGACGACCCGCGATCTCGTGACGCTTGCTGACGTCCGCGAGCAATTGTCCATCCGTTCAAATGACACGGCGCAGGATGCGTGGCTGGCAAAGGTGATCAGCCGCGCCTCGGCGCAGGCCGAGAGCTACTGTAACCGCATTTTCGTCCAGCAGGACTACCAAGACCTCTTCGGCATCGTCAGCGGCGAAGCTGGGACGCCGCTATTATTGCGGCAGCCGCCGGTCGACGTGACGCTGGTCACCGTCGACGGGACCGACCTTGTCGCCACCGACTTTATCGCCGATGCCGAACCGGGCCTGCTCTACAGAGCGACCGACGCGCGCCAGTGGATCAGCACCAGTTCGATCACGGTGAAATACACCGGCGGCTTTGCCGAGGTGCCGGCCGACGTCCAGCAAGCCGTGATCGAACTCTGTGTCATGGAATTCCGCAGCCGGGGCCGCGATCCGATGCTACGCGAGCGGGACACGCCCGGGCTCGGGCACGAAGTCTTCTGGATCGGGCCGATGCCCGGTGTCTCCGGTAGCCAGTTACCCGGCGATATCGCCAGCCTGCTGTCCGGATATGCTCGAGGGCTGATCGGGTGATTGAATTCAAAATCGACGTTAAGGGCGACAGGGCGTTATTGGCGCGCCTCGACGGGCTGCCGGATGAGGTACAGGCCAAGTTGCGCCCGGTGATCGGGGCGCTGACAACGCGGCTGCTGGAAAGCGTCCGCGCCGCCGAGCCGACAAGGACGGGCACCCTGCGCAGCGTGACGCGGGCCAGCGTCGTCAGCGGGAAGGACTACATCCGCGGCCGGATTCGCATTAGCGCGCGTCCCGGCAGTAAGAATGGGGCTCATAACGTTGCCGCCGCGGCGCTCGAATATGGCGTGCACTCAGCCTTCACCGTGCGCCTCCGCGGCAGGCGGATGACGATCTACACTCGCCGCGTGTCGATCTCCGCTCGCCGGTTTCTGCGCGATCCGTTCGCCCGCATGAAGCCGATCGCCGAGGCCGCCATCGCGCGGGTGCTGTCGGAGAAGCTCGAACCGTGAACCGCGAACTGGTCATGTCGACGCTGTTCGACAAACTCCAACAACCGCCGATGATCTTCGCATTCACCGCTGACCTCACCGCCGGCGACGTCACGCTCGCCAATGTCAGCGACACCTCGGGGATGCTGGTCGGTATGCCGATCAGCGGCACCGGCGTCGAGGATGGCGCGGTACTCGCGACGATCACCCCGACCGTGACACTTTCGCTGTCGGCGACGGCTGACGCCACGGCATCGCCCCTAACCCAAGGTTTTCAGACGGCCTCGCGCCGGCTCGCTCAGGCGATACAGGAAGCCGATATGCCGGCAATGTATCTGATCGACACGGGGGAGGATCACCCGACCGATCGACCGACCACCGGCGCGTTCCGCATCACGCTGGCCTGCGAGCTGTGGATTTTTTCGAGGGCGGGCGCAGACCCCACCACGGTTCCGGCAACGGCGCTGAATACGCTGCTCGACGCCGTCGAAAAGGTTTTGATCCCCAGCGGCTCGCAACCCGGCGGCGGCTTTCGTCAGGCGCTCGGGCTGAAAGGCGTCGACTATTGCCGGATCGAAGGCGAGGTCATCAAAGACCCCGGTCACGATGGGGCGCTCGCCGGGATCGTCGTCCCGATCCGCATTCGCGTGGCTCCTTTTCTTCTCAGTGAACCAACGGAGGGCTAGCAAATGGCGTCACCGGAACCGCGCGTGGCAACGCCGGCAACCATCAATATCGGCACCGCGCCCGATATGCGGGGCGAGTTGGTGTTTACCGGCTCCCCCAACATCGGGCCGCACCTCGTAATCACGCTTCCGACTGTGGAACTCGCGCCGTCCGCGGCGATGAATTTCATCGGCGATGCCTACGGGCTGATGGAATTGACGGGGGAAGTCCTAGCCGACCCGGCGACCGGGTCATTTGGAACAGTGCAGCATCCCGACGGCACGATCGTCGCGCCGAATATTCTGAACTACATGGTCGGGACCGGCGTCATCACGTGGCAGGGCCCCGGCGACGTCTCGCCCGTCGATCTCGGCAACTGCGATCTGTTCGAGGTCACCCCGACGGTCGAACGCTTGCCGCATTGGAACCACCGCACCGGTATCCGCAAGCAGGATCTGAACCCGGTCGTTCAGCAGGGGTGCACTTGCCGGCTGACGCTCGACGAATTCTGCGCCAAAAACCTGCAGATCGCCTTGCTCGGGACGCTCGGGCCGTAATGGTTTCGCTCGTCGATATCGTCCCTCAGACCCGCACGGTGCAGATCGCCGGCGGCGAACTGATCCTGCGCGGTCTCGGCCTGCGCCAGATCGCCGGCCTTTTGCTGCGCTTCCCCGAGTTCCGCAAATATCTGGCGCAGGACGGGACATCGCAGATCGATGCCGATGTCCTACTGGTTCAAATGCCGGGGTGCGTCGGTGCCATTATCGCCGAAGCATCCGGGCAACCTGAAGCCGAGGAAGCTATCGAAGACAAGATGGCGCTCATCGACATCGTCGAATGCCTCGGCGTTATTCACCGTCTAACCATCCCGGAAGGTGCGGACCCTTTGTTCACACACTTCCTACGGCTGGTCGGCGGCGTGCCCGCGCCCGACGAGCGCCCTGGCGAGGTGCTGGATATGACTACGCCGAAGCGGCAGAGCGCTTGATCGCTGCCGGTCATTCCCCGCGCGAGGTCATGGAATACACGCCGCGTCAGATGCAGGCGTTCGGTTTCCTCGCTGAGCAGCGGCAGAAAGTTGAGCGCGCTTGGTCGCTGGCTATCGGCGCACTGGCAGCGCGTGGTGAGGAAATAGCGGTCCGCGCCCAGCTGAAAGAGTTCGAGGATGGCTGACAACCTCACCATCAGCATCGGCGCCGATACCTCAAAGGCTCGGGCCGAGGTGGCGTTGCTCGAGGCCGAGCTGCGCAAGGCTCAAAAAGAGATGAAGGCCACGGCGAACGTGGCGGCAACAACAGGCGACCCCAAGGCCATCCAAGGGGTGAAAACACTCAGCGTCGCCGTTGATGGGATGACCAAAAAGCTCGTGGTCATGAAGAAAGAGATCAGCGGAGCGAACAAGGAACTCAATAATTTCCATCAGGCCAATCACGCGCACAAATTCTATCTGGTCGAGAACAGCGTGCAGAGCTTGAACGGCGCGTTTATGGCGCTCGGCCACAATATCGGCGGGGCGAAAGCGGCCATTGCCGGCTTTGTTGTCGGCATGGGTATTCAAAGGGTTATTGAACAGGTCGTAGACCTCGATAAGAAGCTGCGCGACATCCGTGATCTTGGCCGCGACATTGGGCAAAAGCCGCTCGTCACTCAGGCTGTGCAGGAACTCGCCAAGCAAGCCGGTGAGTCAGCAGAAACGGCCAATAAATTCCTGCAAGGCCTTGGCGCCACGTTGTCCAGGGTTGCGACGCAAACCAAGGACATCGGCGGCAGCACGGCCAACGAGCAGGAAATCGACAGACGAATTGCTGCTGCTCGGGGGATGGTTCGCGGTGTCCAAGTCTCGCGGGGCGGCGTCCCGATGGAGCGGGATTTCTCTGACCCGCTCGCCATCCTGGGAGTCAACGCGGAGCGACTGAAAAGACTGTCTCCGGAAAAGCAAATGAAAGAGTTGGGCGACGCCTTTCTGCGCGCCGAGAAAAATGCCAGAGCCCTACAACTCACCGAAACTCAACTGAACGAAATAGCAAAGAGCGTGTTCGGCGTGCCGACCGACGCTGCAAAAACAATGATCGCAGCGCAGTCCGAATTGCAGAAAAAAACGGAGGAACTGCGAAAGTCGCAGCGCGGCGCGACAGCGGAAAACCTCGAAAACATACGGAAAGTCGATAGCGCCTTTGGGCGGCTTGGCGAGGCATGGGACGAACTATGGGGCCGTATATCGGCCGAGTCACATAAGAATTTGATCAAGTTGGCTGATGACCTCGCCAATCTTCTCACCCGTCCAGGCGAGACGCTGAAAAAGAGCTTCTCAGAGCTATTCGATAACATCTCAAAAGTAGCCACGCGCGGTCCCTTCGGGCGGATATTCCAAGAACTCTCGAAATTGCTTGGCATCGGCAGCGCGCAAGCTGCAACCGGGGCGCAAGCTGCGACACCAGCGACCACGCTACCGGATGTCAATGTGGCCGCGTCTGGGGCGGGGATGCCGGTGGTTTACCGGGGGCCGGGGCGCGGGGAGGACTCTGGGCATGGACCTCCGTCGGGTGACAGGGGGACGGCTGGGCACGGTCCAGGCAGCCGCCCCACGCAGTCGATCACACCAGGGGTGAGCGATTACCAGGCACCGCCGGCGCAACGCGTTGAGGTAATGGCCGCATTCACTGATGCGCAAGTCGCCGCCACTAAGGCAAGCGAGACCGCCGCCGACAAAGCCTACGCTTTAGCGTCAAGCCTCGATGCGGCCTCGAAGGCTGCGGATGCGTGGGTGCGATCGGCCTCGCCTACGGGGTTCGCCAGCGGCGGCATGATCAGCGGTCCCGGCACCGGCACTAGTGACAGCATCATGGCGCGGCTGTCGAGCGGCGAATTCGTCATGCGCGCCGCCGCCGTATCGCATTGGGGACCGGCAGCAATGGCGGCGCTCAACGGGCTGCGCAACCCCTTTGGTGGTCGTTCACTGCCTCGTTTCGCCGAGGGCGGTTTGGTCGGTGCGGCGGCGGGCGCTAGCGGGACGCCGGTGCATCTGCACCTCGATAGCGGCACCTTTGTGACACACGCCTCTCCGGCCGTCGCCAGCGCGCTCGTGGTCGAGGCCCGCCGCCAGCAGATGCGGTCCGCCGGCGTCAAGCCATCGTGGTACGGTGGGAGGGCTGGGGCCTAACCGATGGCGCTGCCGGCGACGTTCTCAACCGTCCTCGATATCGATACAGGGAGCGGTGCACCGGGCGTCAATCCGTATTCCGCGCGCGCCCTGCGTGGCACGCTAAAGCCTATCGATCTCGCGGCTGGCGATGCCAAACTCGCGCGGACGGTCAACGGGACACTGGTCGATATCTCCGCGCCGCAGATGCGGAAATATAAGCTGGAGGTCGCCGGCGAGGACATGGCCGCGCCGGCGCTCGATGGGCTGTGGGTCGGGATGCAAGTCACGGTCAATTGCCACGTCGAGTTGGCATACCTGACGGCAAGCGGTTTACCGGGGCGGACGCCCGTCCCCGGCAGCTCGTGGGTTGATGGGGATTACACCTACTACTGCCCACAGTTTTCAATGCGCGTCGTTGAGTTGCAGGTCGAGCGGCAGGAATGGGCCGCGGTGGTCACTTGGTCGCTGGTGCTCGAGGAAATCTGAATGCCCGGACCATTTTATTTTTCGTGGGCGGGCGGGGCGATCCAAGAGCAGGTGACGGTCGTCACCAACGGCAACACCCACGGCGGCAATGTCGGGACGATTCCGCTGGTCGGCGACACGACCGGCGCCCAGGTCATCAACGTCGCCACCACCGGCGGGCTGACCGCTGGCATGTTATATAACCTCGTCGGGCCGGGGATCGCCGCCGATACCTATTTTATTTACGACACGTCCGAACTCGGCGGGGCGCCCGGTTCACTGGCGTTGACGAAAGCCACCGCTGGTGTTGCGCGCTCGGTCAGTCTGCAAGCCAACAACTCGATCCCTATCGGGGAAGCGCCCTGCACCATCACGCAAAATAGCAACGTTGTCGGGTTGCCGAGCGACATCGACCTGCAGCCAGGGGTCTATTGCATTCAGGGAACCGGCCTCGGCCTCGTTCATTTCGACCCGGTCTATTCCGGCTCGGTAGTCGGCATCGCGCCGCAATATATCACCGTGTCCTCGGCCTATTTTGTTTACGACGGGTCGAGCAGCACGGTGACCATGCAGTATCAGGTGGCCGACCCGCACTACACCGATGGGATCGACAATTTCGGCCAACCGACCTCGGTCGTGACCTACCTCGTCAGTCAAAAACCGTGCTATGCGACGACGACCGGCGACTTCGCCATGCTCATCAGCGGAATGCCGGATGCCGATTGGTACGCGGTGACGAACATTCCCGACGGCGTGCTGTCGGGGCTGCAGACCGGACTGCGCTATAACATCAGCGGCAACGGGCTGCAGGTCGGGACGACCTTTGTCGCCCCGGCGAGCGGGCGTGATATCCAGATCGACCTGGCGGCGACCTCGTCACAGCTCAACTCCATTCTGACGATTACCGGGCCG
>Ga0247672_1000080_pt1 | contig 19229 bp, 16 predicted proteins | sample CNK13_metaG_FD_182719 | JGI IMG/M metagenome (GOLD analysis project Ga0247672, IMG submission 182719) | Soil microbial communities from Purdue University Martell Research Forest, Indiana, United States - CNK13 | ecosystem: Environmental > Terrestrial > Soil > Temperate forest > Bulk soil... | reverse complement strand
GGTTGTCCACGTTGAGCGTCTGGATGCTGCCGTCGTCCATGCGCAGCGTCATGCGGTACGGACCCATTCCCGTGACGGCCGAGGGCGCGGTCCCTCCGGCGGAGGCTGACTCCTCGGTCTTGGGCGCGCCGAGGCTGATGGTCTGGATGACGCCGGCGCCAGACTTCCAGGCCGAGGAGGAAGCGGTGGGCGCGGGAACGGTCGTGTCCTTCACGGCGATGGGCGGGGGTGGATCGTAATACGTCGTGCAGCCGGCCATACCGAGCGCAACGAACGTGCAAAGGGTCAGCGGGAGGCGACTCATAACAGCTCCGATCAATGAGGGCGCGTTCACCGCAGCAATTCGCGTGCCCACGACTATCCCTCGAAGAAATCCTTGACCTTCTCGAGCCAGCCCTTGGCGCGCGGGTTGTGGCGCGCGCTGTCTTCGTTGCTGATCGATTCGAACTCGCGCAGCAGCTGGCGCTGGCGCTCGGTGAGCTGGACCGGCGTCTCCACCACCACGTGGCAGAAGAGGTCGCCCTGCACCTGGCTGCGCACGCCCTTGATCCCCTTGCCCTTCAGGCGGAACTGCTTGCCGCTCTGCGTTTCGGCGGGCACCCGGATGCGCGCCGAGCCGTCGAGGGTAGGAATTTCGATCTCGCCGCCGAGCGCCGCGGTGGTGATCGAAATCGGCATCTCGCAGTGGAGATCGTCGTGGTCGCGCTGGAACACCGCGTGCGGCTTGATGTGCACCTGCACGTAAAGGTCCCCCGGCGGTCCGCCGTTCACGCCGGGCTCGCCCTCGCCTGAGAGGCGTACGCGGTCGCCTTCGTCCACGCCCGCGGGAATCTTGACCGAGAGCGTCTTCTGCAGCTTGATGCGGCCCGTGCCGTGGCACGCGGTGCAGGGATTGGCGATGACGCTGCCGCTGCCGTGGCAGCGCGGACAGGTCTGGGCGATCGAGAACGGCCCCTGCGAGACGCGCACCTGGCCCGCGCCGCGGCACGCCGGGCAGGTGACCGGCTGCGTGCCGGCACGCGCGCCGCTGCCCTTGCAGGTTTCGCACACGCTCGTGGTCGGGATGCGGATCTTCGTGTCCATGCCGTGCGCCGCGTTCTCGAGCGTGATCTCGAGGTTGTAGCGCAGGTCGGCGCCGCGGTACACGGTCGAGCGGCCACCGCGGCCGCCGCCGAAGATCTCGCCGAAGATGTCGCTGAAGATGTCGCCGAACCCACCCATGCCGCCGGCGGCGCCCGCCTGCGCGTCGACGCCGGCGTGGCCGAACTGGTCGTAGGCCGCGCGCTTCCCCGCGTCCGAGAGAATCTCGTAGGCTTCCTTCGCCTCCTTGAAGTGCTCCTCGGCCTTGGGATTGTCGGGATTGCGGTCGGGGTGCCATTTCATGGCAAGCCGCCGGTAGGACTTCTTCAGCTCCTCCTCGGAGCAGTCCCGGTTCACGCCCAGCACTTCGTAGTAGTCGCGCTTCGCCATCTTTCTTCCGGACAAACGAACGGGCCGCCCCGGTCTGGAACGGCCCGCTTTGCGTTCAAACGAAGCTTAACCCGCTTTCTTATCCTTCACTTCGGTGAACTCCGCGTCCACTACGTTGCCGTCGTCGGGCTTGGCGCGGGCCTCCGGGCCGCCCGGGGCTTGGCCCTGAGCCTGCTGCTCCTGCTGCTGCTTCGCCTGCTCGGCGGCGTACATCTTCTCGCCCAGCTTCTGCGCCGCCTGCGCGAGCGCCTGCTGCTTTGCCTCGATCTCCGGCTTGTCCTCGGACTTGAGCGCGCCCTCGGCGTCCTTCACCGCGGCCTCGATCTTCTCCTTTTCGCCCGCGTCGAGCTTGTCGCCGTAGTCCTTGAGCGATTTCTTCACCGAGTGCACCGTCGCCTCGAGCTGGTTGCGGGCGTTGACCAGCTCGAGCTGCTTCTTGTCCTCCTCGGCGTGCGCCTCGGCGTCCTTCACCATGCGCTGGATCTCGGACTCGTTGAGGCCCGAGCTCGCCTGGATCTTGATCTTGTTCTCCTTGCCGGTGGCCTTGTCCTTGGCGGTCACGTGCAGGATGCCGTTGGCGTCGATGTCGAAGGTGACCTCGATCTGCGGCATGCCGCGCGGCGCCGGCGGAATGTCGGTCAGGTTGAACTGGCCGAGCGACTTGTTGCCGGCGGCCACGTCGCGCTCGCCCTGCAGCACGTGGATGGTCACGGCGTTCTGATTGTCGTCGGCAGTCGAGAACACCTGCTGCGCCTTCGTGGGGATGGTGGTGTTCTTCTGGATGAGCTTGGTCATCACGCCACCCAGAGTCTCGATGCCCAGCGACAGGGGCGTGACATCCAGCAGCAGAACGTCCTTGACGTCGCCCTTCAGGACGCCCGCCTGGATGGCGGCGCCGATCGCCACCGCCTCGTCGGGGTTCACGTCCTTGCGCGGCTCCTTGCCGAAGAGCTCCTTCACCTTGTCCTGCACCTTCGGCATGCGCGTCTGGCCGCCGACCAGGATGACGTCGCTGATCTTGTCGACCGTGACGTCGGCGTCCTTGATCGCGGTACGGCAGGGCGGGAGGGTCTTGTCGATGAGCTCCATCACCAGCGCCTCGAACTTGGCGCGCGTGACCTTCATCGTCAGGTGCTTGGGCCCGGTCTGGTCCGCGGTGATGTACGGCAGGTTGATCTCGGTCTGCTGCACCGAGGAGAGCTCGATCTTCGCCTTCTCGGCGGCTTCCTTCAGGCGCTGCAGGGCGAGCACGTCCTTCGACAGGTCCACGCCCTGGTCCTTCTTGAACTCGCCGACGATGTAGTCGATCAGCCGCTGGTCGAAGTCCTCGCCGCCGAGGAAGGTGTCGCCGTTGGTGGCCAGTACTTCGAACTGTTTTTCCCCCTCGACGTCGGCGATCTCGATCGCCGAGATGTCGAAGGTGCCGCCGCCAAGGTCGTACACCGCGATCTTCATGTCCTTCTTCGCGGTCTTGTCCTCGCCGAAGGCGAGCGCCGCGGCGGTCGGCTCGTTGATGATGCGCTTCACGTCGAGACCCGCGATGCGGCCTGCGTCCTTGGTCGCCTGGCGCTGCGAATCGTTGAAGTACGCCGGCACCGTGATCACCGCTTCGCTGACGGTTTCGCCCAGGTACGCCTCGGCGTCCTTCTTCACCTTGCGCAGGATCTGCGCCGAGACTTCCTGCGGCGAGATCTTCTTGCCGCGGATCTCGATCCACGCGTCGCCGTTGTCCGCGCGCACGATCTTGTACGGGGTGAGCTTGATGGCCTTCTGCACCTCGGCGTCGTCGAAGCGCCGGCCGATGAGGCGCTTCACGGCGTAGATGGTGTTCTTCGCGTTGGTGACCGCCTGGCGGCGCGCGGGGGCCCCGACCAGGATTTCGCCGTCCTCGGTGTAGGCGACCACCGACGGGGTGGTGCGCGAGCCTTCCGAGTTCTCGATCACCTTGGGCTTGCCGCCCTCCATGATCGCGACGCAGGAGTTGGTGGTGCCGAGGTCGATGCCGATGATCTTTGCCATAAGTTTCCCTTAATCCGAATCTGAACTGGAGATGGGGTTTCCATCTTGTTTTTCAACTGCTTTGGCCACCGTCACGAGGGCCGGGCGCAGCACGCGGTCGGCGAGGCCGTAGCCCTTCTGCATCACCGAAACCACGGTGTTGGGTTCGCCCGCCGATTCGACCGCGGCCATCGCCTGGTGCCGGTACGGGTCGAAGCGCTCGCCGGGTGCCGGATTGATCTCGCGGATGTTCGCCTTGTCGAGCGCCGTGACGAGCTGACGCAGCACGAGCTCGACGCCGGAGAGATCGGCGCTCTTGACCGCGGCCTCCAGGCCGTCGAGCACCGGAAGCAATCCGTTGGCGAAGCGTTCGAGGGCATACTTCTGGATATTGGCGGCCTCCGCCTGAGCGCGCTTGCGGCTGTTGTCGGCGTCGGCGACCGCCCGCAGCATCTGCTCGCGCTGCTCGGCGAGCTTGGCCTGGGCTGCGGCGAGCTGCTCCTCGAGCGAGGGCGAGGGCTGGTTTTCCGCCTTTTGCGGTTGAACAGTTTCTTCTTGCATCGAGTCGAACTTGGGTCGGGCCGAGCCGATTTCAAGCGGCCCTTGCGAAATTCAAGCGGAGATTACTCCTTTGAAAGCATTGAAGATTGTGCTTTACCTGGTCCTCGGGCTGGTGGTCCTGGTCGCGGCGGCAGCGGCGATCTTCGCCATGACCTTCGACCCCAACCGCTACAAGGGCGACATCCAGCGCATCGTAAAGGAGAAAACGGGCCGCACGCTCGAGCTGAAGGGACCGCTGGAACTGGCCTTCTGGCCCAGCCTGGGGGCGAAGGTATCGGGGGTAGTCCTGTCGGAGCGCGAGGCGAGCCAGCCATTCGTGTCGCTGGAATCGGCGCATGCGTCGGTCGGGCTGCTGCCGCTGCTGCGCGGCGCGGTGGTGGTCGACCGGATCCGCTTGAGCGGCCTGAAGGCGCAGATCGTGAAGGGCAAGGACGGCCGCTTCAACTTCCAGGACCTCATCGAGGCCTCCGCCGACAAGCCTCCCGCGAAGGCCGAAAAGAAGGCCCCGGACTCGAAGGGCGCCCCGGTGGCGTTCGACATCGCCGGGGTGACAATCGAGCGCGCCGCGATTTCGTACCGCGACCTGAACAGCGGCCAGGAAATCGCGCTCTCTGATCTGAAGCTCGACACCGGGCGCATCGCCGAGAACGCCGAAGGCAAGCTCGACTTCGCGACCTCGCTCAAGCGCAATGCCCCGCCGCTCGACGCCAAGCTTGCCCTCAATGGCCGCTACGCGTTGAAGCCCGAGTCGGTGGCGCTCGACTTCACCGGCAAGCTCGACGAGTCCACGATCAAGGGAAAAGCCGCGATGGCGCGCGCCAAGGTGGCGGCGTACGAGTTCGATCTCAACATCGACAAGCTGAACCTCGACCGCTACCTCGCTTCTTCGGAGAAGAAGCAGGAGACGAAGGACGAGAAGAAGGGCGAGCCGGCGAAGCCCGCGCCAAAGGATAAGGAAGCCGACGCCCCGGTCGACCTCTCCGGGCTGAAGGGCTTGAACGCCAAGGGCAAAGTCGAGATCGGCGCGCTCCAGGTCCAGGGATTGAAGCTCGCGTCCGTGAAGACCGAGATCCGCGCCGCCGACGGCCGCGCCGAGGTGGGTCCGCACTCGGCCAATCTTTACGAGGGTAATTTATCCGGAAACCTCACGCTGGACGGCAACGCCAACCGCGTGGCGGTCAAGGAGACGCTCACCAACATCGCGGTGGGACCGCTGCTGCGCGACTTCGCGCAGCAGGACAAGCTGGAAGGCAAGGGCAACGTCGCGCTGGACGTGAACGCGGCGGGCAAGAGCGTGAACGCCATCAAGAGCGCGCTTGCCGGCACGGCCAAGGTCAACCTGCGCGACGGCGCGATCAAGGGTGTGGACATCGGCGCGATCATCAACAAGGCGCGCTCGGCGCTCGGCTCCCAGCAGGCGCAGGCGGCCGACGGCAGCAAGGAGCGCACCGATTTCTCGGAGCTGAACGCCACCTTCGCGATCAAGAACGGCGTCGCGCACAACGACGACCTCGACGTGAAGGCGCCGCTCTTCCGCGTCGGCGGCGCGGGCGACATCGACGTCGCCAAGTCGACCATCAACTACGTGGTCAAGGCCGCGGTGGTCGCCACGACCGCGGGGCAGGGCGGCAAGGAGCGCGACGACCTCTCCGGGCTCACGGTGCCGGTGAAGCTCTCGGGCCCGCTCGACGCGATGAAGTACGAGGTCGACTATCGCGCGGTGGCGGGCGACCTCGCCAAGTCGAAGGTCGGCGGCCAGGCCAAGGAGGCGATCGAGAAGAACCGCGGCAAGATCGAGGACCAGGTGAAGGACCGCCTCAAGGGGCTGCTCGGACGATGAGCGCCAGCGCGCCGATCCACGCCGGGGATTCGTTCAGGCAGGGCAGCAGGTAGAGCTCGCGTCCGCCGGCCTCGAGGAAGCGCCGGCGCGCCACGATGCCGATCTCCTCGAGCGTCTCGAGGCAGTCCGAGACGAAGCCGGGGCACACCACGTCGACGCGTCCGGCGCCGTGCCGCGCGAGTTCGATCAGCGTCGCCTCGGTGTAGGGCTGCAGCCATTTCGCGTAGCCGAAGCGCGACTGGAACGTGACCTTCCACTGCGCGTCCTTCAGCCCCAGCGCGGCGGCGAGCAGCATTCCCGTGGCGCGGCATTCGCGCTCGTAGGAGCCCGCGCCGCGCGCGGGCAGGCCGTGGAAGCTCATGACGAGCACCTCGCCGCGGCCGTCCGTCTCCCAATGGCGGCGCACGTTCGCCGCCAGCGCCGCGATGTAGGCCGCGTGGTCGTGGAAGCCGCGGATCATCCGCATTCCCGCCGGCAGCTTGTCGGCCACGCTTTCGGTGGTGCTCTCGGAATACTGCGGATACAGCGGCACCACTGTGACGTCGCAGCCCTGCAGCCGCGCGAGCGCGCCCGAAATGTCGGGCGCGCCGTAGCGCATTGCATATTCGATTTTCACGTCGGGCAGGGCGCGTCCCAGCGCTTCGCTCTGCCGGCGGGTGTGAACGGCGAGCGGCGAGCCCTCGGCGGACCAGATCGACGCGTATTTCTCGGCCGACTTCGCCGGCCGCGTGCGCAGCACGAAGCCGTGCAGGATCGGAGCCCAGATGAAGCGCGGCAGGCGGACTACGCGTGGATCGGCGAGGAACTCGGCCAGATACGCGCGCACCGCCTCGGGCGTGGGTGCCGTCGGCGTGCCGAGGTTCACGAGAAGGGCGCCGCGAGAGATTGCGCGACTCTACCGCATAACCGCGCCGAGCGTTTCGCCGCTCAGGCGAAAGCCCGGCAGCTCGACGCGCACGCAGGTGCCTCCGCTGCGCCGTTCGGAGAGTGCGACGCTGCCGCCCAGCCGCTCGATGGCGGCCTGCGCGATCAGGATGCCGGCGCCGTGACCCGTCGCCTTGGTGGTGACGATGTCCTTGCCGAGCTTGTGGCGCAGCTCGGGAGCGATGCCCGGTCCGCGGTCGAGCACCTCGATCACGAGCTTGAGCGGATTGAGCGCGTCCTGGTTCGCGTGCAGCTCGACCGAGCCGGGCGAAGCGTCGGCGGCGTTGTTCAGAAAGTTCATCAGCGCCTGCGCCTGCGTGTGGTCGCTGCGCAGGACCAGATCTTCGTCGAGCCGGACATTCAGCTCCAGCCGCACGGCGGGTCGCATGGCGCGCAGGCGACTCGCGACTTCGCCGATGAATTCGCTGGCACGGACGTTCTTGACCGCGCCGAGCCGCTCCACGCTCGCGGCGTCCGCCATCGCGGCGAGCGAGCGCTTGCAGAGCTGCACCTGGTTCCACAGCACGTCGATGCTTTCCTTCCAGTCGGCGGGAGGCGACTCGCTCTCGCGCAGGTCGCTGACGAGCACCGAAATCGTCGAGAGCGGCGTGGAGAGCTCGTGCGCGGTGCCGGCGGAAAGCGCCGCCAGGCCGACCAGGTAGTGCTCGCGCGCGTCCTTCTCGGCGTCGGCGCGGCGCCGATCGCGCTGCAGCTGCTGGAGCGCGCTCAGCCGGATGCCGAACCAGGCGATCAGCACCGCGATGAAGGCGTACATGAGCACGCGCGTAAAGTAGTCGAGCTGCCGGTCGGCGTCGCCCGAGTCCGGCAGCGGCAGCGCGATATGGAAGTGAAACAGCGCGACGTAGCTGACCACGCATACGCCCGCAAACGGCCACACCAGCCGCGGCGGCAGCGCGGTCGAGCCGTACAGCACCAGCAGGAGATAGTAGAGCGCGAGCGGGTTGCGCGCGCCCCCGGTCAGGTAGAGCAGCGCGGTGAGGAGCGCGACATCGACGAGGAGCTGCCCGAGCATCTCGAGCTCGCCGATCGGCGCGGGCTGCCGCAGCCGCAGCAGCGTGGCGAAGTCGACCAGGCCATAGAGGCCGAGAATCCCGCCGACGGCGAGCGGCACGCGAACGTCGAGAAAGCAGTCGAAGCAGACGTACACCGCCGCCATGGCGACGATGGCCACCGCGCGCATGACGACGAGGAGACGCAGATGCGCCGGCGCCTGGCGAAAAGCGGTCGCGAGGTCCATGTCCATTTGCCCGAAGCGGCAGCGGTCCTGGAGCGTGACCGCGACCCCCGGGGTTACAGCGAGGTCGGATGCTTGCCCAGTTTGCGCTGGAGCGTCTTGCGATGCATCTTGAGTGCCCGCGCCGTAGCCGAGATATTGCCACCGTGCTCGGCAAGCACGCGCTGGATGTACTCCCATTCCAGGCGCTCCACGGAGAGCAGATCTTCCCTGGACGGTGTCGAGGCGTCTCCTCCGTTGCGATGAAAAGCGGACTCGACGGCGTTGGCGTCCACCGGCTTCACCAGATACTGGGTGGCGCCAAGCTTGATTGCCTCGACGGCGGTCGCAATGCTCGCATAGCCTGTCAGGACGACGATGCGCACGTGGGGCGAGGCGGCCCTCAGCTTCGGGATGAGGGTAAGGCCGGTGGGTCCGGGCAGGCGCAGGTCGACCACGGCGTAATCGGGATACCAGTCCTCGAGCAGGCGAGTGGCGTCCGGGGCCGAATGCGCCGCTCTCACACTGTAGCCGCGCCTCTCGAACGCGCGGCTGAGCGCCCAGCAATGACTTTCGCTGTCGTCGACGAGCAGTAGTCCGCGTCCGGGGGATGCGGCTATTTTGTTGGGCGCAGCCCCTGCAGCCCCGCTCCCAAGGCTATGCAATGCCCGATTCCTCCTCTGTGTTCAAGCTGGATATCGAGTCTGCGGGGATTGTACGCCGGAACTGCGCGCGCGGGCGAGCTTGGCGGCGCCGCTTGCCTTCTAGTGCTGGGACAGAGCGGAAGAAAGCAGCTTCGCGGTGATGTCGACGATCGGAATCACGCGGTCGTAGGCCATGCGCGTCGGGCCGATCACGCCGACGGTGCCGACGACTTCGCCGTCGACCTTGTACGGCGAGCTCACCACGCTCACGTCGTCCGGGGCGCTCACGCCCGACTCGCCGCCGATGAAGATCTGCACGCCCTGTCCGCGCAGCGACAGGTCGAGGATCTGGATGAGCGAGCTCTTGCGCTCGAACAGCTCGAACAGCTGCTTCAGGCGCGTCACGTCCTGCGCCAGCTCCTGCACCGAGAACAGGTTGCGCTCGCCCGAGATGATGTACTGCTCGTTGCCCTCAGCGACCGCCTTGTTGCCGGCCTCGAGCGCGACCGAGAGGAGGCGAATCATGTCGTGCTTGATCTCGCGCAGCTCGCCGTGCAGGCGCTGGCGCACGTCCTCGAAGCTCTGCCCGGCGTAGTTCTGGTTCATGAAGTTCGCCGCCTCGACCAGCTCCGACGGCATGAACTCGCGCTCGGTGAAGAGGATGCGGTTCTGCACGTCGCCCTCGGGGGTGACCACGATCAGGAGGACGCGCTTCTCGGAAAGGCGCAGAAACTCGATGTGGCGGAACGTGAGCGCCCGGCGCCGCGGCGTCATGACCACGCCCGCGAACTGCGTGAGCTGGGAAAGGAGCTGCGAGGCGGCGGTCACCACGCGCTGCGGGTTGTCCGGATGCAGCTCGGTCTCGAGCTGCTGCAGCTCGCCCGTCTGGAGCTGCTTCACGATGAGCAGGGTGCCGACGAAGAAGCGATAGCCGAGCGGCGTCGGCACGCGGCCGGCCGACGTGTGGGGGCTCGCTATGAGGCCCATCTCCTCGAGATCGGACATCGCGTTGCGGATCGTGGCGGGCGAAAGATCGAGCCCGGAATACTTCGACAGCGTGCGCGAGCCGATCGGCTGGCCTTCGGCAATGTAGCGCTCGATCAAGGTCTTGAGCAGGATCTGGGCGCGCTTGTCGAGCATGGTTCATTGTACACTCGCGCGCATGGCAGCCGCCGCAACGCCGGGGGAACGTCGGCCGAAATTCCGGCGCATTGCCCTCATCGGCAAGCTGCCCAGCGCCGCCATAGCGTCATCGCTGCGTGAGCTCAGCGACTACCTTCGCAGCCGCGGCTCCGAAGTGCTGGTCGAGCAGCAGACTGCGCAGGCGCTCGGCGTGCAAGGCGCCGACTACGAGACGCTCGGCAAGGGCTGCGACCTCGCCGTCGTCGTCGGCGGCGACGGCGCGATGCTCGCAGCGGCGCGCAACCTGGTCCGGCACCACGTTCCCGTCGTCGGCGTGAACCAGGGACGACTCGGCTTCATGACCGACATCGGCCACCAGGACATGAAAAGCGGCATCGGCGCGATCCTCGACGGCAAGGGAACGCTCGAGGAGCGCGCGCTTCTCGACGCCGAGATCCGGCGCGGCGGCGCCGCGGTGCTGCGCACGATCGCGCTCAACGAGGCGGTGCTCGGCAAGGGCGCCGAGGCGCGGCTGATCGAGTTCGAGGTCTCGCTCGACGGCGAGTACCTCTATACGCTGCGCGCCGACGGCCTCATCGTCGCCACGCCCACGGGCTCGACCGCCTATGCGATGTCGGCGCAGGGCCCGATCCTGCATCCCGCGGTGCCGGCGTTCGCGCTGGTGCCGCTCAACCCGCATACGCTGTCCGCGCGTCCCGTGAGCGTGAGCGACCGCAGCGCGATCGAGATCAAGCTGCTGCGCGGCGTCGACGTGCGCGCGCATTTCGACGGCTTCGCGCTCACGGACATGACCGAGGGCGACCGGCTGCTCCTCAAGCGCTCGGCCGACACGGTGCGCTTCGTGCATCCGCCGGGCTATCGCTACTTCGCCACGCTGCGCGAGAAGCTGCGCTGGAGCGAGGTGCTCGACAAGGGGCGCGAGTAGCTTGCTGCGCGCGCTCGAGATCCGCGACTTCGTGATCGTCGAGAGCGCGAGCCTCGAGCTCGAGCCCGGATTCTCGGTGCTGACGGGCGAAACCGGCGCCGGCAAGTCGATCCTGGTCGACGCGCTCGAGCTGCTGGTGGGCGCACGCTCGGAGGCAGGCGTGGTCAGGGAGGGCTGCGAGCGCGCCGAGCTTTCCGCAGAGTTCGAATTAAATGCCGAAGGCAGGTTCGGGAAATGGATTGAAGAAAACGACCTCGGCGGCGATCCGGGGCGGGTGATCCTGAGGCGCACCATCGACCGCTCCGGGCGCACGCGCTGCTTCATCAACGGCCACAGCGCCACGCTGGCGCAGCTGAAGGAGCTGGGCGAGCTCCTGGTCGACATCCACGGCCAGCACGCGCACCAGTCGCTGCTGCGCGGTCCGGCCCAGCGCGATCTGGTCGACTCGCATGCCGAAGCCGCGGCGCTGGCGGCCGAGACCGCCGCGGCATTCCGCGACTGGAAGAGGCTCGAGCGCCTGGCGGAGGAGGCGCAGAAGAGCTTCGCCGCGCGCGAGGCCGAGCGCGCCGAGACCGCCGACACGGCGGCGGAGCTGAGAAAGCTCGCGCCGCGCGAGGGCGAATGGGAGCTCGTGAGCGCCGAGCACACGCGGCTCGCGCACGGGTCGAGCCTGCTCGCCGGAGCCCAATCCGCGCTCGAGGCGCTCGCCGAGGCGGAGGGCGCCGCGCTCGCCCAGCTCTCGGCGGTGGCGGCGCGCCTGCGCTCGCTGTCCGAGCACGACGGCGGCTTGACGGCGATCGTGGAGCTGCTGGAAACGGCCGAAGCGCAGGCCGGCGAGGCGGTGCGCGCGCTGCGCCATTATGCCGAGCGCGTCGACCTCGATCCCGAGGCGCTGCGCCGCACCGAGGCACGGATCGAGGCGCTGCACGCCGCCGCGCGCAAGCATCGCGTGCGGCCCGAGGCGCTCGGCGCGCGGCTCGCGGAGCTGGAGAAGCGCCTGGCCGAGCTCGAGCTCGCCGTCAACCCCGAGGCGCTCACCCGCGAAGTGGATTCTTCGCGCCGGAAATTCATGGACCTGGCCCGGCAGCTCTCGGCGAGGAGAGCTGCAGCGGCGCAGGCGCTTTCCAAATCCGTTACCGCCGCCATGCAGCAGCTCGCCATGGCCGGCGGACGGTTCGCGGTGTCCCTGAAGAAGCTGGACGAACCCGCGGCAAGCGGCGCCGAGGAGGTGGAATTCGAGGTCGCTTCGCATCCCAGCCTGCCGCTGCGGCCCCTGGCGAAGGTCGCCTCGGGCGGCGAGCTCTCCCGCGTCAGCCTGGCGATCCAGATGGTCGCGGCGAAGGCTTCACCGGTGGCGACGCTGGTCTTCGACGAAGTCGATTCCGGCATCGGCGGCGCGGTCGCCGACACCATCGGCCGCTCTCTTCACAAGCTTGGCAAGGACCGGCAAGTCCTCTGCGTCACGCATCTTCCGCAGGTGGCGGCGCGCGCCAATCAGCACTACTCGGTGGACAGGGCGGCTACGCGCTCGCGGCTTGCGGTGCGGGTGTCGAAGCTCGACCGGGCCGCACGCGTGGCGGAGCTGGCGAGGATGCTGGGCGGAGCGGAAAGCACGGCGCGCAAGCACGCCGCGGAAATGCTGGACGGGCGCGAACGCCCGGTCGACGCCTAGCGGCCGCGGAAGGGGCAGTCCTTCTTGGTGCAGTCTGCGTAAAGCGCGAGCGAGTGCCCGTGCAGCTCGAAGCCGCGCTGGCGCGCGATCTCGTTCTGGCGCTTCTCGATCTCCGGGTCGTAGAACTCCTCGACCCGTCCGCACTGCAGGCACACCAGGTGGTCGTGGTGGCCGCCCTGGTTCAGCTCGTAGACCGCCTTGCCGGTCTCGAAATGCTGGCGCGAAAGCAACCCCGCGTGCTCGAACTGGGTCAGCACGCGGTACACCGTGGCGAGCCCGACATCGAGTCCCTCGGCGAGGAGCGCCCGGTAGACGTCCTCGGCGGAGAGATGGCGCACCTTGCTCGCCTCGAACAGCTCGAGGATCCTGCGCCGTGGCAGCGTGGCCTTGAGGCCGCTGTCCTTCAGGCTTTGGGCGCTATCCATCGGCTACCATTATAGGCGGATGATGCGCCGCCCTTCGTTCCGGATTCCGATCGGTCGCTTTGCTCTGGCCACGCTCGCCGCCGCGCTCGTCGCCGGCTGCGGATTCGTGCCGCGCATTCCCGGCATCACGCCCTACCGCATCGACATCCAGCAGGGCAACTACGTCTCACAGGAAATGGTGTCGCAGCTGAAGCCCGGCATGACCAAGGAGCAGGTGCGCTTCATTCTCGGCACGCCCATGGTGACCGACATCTTCCACTCCGACCGCTGGGACTACGTCTACTGGCGCGAGACGCCCCGCGGCGACCGGGAGCGGCGCAACCTTACGGTGCAGTTCGAGCAGGGGCAGCTCGCACGCGTCGACGGCGACATGGTGCCCTCGGGAGGACAGACCAAATGAAGGTCGCCATTGCCGGCGCGGGCGGGCGCATGGGCCGCACGCTGATCGAAGCCGTTCTCGCCGACCGCGAGTTCGTCCTCGCCTGTGCGTTCGACGTTCCCGGCAGCCCGGCCGTGGGCCAGGAAGTCGGCAACATCCGCATCGGCTCCGACCCCAAAGCCGCGGCGGCGGCCGACGTGTTGATCGACTTCACGCGCCCGGAAGGCACGCTCGAGAACCTGCGGCACGCAAGAGCCATGGTGATCGGCACCACCGGGTTCTCCCAGTCGCAGAAGAAAGCCATAGAAGAGGCCGCGAAGCGGCTGCCCATGGTCATGGCGGCCAATTTCGCGGTCGGCGTGAACGCCGCGTACAAGCTCGCCGAGACGGCGGCCCGCATCCTGGGCGACGGCTACGACGTCGAGATCATCGAGGCGCACCACCGCCACAAGGTCGACGCGCCTTCCGGCACTGCACTGCAATTGGGCGAGGTCGTCGCAAAGGCGCTGAACCGCAGCCTCGCGGAAGTGGCGCGCCACGGGCGGCAAGGCGACACCGGCGGGCGCCCGGCGCGCCAGATCGGCTTCCACGCCGTCCGCGGCGGGGACATCGTCGGCGAGCACACCGTCATCTTTGCCGGCGCCGGCGAGCGCGTCGAAGTGACGGTCCGCTCGCAAAGCCGGATGACGTATGCAGCGGGCGCGCTGCGAGCCGCCAGATTCCTGAAAGGGAAGACCGCCGGCCTGTACGGCATGCGCGACGTTTTGGGTCTATAATCCTCGGCTCAATGAAGCGGGAAGCACGGCACAAAATGCTTTGTGCCTAAAGCTTCCCGCTTTTCGCATCCGCATCCGCAAATGACGTCCACATCCGACGCCGCCGTCCTGGTCCTTGCCGACGGCACGGTCTTTCACGGCCGCTCGATCGGCGCGCGCGCCAGCGCCGTGGGCGAGGTCGTGTTCAACACCGCCATCACCGGCTATCAGGAGATCCTCACCGACCCTTCGTACTGCCGCCAGCTCGTCACGCTGACCTATCCGCACATCGGCAACACGGGCGTGAACGCGGAAGACGGTGAATCGGAACGGGTCTATGCCGAAGGCCTGATCGTGCGCGACCTGCCGCGCCTGCACTCCAACTTCCGCGCGCAGGGCGACCTGGCCTCCTACCTCCGGAAAAATGGAGTTCCGGGGATTGCCGACATCGACACCCGCAAGCTCACCCGCATCCTGCGCGAAAAAGGGGCGCAGAACGGTTGCCTATGGGTTCTTGACCCACAACGGCAGGCGGGCGAAGTGGACGTGGAACAAGCCCTTCGAAAAGCCAGAAGCTTTCCCGGCCTCGCCGGCATGGACCTCGCGAAGGTCGTGACGACGCAGAAGCCCTACGAGTGGGCCGAAGGCCGCTGGCAGCTCGGACAGGGCTACGAGCGAAGGAATGCGGGGCGCCTCCACGTGGTCGCCTGCGATTACGGCATCAAGCACAACATCCTGCGCATGCTGGTCGACCGCGGCGCGCGCGTTACCGTAGTCCCCGCCGCCTTTCCCGCAAGGGAAATTCTCAGGCTCAAGCCGGACGGCGTGTTTCTCTCGAACGGTCCGGGCGACCCCGAGCCTTGCGACTACGCGATCGAGGCGATCGGCGAGATCCTCGACGCGACGCGCCTGCCGGTGTTCGGCATCTGCCTGGGCCACCAGCTGATGGGGCTTGCCTCGGGCGCGAAGACCATGAAGATGAAGTTCGGGCACCACGGCGCGAACCATCCGGTGAAGGACCTCGACACCGGGCGCGTGGTCATCACCAGCCAGAACCACGGCTTCGCCGTCGATCCTTCTACCCTGACGAAAAACCTGCGGCCTACGCACGTGTCTCTCTTCGACGGTTCCCTCCAGGGCCTCGCGCGCACGGACAGGCCGGCATTTTGTTTTCAAGGCCACCCGGAGGCGAGTCCGGGACCGCACGACATCGGGTATCTCTTCGACCGCTTCGCCAGCATGATGGAACAACAGAAACACTAGGCCGCAGATGCCCAAGCGGACAGACCTGAAATCCATTCTCATCATCGGCGCGGGGCCGATCGTGATCGGCCAGGCCTGCGAGTTCGACTATTCCGGCGCGCAGGCCTGCAAGGCGCTGCGCGCGGAGGGCTACCGCGTGGTGCTGGTGAACTCCAATCCCGCCACCATCATGACCGACCCGCAGATGGCCGACGCCACCTACATCGAGCCAGTCACCTGGCAGACGGTGGCGCGCATCATCGAGAAGGAGCGCCCCGACGCGCTGCTTCCCACAATGGGCGGCCAGACCGCGCTCAACTGCGCGCTGGACCTCGCGCGCGAGGGGGTGCTCGAGAATTTCGGCGTCGAGATGATCGGCGCCTCGCGCGAGGCGATCGACAAGGCCGAGGACCGCGAGAAATTCAAGAAGGCGATGACGCGCATCGGCCTCGCCTCGGCGCGCTCGGCGCTCGCCCACTCGATGGGCGAGGCGCTGCAGGTGCAGGCAGGACTCGGTTTTCCCGTGGTCATCAGGCCCTCCTTTACCCTGGGCGGGAGCGGCGGAGGAATCGCCTATAACCGCGAGGAGTTCGTGGCGATCTGCGAGCGCGGGCTGGAGGCCTCGCCGACCAACGAGCTGCTGATCGAGGAGTCGCTGATCGGCTGGAAAGAGTTCGAGATGGAGGTGGTGCGCGACCGCAGCGACAACTGCATCATCGTGTGCTCGATCGAGAACCTCGACCCGATGGGCGTGCACACCGGCGATTCCATCACCGTGGCGCCCGCACAGACCCTCACCGACAAGGAGTATCAGCTGATGCGCGACGCGTCGATCGCGGTGCTGCGCGAGATCGGCGTCGATACCGGCGGCTCCAACGTCCAGTTCGCGATCAACCCCGCGGACGGCCGCATGGTGGTGATCGAGATGAACCCGCGGGTGTCGCGCTCGAGCGCGCTCGCCTCCAAGGCGACCGGCTTTCCGATCGCCAAGGTCGCGGCGAAGCTCGCCGTCGGCTACACCCTGGACGAGATCGCGAACGAGGTCACCGGCGGCGCCACGCCGGCCTCGTTCGAGCCGACCATCGACTACGTGGTCACCAAGGTGCCGCGCTTCGCGTTCGAGAAGTTCCCGCAGGCGAACGACCGCCTCACCACGCAGATGAAGTCGGTGGGCGAGGTGATGGCGATCGGCCGCAGCTTCCAGGAGTCGTTCCAGAAGGCGCTGCGCGGCCTCGAGGTCGGCGTCGACGGCCTGAACCAGCGCACGCGCGACCGCGAGACGCTCGAGCGCGAGCTCGGCGAGCCCGGCCCCGAGCGCATCTGGTACGTGGGCGACGCGTTCGAGAACGGCTTCACCCTCGAGGAGGTGTACCGACTGACGCGGATCGATCCGTGGTTCCTCGACCAGATCAGGGAGATCGTCGAGCTCGAGATGGAGCTCGACGACAAGAAGCTGGAAGACATAGGCAGACAGCAGTTTTTTTTCCTCAAGAGAAAAGGATTCTCGGACCGCCGGCTCGCCTATCTGTTCAACACGCGGGAGGAGGAAGTCAGGAAGAAAAGGCATGCGCTGCGCATCCGCCCGGTATTCAAGCGGGTCGACACCTGCGCCGCCGAGTTCGCGACCCGGACGGCGTACATGTACTCCACGTACGAGGAGGAGGACGAGGCGCAGCCTACCGAGCGCAAGAAGGTCATGGTGCTCGGCGGCGGGCCGAACCGCATCGGACAGGGAATCGAGTTCGACTACTGCTGCGTGCACGCGGCGCTCGCGCTGCGCGACGACGGCTTCGAGACCATCATGGTCAACTGCAACCCGGAGACGGTGTCGACCGACTACGACACCTCGGACCGGCTCTACTTCGAGCCGCTCACGCTCGAGGACGTGCTCGAGATCGTGGACCGGGAGAAGCCCTGGGGCGTGATCGTGCAGTACGGCGGGCAGACGCCGCTCAAGCTCGCGCGCGAGCTTGCCGCCGCCGGCGTGCCGATCATCGGCACCAGCGCCGACTCGATCGACATCGCCGAGGACCGCGAGCGCTTCCAGCAGCTCCTCAACAAGCTCAAGCTGCGCCAGCCGCCCAACCGCACCGCGCGCTCGGCCGAGGAGGCGGTGAAGCACGCCGAGGAGATCGGCTATCCGGTGGTGGTGCGGCCGAGCTACGTGCTCGGCGGCCGCGCGATGGAGATCGTGCACCAGCAGTCCGAGCTCGAGCGCTACATGGAAAACGCGGTGAAGGTATCGAACGACTCGCCGGTCTTGCTAGACCGCTATCTGACGGACGCCATCGAGGTCGACGTCGACTGCGTGAGCGACGGCGCCGAGGCGTTCATCGGCGGCATCATGGAGCACGTGGAGCAGGCGGGCGTGCACTCGGGCGACTCGGCCTGCTGCCTGCCGCCGCATTCGCTCGCGAGCCACATCGAGCGCGAGCTGCGCCGCCAGACCAAGGTGATGGCGAAAGCCCTCGAAGTGGTCGGGCTGATGAACGTTCAGTACGCGATCCAGCGCGACACGGTGTACGTGCTCGAGGTGAATCCGCGCGCCTCGCGCACCGTGCCGTACGTTTCCAAGGCGACCGGGCTGCCGCTCGCCATGATCGCCGCGCGCTGCATGGCTGGAAAAACGCTGCGACAGCAGAATGTCGGCGAGGTGACGCCGAGCTATTTTTCGGTGAAGGAGGCGGTGTTCCCGTTCGTCAAGTTTCCGGGCGTCGACACCATCCTCGGGCCGGAGATGAAATCCACAGGCGAGGTCATGGGCGTGGGCGAGACGTTCGGCGAGGCGTTCGTGAAATCGCAGATTGCCGCCGGGGTCAAGCTGCCGCGGGGCGGGCGCGCCTTCATCAGCGTGCGCGACGGCGACAAGGTGGCGGCGGTCGGCATCGCGCGGGATCTCGGCGAGCTCGGCTTCGCCCTGCTCGCGACGCGCGGCACCGCGAAGGTGCTGGCCTCCCACGGCATCGCGGTCACCCCGGTCAACAAGGTCGCCGAGGGCCGCCCCCACATCGTCGACATGATCAAGAACGGCGACGTGAGCTTCATCGTCAACACGGTGGAGGCTTCGCGCACCGCGGTCTCGGACTCGCGCGCGATCCGCACCACGGCGCTCGCGAAGCGCGTCACCTACTACACCACCGTGGCGGGCGCCAAGGCGGCCTGCGCCGGGATGAAGCACCTGGCGCAGCTCGAGCCCTACCGCTTGCAGGACCTGCATGCCAAACTAGACGCAGCGACGACTTCCTGACATGCCCAAGACCCCCATGACCAAGCGCGGCGCCGAGCTGCTGCGCGAAGAGCTGCACCGCCTGAAGACCGTCGAGCGGCCGGCCAACTCGGCGGCGATCGGCGAGGCGCGCGCGCACGGCGACCTCTCGGAGAACGCGGAATACCATGCGGCGCGCGAGCGCGCCGGCTTCATCGAGGGGCGCATCTCGGAGCTCGAGGCGAAGCTCGCGAACGCCCAGGTGATCGATCCCAAGCTGGTCGAGGCGGAAGGGCGCTGCGTGTTCGGCGCCACGGTGGACGTCGAGGACGAAAGCGGCGACGCCTCGACCTGGCAGATCGTCGGCGAAGACGAGGCCGACATCAAGGCGGGCCGCATCTCGATCAGCTCGCCGATCGCGCGCGCGCTGATCGGCAAGGAGTCGGGCGAAGCGGTCGAGGTGCAGACGCCCGGCGGTCTAAAACGCTACGAGATCGTGGACGTGCGCTACGAATAACGCACGGTTCCAGTCCGAGCGTCCCGCTGCACATATGTTGGTCCTTGGTCTAATGTTACGCGCGGCCGCGGTCGGGCAGAATCGGTACCCGTTCGATGCACCACGAAGGGCGGAATACGGCGAAGGCGCGCCTGTTAGCCGCTCACGGAGTCTCTATGACACGCGGGCCGGCCTTAGCCCTTTCAGCTGTCTTAGCGGCAGCTTGCGGCACGCTGAAGGAGCCTGACTCATCGAACCTGTCTGCGTACTGCACGGCGGAATCCGGCTACCGCGTCGGCTATCTGGCGAAGGCCTA
>Ga0247672_1000079_pt1 | contig 19355 bp, 37 predicted proteins | sample CNK13_metaG_FD_182719 | JGI IMG/M metagenome (GOLD analysis project Ga0247672, IMG submission 182719) | Soil microbial communities from Purdue University Martell Research Forest, Indiana, United States - CNK13 | ecosystem: Environmental > Terrestrial > Soil > Temperate forest > Bulk soil... | reverse complement strand
GATCCCCGAACTTGGCATGGCGATTGCATAGGCCGCGGCGATCGCCACCCATCCGCTTACGTAACGGCATGGCGATTGCATAGGGGCGTGGCGGCTGAAATCCAGTCGTGTCCAGTCGTGCCGCACGTCTGGCCACGTCTGGCTAGCGCGAGGCCGGCGCCTGGCACGCGCCCTGCATAGAGAGAAAGGGCGCCACCCTCGCGAGTGACGCCCCCTTCCGCCCGCCGTGACAAGAGCCGCAGGCTACCCCTCCGGCGCTGGCGGCGCCACGTCCGCGTTGCACGTGCCGGTGTAGGGCCGGCCCGCCAGCTTGGCGCACTGGCCTAGAGCGCAGCCGCAGGCCCACCCGCAGGCCATCTGAGGCCCAAAGATGCACCCCGGGCGCCGCCCGCCGCCCGGGCCGTCCGGCAAACAGACATGATCCGCCGCACCGGGTGGCACGTTCGCCAGACAAGCCGGGCAATAGGTCGCATCCGCGTCGGTGCCCGCGCCCGCGTCGGTGCCCGCATCCGCGTCGGTGCCCGCGCCCGCGTCGGTGCCCGCATCCGCGTCGGTGCCCGCGCCCGCGTCGGTGCCCGCGCCCGCGTCGGTGCCCGCGCCCGCGTCGGTGCCCGCGCCCGCGTCGGTGCCCGCGCCCTGGTCCGCGCCCGCGCCCGCGCCAGGCCCCGCGCCCGCGACACGCTTCGCCACAGCGGCATCGATCGCAGCCGCCACGTCGTCGGCCGCCGTCGCCACGCCCAGCGCCAGCATGCCCAGCGTCGTGCCGATGCCGGACAGGATAACCAGGTGCGTCGGATTGGCGCAGCGACGGGCGCGCGTGCCGAACGCTTCGGCCAGCTTCGCCAGGTCGGATGCGGCCTGATGCAAGGGGTTGTTCATGGCCGGCGTCCCTTCGGCCGCCGATTGGCGGCCTCGATCATCGCGCCCGTATCCTCGATCGAAGGCGGTTGCGGTGGATTGGTGATCACGTGCGCCTCGCGCCAAGCTTCGGCGTCACGCGCGACCTTCAACGCCTCGGCGACTTTCTCGCATTCGCGCCCTACCTGATCGTCCGGCACGTGACCGGATGCCATGCCGGCAAGTTGGATATCCGCCCAAAGCCGCACTAGCACCGGCATCATCGGATCACGCGCGATCACGGTGAACATCGGCTCGTCATCCCGCGCCAAGACGTAGCAATCGAACGGGCCGGGGTTGGCTTTCGTGCCCATGATCAATGCTCCCCGCGCCGGCCGATCGGGATGGCGATGACAACCGGCATATCAGCCGGATCAGGCGTCGCGAGCGCAGCGCGGATATCTTCCGCCCGGTTCGCCTGCGCCAGCCTCGGTTGCCCCGTGCACTCAATCTTGCAGAACTGCGGGTGAGCGCAGCCGTTGAGCGGATAAGCCGTGCAGATCGGCTTAGGCGCGTCATACGCGGTAACGCGCCGATCGCGCCGATGCGTGGCGAAGATGAGTTTCGCCGCGTCACGCTGGCCGGCATAGGTTTCCGCCCGCCGACGCTGCGCTTCGGCCGCGTCGAGGATGCCGCCCGCCAGCGACGCCACCACGCCATAGGGCGCGTATTCCACGAAATCCAGCACGGAAACCTTGCCGCCAATGTATTCCATGATCTGCTGAACCAGCAGGCCATGCCCGATATCGTGGAATTCCGCGATGGCGATGCCGTCCGTGGTCAATCGCCAGTATCCATTGCTATCTGCTGTCATTGTGCCTATTCTCCGGTTGCCGGCCGACCTGGCCGGTAACTGGGTATACCCCATCTAACCGGAGTAAGTCCACTATGTCACGCAAGCCGACTACCACAGCGCCCGGCCCGACCGATGATGAAACCGTCGAGCGCCAGGCGCCCGACCCGTCAACGGGCGTCGTCACCACGTTGCGCGATACCGCCGTCAAGGTCGTGCGCGGCCAGATCACGACAGCGGGCGGGCGTTCGTTCAAGGTCAAGCAGTTCGTAAACCTCCCCATGATATCGCTGCGGGTTGACGGCACGGAGGTTATCGTTCGCATCCTCTCGCCAATCGCCAAGGGCAGCGAAATCGCGGATGGCCAGCGACGCGGCGCCATCCGGCGCCCGGCCGACGTTATGACCGTCGAAAGCGTCGACGGCATGCAAGGGATGATGGTTGCTTCGTTCCTGATCAAAGAGGAATTGGAGGAAAAATACCCTGATGCCGGCTACGTCGGCCGCTGGTATTGGATAAAGCGAACCGACACCAAGCAGAAGCCGAACGGGGAAAGCTATGGCCTATATGCCATCGCTGAAATCGAGGCGCCTGATGGCGTCACGATCGATCAGGAGGATGCGGCCGACTAATCGTCCATAACCAGGGCAACCAGCGCCCTGGTCATTAAATCAGCCCGCGCCGCCTCATCGTCGGCGCGGGCTGTTTCGTGTTCCGCGACCGTCGCCATGTCCCACAGCAGGCCCAGTGCCCGCAGCAGCAGCCAGGCGAGCGCCAGCGCGGCCACAGCAAGCGCCAGCATGGCCGGATCGATCGGCGCGTCCACCTGGCGCGAGGGAAGCCCCTGCACGCTCATGGCGTGGCACGGTGCCCGTGGTCGGCCATGACAACGGTGGTCAGGGTGCGTAGGTCCGCTTTCACATCGGCAAGCGACACGCCCACGGCATCGATACGCAGGCCCAGCGCCCGGCTGTCAGCTTCCCGCAGGCTGCTTTCATTGGCGACGCCATCGGTCAACGCCTGCTGAATACGCCCGCCCTCGTAAATGCCGGCCGACAGGGTGCCCAGCATGCCAAGGAACAGCAACAGATTGCCCAGCGACACGTCCGGCACAACTTTCAGCCATGGCCCGCCGACAACCGGCGGTTTCGGTTCGGTGTCACTCATATCACACAACCGTGATTGCAGGCCGGTAACATCTTGCGGCTTCCTTTCAGACCGGCACGCGCCCAGCCGTCGCTTGCGTTCGCGTCGCCAACAGCCAGACACCACCTAGCAACAGGATCACGGCCAGCACGATCAATCCGGCGCGAGCTGCCAGGTTTCCGGCCCAGCTGCCCAACGCGCCCAGCCAGCAGGCCGGCGAGAGGCCGCAGGACGCGCCGTGAGGCTGGGTCGTGTCCTGGCCTGCCGAACTACCGGCCGCAGCGCCCGGCCCGCTGGCGCCCTGCGCCTGGCCTGGCGCGGCGCCGAAATCGCCCGACCCGGCTAGCACGGCATCGACCGATGAAACGGCGCCCGCCACGCCCGCCGCATAGCCAGGGTCCGGCGTGTAGCCAGCCGCCGCCAGGTTGCCCGCCAGCTGGTCGGCCGATCCGCCCGCCGCCACCGCGTCGGCGTAGCGCGGCGATCGCATGAGGCCGGCCCATGCACTGAAGCTATCGCTGGGGCTGGCGTAGCTGGCGAACCGGCCAGGCCCGCCGATGCCGAACAGGTTATTTTGCTGGGTTGCCAGCCGCGACGTGCCCCAGCTGCTTTCAAGGCCGGCCTGGCCGAGTATGAAATCCACCGGCACGCCAGTTGCGGCCGATGCATCCTGCGCCGGACCGAGGAAGTGCGCGACGAAATCAGCGACTGCGCCCATGCATCACAGCGGTATCAGCACATAGGCGACGGTGATCTTAAGCGGACTGTCACCCGTCGTTGGGTCTGCCGTGGTGCACGCAAAATCGATGCCCAGCGTGGTCAGGTTGGCGAGCGCGATGTTGCCCGCCGCCAGACCGGAAATCATCGCCGCGACCGAGGCCGCGCCGTCAACCGTCGTGTTGAGGTTGGCCGACAGCGCGAGTTGCGTGGTGCCATGGTAATACAGCCCGCATGCTGTGCTGCTGTAGGTCGCGGACTTGTAGTTGAGGGTGGCACTGGCGCCGAGGATCAGATAGGCGAACCCGCTGGGCGGGGTTGGCAGCACGGCCACTGGCGTTGTCTTGGCGGTCAGGATCGATGCCGACGGGATGGAGAGTGTGGCGACCGTGACCGGGATGGCATTGTAAGCCGTGGCCTGGCCGAACGCGGCGCCGATCGGCGCGACCAGCGCGGCCAGCAGTGCGGCAAGACGAATGAACCTCATGTCGGTTTCCTTTCCAGATCCTTTGCCGCCGTCACGCCCGCCGCGATCTGCGCTTCCAGCCTGGCGCGTTCCGCCGTCAACGCGTCATGCGCGACAAGCCAGCCAAGCGGACCGTCGTTCCGCTTCAGCAGGGTCGTGGTCAGCAGCTCATGGCGCCAGTAGTTCACACCATGAACCGAGGGTCGCGCGCCGACCCGGATGCATAGAGCACGGGTGGCAGCGGCATGTCGTAGTGCGCGGCGGGATGCCGGCGCCCGCCTTGGATATCAGGGCCGCCCGCAGCCGGCAGGTTGGGCAGCATGGCGTGGCTGTTGAACGCCACCACGCCCGCCCGCTGTAGCGGATGCAGCGACACGCCCAGCCCTTCCGGGCGGAACAGCGTCGGCATGTGCATCGGCCCGCCAGCGCCCAGCGCCAGGCCGGTGGACGTGCGATAATTCGGCATTGCGGTTTCCTCTCAATTCCAGTTGGTCAAGCCGTTCGCCGCCGCCGACGTGAAATCCGGGTTGGCGGCCAGGAACGCCGACATATCGGCGAGCGACCCGAATACCGGCGCGGCCGAGTTGGAGCCACAGTTGCACGCGCCTGGCAGCGCCGCGCCCAGCGACGGCCCGCCAACGTTGAACGTCGACCCGCCGAACGACACATCGCCCGCGTTGTAGTTGACGCCGCCGCCGCCCGGTATCGTGACATTGAACAGCGGCGCCGCGTTCGGATCGGTCAGCGATTGCCGCAGCCCGGCCAGGCCCGACCCAGCGCCCGCCGCCCGGTTCAGCCACCAGAGGAAAACCAGGAACGCGGCGAGCGCGGTGAAAAGAATAATCTCGGTGCGGGTTTCCGTCGTCATGGCCATTACGCTCCACTCCCCGCGTTCGTCGTGGTGCCCATGGTGGACGATGAAGTAGGCGCCGTATAGGTCGGCGATCCGCCTGGCGTCGGTGCCTTGGTCTGCGACGCGCCGAACAGGCTTTGCAGCATGGCCACGTTGGCAATCTGCTGGGCGATCGGCGTGCCGCCCGTGCTGGTCAGATCGGCCGCACTGGCCGGCGCCTGCTTCGCCTTCAGGTGCGCGAACAGGAAATAACCGGCGATGCCGGCGAGCGCCAGGATGGCGATGGGTTCGAGGCTTTTGCCTTCCAGGCTGAACAGCGAAAACATCAGATGAAAGCCCCGATAAGACTGCCGGCGATGCCCGCGACTTTGCCCCACATATTATCGTTCGACTGTTGCTTGATCGCGCTCGCGTTCAAGCCGGCAATTTCCACGTTGGCATTGCTGGCCGCGATATTGGCCTGCGTTGCATTGTTGGAAATCGCAATCTGCGTCTGGCCGGTGACGTTGGCGATGGCGACCTGTTCGCCTGCGCTGATATTGGCAATCTGCGCCGTGGTGGCGTTGTTGCTTTCCAAGCCCGCCAGCTGGGCGTCTATGGCGTGCGTCGACAGGGTAAGGTTGTCGTTCGTCGCCTGTAGCTGTTCGGCGATCTGCGCCAGGCCCAGATCGTGCGTCGCCGCGATATCGGCCAGCGACGTGTCGCGCTTGGCCGAGATATCGGCCAGGTTGACGCCTGCGGTCAGGTCCGCGATGTGGCTTTGCGTGCCGGCCTGAATGGACGCCAGGTCAAGCGAACCTTGTATCTGCGCCTGCTGGCCTTCGAGCTGTTGCGCCTGGCCATAGAGCGCGGCTTGCGTCGGATCGATGCCCGACTGCACGGCGCCGCCGCCCGATCGCGCCCGCGCGATAATGACGATGCCCACCACAGCGGCGCCCGCGATGCCGGCCATCAGCCATTTGTGTTCGCGTATGTAGTGCAGATCGAACGGCATTGCTCACTGCCCCGTTGTGACGCGCCCGCCGAGTAGCCGTGTCAGGAAATTCGGCCGCGACGGCATCGACCCGCCGCCGACGATCGAACTGATCGGCGTGGCGTAGCCTTGCCAGGCCGGTGGCTGGCGCCCCGCGTAGCCGTCACGGCGCGGCAGGAACCCGCCGCCGGTCAGGCTGGATGCCTTCAGGTATGGCACGCCGCCCTGGTAGACCAGGTGTTCGACATGCCAGGTCGGCCGGTAGAACAACGGCGCCTGCTGTGGCGATGCCGGCTCAAAAACCGCAGCCGGCAGGTCAGTCGTGCCGCGCCAGTGATTGCGGACCGATCGCGCCATCAGAAATTGCCGACGCTGGCCAGCCCGCCGAGTTGCAGGCTTGACCCTGTAACCGGCGAGGTCGCAGCCGCAATGTCCATGGCCAGGCCCTGACTGCCGGCGCCGATAACCTTGGCGGTTGCCGCCTTGGGCGACAGCACGGTTGCCAGCGCGGCAAGCGCGATGATGGCGAGCACGATGGAAACCAGTGCCGTGACAAGACTATCGCTCATGTGTGCATCCCCTCAGTATTGGCCGAACCCGCCGCCCGTTTCCGGTGGCGACAGGCCGGGCGATAGCGGCAGGTCAGGCGTAGCGAAATACGGGTTCTGCACGCCCGGCAGGATCGAACTGGGCGCCGTCAGCAGGCCCGTGCTGGCCGGGTTCGTGGCGCCCGCCGTCGACCCGCTCGCGCCGACCGCAGCGGGCGCCGTGGGGCTGCGTAGCTGGGCGTTCAGCTGTGAGAAAAATCCGCCCTTGTTGGCGAGCACCATGCCCAGCAACACCAGCATGAGCATACCGACCGCGATCGGCCGGATTGGTCGGATGTAGGCCAGCGCGCCCAACACCAGGATCGCAGCGGCGAACACGACAAACGAGTTGTTGCCGGTGAATTCCGTTTTCAGCATGCCGAACGCCTGCTGATGCGTGCCTTGGATGGCCACCACCAGGAACAGCACGCCGATGATGATGAGCACGAACGGCATCAGTGCGCCGCCGTCCAGTCTGTGCCGCCCACCACGCGCAGGTCAGGCATCGCGGCCATCGGTGTCAGGCCGGGCATGCCATAGGTCGCGCCCGTGTTGACAGCCGGCGCCGCGTTCGCGGGCGTCGACCCGGCCAGGCCCAGCAGGCCCAGCCACTTGGCCAGATCGCCGCGCACCGTGATGTAGAACAGGAACGCGAACAGCACGGCGCCGAACATGAGCGAGGTAGGATTGACGCGCATGGTTCGCCGCTAGGCGGAAACCTTGCCCATTGTCGCCTTGCTGACCAGGCCGGGATACTTGCTCCCGAGAATGTAGAACCCGACCGCGATGGCGATGATCGTAAGCCAGTGCCAGCCTTGCATTGTCACAACTCCCCCATGCCCCACTTGATAACCTGGCGCCACATGATGAGCACCGTCACCACGAACACCGATGCCGCCGCCAGCTGCATCCACGTCATGCCCTGCGACGGTTGCGCGAGAGACGCGCCGATGCGCGACAGCATGCCATTTCCTTGCATCGGCGTATCCTCTTGCCCGTGGTGATCTGCGACGCGTTGCCCGGCTTAAGAGGCCGGCAGCGATTGCGCGCCCAGCACGGTATTCACGTCGGCGAAACTCTCCCAGCCGACCAGCGTTTGCGACTGCGCCGCCGCCGTGACCGGGTTCAACATGAGCTGCATATTGCCGGCCTGGTTCGTGTTGATCGGCTGTTCGCGGAAATCGAACATATACGAACCAAGCGGCCAGTCCGTTTTGATCCGAACGCGCCCGCGCAACGCCTGCGTGATTGGGTCCAGATTGAAGAATTGCAACGTGTTCGCGGCCAGCAATTTCCACTGGTTGATATCGGTGCCCGCCGCGAGCGTGCCGTTTTGATCATAGATCACGGATGCCGACAGGAACGATTGGAAATTGGTGAACGGGATTGGGAAGTCCTGGCCCGCCGAAATCCCGGTCAGTGACGTGTTCTGCAAGCGATACTGCGAACGGATCGACAAGGGTGGGAGCACCGGATAGCCCTTGTTCGGCCCGCTTTCGTAGCGCGGAACCTGGTCGAGATAGTTTTGATACAGGGTCCAGGTGCACGTGCCGAACGCCAGGTCGGCCGCCGCGCCGAGGCCGGTGTAACACGCCAGCGTGGCATCCGAACCGGATGCGACAAACGGGGTGGGATTGACCGTGAACTGCACGTAGCCGGTGGCATTGACCACGCCCGTATAGATCGCGCCCCGCAGGTCGCGCTTGGAATAGGCTGCGGGTATCCAATAATACATCTGGATGGAACCCGTTCCGCCGCCTGCGGCAATCGATGCCGTGGCGCTGATGGCGGAAAACACGTTGCCCATTTTCACGGGCGTATCGATCGCCGATGCGACCAGGGCGCCGCCGAACGGCCAGCCCTCTTTGGCACTGTTCAACATGAAAAGATGCCAGCCGGTGGAGTTGATGCGCTGGTAATTGTCGAGGTCGGTCATAATGAACGAACTGATGAGGTTGGCCGCGCCCCAGTCGGTCAGCGTCGCGGCGTGCGCCGCTGCGTTATTGTTCGTGAAGCTCTGCTTGATTTTCAGCAGCCAGCCACGTGTCAGGCCAACGCTTCGCATCGGCACGTTGACGACATTGTTTGACCCGTTCGGCGTGAACGAACCCGACGCAATCGGCTGCGTCATATCCTCGCACACTGCCAGAAGGTGATCGGTGATCTGGGCGTTGACGCCCGCCAGCTGTGCCCGTGCCGTCGCCATGTCCATGTGACTATCCCCTTATGCTGCGTTGTCGACGCTGGGCGCCGTGTTTACGTGTTCGTGCACGATTGCCCATGCAAAGCCGGCGAACATGAGCACCACGAACACGATGGCCCAGTTAACCGGATGCATCAGCAGGCGCAGGTTTATGAAGCGGTCCATCGCGTCACGCCGCGTTGTAAAGCGTGGTGTTGGCGCCACGCTGCACAAACGGGATGCCGCCACCCGACAGCAGCTTTTTGATCGCGCCGAACAGCAGTGCGCCAGCCGCCGCCATAATGACGATGCTGACCGCGTTCGGAATGTTTATCGCGATGATGTTTTCATTCATGTCACGCCGCCTTGCCCTGCCGGTTTCCCGCGTTCGGAACGTCAGCCGTTGCACGTTGGCATATTTCTTGTCCAGCCCTATCGCGCGCCGCCCGCCGTAGCGCGCCGTAGTAGCTGACCCGCAGCTTGGCGCCAGTCAGGCCATACCGCTCGCCGATCGTGCCGAAATCCACGCCAGCCGCCCGCAGCCGCGCCACCACGGCCAGGCGGTCAGGCGTCCAGATCACAGCCAGCCGCGCCGCACGCGGCGCCGATCGAATATGTCCAGTATCTCCGCTTCGGCCGGGCACGGCGCGAGGTAGTGGAATTCGCGCCCCTTCCGCGAATACCAATAGCTATGATGGTCCGGCAGGTTCAGCGGATTGGCGAACGCGGGAAACCGCATGTGTTCGCGCACTTTTTCAATGTCGTATGGGTGTTCCAGGTAGAACACCGTTTTGACTTCGCTCTCCGACAGCAGGAAGGGCGAAATCCATGACGGTTTCTGCGACAGATTGATCATGGGGATATGTTTCGACCGACCTTGCGTCAACAAGGTCCGCAGGCCCTTGTCCAGTCGCGGTATCATGTAGCCTTCATCGATCAGGATGCCGGTGTTCTCCCGCTCCCAAATGCGGAAAAACATCCCCGTCACCTGGCCGCCTTCGATGTCGTTGACGGTCGGCCGGGTGACATAGAGGCCGCGGTGTTTCGGCGCCGCGCCGTCGACGCGGATTTCCTCTAGGCGCGGGATTTTCTCAAACAGCGGCTCGCGTTTGAAATCCACGATGAGCCACGGCATTTGATCGAAACTGCGCTGCGACAGCTGCCAGGCGCCGAACACCGATTTGCCGCTGCCCGTCGTGCCGACGATGACATGCCGTTCCGTGTCGTCAGGAATTCGCACGGCGCGCCCCGTCAGTTGACCACGTTCGGCGCGAGTGCGGCCGGATCGAACCATGGCGCTGCGGGCGTTGCAGGCCCGCTGGGCGCGGCACCAGGCTGCGGCGCCGCGACAGGCCGGGCGATCGGCTGCGGCCCGCCCTGGCGCGTCTCCTGCCAGAACGCGACGCCCATCGGCACATAGACCCGGCCCGCCGTGTAGATCAGCACGCCCAGCGCCAGCTTTTCCGGCGAGACAACCGGCAGGCGATAGTGCTTGCCCACGTCATGCAGGGCGGATGCCAGCTGCTTCGCCTGGTCGGGCGCCAGCCGCAGCGTTTCCGACTGGGCGAGCATCGCCAGCACGTCATGCACCGATGACAGGAACCCAGCGATATTCCCTACAGATAGCGGCGTTGCCTTGTCGCTCGTCTCGCTGCTTCCGCCGCCGCTGCGTCGCCCGCGCTTTCGTCCCTTGGGCCATCCGGGCTTGCGGCCGGATTTTCCGCCTGCGCCATCGCTTCCGCTTCCGCCCTCGCCAGGGCTTCCGCTTCCGCTTCCGGCGATGAGTTCTGCTGGGTCGGCGGGGGCGTGATCAGGGCCATCGCGGTCAGGTCCGACCGCATCAGGTCGAGCTGGCCCGCCATCGCCACCATTTGCACCTGTAGCGCGGACAAGTCGGCCGCGTTTGTCTCGCAACGCGCCAGCAAGCCGGCTAATTCGCTTTTCAGCCATGCCACATCCTCATCATCGGCCGCGACGGTATCCGCGATTGCAACCGCCGCATCGTTGTTCGCGGCGTTCATGTCGACCGCCGCATCCGCTTCGATCCGCGCTATCTCAACCGCCGCATCCGCCGACGCCTCGACAGCCGGTTGTGGTGGCGCAGCTTCGGCCACCACCACAACCGTATCATCGTCTGCCATGCTAGTCCGTCGAACCCGACGCTACAGGCGGCCGGATAGGGTCGGGCAGCTTGTGTGACAGCTTCGACCCGAATTCCGCATCCAACACGGACAGGATGCCATTGATCGCGCGTTCCACCATCGGCACGCGTTCGATGACATTGATCGCGGTTGACGCCACCTGGCCCTGCGGCAGCAGGTCGGCCGCTGCTTCGCCCAGTGGCGCCACGGCGCCGATGACCTGTTCGATCTGCGTCACGCGGGCATGCAGCTGGTTAAGGAACCGCCCGATAACATCGATCTGATCGCCGATCGTGGTCGGCGCGGGTTCGCCCATGTGCGCCGCCACGGCATCGGCCGACACGGCGCCGATCTGGGCGTTGACGGCCTGTTGCGTGTCGCCGTTGGCCTGCGTCGCGGCGCCCTGCACTGCGGCGCCTGCTGTGGACTGATTATCGCTCATTGTGGTGCCTTTCCATTGGTTGGCGAGAGAGTGTTTTCCGGCACGTCCAGCACGCCCGCCGACACGGCCAGGCGTTCTGTCAACCGCTCTATGCGGTCAAGCTGTTCGGACAATCGGTCAAATCGCGCGTTGTAGTGCGCGACCATGTGCGCCGCACCCTGTTTGAATGCGTCAATCTCGGCCTGCCAGGCCATGACAAGCTGATATGCCTGCACGATCTGCGCCGGTTCGATACCGGCTTGCGCCATCAGGTTCGCGACGAATTTTTCCAGCATGTTACCTTGCCCCTGACTGCATCATCATGTAGCCGCCGCCGCCCACCACACCAATCAGAGCGCGATCGTCAAGCGATTGCGGCGCCAGCATGGCGAACGGTTCGCGGGTGAACCATAGCAACTCATCGTTGCTGAGCACGCGGCCCCACACCGCACCGGCCAGGTCGCGGGTGTTCGGTATGCGCGTCGCGTCGAAATTGTTGGCGCCCATGCCCAGCCGCGTGGTCGTGTCATAGGTCGGCGTGCCGCTATTGGTGAAACTGCCGATCAGTGCGCCGTTGAGCGTGAATTGCCCAGTGGCGCCGCCCATCGGAAAGGATGCCGCGATGGCATTGACCTGGTTCAGCGGCATGTTGGCCGATGCCGTCGCCGCGACGAACGAACCGCCATTGCCATAGAGCGCGCGGATATCGTTGGTGGCGCCTGCGGCCGTGCCGATGTTGGCGAGATACAGCGATCCGGTGGAGCGTGTCGTGCCGAAAATCGGCGTGTCGTTGCCGCCGTGCGCGGTGCCATACCAGCCATACCAGCCCAGCGTGAGGCCCGTGGTGATTTCCAGCGCCACGGGTTCCGCACTCGACAGCGCGCCTGTGGGGTTGGCGCCGTCGCTCCGGCTGGCCGGCCCGCCGCGACTGCCGACCAGCCCGCCATTGGTGCGCGGCGCGAGCGGCGGGGTGCGCGCGCCGATATCGTTCCACGCGTGCGGCGAACCCGGGACAACCATTGTGATCAGGTCGCGCGCCAACGGGTGTTCGCGATTGATGTGCACGCGGAAACGCGGAACCTGGTATGGCCGCCAGTGTTCGGGAAACCGATGCTGCAACACCGATTGCGCGCGCACCACAGCCGGCGCGCACAACGCGCCCGCGCCCGCGATGAGCAACCGGCGCCGTAGCATCATCGGTTCAGGTTTTCGTTATAGGTCCGCAGGCTGACCGTTGCCGCCGCCGCCGCGTTCAACGCGACGCCCAGCTGATTGACCACGGCCAGCTTGAAATTGCCAGGTGGCAGGATGATGCCGCGAAACGTGCCAGTGATGGTTGAACCCGACGTGATGGCCGATCGCACGGTATTGGTCGACACCAAGTAGGTCGCGGTTGGCGCCGTCGTGCCAGTCGCCGTGCCGTCGCCATAGGTCGTGCCGTCCTGGTTCAATGGCAGCAGATAGAGCGACAGATAGGAGCTGGCCGTGGTCGTGCCGCCGACCGTCAGCACGTAGGATACATCCCCATAGATATCCAACGCGGTGGTGTTCGTGATTGCCGACGTGGCCACCACCACGGAACCCGTCGCCAGTGAATTGAAATCGGTGGCCGTGAAGCCCGCCGTCGCATAGGTCAGGCCGGTGCCATTGCCACTAATCCATGCCGACGTGCCAGCAGCGAGCGCCGGCCCGATTTGCGCGACAGCGATGACAGCGGCGAGCGCGAGCGCAGCCGCGCGACGATGTAGTTTCATGGCCCGATATATCCTTGAGCGTTGCAGGTCTGCGTCGTGCTTGCCGAGCCTGGCGTGAACTGAAAAGCGGTGTTCGCCGCCACGACAAGCGGGGTTGCAAATGTCTTCATGAAGCCGAACCCGGCTGGGTTCAACAAGGCGGTTGCGGCGGTATCGGTGAACGTCAACATAGACGTATTGACGCCCGAATTGCCGCATTCCAGATCGGTGATATAAAGCTTGATCGATGCCCCTTGCGCGGCGATCAGGGAGGTTTGCGCCGTGCCGGTTTGCGCCGCGCTCCCCGACACGTAGTTTTCCGGTATTGAGGAATTGGCCGTGACGGTGCGGCCCAGCTTGTCGGTCATAATCGGTGCCGGCACGTTGTTGCCCACAGCAGTCGGCGTTGACGTGCGCGCGGTGCCCCGGATCGGCGTTTGCGCGTGGCCGCAGGTCAGCACAGCGAACGCGCCGTAAATCAGCGCCCAGACCAGCAGACCGAAGATTGCCGCCCGCAGGATGCCGCGTGCCGGGTTCAAGTCATCGTCGAAATCCCGCAGTCGCATGACGCTGTTCCTCACCACTTATAGACCGTGAATGTGTGCCCGCCGGTTGCCGCGTTGACCGATACCGTGCCGCTTGTCGGCGGCGCGTTGAACGCCTGGCCCGGTAGCAATTCCTCAGTCGTGCCATTGGCGCCAGGCGCCGCAGTGCCCGCCGCGTTTACCAGGTCGACGAACAGGCTTTCGACAGCGGCGGCCGGATTGACGATGCGAGCGCCGTGCACGATGCCGACCAGAGGCGATACCGCTGTGCCGCCAACCGCGACGGTGAACACCGTGCCCGCCGTCGCGGTGCCTTCCTGCGGTGTCGTGGTCAGCACGCCCGCAATGGTGACAGGCGTGCCGCCAGCCGGATTGACCAGCGCCACGCTGGGCAGCGGGATATTGTAGAACGTGACCGGAATAATCAGGTTCGTGGTCGTGCTGAAAATGAACTTGGCCAGGTTGGCGGCCGGTATCGGCATGACCACATCGGTATAGGCCGGGATATCGAACGGTTCGCTGAAGCCCTGAATGGTGATGGTGAGCGACGCGGTATTCAGCCAATTCCGCACGCTGATGGTCTGGATGGCCGATATCCGCCGCTGGTTCATGGGCAGCGTGAAATCGACCAGCAGCGAACCCGACGTGCTGAAATCCAGCTGCACCGGCATCCCCTTAGGGCCTTCCGGTGGCATGAGCGAATTATAGATCGTGACCTGTTCGACGCCCGCCGCCACAGTCTGGCTCATCTCGCTTCCCCTGGCCCGTTCGGCAATTTCTATGCCACACTGGCACAATGTCGCCAATCAAGGGAAGGGCGTTGCATGGCCGACCCGATTATCACGCTGTATATAACCGACGTGCTGGGCCTGACCTCGCGTAGCTATACCCTGACCGGGATGGCGGGAGACACCTTCTTTCCGACCATTCAGGGCACGGGCGATGTAACCCTGTCCTGCGAATTCGGCCCGCTGGTCGACCCGACAACCGGCATACCCATCAGTGGCGTGCCGCTTGGCCCGTTTCCTGGCGTGATGGCGGCCGATGGCACGCCCGCCAAGCTGTCAGGTGGCGCGGCGTTCAATTTCGGATCGGCCAGTCTGATCGGGGACACGGGCGTATCGTTCCCCACAGCCTACGGCATGACGCAATCGCCAACCGGCTGGGCAAACGGCGCCTGGTATTTTCAGGCCACGGTGATCGGTCTGGACATTTTCAGCGGTAATTTCGGCATCGGCTGGGGGCGCGCATACAATGGTGGCGCGGGGTTGGACCCTAATCACTGGGCGTTCAATGGTGGCTACAGCGGCGCCGATAACAACGGTGGCGGGATGATGCATTGCAGTGGGTTCAACACGTTCACGCCCAGTTTCGGCACGCAAGGCGTGCTACGCGATACGCTGGTCGGCCGGCACATGGGCGTGGGAACGATTTTCGGCGCGGCGATTTTCCTGCCGGCATTTGTCGAACTGACCACCTATGACCCGCAGCGGCTTATCCCCGTCACCATGCCGTGCATCCCCTGTTGCCCGACTGATGCCTGCCTGGCCTGATCAGGCCAGGAACGCGGCCAGCACATCATCGTCGCACGCGGTTTCACTCTCGCCTGGTATCGCATCCGGCGCGTCGCCATCGTCGGCATGGTCCAGCCATTCGATCGGATAGGGCGCCGACGCCAGTGCCGCCAGGTCCATGTCGTAATCCTCCCACAGATCGCGCGGCCGGGTGTCGACCATGCGACGGTGCGGGCGTTCGCGCCGCAGCGCGATCGGCAGTCGCTTGGAATTATCCCCGTCAAGGCATAGCTGTTTGGTCGTGCTGACGAAGCGCCCGCGCATGGCCCACATGGTTTCACTGGTTAGCGCGGTGCCCAAGGTAATGAACCGCGTGACAGCCACGTCGAACGTATCGGCGCCGCGCGACCATGCCTTGTGAATGAGCGATGCATCCGACACGTCCGACAGCTTGAACCCGCGCGAATGATGCGTCGTGCGCTCGCCATCGTGCAGCCAATAGACGCCAGGCATAACCGCTGTCATGCCGTCGTGACGGGTGTATTCCCACGTCCCAAGGATTTTTTCGGCCGGGCAATCAAGGTCAAGAGGCCGCAGCGAAAACAGGCCATCCGTCGCCATCGCGATAATTGCGTCGGGCGCCTGCATGGCTGCGGCCATGACCTGCGCCCGACAGCCCGCCGTGACGTAGCCGCTCCATTCCAGTTGGAAGCAACCAGGTGGGACAAGTTCGCCATCCTGCCAGCGTGCGCCGACCTGCTGCGCTGTTTTCCCGTAGCACGCATTATACCCCAGCCGCAGGGTGTATTCCTCACCTGGCCGTGGCACGCCGCGCGCTTTCGCATCATCGATCAGCCACTTGCGGCGATCAAAATACGTTTCGATCCACGCAAAGGGGCGCACGTTGGCGGCCGGGTGGAAACTCCACCATTCGACAATGCGGAACTCGATCGCGCCATAGCGCGCGGCGAACGCCCGCGCCACGTCGAATTCCGGAAACCAATACCACCCCGCGCCGCGCTCTGGGTAAAGGATGGCGCCGTTTTCCTGGCGGTAAAACAGTGGATAGAACGGCATGCCGGGCGTGAACCGGAATTGCACGCTGACCAGCGTGAAGCCCTCTGGCGGGGTGCCCGTGCCGTGGTGCCAGGTGCCGCCCGCCAGCGATGGCAGCAAGCGGAACTGATGAGGGTATGCGGAACTGATATCGTAGTGGTGCACCGTGCCGCGATGATAACCGAGCTTGCACATTTCGATGTGCCCGCCGCTGTAGGCCACGCGCGCCGCGTCGAACACTGGGCCGGGCGTTTCCGCCATGTGGCGCTTGACCTCATGCGCGCGGAACATCGCCGCCGCGATCGCGCCCGCGCCATCCCACCGCGAAATAGACAGGCCCATGCCGCGAACCGCGTCGCGAACCTTGTCCATCATCGCGACCAAGCATCGCAGTTCGGCCGCGTTGTATTGACGGATTGTATTTATCTCGCTGCGATCGAACACGCTGCGATCGCCCTTCATTCGGACGATAAATTGATAGTCGGCATCATCGGGCAACCAGCGATCAAGAGCGGCGATGAAAGTGCCTTGGAAAAAGCCCCACACATCCCACAGCGTCGCCTTGTCGTGCGCGGTCAGGCGCCAGATGCGCGAGCCGTCCCGCTTGTGGTGGCGTTCATACTTTTCCGCGCCCTTGGGCCAGCGTGCGATCGTCAGCTGTTTCCGCATCTTGACTTCGATGCGATAGTCCCACGCGCCCAGCGTCACATCAGCATAGCGGCGTGAGAACCGGCCATTGTCGCCATGCATCAAACTGTGCAACGCCTCGCGCGGCAGGTCGTGCATGAGCATCTGACACATATCGTAGGACGCGCCGAACGTGACCAGGATGGCATGCGGCGTGTTGGCCTGCGCTTCGATCAGGAAATTCAGGCATTGTTCGGCCGACAGCCGGCCATCTGGCGCGTAAATCTCCGATCCGTCAGAGGCCGCCAGCAGGGCGTAATTGTGCGGCTGCGCCACATAGGTCAGCTTGCCCGTGCTGAACGTCTCGGCCGCGCCCTCGCTGAACCCTTCGCCATCGATGGCGACGAACTGGCCCACGTCGAACAAGGTCCGCGTCTTGGCGCCACGCGAGCGCGGCTTGCCCGACGCCTTCCGCGTCGCGCGATAGGCGCGATGCTGTGCCGCCGTGAACGCCACGGATCAGGCCGCGCGTCGGTGGCCGCCAGTGGACCGTCCGGCATTGTTGACGCCGCGTAGCCGATACGGGCGCCCGCCAGCGATGCCGCCGTTGCGCACCACGTATTCGCGCCGAAAGAACTCCGACCCGCCCAGTGCATCGATCGCCGCCGACCGCTTGCGCCGGATTTCCGCCGCGCGTGCCGGGTTGCCCGATTTGTTCGGCGCGCCGATCAGGTCGGCCAGCACGCGCTTGAACTCTGGCGACTGCTGCGCCTGCCGGTAGCTGACCGGATGGCCCATCGCGGCCTGCTGTTTGCGCCAGGCCGAAATCGCGGCTTTGTAGCGTCGCGTGCCGGCGCCGACGCGTGCCAGGCGTGGCGAGCTTGCTTCAATCTCGCGCCTGCGTTGCAGCAACGCGGCCTGTTCTTCAAACGCTTCGGTTTCCTCGACCTGTTCGCGTTCCAGGTCGCGCCTGATCCGTTCCATCAGCCGATCCGTTTCGCGGATTGCCTGCACGCCTGGCAGGTGCGTGCGACGGCCCAGCCGTTCGACGTATTTGTCGAACTGCCGGCGCGATAGTCGGGTGCCTGCGGTGTAGTCGGGGTTGCTGCCATCGGCCACGTAGCCGCGCGCTTTGCCTGGTTCGCGCACGAAACCGAACAGCGACACTTATTGCCGCCTTGTCACGAATGAACGCGTATCGGATTGCGGGCTGTCCGGTTCGCCCCTATATTTCATCACGGTTCGGTTTCCTCTCCGGTTGACGAACCGCCGCCCCAATGGGCAAGCGGGCCACAGCGGTCAGGCTGTGGCCCGCAATCGTTCTGCGGCTGCGCTCATGCTGTCAAGCTATTGTGAGGCAAGCAAATTTCGTGCCGCGCCGCGCAACCGTTCTGAAATTGACCTGTAATCCGTCCTGTGGTGATATCGCTGCGGTGGCATACCGCCGCCCCTCTGACCAGGGAAACCGGGAGCTAGCAAAGATGGCACATTACTGGCGTGTATTCCGTGATTTCACCGACCGCGTTGTGTGGCGGATCATGGCGCCATGAGCAAGCAACCAGACAAGGGACGGCCCGCCGGCACGCGCAAGCTGCCAAAGCTGACCGCCAAGCAGGAAGCGGAATTCGCGGCATCGGTTGGCACCGCGCTTGACGCGATGGCGCTGATCATCATGGGGCTGCGCATCTATGACGGTGTTCGCAAGCTGTCACCGGAGGAACGCCGCGCCGTCATGCAGCGTGCCGCCGCCGCCGCCAATGCGGTTGACGGCAAGGCAGTTGACGCCAAGCCGGTTGACGCGGATCAGGATGGCAAGCCGTGACGCGCATCGTAGATACATGCGTGCATGGTCACGCGTTGACGTGGCAGGATAGCTGTCTCGCCGAAATCGATGGCAAGCTGCACATGGCGTGCCTTGTCTGCCACCCGGAATGGCGCGACGCGGCAGATGCCGCCAAGCGTCGCGCCGTGACCTATGTGCGCGACCAAATGCGGGCCGTGCATCGCGCGTGGCGCACATGACGCGCCCGATCGTCCGCGCCACGTTCTGGGGCATGCGGTCTGGCCGGGGCGGGCAACAGCGTGCCACGTGGCGCTGCGTGCTCACGTGCGGCTGCGAAATGCTCGCCTATACACGTGGGCCGGAGACCAGGCCGACCGCCGAACTGGGCTGCGGGTGCCCGCCCGATGGTGGCAAGCGTTCGGCGTTTCAGATGGAGTTGCCCTTGCGGCCACGGCTTAACCTTCAACCGGAGTAGTGTATATATGCAACCGTGGCTGCAACGCGTCATTGTCGAACAAACCGAACTGAACGCCAAATGGCAGGCTTTGGCGACGTTCATCCGCTCGCCTGAGTTCGCCCAGCTCGACATGCGCTCGCGTGACCTGCTGACCCGCCAGGAAGCCGCGATGGCAGCATACGTCGGCATCCTGGCGGCCCGCATTGCCCACGCCAACGGAGCGCGCTAGGCTCCGCTCGCTACTGATTGTTCGAGAGAACCTTAGGCCCGCGCCACCCCGACGCGGGCCTTTTTTTGCCAGGCTGCGTTAGGTCGCGTGACGATTTCGCGTTAGTGGACGTGGCCGCTGACGCCCACGCTGGCGCGGCGTGCAGGCTGGGTTCCTACACCGGGTTAGCCTCAGTTGTAATGCCTATGCAATCGCCATGCCAAGTTCGGGGATCGTTGCCGTTACGTAAGCGGAT
>Ga0247672_1000078_pt1 | contig 19545 bp, 26 predicted proteins | sample CNK13_metaG_FD_182719 | JGI IMG/M metagenome (GOLD analysis project Ga0247672, IMG submission 182719) | Soil microbial communities from Purdue University Martell Research Forest, Indiana, United States - CNK13 | ecosystem: Environmental > Terrestrial > Soil > Temperate forest > Bulk soil... | reverse complement strand
GACCTGCCCTGATACGTCGGCGGACATTGGGTGCCAGTCACCCGCTGCGGCAGCGGGTCGAGAAGGTGCAGCTTGATTCCGGAACGGTTCGTAATTGTTGCGCTCCCCCTCCTGCTTATTCTTGCACGAACGGTTCAGGTGAAATCAATCTCAAGTTGCTTGAAAAGAAGGGGGAGAAGGAAGGGGGAGCGCCATGGTTGAGCAACGGGCCACCCCAAGGCGGTGCGGCCGCTTCATCCGGGACGGGGTGCCGCTGAGCCTGCGCTAAGGCCCAATGCCACCGGATTTTCAAAAAAATAATCGGCCGAATACAGCCGGAATTTCCAAAAAAAATATCGGCTGGGCGCTTGGCGGGCGGCGGTGTGCTCCGGGGCCACCGCGGCCGAGATGGGAACCCATTTTTCTAGGGGGCTACCCACCCGGGGGTTATGCCGAGCCTCGACGTTCTGCGCCATTTTCGCGTAGACCTCGAAGGCGCGCGCCTTTGTCGCGGATGTTAAGTGGACTGCGAGGTTTGAGTCCGGCCGCGCGGCCAGGGGCTTCCTCTGGGATACCAAACCAGGCGATTTCGCCGGACATTGCAACGGCTAATTTGGCCGATGCATCATGCTCGAACCCAACGCCCCACATGCCGGCGGCGCTGGAGGGGGCATGAAGCCGTCGGCTGGTCACGCGGCAGGACGGGGCGGCTCACGCCCACTTGAGAGCATGAGCCGCCTCGAACTGGTGACACAAGATGCTCAGTTCGCGTCGGGATAGCAGTTGTAATGCTCGGGGTCCCCGTCATCCGGGTCATAATCACCTTTGGGTTCACAGGTCTGGAGCTTGATCATCGCGTCTGCTGGATGTGGGAGAAAGGACACACCCATGGTGAAGGCCATAAAAGCTAAGGCCAGGGCGATTCTCATGCGGCTCATAGCAAGCACTCCTCAGAGCTTATCAGGGCTCTGCCTTCCAGATGGACGGCTTATCCGCCCACCACGGTAGAATAAGTGAAGGGATCGTTCGAAAACTGTGAAGCAGTTCACACCTTTACCTTGACACGACGATGGCTCTCAACGTTCAGTTGACTTAACAATTCTGTTTAAAATCGTATCTGGGGATACTTTCGCATTATCCGTCTTGCAGGGCGCGCTCGGGGATGATGCTCGGCGCCGGGCATCATCAAACCCTGCCAACGCCCCCTTAGGGCGATAACACCGCGCAGCAAGGCTCGGCTTTTCGCGCAAGTGTCCCGCCGAGTATCCCGCATTGCTGCCACGCTCATCATGAGCCCCAATTCCGAAGAGGTGGTATGCTGGGGCTTTCCTTGAACGGATAGGCCGGCAGAAATGAGCGAGCCGACGCGGTTTCTGGCCACCGACCCAGACCTTTACGAGCATTTCATGGGCCGATGGAGCGTCGGGCTGGCCGATCCCTTCCTGGATTTCGCGTCTATTCCTCAGGGACAGCGGGTACTTGATGTCGGCTGCGGGACCGGCGTTATCACGCTTGCTTTGGCCAGACGCGGTTGCGCAGCAGTCGGCACCGATGCGTCAGAAGCGTATCTCGATGGCGCTCGGCGGCTTCGATCCCACGAAGCCGTGGCATACGAACAAGCAGACGCGCGTAATCTTCCTTACCCCACTGCCTCTTTCGATGCCTGCGTGTCCACCCTTGCTATCGACGTGGTCCCGGAGCCTGAGAAAGTCGCAGCGGAGATGCGGCGTATTACCCGTCCGGGTGGGATTGTGGCCTGCGGCACGGTGGACTTCTGGGGCGGCACCTCTGCGATGCAGCTTGTCCTCGACACCGGAGCAACTATCGACGACGGACTGCGGGCGCTACGGGACTATCTGCGGTCCCGCCCTCTCGTATGGCGCAATGGGCAGGCGCAGCTTTGGCAAAAGATTGGGCTGATTGAGGTGGCTGAGGTGCCCATTGTGATCAGCTATGATTATGAGACGTTCGATGACTATTGGACCAGTTACGCGACCGGTCCCAGCCGAGTCGCGCAGCGCGTGCAAGAAATGCCGGCCGAAAGGCGAGACGAGATTCGCCGCCTCGTCAGTTTTGGCTACCTCGCTGGCATGCCAGACGGTCCAAGATCATTCGCGGCCATAGTGCGCTCTGTGAGGGGGGTGGTACCTCACTAGGGCGATCACCGCCTTATTCGGGTATACCCTGCTGAGGAGACGGGGCGAGACAGAATGCGCGTCTCAATTGGGTTGATTGCGGCTTACGAGACGAGCGGCCATCGTGGGTCTAAAACCTAATGAGACACCTGTCTTCTAAGCCGGCCCCCGTCCGAGCATGAGCCGTATGCGCTCAAGCTCGATCAGCGCTATGGCCCTGGCGACGCGGTTCCACGCATCGGCAGCAGCGCTGTCATCGCCTTTCTTCGAAAGCCGCTCGTGCTCGCGTGCGAAGCGCAGCGCGGCCAGCACGTTGTCGCTGTTTTGGGCGAGCACCGCCTCTGCCAGCTTCCGCGAACTGTCGCTTTCGTTATCGGCCATTGGACCCAGAAACACCACTTCGCCAAGGCAGTCGTCCTGGCACGGGCCGCCGCATCGGCCAACGCCGACCGGTTCGCTGCGAGCGTGCGCCCGATCATCGACGGCATCAGGGCCAGCGGCATCACCTCGTACAAGGGGATTGCAGACGCGCTCAACGCCCGAGGCGTGCGCACCGCTCGCGGTGCCGGCTGGCACGCCACCAGCGTCCGCAACCTCGTCCTGCGAGGGGCCTGACCTAACGAGACGTAATCGCCCGCAGCGGTATTGCCGCCGCCTCGCCGGCACCGGCCGCCTCTACATCCGCCTCCAGCCGCGGCCTGGGTGCCACCGGCACCAACTCGATGACCAGCGGCGCCGAGGCGTCGCCGGTAATCTCGGTGGCGATTCTGTCGCCATACCGCTTCGGCAGCATTTTCGACAGCATCCACTTGCGAGTATCGACCCGCAGCCGCGCCTGCTGCACCAGGGCATTGTTCGGCTCGCCGTCAACCGTGCAGTCGCTGTCGCTGATCTCGACCAGTTCATCCGCCATCAGCTCGTACCCGGATTCTCTCGCGCGGGCGTATTGATGAGAGAAGGTGCCGCCCGCTTCCTGGTCTTCCCGCACCCAATGCAGGATGGCCGAGTAATCGCACCCCAACTGCCGTGCGACCTGCCGCAGTGTGTGTCCCTCACCGAGCAGCTCGCAGATGCGATTAGCGTTTTCACGGGTGCGCAGCTTTGGCCGCTTGGTCATGATCGCCTCGATTGTCTTTAAGCAGTCCGCGTACTGTGCCCCCGACGGCGCCCTGTCAATGTCTCAGGCGGGTGAGACAATAAACCGGCCCTCGGCGATCGCGCGCTGGCGGAGCCGGGCGACCTTATTACGGTCGAGGTTGAGCGTTTGGGCGGCACCGCGGATCGACTGGCCGGTCTCCAGCGCCTCGATGACGCCAGCCATCACGGTATCGTCTACAGGCTCGCTGGAAGGCCGCTGAGATAGGGGCTTGCAGTCCAGGCCACCAGCGACCCCCGTTGGGGTTCCGGCTCCCTGGCGGGCCTCGCAGAAGGCGCGGGTGTCGACGACCATGTCCTCCAGCGCCGCGGTCCGCGCGGCCAGCGCGGCGACGGTTGCTTCCAGGTCGGCGAGGCGGAGGCTGTCGGAGATGCTCATGCGGCTGACGATATTACACCGGCGCGCCGAGAGGTGGCACCGGCTTGCGGCCGGTCGGCCGTCTCCTCGGCCTCGGGGGACACCGGCACGCAGGGATGCGGGTGATGGCGGGTGATGGCGGGTGTGCTTCCAACCCTTATATACAAACTGTCACTGACAGTTTCCCGCGTACGGGTAAAACCATACCCGCAAACACCCGCCATCACCCGCAATTCTGGAGGGTGGGCTGCGCCGCGGCGGCGACCGGCCGGCCGCGCGGTCATAATGTCAGAGCCCAGCGGACCGCCTTCGCGTGGTTGTCGGCGAAGGCGACGATCTTCATGCCATCGATCATTCGGCCTTTGCGGCGCCCGAGCCATTTGCCGAGGCGGAGCGAGTTCAGCCCCCGGCCGTCATTGGCGACGAGCAGCAGCGCATCGCGCAGTTCCGGGTTCGCGTAGCCGATCTCTTTCGCGCGGTGGTGCGCCTCGCCATCGGTCGACCATTCCTTGTCTTCGGCCAGCGTGACAAGTTGCCCGACAGACCTCTGCACATTGAGACCGATAACGGCCTTCCAGGCGGCCATGACCTCGCGCAGTGCGGTGGTCTCCGGGTCTTCGGCCCGGGCGGCTTCCATCGTGTCGACCGGATCGGCGCAGCCGAGCCACACGAGCGCTGACCGCACCAGCAGCGACCAATCTTCAAATGACGCCAGCGGCGGGCACGGGGTTGGACACCCGGCCGCGATGTAGGCTCGCACAATCGTCAAGGCGGCCGCGATGTAGCGGCCGCGGTCTACCAGGATGGCGTTGAGCGGATCACCCTTGAACCGCCGCAGCTCGGGGCGTTCGAGGTTCGGGTCGAGCGAGCCGAGCACCACGCGGCGCACCATGTCGCCGACAAGCACGAGATTGTTGCCGGTGGCGAAAACCGTGGCGCGGCTCTCGATCTGCACGAGCTCCGAGCGGCCGAGCGGCCTGATCTTGATCACGGGACGCTCGACCATCTGACAAAGCGCGTCACCCCCGAGCTCTCCGTTCAAATTATCGATCGACACGATAGGTTGACCGGCCAAAAGAGCCGCGCCGAGGCGCTTCTCATGCTCCTCCTCCGTCTTGCCGGCCGAGATGACCGGGCACCGCTGGCCCGTGGCGATCGCCGACGCCAGGTCGATCAAATAGCTTTTGCCGGATCCGGCGACGGGAGCCCGCAAGGCGTGCAGCGGCGCCACCGACAATGCGCCGCGGACAACGGGAGTAATCAGGCTAGAGAAGCCAACCGATCTGCTGGCGTCGTCGACGAAGGGGAAGTCATCGAGCAGCGCAGCGAGAAGCGCCAGCGCCGCGCCCGCGTCCTCTCTGGTTGGCGTCGAGGGGATGACCGGCATTGCCGGTGGCCGCATGAGCAGGAGGCGTGTGGCGCGGTCATAGCCCTCGAGGTCCAGAATGCTGCCGTCGGGCCGCAAGGTTGGGGTCGTGACGACCCCGACCAACGACCGCAACGACCATTCTCCGTCGCGCGCCAGGACCGTGGCCGCCACGGGGCGCGGGGGGTCGACAGCAACCAGCTTCTTCGCCCGCCCGTCGTATTTCTCCCAGCGTGCAGAACGGGACAGCCAGTCGACCAGGCCATCGGCGGAAACCGGCGTCAGCCGAGCAACCCGGGTGCGCCGGTCGCGGGCGGCTTCCACCTCCTCGATTACCGGGCGGACGATCTGCCCGCCGCGCACGAATAACGGCGCGCCCGCCTGGATAAGCGCCTGTTCGGCCTCGCTGGCGATGGCGTGCAGTTCACCCGCGCGCAGGCGGATCGTTGGCCGAGCCTCGTCATCCGGCTTGCTGTTCGAGCCGCTCGAATACGCGTCCCAATCCTCTTCGGCATCGGTGGTTGGCGGCTGATAGATTTCGGCGGTGTCGAGCGCTCGCTGGAACGCATCGCGAAAGCCGTCGGGGTCGGCCAGATGCAGGGCGCTTGGATCCTTGGTCTCGACCGGCAGGCGCACCAGGCGGGCGCGATCGGCGATGCGCGACCTGGCGAGCCATGACAGCATCTGACCGCCGCCATGATCCGGCTCGATGACGACGTAGATCACCGGCACGTCGGCCAGCAGCGGAACATCCCGCTCCTCGCGCCAGTTTGCGGCTCCCGGCACGCCTACGGCTGGAAATCGGTGATGCCAGAGGGTTTGCGTGTCGCTCTCGCCCTCGACCACCACTGCGCAACCAGCGCGGGCGAGATGGGCCGCCTGGTCGGCGCCGTACAGGCAGAGCTTTGATCCCTTCTGCCAGCGGAAGCGGTTGTCCTCGCCGCCGGCGTCCCGCTCCAGCGCGGTCCGGAAGCGCATCGCCTGCACCGCGCCGTCGACGCCGTAATACGGGATTGCCACCGCCGGCTGCTTCGAATATCGCGCGTCCGACAGGCCGATCTCGTCGCGCAGCCAGTCGAGCGGCAGCCGCTTCGCCTCGGCATACTCGGCCAGGGTCAGGCCCGCGGCCTGCGGCGGCGACGGATCGATGATCAGGTCCGGGCGCCCGATGATTTCGACCGCCCTGATCTTCGCCGCATCGAAGTCGATCCCCTGAAAATAAGAGATCACGTCGAACACCGAGTGCGGCTTGCGGCAGGTGCAGACGGCCTGCCCGTCGTCCATGAGCCGCCAGCTCGGATGCTTATCGGGATGCGCCGGGTCGGGGCAGGTGATGTGGTCCTTCTGCCCGGAAGACCACGGGATACCGATCGCCCGGATGATCGCGGCTTCGCGGCCGCGCACGGCGTCGCGCGCCGCTTCTGTCGGCACATAACGCCCGCCCGTCACCGGCCGCGCTCCCAGCGGGCCAGGAGGCGCTCAAACTCGGCAATGAGCTCGGCTGAACGCTGCGACGCGGCGGTCTTCGCGACCTTCAGGCGAAGCCGCGCGACGCGGAGCAGGTCCTCGCGCTCGGATCTGGTGAGGGCTCCCGTCACCGGCGCTGCGCGGCTCATGTGTTCAGCACCGTGATGCGCTCGGCCGCCCTCGTGATCGAGGTGTAGCGCCAGCGAAATTGTTGTTCGCGGAAGCATCGGGCCTCATCCACCAGCAGGACTCTATCCCATTGGGAACCCTGGCTTTTGTGACCGGTGAGGCAGTAGCCCCACGTCACCGGATCGCCGGGCACCCCCTCGGGCTTGCTGTCGTCGGCTAGCAGCAGATCGGCCGGCGCGTTGATCTTGACCGCGCGGCCGTCGTCGGTGACGACACCGAGCGGCAGGAACCCCTTGGCCTCGTCACCGACGCCGGTGACTGTCACCACTTCGCCATTCATCAGGCCCTGCCGGGGCCGGTTGCGCAGGATGAGCAGTTTTTCGCCAACCATCGGCAGCGGATCGGTGAAGCCCAAGAGGCGCCGAGTGTGACTGTTAATCTGCCGCCGGGTGTCATTACGGCCGCAAATGACAATGTCGAAATCGGTCGGATTGTCCTTAAAATCGTTGATGCGCATGACGGTACTGTCGCCGTGCGGCCCGAGCGGCAGCGCGCGTTCTTCCCGCGCCATTGTCGCCAGATCGATGATGGGATTACCTGCCGCCTGGCGGTGAATTTCGGTGAGAAAGGCGTCTGGCTCGCGTTCGGTGAAGTAGCCCGAGCCATTGATTGGAGGGAGCTGTCCAGGATCACCGATGACCAGGATCGGCGTTTCGAAGCTCAGCAGGTCGCGCGCCATCTCCTCGCCGACCATCGACACCTCATCGACGATGACGAGATCGGCACCGGCAACTGCGCTGCGCAGGTTGAGCTGCCGACCCCCGAACTCCTGCCACGCATGCCGGCACAGGTCGGCGCACGGCGGGACGCGGCAGTCCTGTGCACACCGCCACTGGAACGGATGGTGGTAGATCAGCCGGTCGAGCGTGGTTGCGCCGACGCAGCCTTTTCGCGCCATGACGCTCGCCGCCTTGCCGGTGAAAGCCGCGAACAGCACGTTGTCGCCGGCCACGTCGGCGATGCGACGCTGGGTGGTCGTCTTGCCCGTTCCCGCGAACCCCGCGAGGTAAAAAAACGGCCGGTCGCCCTTACCGAGCCAGGTCTCGATCCGTTCGATCGCGTCGAGCTGCTGCGACGACCACGCCACCGGTGCGTCTCGCGAGATCCGACATTGCGAACCGGCAACTTGGCGTTGGCGATGTGGCGGCGTATATGGACGGAATTGCTGCTGCCCAGTACCCGCCCGGTCGGCGCCCGCCAGCGCCACCGGGCCTTCGTTTTCCAACATGACTACCTCGTGCGCTGGAGGTGATAGGGCCGTGTCACGCGCTCGAGGCGCCGGCGCGAGGCCGCGATTTCCTCGGCGATCAATTCGGCCTTTTCGGGAGCGACCCGGAGATCGCGAACGATCTTGCCCGTCAGCCCCTGCGTCTCGGTCTCGGCAAGCATCGCCCGCAACGCGACAGCACCTTCGCTCGGTGACAAGCCTTCGATCCAGGCCGCGCGGGCCGCACCTGCCGGGGTATCGGCCTCAGTTCGCCATGTCATGAACTCGCGGACACGCTCGCCCCATTCGGCCAGCTCCCGGGCTTCCTCGGGGGTCATCTCGCGCCCCCGCCCGGCAGTGATGCGAGGAGGGGATCCGACGGTGCCCGAGCCTGCCGTTTGCGACGCAGCTCGGCGGCCTCGAGTTGACGCGCAATGAGCGACTCGACGCCGGCGACCAAGGTTTTGCCGCGGATTTTGAGCAGCGTTATCTCGCCGTCGTCATCCAAGCGATAAAGCGTTGGCGGCGAGCACAAAAGGCGCTCGCATGCGCCGGGAATTTCATACAGCGGGTCATGCTGCACGGCAGTGGTTTTTGCCATAGGGCGTTTCCATCTGGTGCCGGAAATACCCGGCTAAACCAGAAGAAAAACAGCCCTAACTTGCCCGGGCAAGTTTACAATCGGGCAGCTTAACCGGACAATCTAGCCCTGGCGATCGGCCCCGCCTTTGAGCCTCCCACCGGCATCGCGGATCGCGAGGACTTTATCGACACGCTGCTTCGTCACGCCGTAGCCGGCGTCTCTCAGCGCCTTGTAGATGCGCGGGCGGCCGTGCTTCGGGTGGTCCTTGGCGTACTGCAGCAGGGCCCCGTCCGAGATCGCCTTGCGGTGTTCGCCGATGCGGCGGAGCCTGTCTTTCGCCTCTGCGACGGCGTTCCGGTAGCTGCGGGAGGTGACGCAGATATCAATCCAGCGCCAGCGTCCGTCGTCGTCGCCGACACTCCACACGTCGCAGCCGCCCTCGGCTTTTTCGAGGATCAGGCTAATTTCGCCGGCCTCGACACTCTCCCACTCTGCGTCTTCGCCTCGCCGCTCAAAAAACCTTGTCGTAGGGATGCGCATCAGCTTGCCCAGGCGACGATGGGGATTGTCGGGATCGACCACGGGCTTGCCGCCGGCGACCGACAGCCGCCCCCACAGCGCTATCTCCCCCTCTGCCCGCAACCCCTCGATAGTGGCCTGAGCGAGGAAATCGGATAGCCCATCGTCGGGAGACGTGAGCCAGCCGGCGGCAACGGCCTGCTTTTTGGTGACGTGCGCGAAAATCCTGGCGAGCGCCGTCAGCAGCGCGGTGATCTGAGTGTATTGGCCGTCGTCGATGCCGCGCCTCCCCGCGGCGCCCCGACCATCCGCCGCGCCCTGTTAGGGCAGGAGGCAAACAGGTACACGGAGTAACAACGGGCGTCAAAATGGCTCGCCGACAGCTCCTCAACGCCGGCTCCGGAGCCGGCATGGGCCTCTGACAGTCGGCCAGGGCGCGCTCTCTGAGGCACCGCCGCGTGGCGGCAGCCCGTGATCCCGCAGCAAGGTCAGCACGGCGCGCCGCTTGTCCTCGTTGGCAACAGCCTCCCAATGCAGCCAACAACTCGTGCCCAGCCACTTGCCCCAGCCAACCCATACCGGGCAGCGGCCGCACCCCTTCTTCTATGCCAGGCAATGAGATCAGGATCAGGTCAGCGTCCGCCGCACAGCCGCCATAGCGGTAACCGGCCAACCCAACAGCAGCCGCAAACACCTCATCGCGGTCACACGTTCGACAGCAATGGCCCGAACGTCCGGGTTCGCGGCACCGCGCACCAAATCTTCGAACGCTACATTACGCTGGCGCGCGAGGCCGCGATCGGCGACGACCGGCTCGCGACCGAAAATCTCTACCAGCATGCCGAGCACTATTTCAGGATCGCGAACGCGCAGCGTAGCGATCAGCCGGCGTCGCCGATCGTGCGAGCCGATCCCGTCATCAGCGAAGTTGAGCAAAGGTCGAGCGAAACCGATCCGGGCCTCTCCCAGCCCGTCTCGGGGCCCGATCGGCTCGGCTTTGTATAAAAGGAGCTCGCCCGCCATCAGCAGGGCGGGTTCCATTTAATGCCGCAGCTCGCGGGTGCGCTGTGCCGATGAAAAAGCCCCGCCCAGTGTTGGGGTTCTGGGCGGGGCCGTAGGCGGGTACACACGCGGCACGACAGATTGCGTTGAACGGTGCCGCGCACTGTGAAGGTACGCAACGCCGGCTGCACCCGCTTGATAATCCCGGCCGGAGATTTGATCGCGGGCCGGTTGACGTCATTTGCGTGGCATGAACAGCCCGGGGAGTTGGGGAAAACCGACGCCGCAACGCTCGTAGATGCCGGGCCGGTTGATGCGCGGGCAGTCCCCCGCCAATAGTTGCCCGAGGACCGGCAGTCCCATGCCAACGCCATGCTCCGCGATCAGCCGATCGAGCCGCAGGAGGCCGCTGCGGTCGCACCGGCTGCAGGCGATTTCCAGCATCGTCAGCTTGCCGCGCAGATCGCCGAGGCTGACCCTGCCGCTGTTGCTCATGCGATCCCTATGCCGCCAGCGCCGCGCGCTCTCGGAGGCACCACGCTATCAGGGCCGGCGGCAGGCCGCAGCCGGGCTGGTCGGGCGCCGGGCCCCAGGAACCGTCGCGCAGCCAGAAGCCGCGGCGCACCCAATCCCGTGCCTGCCGCTTCTGTCGTTCGTCGCCGGGCAGCGCGTCGCCGTCGAAATGTTCACCAGAGTGAACAGGTTCGCCCCTCTTTTCGGCGCGCGCCGAAAGGTCGGCGCGCGCCTTCAGCACCCAGCCGCGCCAGCGCCAGATGTTGACCGGCTGCCCCTCAACGTGGGCCAGGAGCTTGCGCCACTCGGCCCGGAGGTTGACCGGGCCCAGCCCGGCAAGACGGCGCTCGGCCGCCGCCGCCTCTTCCCAACCAACCGGAATTTCATCCTGATGAGAGAGCTGCTCTCTCTCTGAAGGTTCTTTAGAACCTGAAGAGAGTTCTAACCGGGCGGGCGCGCGCGAGTCTGTCGTCCCACGCTGTGGGACGGGCGTTTCAGCCGGCGGGACGGTCGTCCCATCGGGCGAAACGTTCCCGGAATCGGGGGAGTTTCTCCAGGATGCCGGAGAGCAGCCCGCGTCCCGACTACCGGGGCGGCGATCAGTCAAAACTGTTCCGTCACGGAACGGTTTCCGTGGCGATTGTGCCCGGCACCGAAACCGCCGGCCGATTCGCCAGAGGAACCCACCCTCGGAGCGCTCCTGGCGCTGGACGTGCCCCTCCTCCTCCAGCCCGGCGAGTTCGCGGTGCGCCGAGGACCGGCTGAGGCCGGGCATCGCCAGCATGGTGAGCGAGGCGTGCACCACGCCGCCCTCGTCGGCGAAGCGCAGGGCCCGCAGCATGGCCTTTAGCTGGCGCGGCGGCAGGCGGTCGTAGGCGTCGAGATCAATGGTGACGGCGAACATGCTTCCCCCGGTGCTGAACAGCACCCGCGCGGGAAAAGCGGCGCATCGGCACGAATCCACCTGTGGCGCGGAATCGGCGCTTGAAATCCGGTTCGAGGTAAAGGAAGCTCGTCTCTGCCACGAGAGAGCTTCGGCCGTTTACCCCGGCCGTCTATGCAGGACCCGCCGCTTTCGGCGGGTTTTTGCTGTCTGTGGTTCTGGTCTGGGCTTTCCCCCGAAAGCAGCGCGGACGGCCCGCGCGGCCGACAGCGTGCTACCAGATCTGCCGATCCGGCAAGCCGCAGCCGCTATATCTCGCCGAACTGGCGGATTTTATGCGTCCGCGCGGCCCGATCGCCCGATTCGCCCTCGATTCGCGGTTCGCCGACCGGCAAATCGCTCGCCGGCCTCGCGAATCATCTGTCGTCTGAACCCGCATTGCGGCTGCGCCGGGCGGCTCTACAGCGCAGGAAAGCGGCGGGGGTTACCCGCAGCACCCCTTGGTATTCACGCGCTCCCGCGGGCTTCCCTGCACGGGCATTTGCATCGGCCCCATTGCTGCGGCGATGATGTCGGCCGGTTCTCCCCCGTAACCGCCGTAACCGCGCGCACCTCGTGCAACCGGTTACCGCAACCGGGTGAAACCATGCCCTATAATCTCGTCCAGGCTGGCGCTGCGGTCGGTAAAAGCAAGACTGCCATCCTGCGCGCCATAAGGCGTGGCGTCATTTCAGCTGACCGTGACGCGGTAACCGGCGGCTGGGCGATCGATCCCGCCGAGTTACACCGGCGGTTTCCGCCGGTTACGAACGAAACAAACCGTACCCCGAAAGCAACCGCTGAAATCGGCGAAGTACGCGAGTTGCGGGTGCGCCTCGAGGCTGCTGAAGACGCGATTCGTTTCCGCGACGAGACGCTCACCGATCTGCGACACCGGTTCGACATCGCGACGCAGCAACTCGGCGAGGCGTTGCAGCAAGTGCGGGTGCTCACCGATCAGCGGTCGCCGCCGGCGAAGGTGAGCTGGTGGTGGTGGCCGCGGCGGGGTTAAAAAGTCCTTAGCATCGGGGGGGCGATGGGGGGACGAACACGGCTGCCGAGCGCCGCTCGGCGGAAAGCATCGCAGCGCGGTATCGCTTCATCGTGAATACCTAGGGGGAAAAATGATGCCGGATGTCGGGGGAATTGCCGGCGAGCAGCTGCGCTCGTTCATCGAGCGGATTGAGCGGCTCGAGGAGGAACGGAAGACGCTCGCGGAGGACATCAAGGAGGTCTTCACCGAAGCCAAGGGGAGTGGTTTCGACACCAAGATCATGCGCGAGATCATCAAGATCCGCCGCATGGACGAGGACGATTTCGACGAGCAGGAAACCCTGCTCGATATCTACAAGCGAGCCCTCGGCATGTTGCCCGACATCCCGGAAAGCGTTGCGGCAGAATAGGGCGCCGGCGGCCGAAGCCGGGCGGGGTTGCGTTGCCGTGCCTCCACAGAAGGCATCAAGTCCGCCGAAACCGGCGAATTGCGCGAGCTAGCTGCGCACCGGCTCCTGCGCGAGGCCGAGGACGAGCAGGTCGAGGTATTAATCGGCAGCCGCACCTACCGACTGCGCCGGGTCGAGGTGCGATCGGCATAGACGGGCTGTCATCGGGCGATTCGGGGTGCTAGGAAGCCGCGCTGCGGTTTATCAATTCTCTGGCCGGCATTATCAAGCGGGGCGCTTTGCAACGCGCCATCTTCCCGGCATGAAACGCACGCTCGCTGCCCCGGAAGCCGCCGGGGTGAAGAACCCCCGCGGCAGAAAAGGCGGCCAGCACCCGACCCCGCTGCCCGTCGCCAGGATCGTCGCGGCGCACAGGGCCGGGGTCAGCATAAATGCCCTCGCCGACCGCTTCGGCGTCTCCCGCGCTACAATCCGCGACCGGCTCAAGAGCGGCGCTGTAGCCGCCCACGACCCGCAATCATGAAACACGGTATGGCGGAGTCCGCCTCCGCCCCCTAACCGGGGCTAAAGCCATACCCGGAGTTCTTTAGCACGGGCCGCATCATTAACCCGAACGCCAGCGGCACGCGTCGACCTATCCTGCCCCGGCTGGCGGATCGGGACGCGCCATCAGGCGTACAAGACGTACCGATCAGTCCCGGCCTGCTGGGTTGGTCACCTTTCCCGGCAGAACGCATGCGCCGGCACGAGCCCTAAAGCCTGGCATGGGGCTGATGCTATGCCGCCCGCGGCCCGCGAACCATGGAGCACCGGCCCGTCGCCTGACGGGGTTATCGCGGACACTCGCCGTCTAACTCGGGCGCGGGCTATCTATCCCCGATCCCGCCGGTACGCCCGCGGTGCACGATAGAGTCGACATTCCGGCTACCACACTTCGAGCAGCGCAGTCGGCTGCGCCAGACGAGCAGATCCAGATCGGCGCCATGCCGCCCGGCCTGCTCACCAGGGTCGAGATCGGCGACGCGCCGGCAGTCGTTGCACCAGACACGCAATAGCAGGTGCGCCTTGGCCGTGCTGCCGAGCGTCGCTGGACCGGTGTCGCCTTCGAAGCCTTTGCGTCGCATTACCCCGACTAGGCGAGCCTAATTGCCGCCTCTGCTGCCGCCGCCGCCGGCGTTTCCTCCATCCGGGCTAGGGCCCTGCATGGCCTGCGGTGTCGGCCCTTGGAGCTGCTCAAGCTGCCAGCGGCTTATCAACCCTTGCCTGTAAGCATCTCCTGGGGTCGGTGCGATGAGCGCATAGCTCTGATAAGCGCTCAAATATGCCGCTGACGGCGAGGGAGCCTGCGCCCCAGCCGGGGCGATCAGGGCTAAAGCGACCACAGTGCCGATCAAAAAATGTCTCATCCTGGCGCCCTCCTTCCGCTCTACGGAGCACTCTGCCCGACTCGTACTCGTCGCGCATCCGTCGCATATTCCGACTATGCAGCCTGATCTTTCCTCCCAGGATTGTGCTGCAATCGCCGCGCTGCTGCGCGAGGTGATTGCCGCCGACCGCTTCCCCATGTCGCCGCGCATCAAGCGGATCCGGGCCATCCTCAACAAGCTCGATCCGCCGGCTCCGAAGCCCGAGCCGTCCCTGCTTCTGAAGCCGCCGGGCGGCGCGCTGAGCATGGTTGTGGCGCGGATACGCAGCCCACAGCGCCGCCGATGAGTAGCGGCGCCCCTAGGTGCCGGCGCTTGCGCGGCTGGGTGCTGATCGTCTTGATCGTATTGTCGATTGGGGTGACTGCTATCAATGCTGCCGCACTGGGTCAAACCTCACAGGCCACCGAAGCAGAGCATAAAGATATCGGTAGGCTTAGGACTTGGATCCAAAACTACGATAAGGCTCTAGGATCTGTAAGCGAATATGCGCAGTCGTCTGAAAGCACGATTACGTGCATCGGTATCTGTTATTTTTCAAGTGGGTTCACCCGCCAAGTTACTTGAAGGTGTTCGCCCAAAACCAGTTGCAATTTGATTTGTACGGTTAATCCTCCCGCAGGAAGCTGCAGCGGCGGCATTCAGGTGCCGGCGCGTCGGTAAGACCCGCCCGGACGAGCCGAGCTTGGGAGACATGACCCCGGAGCACGGTCCTGTGCTTTCTTGCCGGCCGCTGAAACCTCAAGGCACCAGAGGACTCGCCGGCGCTCGGTGTTGTTGCGGACACCGCCGAGTGGTCCGACCGGCGGCCATGCGCGGTCCGCCGGCACACCCTTTTTAACGCATCGATTGTGTCCCGCGCTCGCGGGCTGAAATCCGCTTATGCTGCCCGGGCTGGCGGATCGGGGCTAGTTCCCAAGAGCGCCCCCGATCAGTCCCGGCCTGCTGAGTGGACGCATCCTCGGCAGATCGCATGCGGCCAGCACGAGCCCTAAAGCCGGGCATGGGGCTCATGCCGCGGGCTACCTATCCCCGAGCCCGCCGGTACTCCGCGGTGTGACGACAAAATCGACCCGGCGGTTGTGCGGCAGCGCGAGCAGATCAGCCGCTTGCCCAATCGGGCACCGGGAGATCGGCGCCGTGCTGCTCCGCCTGCTCGCCGGGGTCGAGATTAGCACGGTGTTGGCAATCCTTGCACCAGACCCCAGCAACAAGTGCGCCCTGGCCGTGGTGCCGAGCGTCGCCGGACCTGGGTCGCGTTCCCGGCTGCGTCGTAGCATTATTTCCACCCCGCCGACCACGACATCACTGCCAACAAGAATGCAGCCGAAACTTTGGTCCCGCCGCGACTGGCGGCTTTCGCCGCGCCTTTTGTGTGCTGCATTGATTGCAGCGCTCGCCGGCCCAATGCCTCTCTGCCAGTCGGCTCGGGCATGGGGTGACGAGGGCCATCAAATTGGCGCACTGATCGCACGTGCCAACTTGACGGATGCTGCTCGCCAGCAGGTCGACGCCATGCTCTTGGCCGATACCAACGCCTTGACTGGAGGCAGCGCTCTAACGCCACCGGACATGATCAGCGCTTCGGTCTGGGCCGATAGGTATCGCGACAGAGGCCGCAACCGTCCCGAGCCCAACAGCTACCTCGGAACGAGGGAGTGGCATTTTGTCGACATCGAGATCGACCGCCCCGACTTCGATCAGGCGTGCTTCATGCATTTCGGGCTTCCGCCGACCAACGTACCGGCTTCCGGAGGTCCGGCAAAAGCTTGCGTGGTCGATAAGATCGAGCAGTTCATGACGGAGCTTGCCAATCCCGGGACAGATCCTCAGGAGCGGATCGTGGCTCTCAAGTTCCTCCTGCACTTCATCGGCGACGTGCACCAACCGCTTCACGCCGCTGATGACCACGACAAGGGCGGCAATGATAAGCACGTGTCGGCACCTGGCTTCCGCGCCGGCAAACTGCATCATTTCTGGGACACCGAGTTTATCGCTCGTATGTCGCCAGACCCCAACCGCGTTGCCGATCAGTTGATCGTGCAGATTACACCCGATCAACGCGCCCGATGGAGCCAGGGGCGGCCCGTAGATTGGGCCCTGGAGTCCTTCGCATTGGCGCGGGATCACGTCTACGGCTTGCTGCCGGCGCCAGGTCCGCGCGGCAGCTTCCCGCTTGCTCAAGACTACATCGACCAGGCGATGGAGGACGTAGCTTTGCAGCTCAGCCGAACGGGCATCCGGTTGGCGGTCGTGTTGAACGGTGCGTTGACAGCGCGTCAGTAAGCGGCATGAGAAGAGTTCGAACGCTGGTGCCGAAGCCCCCGCCACTGAAACCGCCGGGCGCACCGAGTATGCTGCTGGCGAAAAAGCGGGCGTGGCGTCGCTGACGTGATCGCGCGGAACCCGCTGCCGAGCGAAGCACCGAGCGGCTTCCCGTCGAGGCGCTGGGACCAGCTCCGCCGCGGATGTTACCGACTTCCTGGCGTCGCCGTGGGCGGAGGAGGCGGCTCGCCTCGGTTGGACCAACCTAGACCTGTTCGGCGTCGACGCCGACCGGCCCTATACCCGGATAGACGGCCTGGGCCTCGTGCCGGCGCTCGATGGCGGCAAGATCGTCGCGCTCAACGCCGAGGGGGCGATCCTCGAAACGTCCGGCAGCGTGCGGCAGAGTTACCGCCGCAAGCCGGATCAGCCGGGGAGGGTGTTGGTTTGGAAGATCGGCTCGTGATCGCGATCCTGTTCCCGTAAGCCGGCGGCTGGCGCACACGCCAAGTGCGAACCGCGTCGGGCAGGGTTCCGCCCCTTCACAGCCGGACTTCCGATCCGACCTGGCGGCGGCTATCTTTCGGCACATGCCGACCCTGGTCCTGCCCGAAGGCGCGTCGCCGGCGCGCCAACCCACCTCCGTGCGTCTGCAAATCGTGGAGCCGAGCCCAGCGCCTCCTGATGGCGAAGGCTGGCTGCACGAGATCAAGCATGACGGCCACCGGCTGGTCGCCATCGTCGACGCCGGCGGCCGCCTGTCGCTGGTCAGCCGCAACGGATATGACCGGACGGAAGCCTTCGGCGCACCGTTCGCCCCGCTCGCCGCCGCCGGACATGAGCTGGTGATCGACGGCGAAATCGCCGTGCCCGACGATCGCGGCGTCACGCATCTCGACTTCCTCGACGACGCGATCTCGCGGCGCGAGCCCCACAGGCTGGCCTATTACGCCTTCGACCTCCTGCACATCGACGGCCACGACCTGCGACGCTGCCCGATCGAGCGGCGGAAGGAGATGCTGCGGCAGGTGCTCGACGCGGCGCGGTGCGAGCGGATCATCTATGTCGATCACACCATCGGCTACGGCCGGCAGCTCCTCGAAGCCGTGCGCCGGGTCGGTGCCGAGGGCATCGTCTCGAAGCGGCTGGGCAGCATGTACCGCGGCCGCGCAAACTCGCGACTGGCTCAAGACGAAGTGCCACGAGACCGGCGTGTTCGTGATCACCGGCTTCCAGGAACTCGGCGAAGGCCGTCTCGAAACACTGTTCGTCGCCGAGGAGCGTGGTGGCGATCTTGCCTATGCCGGTCAGGTCCGGTTCGGTTTCGCCGGCAAGGGGCTGTGGAGCGAGCTCGATCGGCTTCGAGCCGGACCTCCCCGCAAGGGCGTGGTGCCGGTCGAGCCTGTGCTGCGGGCGAACGTCAAGTTCTTCGGCCGGCGCGGTCGCTTTATCCGGTACGGGGTGCTGCTGGGCCTGGGCTAAGGCTCAATATTGCCGGATCTGGAAAAAAATAATCGGCCGGGTGCCGTGGTGCCTAGGCGGCCGGCACGGAGTCTCGCGGTGCCCCCGCGCCCGTTTGATGCCTGACGCCGCATCGCGGCCTCTAAACAAGCGGCATCCGAAAAACTCCGTCCCATGTGAACCGCTTCACATTGCACCTCCCCCGATTGCTGCGAAGCTGAAGTCAGACGTAATAAGCAGACGTAGGGGAGGCGGGGATGCCAGACGATACACCTTCCGGTGCCCAGATTCTGTCGATAGATACGCATTCTGTAGAACGCCGTGCGGATCAGGGCTCTGCAGCCAATCCGGAGAACCCTTGCAATGATGACGAGAGCTGTTTCGTCAGTAAGTGGAGAAAGCCCGATTCCGCGGGTGCGCCTGAGAATTGTAAAAAATGCTCTGGAATGTTTTCGAGCAACACGCTCCTGTTATCAGGAATAAAGCCTGGCATTAAAGACAAAACGGGCCAGACTATTGTGCAAGTGTATCTCTCAGGAGAGGACTACAATATTTATCGCACCCGCCTGGGCGTCAACGTGCATTTCGCCGATTGTCGCGCACAAGAACGAGAGCAGCGGGCTCGCTACGCGGAGATATCGCAGACACTCTGCCGTCTGCGCTTTCTCACCGGTCAAATGGCACATTGGCCATTCGCTCGGAACCGTCGTGGCCAGCACGGCGGATTCTACGATCATCAAATTGCCGAAGCTATCTGCTTAACTCTTCAAGGTAGAGGGGGCGACGCCAAACAGATCCTCGATACTGGGCTCGCCCTTGCCGAGGAACGTGTTACTAATGAAAACCGCGTCCGTTATCTATTCGCGTGCCTTTATGTATCGCTCATTCCTGTTTTTATAACTTGGCCGCTCTATTGCTTTGGGCAGCTTACGCAACCGTATTTGATGGCGGCAGCTGCCGGCGCCGTGGGCGCGGTATTTTCCATCGCATTGCGGGTACAAGATCTAGAATTAAAACCCTGCGCTCAGTCGATGATGAACTACTTCATGGGAGCGTTGCGCGTTCTGACCGGGTTTTTAGCTGGCGCCGTTGTCTTATTAATAATCAATGGCACTATATTTGGGGAGGAATTCCTCAAAGTTCTCGTAGAGCCAACGAAGGAACTTACCGCTCAGACCTGGAAGTGCATTGTCCTGGTGGGTTTTCTCGGCGGGTTTGCCGAACGCCTCGTACCCTCTCTACTACAGAATTTACAGAGCAAGGTCGAAAATCGTGTCAAGGATGAGCAAAACCGCGTCGCCGCCGGTAAAGAGCTTGCGCGATGATCGGAGGGATGGACGCACCGACACCGGATCACATGAGAGCGAATGCAAAAACGTTCCATCCGCACGGCGTCGTTGAAAGCATTCCGACACGTTCGAAGGCGGCTCGATTTCCGTGCCGGTAGACGCCGTCGGGCAGCCCCCCTTGGACCTGCCCTGATACGTCGGCGGACATTGGGTGCCAGTCACCCGCTGCGGCAGCGGGTCGAGAAGGTGCAGCTTGATTCCGGAACGGTTCGTAATTGTTGCGCTCCCCCTCCTGCTTATTCTTGCAC
>Ga0247672_1000075_pt1 | contig 20025 bp, 40 predicted proteins | sample CNK13_metaG_FD_182719 | JGI IMG/M metagenome (GOLD analysis project Ga0247672, IMG submission 182719) | Soil microbial communities from Purdue University Martell Research Forest, Indiana, United States - CNK13 | ecosystem: Environmental > Terrestrial > Soil > Temperate forest > Bulk soil... | reverse complement strand
GCTAACCGGTTTTAACTTTTACCATCGATTTTCGGTTTGACTACGGGTCTTAGGTGCCGTATAGGGGGAGGGGCCGAAGGGTGCCCCCGACGACGGGCGAAGCCCGGCGGAGGGGCACCCGGCAGAGGGGGGGGCTACTTCTTTTCTTCGTCGCGGTAAAAGTCGTCTAGACCTTCAAATGCTCCGTATGGCTTGAACGGAGGAATAAAGGGAGCGCCGTTTTTCTTCGCGGCAATCATGACCGCGTACTCATGCAAATTGTAGTCAAAAAGATTGAGCGGGGCAGCAAGACCTTGCTCAACCATACATTTGCCACAAGTGCATACTTTGCAATTGAGCGGGCAAATCCGAACATTGCAAAACGTGGTAGAAATGCGGGGGAGAAACTTTGTACCTTTTTTGATTCGCTTCATACTCTCTTAGACGGCGCTTCTCAGAGAAACTTCACTCTTTTTTCGAGAAATCGGCAAGCACCGAATATAATTGAGCTTCCGCGCCTCCGGAATCGGCGGCTCGCAGAAAGCTACTTCGCGGTAGCACCACTTACATAGTCCCAGGTGAAGGAAAGGCATCCCTTGGGGGAGCGCACCCTTGCAGCTTGTGCAAAGCCTCGCAAGCCACTCTTGATGGCGCTTCTCATCCGCCCGAATCTTCCGCGCGTTACGGTCTGGGTGCCGAACCTTCTTAAACGGCGTCGTAGTCCGAATGTAGCTTGCCGCAAGCCAAAAGAGGCGCTTGGTGTCTTCTAGTGTCCGCGCGTACCTGTTAAAGCGGAGCCCGGGGACTAGGACTCGCACATTCCAAGCGCTAGCCCCTGTGCGAATCGTCGCAATCTGACATGTGGGGGAAAGGCAGATTTCGCCTACGGACAAATCCTTGATTTTTCGATTGGGAATCATCCCTTTTAGACGTCACGGAGCCCTTCGCATTCAAGGCAGCCACGGAAAGTAAGATGTCCTAGAGAAATATTTTCCACTTCAATTGTAAAATACATTCCGGGCGTCAAGACTCGCCATCCTTTCAGGTCAATCCCAAAGTGTTGATGTTCACTCGATATGCCCGGTTGCATCGGCCAATTGCCCGTTCGGAACATATTGGCGGGGATACTGCCGTCAAAAGCGCAAAATGCCGACCCGTCTACCCCTAGCCAGATGGTTTTAATCGTGAAAAAGGGGGATATTGTTTCATCAACCCAAAGACGCTTTGCCCGGATTGCCATATGGGGTTGATTTCGTATTTGAATTCGTTTAGTTGCCGGGACTGGGGCTTCAAGCGGAAGGAAAGTGGTATAGAGGGAATGATTAACTATCGGTTTAATTTGTCTCATCGGCTGAATACCGACCATCGGAATCATGTAATCGGCATCTGATTCATGATTTCTAGGTGGCGGAATTGTATCGCTTGTCCGTACTCCCTCTTCCTTTTGTTTCTCTCGTCTATCTTTTAGCCACGCGTTAGGGTCATGCTTCGAGCACCCAAAGATATGCTTTCCACTCTTCCCGCCGCATTCATAACAAGGTTTCATTGTCCCCGTGCCCCCGCGCAAATAGGCTCGCACCCCCATACGCAATGATAAGCTTCGTCGTCGCTATCAGGCGAAGAGCATTTATCAATGCACACCGCGCAAGCTCCTATCCCCGAGTCAAGCGGAATAACGACATCTACGTTGACGGGCCCCACCGGAACCTCAATCCTAGGCTCAAATGAGCACCCCGGGAGCGCCATCAAGCACAAAAAGAATAGACCCCAGGCTAATCCCAAGATAGCCATGGTCGCCCAAAACTCTCGCTTTTCAGTAGCATCCATAATGAAGAACCTCGGTAATGAGATAGCGTTTTCCATCGGACACCGGGGGGTCAATGAAAACCGGTTTATGACATTTTTTGCACTTGCCGCCGTCGGTTTGCATCGGGCGAATCTCGCCATGATAGCCTAAAACAAGGCGCGTCGGGAGTCCGTCTTCTTTCGTGCCCATGTTAGTTATACTTTTCCCCATCCCCAGCACAGTTATCGCCTTGAGCGTTCATGCTTTTGACTTGCGCGTCAATTGCCGCCTTTAGCTTTTGGTCTGTCTTCGCGCACAAAAATCCGCCGCCCGAAAAGACGAGATATCGGCAAGTCTTCGCGCCTTTTCCAATTTGACAGATATTTTCAATCGTCTTTTTGGGAAGCTCCTTCATTTGTTTTGGCACTCCCTTCCCCATGTTGACGCCGCATCTTCACTTATGAATACGCTCGCTGCAGCTAACGCTCCCGCCGCAAGGGCCGTGCTTGCGACAACGGTTTTCACCGTTTTATCTGAATCGCTTAGCGGGAGCATCATGAGTCCTTCTCCGCCAGCGATGATAGAGGCACCCTTCGCAACCCCGCCCCAAATCATATGCTTATCATCAAGGGAGTTGCACCTTGATAATTGCACTTCAGTTGTCGACGGGGCAACGCCAAGTCTTCCCGCGCATCCGGTCGAGCACAAAATCAAAACAATTAGCTTTCTCACTTCCAAATCTCCTTTACGTTACAGTCTAGCGCTTTGCAAAACGCTTCTCTATCCGAATCGTGCATATCTAGCGGTTCTTCGCTAGCAACGAATTTAGCCATGATGCCCTTCGGGTCTTTGGTATGCTTGAGCCCCATTGAATGAAGATATTCATGTTCCGCGATATGCTGGTAGATTCTCGGTTTATTATCGCCATCGGATACCATGAAAATCGTCCGGTCTTCATAGTTGCAAAGTCCTAGGACGTTTAGTCCGTCAAATCGCTCATTCAAATTCGCATGCGCGCGGCTTTCAGCCATAACCCGGACGATTCTCCAGTGGTCTCCTACGAAGACTCCACCGGCCGCAATCATAAAGGGGCGCGACATGTCTAAGTCTTGTAAAAACTCAATTTTAACCCTACCCCGAGTCTCATTTTCGAGATGCTTTCCCGCTTCTACCAGGATTCGATATTCTTCTTTGGTGAAATCGATATCAACGTGCATTCTTCTAGTAACAAGCGGCTTAATCATGATAGCGGGGGAAGGCGTTTTAACGTCTTTGACTTTTACGCACCCAAAAAGAAGAGGAATTGTTAGCGCAAGAATTCTACGCTTCAGCATTTAACGCTTTCTCGGTTTCCCCGTGTAGTCTAACACTAGGATTCTATCGCCTTTTTTGGGCGCTGGCAAGTCGGGGTCGGGGCCCGTTTCGCCTTGCCAGAGTCGTTCGCACGAGGAGCAAAGTTTAATGGTCTTTCGGTCCCTCATTCCTAGGGCAAAATGCCAAGCGCGCCCGCCGCAATGGGGACAGCCCTTACCAGGTATAAACTGTGGACGCATCGTTCGGAGTCTCGATAATGCGAAAGAAAGGAAGCTGGGGCTTTTCCGGGGCTTTTCTAACAACGATTTTCTTGTATTTTCCGCCAATTCCAATAACTGGGGCCCCGTGAATCTCAATAAAGCCGCGCTTTTTGAGACATGTCGCGTCCCAATCAATTGCCGCTTCCGGTTGATATTGCGGATAATCAATACTGAAGACTTGAGGGAATTTCATGTGTCTACCGGAGTGTAATCTACGCGGTCATTAATGATATGGCACAAAAGCTCGCTCGAATGGTGATGATTTTCCGCCTTACGGCGACTCGTTACAGTCCGTCGGAAAGCGCGGAAATCAAGCCAATCGGGAACCTTTCCAGTCTTTGGACAAATAGCCTCGCAAGCGATGATTTGCCTGGGGGAAGGAATCTCGCTTAATTGTTTTCGGAGGTTATCGTAATCGAAGAATCCTCCCAAGTATCGATAATTGTATTGATAGGGAGGGTCGATAAAGTAAGTCACATCGGCCGAATCGAACGTGCAAGGGGCAAACTCCCAATGCTTAACCGCGTGGACCTCTTCGGCCACTCTCGCTCTTGTATTAGCGGTCCACTGACCGGGCTTATTGCCCCAAGGCGAGACTGTCCAGCAATTGCCGACATTGTTGGTTCTTTGCCAGTGTTTCATGAGCATCGCTTGACCATCGGAAAGCCCTAGCGTGCGAATGTCAGTCCCTTCTTTTATACTGATAGGAATATCCCTAATTAGGTCTTCGGTAGCTTCGCCGATGAGCCATTTCCAAAGAACAATGAGATTTGGATTATTATCATAGATTCTCACTTTCTTTTGGTGATATCGAAGAGAGTAGCCAGCCCCTCCGGCGAACGGTTCATCGATATAGTCAAACATCGGTTTAGGATAGTATCGGCTCGCTCCCCATTTAGAACCGAACCATTTGAACATCGGGCCCACAGGTTTCATAAGTTATTCGCTCCAATCACTCTGTTCATCATCAAAAAATCCAATGTCCATCGCCCCAGCCAGAGCATCATCAATTTTCGCTTCCGTGTCGCGCATCCTATCGTATTCCAAACTCTCTTGCCCAAGAGGGAGTCTTCTTACTTCGAGCCTAGTCCCGTCCCCCTCATCTCTCTTCGGAAGGGCCTTAAAGTCAATCTTTCTCTCTTGCAGGGTCCAAAGTCCGTAAACATCCCTTTTCCGAATCTTCTCTCCGGTTATTTCCCCAGAATCTCGTAGGGCCGTTCGGATGACTCCTGATTTGAGTCCGACAAATCGTTCCACACCATTTGGCATATCTCGTCTAGCAATCGTTTCGATTGGATTCTCGTCTCTGATGAGATAAGGTTCCGCTCCGCGAGTCCGTTGATAATGTCTCTTAATCCTCTCCCTGTGGAGATAAAGGGTTCGAACGCCAATTCCTCTAGCCTTAAGGTCCTTAAACTTCCCGTCAGCTTGCTCATTATCCTCGTCTCCCATGTCTTCTAGTCCAAGCGGGAAATAGATTCCCGGCCGAGCCATAAAGACGCCTTCTTTGAATATGTCATGTTCCCAGCCGCCTAGCGGCTTATGAATCTTTTTTCCGGTCTTTTCTTCCGTGACGTCAATATCGGTTCCGGTTTCGACGGGGCGGGGGGCCTTGACATCAGCAAAACCCCAAAGACCGTCCGTCGCCATCATGATAACATCGGACCATTTCTCATGTTGCCCGAGCATCTCGAGTAACTGTGCCCGGGTGCCAGCAGTTATCATTCCGGCCCAAACTGAATTGTGATATGGACGGGTTCCAACGGTTTGCATAATGCTTCCTGCAATCGCATTAGTGCCGAGTTTAAGAACGATTCCAGCTCCTTCTTTGCCGATTCGAATTCGTTCAAGGTAAACCTCGGCGACCCTTTCAAAAGGTCGATGATTACAGTCCGTTTCATATACCCAAGCTCCTTTGAATCTAACATTCGGAAACAGTTTCAATCCCGCTAAAAACTCGCTCTTATGGAGCCAGCCACCCCCCGACTCGATAGGAAACGGGATAGTGCCGTCACTATCTCTAAAAGGGAACGGTCCCCAGGGAGGTAGAGCCCCTTTCCATCGGTCAAGTTTGTAATTAACCAATGCCGCCGAGGCTTGTCGTACTCTATCGATATCCGTAGTTTTCGACCATCTTCCGCACTGAAGACAAGGGAGCATGAAGATTTGATAGGGGTATGCTGCTGAGATGTCCCAATCATGAACGAGCCTTTCAATGATGCCCCGAAGGGCGATTTCAAACCGGCCGCCAAAAAAGGCGATGCGAGCTAGGGCCGCTATTTCTGGTGGAAGCTCGACCATCTGACTTTTCAGGCCCCAGCTTCGCATAAGCGCCTTGGCGATTGACCCAGCGCCAAAGTAGCTAGCGCCGAGCTTCACGCCCGTTTCTCCGCACGCATCGTCCAGCTTTTGAGCTAATTCGGCAAGCCAAACACATTCTTTATTCGAATAGTCCAAAACTTCTTGTTGCGTATACTTAATCAAATTCCGGCGGTCATTTTTCATGACTCGCATCGTGTCGCGCTCTTGGGGGGTCCCAACGTCCCAATTCTTACAAGCGGTCACAAACTTCGCCTGATAAAACTTCACCAAATCGTAAACAATGCGATGGTTTCGTCCGGTGTAGCCCCGGCGGCCGATTTTATCCTCATCGGCATAACCTACGCGAAACTTTGTATTGAAAAGGTCAAGTGAGAAGCCTTCCCAAAAAATGGGGCGATATTGGATTCGCGAGTGTCCTGTGTGATAGGCCCGGCGTTCTGGGTGGGTTAAGAAATAAATCAATTCCGGTGGGAGGTCTTCCAGAATCTTCGTCAGGTCATAGCCAAAACCGTAAGCAGCGATTTTGACCGATTCGGGAGTAGAGAGTATAAAGTGAAGACAATCTTTGGTCGAAAGCCCATCCCTATTTTCTATCTCATCGCCCCAACCGTCTGCCGCACGGTAGCTCATCGAGATGTAGTGGTGCCGCTCGCCAGTAATGACGCACGATGCGCTATAAGAATGAGGGGCCCCGATGGTAATCCCTTCCCCATCAAGCCCGACCCAGCGGCGACTTACATCGAGCTTTTCTCCGCTAAGGCTTTTCCAATTCAATGCCCGGCGCATTTACTTTCCGCTTCTCCTTCGGTATTCCGCCCAAAATTCTTTGATATCAAATCCGTTTCGTTGCGCCCATATGACAAGCTGCAAATAGCGAGACTTTCCTGGGGCTGAAATGAGCGCTTCGGATTCCACCCAAGTCCTTTGCATTCTTCTATATCGCTCGGTCGGAGTCTCTTGCTGTAAGAATATCTGAATTAGCTCTTTTTTGGCTTCCCTGATCTCGGCATTGAAAACCTTTTCTTCGGTCAATTCTTTAACGAGGGTCCCGCGTTCTTTCTTTAGCTCTTCGTTTTCCTTCTTTAGCGCGTCAAGCTCGGCGACGACTTCGGGGGTATAGATTCTTGCTTTCTCCCGGGCCCGCCTCTTTTCCCATCCTTTCTTAGCGGCTAGACTTCGCTTTTCGCGAAGGGCGCGCTTTTTCGCCCTCCGCTCCCTGGCTAGGCGGTTTCTCCTGTCTTTGGGACTCTCCTTAGTCGGAGGCACCGGTTAGCTGATACGCTTATAACCGTTAAAAAAGAGCCAGGCCTTATACCTAAAGCGCGGACTTTCCGAATATGGATGATTGAAAATTGGGCAATTCCTGCCTTCGCGAAGAATCGAAAACATTAGATTTTCTTTCCGCCGTGGCGATATCCGCGATTGGCGTTGAATTGAAGCTTTGCCGCAATAGCCCCAGGAATGTCGTATCCGTTTCGTTTGGCCACGTCGGCACAACGAATGATGATATCGGCCAGTTCCTCTTCGATAGCGGAGAATGCGGGGATATGTTCGGAAGGGGGATTACCGTGTCGACTCCCTTCGACCATCTCTGATACTTCGGAATGAATGAGAGCGGCTTGCTCCAAAAGACTGGGATTTGATTCATACCATCCGTTCATTCGATTGATACGGGCCGTTTCCGATTCTAGTCCCATAAATTCGGTCTTGAACGAATAGGAGGAAAAAATACTAATTTCGTCTTTCATTTTCTACTCGCATAAATGAAGGTTTGAATTCCAGCGCCTATACCTACTCCAAAAATAAATGAGATAAGAAGGTCAATCATGCTTTCCCCACTTTCGACGCACCGCGCGACACAGGAAGGGGTGAAAAGCCGGGCTGGGCCCATTGTCGCTCGCTAAGAAATCCCACTTGGCACCGGCATTCCCGCCCGTCTTTGGTCTTGACCGTCACTTCCCCAGCTTCCCCTAGCATGATGAGGTCAAAGACCGCCATAATCGCAGTCTCTTGCCACGGAGCTTCGAGGGGCTCAAGCGGTGGAAGGCTTGAAAAATCAAAGTCTTGCTCTTCCTTCTCAGGAACAAAGCAAAGACACTCGCAATCCCTGTCTCCGCAAACGACCATATGAAGCTCTTTTTTGTGCCCGCAGATAACGCAGCGAACGTTAGCTTGGGGGTCTTCATGATGAATCATACGCCAAGCTCCTTCGCTGCTTTCACACGCCTTGCATAGACCGGGGGCGAGACGAGCATCTCGCCGTTAGCGTACCTAGTCCACTTCTTTAGATGCTCAATCGCGAAGTCTGTCCCTGGGGTCTTCTTTTGCAAGTAGCAAGTCCCGTTTTCATAAGCTTGGGTGGATGGCTGTTTAAACGACATTTCTCTATCCCTTCGTTTCAAAAAGACACGCTTCCCTAGAAGAGTGCCTAGCTTTCGTACACTGATTAATGAAAATGCTATAGTCGCTCGGCCGAATCGATTCTTTGGTCCGCCCGCAACGGTCCTGGGGCGCTACTTTAACTTTTTTGGTTCTCTTTGGCCATGCATCGGGAGCTTTGTTCTCCGTATACCCGAACGGAAGCTCTATTTGACCTTTGACCGCTTTCCGCTTCATTTATTCAAAACTAGAATTGGTTGACCAAACAAATGGTCATAGATGCGAGCGACCTTCACCCCGGGCTTTGATAGCCATCGGGTAGTTTGCTGGATAGCCTGCTCGTGACTATCGGTCTTTTCCACCGTATCCCACCCTTTGGGAAGCCTCTTAAAGGAGGGAAACCAATGAAGCTGGATTTCGTAGCGAAAGCCCATGGCGACTTAAATGTGAATAAACTTTGCTGATTTCGGCCATTCGCCAAAGGTCTTTTTGTGGAAGGCTCGCGAGGCTCGCTCAGCTTGGCTTGCGTCACGGCGGCCGGTACCGTTCGGGACATCGTTATACCATTCGGTACCATCAACCGACCAAACGGCGCGATATCCCGCTCCAAAAAGAGATACGGTGTAGGTAACATTTCCGACCTTCGCGTGGCTTACTGGCATACCTTCAATCTTATTCGACCTTCGCATGATTCATCCTTTCAGAGTGGAAATCGCCCTTTGGGCAAAGTGAAGAGTCCGCCGATAGGCTTTTTCGAGCCTCTCTTGCGCTTCAAGCTTTTCATAGGTCCGGACGATTTCGTCCGTATCCCCGCCCCGGATGGCCGCCCCAAGCTCGGCTCGAAGCCTTATCACCGATTCTGGCACTACTGGAAAACACATGACATCTCGTTTCGCCATGGTAGGTCAGACGCCCGGGCCCCGGGGGGCATTCAACCTTTTTTCAAAAAAGGTACCTCCCTTTTTCGAAAAAGACGGTTGACGGGGCGCTCCTTTTACCCTACCTTTAGCGAAACCCGGGCGCAAGCCCCTCTATCAAAAGGACTACCATCAATGGCTACAGAGACTAAGAAAGCGGCCCCGAAGGGCCCCCAGCGCTTCAATGCCCCGGCGGGCTACGCCGAGCAGACAGGCGACATCACGGGCTTTTGGGATGATTCTCTTTCGCCTACGATTCACTTCATTCCCGTCGAGGTTCGCGCGTTCGATTCGCAATTGGATAAAAACAAGCCTTCGATGCTTGTCATTGGAAAGCTTGTGGACGCGATTCCCCTGTCCTCCGGCAAAACGGGCAAGACAGTGGAGGGAAAGCCTGGGGAACTAGTCGGCGTATGGGCAAAGCCCGGAATGCGCAATTTGAAGAATCTCGCTGGGGTTCGAGTTTTTATGTACGATTCGGGCGAGACCCTTGCTACTGGTAAAGTGAACCCTATGCGCGTCTACAAGGTGCTTTCGAAGGACAAGGGCGCCGAGCTTTTGGTGACGGACGATAAGCGAAAGCAGTCGCGCGGGGCGAAGCTTTTCTTCGAGCTTGGCACTGCCGCCTTGAATGACCACGCCGACCCGAACGTCTAACCGCCATGCCTCGAAACCCAGAAGCCCCGAGGGGTCGCCCTAGGCTCTCTCGGGAAAAAGTGGGCTACGCTAGGGAAATCGCCGAGCTTGGAAGACTAAGAGCCGCATGCCTTGCGGACACGAGGCTATCGACTCTCGAATACGCCAAGCTCTCTAACGCTATCGTATCGATTGAAAAAACCCTTCGAAAGCTTGATACTTAACCCGGAACTGTGTTCCCTCCTTCGCGGTTTTACAGTGTGTGGCCCCGAGCGCTTCGGGAAGTCGGGGCTTTTTGCAAGAGACTAGAGCAGCCGTACTAGAGCCAATCGGTCGAGAGCGTACTCCCTTTTTCACCCTAGGCAATAGCTCTCTAGTCTCTTGCAGAAAATGAAAGAATTCGTTTACGCGCACTTTGAAATTTTCTTCGGTCTGAACGCCGCGTCACTTTTGGCAAGCATTTGGTGGTCCAAATGGGTTACCGTCCGTCTTCGGATGCTCCTGAAAGACCATGAGCTAAGAGAATGGGCCCGGGCCGAAAGGGAGAGGCAGGAACTACATTGATTAAACGAGAATTGATGTTCCTCATGGCGAAGTGGCGAAACGAAGTCGCCCATTATCGTCAGCAAATGGTCGTCTACAAGCTTAACCCAAAAGAGTACTATCACCTTAAGGAGCTAGGCGACAGACTCGAGAAATCTATCGAAGAAATCGAAGAGCTTCTAGAAGCGCACGCATCGACTCAACTCACAATCAATCTTCAGAAAAGGGCAAAATGAAAATCAACGGTTCACTCTTTCAAGCGACATCTACGATTTACCAAACCATCATTGCCAAACCCACGACGCAAATGGCCCATTCCCCCGAGCACGCGATGCGGGCGGCGCGAATTGCCAAGATGCTTTTTGACCGCTGCAACGGTGACCCAGTCTTTACGATTGGCTCGGCGCGCGCTCTTGCGGGCTTTTTGGTCAATCCCTTTAGTCAGCATGCCCCCGACCAGGAGCTAGTCAATTTGGCGCTTGGCGGGGCCAATCAATTGGTGCAAGCTCTTAGTATGATGACCGTTCAGCCTATCGAGGTTCCGAAGGTTGCGCCGCCCCCGGCGAATAATCACCCCCCGCAAGAGATGCCCCCGCAGGGCGTCGGGCAATCGGCAAGCCCCGGAACACTTCCCGAGCTTGGAAACGGCCTTCCCGCTCTTCCTCCTGAGGCTGAAATGCCCGTTCTTCCCAACGTTCCGGATTTCTCATGAGCGCGCAGCATAGGAATTTGAGCGGCTTTGCCGCCATGAGTCCCGAAGAGCGAAAAGCGATTAGCGCTAGGGGCGGTCGTCGGGCTCATGAGCTTGGAAGGGCTTATGAGTATACGACTGAAAAAGCTATTCTTGCGGGAACCAAGGGAGGGGTCTCGCTTGTTGCTAAGCGAGGCGTCGAATACATGCGGGAAATTGGTCGCAAGGGTGGTCAAGCTATCTCGAAGGGAAACTCTCAGCATATGCGAGACATCGGTCGCATGGGCGGGCGCGTTCGTAACAAGGATAGCGATGGCGCGTGAAGCTCCCGCTTGGATAGTGCCGACGAATTATCATGCGATTTGTCGGCACTATCAATTCTGCGATATCCACAACGGAATGTGGTACGTCGAAATGCTGGGATTGGCGAATGGAAAAATCGTCACTCTTAGCATTGAAGACGGCGGGCCCGTGCCCACCATGTTCATTGTTCAGGAGGTCCTTAACGGCAAGATTGTGAAAAGGACCTCCGAAGCTAAGCCTTTTGCCGAGGCAAGAAAAATTTACTGGAATCGAACCCACACAATGAGCCTTGAGGCGGGATTAGAGAGTATCCCCGTTCCCCAGCTCATGAAGAAAATCATTTGGGAGTGAACACGTGAAAAACTACTTCAAGACCATGACCTTGATTTCGAACGAAGCCAGGGAAGCGGGCGACCCTCGCTACAAGCGCCAAGAGCAATACTTCTTTTTTGAAGACTCGTCGGTAAGTGAGGTTCTAAATGCCCTCTCTCGCGCGACGAAAGCCGGGGGGCAGCTTTCGGTTTGGAGAGAGCTTCTCGATTACCCGAATATCCCGTTCGCGGTTGAATTCAATGAAAAACCGCAAAGCCAATACGCGAGCGAGTCTCTATGACCACGGCAGACGAGCAACTAAGGCAATGGTTTGTTCAGCTCTCTATCATGGTCGGCGGGCCGCTCGAAGACGACACGTCGCCTGACGACGGGCTTTTATGGTTTACAGAGCTTTCGGCCGAAGATTTGGCGGAGATTCAATCCTTGGGAAAGGACAATCCCGCCATCCGAGAGTTTTTGGACTTGGGCCAAGAGCTTATGAACCAAGCGATGGGGGTTTAGGTCGTGACCCCCGAGCAAAAGAAAATGCTCGCCGAGCATGACGAGCTATGCCTTCAAGTCTGTGTCAAGCTCTTACGCGTTCGCGAAATCGACGCCGAAATCAAGGCGCTAGAGAAAGACGCGGATGCACTATTAAAGGAATCGACAGTCGCGATTGACCGCGCGAGAAACTTGCTTCAAGCAATCAAGGGGATATCATGAGATGGCGTAGAAGGATGCTAAGGCGACAGAGAAGGGCGAAGATTCGAAATAAGATGCTCGATAGTTTAATCACGCGACTTCGCCACGAATCGATGAAATGTGCCGACATGCTCTTGGTGTTGAAAGCGCTAGCATGAGAAGTAGAACCCACGCTTGGACTTTGCGCGACGGACCGCTTTATCTTCGCGATGAAAATTGTCCGCTATCAATTCATCTAGCGGACGCCATCATGTTTCGGTCAAAGACAGCTGCTATCGAATGGCGCGATTTTTGGCGGTTTTCGAAAAGCTTCAAGCCCGTTTCGATTCGCTTGGACCGCCCCTACTAGCCGTTCTCTACCACCGTAGCTAGCTCGGCATTGCTCATCTTCTCTACGCTTTTGGATGCCCGCCAAACCGCGTAGCATCGGGCCGCATCGCGCGGACTCATGGCGACTGTCCACTCTTTCAAATCATCTTCGGATAGTTCCGCGATGAAATTGAGAGCATGGACAATCGCTTCTTTTGAGTAGTGATTAACCGCTGCTTCGAAGAGATTTTGAAACAAGTCTTTTCCTTCACTCATGACGGGTTAGCTCTTTTCTTAATGCTTCAGTTAGAATCAGTTTGCGGATTGAGGGATGTGTGTAAAAGAAGAATGCTCACCAATAGCGTTGGCTGTATTGTGCTTTTTGAATGAGAAACAGCATAAGCCACATTCCGAGCACAATCGAGATTAGCGAGATAGCGAGCGCGGGGTAAAGCGGATTCATTCGTTCGCAAGATATCCGGCCAAAAAGCCTATCATGAAGACAGCGAATAGGATGCCGAAAAAGAGGAGCGGGCGGACGTCAATATCGCTCATGCGCTTTTCATCCCTTCCCGAATGGTCGTCAGGACCTCATATTCCGCGGCTCCAATAATTTGCCCCAAAGCGGCGAATTTCTCATCTGTCATCTCGCACACCATTCCGACAACCGCTTGCCCTAGGTGCGCAAGCCGGGGGTCGCCGCCATCCCCCGCGCCCCCAGTCGACGGCGCCCCAGGCACGGCCCCGCCGCCTCCCATCCCTGAGAGCTTTTGCATAATCCAGGGGGCCAAAGTCTTTTGAAGCATTTCAAGGGCCTTGCCCTGCATTTGGCGTTGCCGCTCTTCTCTAAGCTCCCCCATCTTTCTTTCATGCTCAAGCGAGAAGACTTTCTCTGTAGCCTCCCGCATTTCCATAGCCTGCTTTTCAAGGTCAAGGATATGCTGATTTTGCTTTTCCGCTTGGTCCGCTTGCATCTTGATGAGCTTGTCAAAAGCTCCCATGTAGCGGTCAAACATGAGCTCATCGTGCTTTTGACCTTGTGAGAGAAGGTCGCGCGATGCCCGGAGAAGGTCTGCTAGCCCGACTTCCTTTTCCTCTCCCTCTTCGGGGGAGAGCTTATCCAAGTCTTCAGTCGAGAAAAGCTCGGCGCCATTTATCTTTTTTGAACGCACTTTTTTCTCTTTGATGAGCTGGCGAAGCTTCGGGGCCTGGAGGCGATAGCGCGCAAAGACGGCAAGCCCATTAATCCAAGGGAGGATTTCGGTCGGCTCGTCTTCGGGGATATCGAATTCGTCAGACATCTTTCGGACCCTTTCCCGTAAGGTAATTAATCACAGTGACCATAGCTTCAAGACATTCGAAATTTGCGAGTATCATCGTAATCGGCGGCCGGTGCTCGATTTCTTTCGAATGTCCAACAAATCCCAAAGCAAAGTCTTCGTCTACTCGATAAAGCCATATGTCGCCCGATTGAAGAGGGAGAGCTTGATTGGGGTCCCAATAGATTTTCCCGCCTCGTACAAGCGCTGTCCATTCTTTAGGGTTACCGCTTGGAAACTCTTTGGACATGCGAATTATATGCTTTCATAATCCAAGATTTGATGAGCATTGAAATGCTCATCTTCTGGAGCTTTGCCTGCTCATCAAGCCATTTGGCAATGAACGAAGGGAGCAAAATCTCAACCTTCGAAATGTCGCCAAAATCTTTGATGTCTCCTAACATGTTAGGAATCCTCTTCGTCTTCCGACGTTTCGCCAAGGGGTCCCCTAAGCGTACCACATTCCACGCAATAGAAATGCGTGTAAAGAATGATGTTGCCTTCAATCGTTGTAAGAGACCACTCATTCTTGATTCTCGTGTGAGTTAGAATTTTCTGACAGATTCGGCAAGCATTTTTTTCGCCGATGATTGTCATGGCGATATCCATGTTATATGGCGGTAAAAAAATTCGCCGATAGAATAGAGGGTATATAGACTACTCACGGTTATCCAACCGACCGCGATTGTAACCCAAAAATCTTGCCATTTTTCGCTCATGGGATTAATTCCTCGAAGCGCCCGAGGCGTTCAACATCTTCCGTCTTAAAGACTTTGACCATTGCGCTTCGGACCATGATAGGAACTAGTTCGTGACGCTTGGCAAGACGGCGAAACATCGCTTCCGAGATATTGAGCAGCCGTGCCGACATGGGAATCGTTAGAAACCCTGGGGGCGGCTTATACGCCGTTCGCGCCATTTGTTCTATCTCTAGCGCATAAAGTCCTTCGGGAAAAGTGATAGTGCGCACATTTGCGTTTTTCGTACTTGCGCCCGCCTGAAAATCCCGCCGCCGATAGGCCCCCCTGCCCTCCTTATGTAGAGAGTCGCGGGGCAGGGCCAAGGGACCCTCCCCTAACTGGGAAAGGGCTAGGGAACCCCGCAAGGGGCGGGCCCACACTCGGCCCGCTCGCTTCGCCCTTCGGTAGGGAAAGCAAGGGAGCAAGGTAGGTGTATCACGCCCCTAAAAAACTTGCCATACATGACTTGCATGGTCACTAGGGTCGTGGTACCCCTTAAGTCAGGGAACCCCCTAACTCTGTAACCCGGTAAGAAAGGCATACATCAAATGGCTACCAATATTTCAGTGAGTCCCCAGAAGGCACAAGAGCTTATGAAGCGCGCGGATGCCGCTATGAGTAAGCTTAACAAGATTCGCGGCAAGACTGAGGAAAAGGTCGGAGAAGTTTTCAAGATGATTGAGACGGTCGGCGGCGCGCTTGCCGTTGGCTATGCTCGGGCGAAGTTTGGCGAGGTCACAGTCGGCCCCGAGATTCCGCTGGATGCTCTCGTCGGAGCTGGGCTTTCTTTGACCGCATTTCTTGACCTCCCGGGCAAGTATTCTGAGCATCTTCATAACGTCGGAAACGGCATCTTGGGCGGCTGGGGAACAATGGAAGCTGTGAAGCTTGGCGGCGGTATCGTGCTCTCAAAAGAAGAGTACGCGAGCCTTCAGGGCGCACAGCCCCAAAAGACCGTGGTCCAGGGAGAGGCGGAAGCTCCTCAGCCGAAAGCCGCCGCCAAACAACGCGAGGTCAGTTTGCTCCCGAACGGGCAAAACCGAATCCCGCGCGAAGACTTTGCTCGTCAGGAGCAAAGCGTAGAAGTCGAGTCCTAAAACTCGCCTTTTGCGTTGTCTGATAAAACAACGGAGAATCGACAATGCCGAATTATTATGGTGACGAAGAGCTAATTGGTGACGAGGAGATTATCAGCGGAGCCGATTACGTTGGCGACGACGATATCGCGAGGCTTTTGGCCATGGGCGCCGCTGCTGCCCCTGCTCATCGCTCGCTTCCGGGTCGCCGAGTGACCACGGTGCAGGCTCGTCAGGGTCTTTGGAAGCGACACTATCTTCCCTTGAATCTGACCTCTGGTACGACCGTTGCCGCTGCTGGCACCGGTACGCTCCAGAATAACCCCCAGCGCCTTTTCAAGCCTTCGCGGCTTGTGATTGCGTCGGACGTTGCGGGCCTTTTCTCGGTCCAAAACCTCTTTGTGGGAGTTAAGCCCCAGCTTGTCGCCACGGGTTCGATGCCTGCCCGCCTCTTTAGCGAGCAGTCTTTTGACACCGATTTCGAAGGCGATACCGCACAGATTAGCCAGGCGATTAGCGTTCAGGTGACGAATACCTCTCTCGGCACTTCCGCGATTAGCGGGGCGATGCGAGGGCTTACGGTTATGTGACATAACCCATTTGCAAAGGCGCCCAAAACATGTTACCTCGGGTGCATGAAAGAAATCGCTCTAGCAAATGGAAAAGGAATGGCGTTAGTGGACGATGCCGATTTCGAAAGAGTCAGCAAATTTCATTGGTTCCGTTCCACTCCACGTATCTGTAAACGGCATAATCAAATTCGGTATTATGCTCAAACAACAATGGGCAGTCGCCCTAATCGGAAATGTGTTTTGATGCACAGGTTCATACTCGACATAAAGCCCGGCATTCAAGTCGACCACTTGGATTGGGACGGCCTCAATAATCAAAGAGAGAATATGCGAATTGCTTCCATATCGGACAATGCCGCATATACTGTCAATGGTAGGGGACGTATTAATCTTTATACGAGTTTTAAAGGCGTATCTTTCCTAAAGAAAGATAATGCTTGGATGGCAAGAATCGGGAACGGTTCGGACCATTCGACCGCTTATCTCGGATGCTTTAAAACAGCAGAAGAGGCGGCGTGTGCCTATGATAAGGCAGCAAAAGAACGCTTTGGAGCTTTTGCTAGACTCAACTTTCCTGAACAGGAATGATTGCTCAACATCGAACTGCGAATCTCCGTTGCAGAGGACGAAGCATCCAGAGACAGGACCTTAAAAATCCTTCTCTGGATGCTAGTCCAGCTCAATCGTGAATATCTAAGGATGCACCCCAATACTCCTAAGCTTTATGAAAGCGGAGTAAGGTTTATCCGAGAACGCGAGGGAGAAGAAATTTGGCCTGATATCGGAGCTTGTATCCGAATGGGCGGCGGGGATTGCGAAGACTTGGCGTGTTGGCGCGTGGCCGAGCTATTGGAATCAGGTGTTCCTGCTCGGCCCGCTTGGCGCTCTCGAAAGGTGCGGATGCCAAGTGGCACGATTGGAAGACTTTTTCATATCTTGGTTTGGACTCCCCAAGGATTTGAAGACCCTTCAAGAAAGCTAGGAATGGGCGGACGAGATGACGACTAGCGATGCTTTGCTTTATGGGCTTGGCGGCGCGGCAATTGTGATTGTCGCCGTGGCGGCCGTTCGCATGAATCGAGACCCTAGAAAGGGTTCGAATCGCGCGCTTCCCGCGGGGATTCCCCAAAGACCCACGGTTTATATCCCCGCTCCTGGGGATGATTTTGCGATGGTCGCCCATAGATTGAACATTGCGCCATCGAAAGCGCAAATCGTCAAGATTGCTCTTCGACAAGGGAGGCTCCCTTTGCCCCAAGGATACATTGACCACGGCCCCGAAAAGAAAGCTATGGGAACACTTCAATGATTCCGAAACTGATTTACTACGGAGCAGGAACGGTGATTGCGGTAGCGATTGCCGCATCCCTCATTAAAAAGAAGCCTTCGGGCAAATTCGTCATGACGGGCAAGGTTCTGTCGGCTCCGAAAACTTACGTCGTGGCTCCCGGAGATAAGTCCGATACGATTGCGGCGAGATTCGGTGTCACGTACGCGGACATTCAAAAAGCAAATGGGAAGGCTTTTGTTCCTGTCAAGCCCGGTAACATTTGGAAGCTTCCGGCAGGCGTTGCTGACATGGGCCCGCGGCCCGGCGCAAATGGGATGGTACCATGAGCGCTTCCAATAACCTCCCCTGGATTTTGCTTGGCGTCGGAACGCTCGGAATTGGCGCCGTTTTGGTCCTTAGAAAAAAGCTTCCCGTTTTTGCGGGTAGCCCGCTTGCGAATGCACTTACCGCCGGGGTGACGCCCGAACTAAAGGCGAAAGTCTCGGTTGAAATCGCTAAGTCGACCGACCCCGTGTTTTTAAAGAGCCTTGCGGCGGGTCTACAAAAATCAGGCGACACCGAAAGCGCTCTTTTGGCATTGAAGAAAGCGGCGGACGTGACCGGGGTTCCCCAATCAGTTCAAGGGGCGCTCTCTCTTCCTACCTTGACGATTCAACCTTCGACCGATGGCTTGCCCAAGGTCGCCATGGGAGCGCCTACCGCTTATCAGGTGGTGACGGGGGACATTCCTGGGGCTATCGCCAAGAGGTTTAGTCTTTCTCTATCTCAGCTCGCTAATGCGAATGGGGCCAACAAAACGCGCATCATGGCGGGGTCGATTAGAGTTAATGAAACTTTGAAGCTTCCACCGAATGCGATTGACAAGGGGCCGGCCAGTCACGCGAACGGAGTTGCATCCTAATATGGCAAGTCTCCCCCAAGCTGCAATTGACCACGGAGCATCAAGCCCCGTCGCGTTCAATGCTCCCGTCCAAAAGGTCGGAGCATCGGGAAACATCTATGCGGACATTGAAGCTTGGAACCGTGAAACCGAGCAAGTCATTAAGTCCTTTGGTGGGAAGCTTTCGGCGCAAGACATTTCGGATTTGGGGCACGCATTCAATCAAGGTCAAGTCTACGCCACAACGCCTAGCGCTTGGGTCACGGTTGATAATATCTTTGGCGTTGTCCGCATGGTTGGAAAAAGAGCGCTGGGAAGAGAGCTAAAGCCGGCCGAGTACAATCGCCTAAATGACATCATGGTTCGCATGTCGCGCGCCATGCCTGGGAAAGCTTCTCCACTAGGAGTATTGGCGTCTTCGCTTGGGGGCGCTTGGAAGGGACTTGCCGACGGGGTATCGGTTGCTGCGAAATGGACAGGTCACGCATTCACGGATGTAACGAGTAGTCCTCTTTGGAAGATTGCGGCCGGTGCCGCGTTCTTTGTTCCAGGGATTGGGCCCGCAATATCCGCCGGAATGATGGTCGCTAGCGTCATTGGAAAAGCCGCTTCCGTGAAAGATGCAATCATAGGAACGGCTCGGGAGGCACTCCCGGGAGGTGAAGCCGCCCAAGCGGGCTTTGATATTGGGGTCGGAGTTGCGGTCCACGGAGAAGGAATGGATGAAGCGGCTCTTAACGCTGTCAGAAATCAAATTCCCGACGGCGCGGCAAAAGCGGCTTTTGACACGGCGCTATCTTTGAAAGCGGGCGTTGAAAGCTCGAAAGCGAGTCCTCCCCCCGCTCACTTAACGACGCATGGCAAGGCTGCTTACTATACAACCAAAGGACTTTTGAAAGCCAAAGCTCCCCCGGCTATGAAGAAAGCTGTTACCCAGATGGTCGTCACCAATACGGCGGCTCATGCTGGACTTCAAGCCGCCATTGCCGATGAGCTCAAATCAGAAGATATCACCTGGCTTCATTGGTTTTGGAAAGAAGTCAAATACGGGGCTTACAAGGTCAGTGACAGTATTTTCAAGTCATCCAAGAACGAGCCAAAAACAGTTATCACCGTACACGGAGAATCAGTCAAATGAGTCTATCGGAACAGCACCAAAGAAAGTTTTATAATCATTTGCGTATGCATCCTGGGGCGCATAAGGCGGCTTCCGCGATTGCTAATAAGCTTGTCGCGAAAGACCCGATGGCCGTTCAGGCTTTGAAGGATGTTGCAGCGAAAGCTGGAAGCGACGAATCCGCCGCCAACGCTCTCAAGATTATCGCCGTGACGATGAAATACGAGCATCCGGATTTTGGGGACTCGTCTCCCATGATGGCGGGGGGCTTGCCTGCCGCCGCGTCGGCCGTCGGCAAGGTGATTAAGCTTGCGCTTACTCCCGCCGCTTGGGCGCTTCACACGGGCGGTCAAGTCTTTCACTGGACGGGCAAGCAATTGCAACACTTCTCCCACGTAATCTAAAAAAGAAGGATAAACCATCATGCATCATAATTCTAGAGGTCATTCTACCCGAGACCAGTATGGTCAAAGCGAAGAGCATCGCCAGGATTCAAAGCACCGGCATATGTTCGGCGCGACGGCCGCCCCCAGGCGCCCGGTCACCGTCACTGGCGCCGCTGGCGGACTTGTGAACC
>Ga0247672_1000074_pt1 | contig 20298 bp, 28 predicted proteins | sample CNK13_metaG_FD_182719 | JGI IMG/M metagenome (GOLD analysis project Ga0247672, IMG submission 182719) | Soil microbial communities from Purdue University Martell Research Forest, Indiana, United States - CNK13 | ecosystem: Environmental > Terrestrial > Soil > Temperate forest > Bulk soil... | reverse complement strand
CGCCGGAGCGTCCAAGGGCCTTTGAGTTGGTTTCGGCGGAGTTGGCCATCTGATGCACGGTTTGATGCATTCGCTCGGCGAGATTGGTCAGCTCATCGGAGATAAACTGATGAGATGAACCGAGAGACTCGACCACTTCGATATCATCGCCAGCGCCCAAGACGGTGAAGCCTTCGTTTTGCAGTTCGGCCTTGAATGTAGAGCCACGGTTGGGATCGGATTGTCTTTCGGCTGGGGGTGGCTCGCCCGGGGCTGACATCTCGGGACCGAGCTTGATCACGGGGATAGCAACACAGGTCTTGTTGGCGTTGTAGGTCAAGAAAGAATAGCGCTGGTAAAACTCAATCGCCATAGGGCCAATGTTGTTGCCCACATGGATCCCGTCTTTGATACGGCAAGGGAGAATGTTGATCTCTTTGAATGAGGTTGGGAGAGTGGTCCCGGGGCCGAAGTCATAACCATCATCAACTTGCTTGCCGAGATCCAAGAGCGGGGACTCGTGAAAGGTCCAGGTGCAGAAGCCATTGACGAGTTGAAGCGTCATATATTGGAGTTGATGCTGTGCCTTTTCTGCGAATGGATCTTTCCAGGTGCAATCATTCTCGATTCGTACCCACCTGAACTTTTCTTCGTCGTCGTCGCGCATCTCCCAGTTGATGATCGAGGTTGGGTCAATGCGAGAGAGATAGGGGATTGCGAGACCTTTGGTCTTTTCATCTGCGATCGTCTCGGCTGTGTTGGAGGGAGGGAAGTCAATATGCACGAAGGCTTGATCGCGGTAGAGAGATTCGGTGAAGGTGTCTTTGAGAAAGTTGTGGAGAGAGTTGTTCTTTTGATCGGCGTCTTGGAAGAAGGCATCATAAGCCGGATCAAGAGCATAACCATCGGCGGACTGGTGGATCTTCAGTTCATCCGAAAAGAGAGCGGCTGAGAATGCATCGGTGAACTGAGAGACGAACGGAGTGTAAGCCACCTGATCGCACCGCTCTTTGTAGCATTGGGGGCGCTCTATGCTGAGCTTGGTTAGAAAACGCTTGGCGCTCTTCTGTATCTCGTACCCACCGCAGTAAAGTAGGCGCTGTTTCTCAATGTGGTCTTTCGAGTATTCGGGGTGTCGTTGCTTCAGTATCTTGTAAAGTACCATGGTGCCTCTGTGTTATGCGAAGTTAGGTAAGTTGGAGAAGTCGCGATAGACTGGAACGGTGGATAGCATTGATTCGGTTGCGGCCCATGTGAGAGCATCAAGCCGATCGTCTTTGCGTGCCTTGGTGGACGGTTGCCCGTTGAATGTAAGCATCTGCGATTCAAGCTCGCGGAAGTGGAATGGTGGATTGACGTGATGGATCTTTCCCTTCTCATAGAGCGCAGCAACGGGCTCAGCGCGGAGCGTCTTGCCTTTGGATGCGTGAATCAGTTTGATCGGAAGAAGGTGATTGACGGTGCGCAGGGTTGATTCGACCATCTCACCACCAAAGTTCTTCTCGGCAACGACAAGGTTGGCTTGGTAGAGCTGATAGAGATCGGAAACCTTCTTTGCCCATTGCAGGGGGGCATACTTGCCCGAAGAATCTTCCAAAAGGTATCCGTGGCCGTTGGAAGCAAGGGCAAAGACCATGATCCCGGTCTCATCGGCCCCGGTGCCTGATGATCCAGCGGGATCAACGGCGATGACGATGCGGCTGATGTAGACGCGCTCAGGGAGCGCAGGGAGCCTTCGGTGATCCGATGCTGAGAGGGTGGAATCAAGATCAACGCGGCACTTGTCCAAAGTGTCATCGGTCCACATGGCCCCTTCGACCGCATCAAGAAGATCGCCATAAAACTCTTGGCGCCCAAACTTGTTGTGCGCGTACTCTTCGAACATCGCCTTGCGGAAGGCTCTGGAGACAGTGGGGTTATCATCCATTGTCCCGGTGATGATCTTCCAGTTGGGATCGTTCGCCTCAAACGCCTTTTGCCATTGGCGCAGCATAGCAAACGGCTTCGGTGTGGTGGTGATGAGCGTCTGTGGATTGGGGCCAACGCGCACCGCAAAGTTGAGAACATCAAAACGGTTCTTCACCTTCTCGGGAATGTTGTCGCACCACGAGCCAAGCTCATCGCACCACAGATATTCAAGGTTGTTTCCGCGCGTCTCATTCTCGGCAGTGAAGCAGTGGATCGTGCAGTTGCCGAATGTGGCTGTATGAGTGCCCCCGTTGTATGGGATGAGAGACGGATTGAGATGCTCTCCGAACCAAGAACCGAAAAAGCGGCGCAAGGCGGGGAGCATCGTGTTTATGACTTTCTCGTGCGATTCGCCGCATAGGCCCACTTGGGTGGCGCCGTTGATGATGCGCCGAGCAAGCCAGCCTGCACCGCTGACGCTCTTGCCGAATGATCGCCCGCAACGAAAGAAGGTGTAGCGTTGGTCGCCTTCTACGATCTGTTTGTCGAACAGAAAAAACTCAGGGTACTTCCGAAGTAGCTCGCGTTGCTCTTTCTTCAGAGCCTTCCGGTAGAACTGCTCTTGGTCTTTGGCGTCCAAGAGCCAGTAGCGTTGTCGAAGCTCTTTGATGGGCTCGGGTAGAGCCAAGAGTAATGGTGCGTCGCTCAGTTGTCCCCCTTGATCTCGATCTTCTTCATCGCGTCAAACATCTTGTCCACGGTCTGCTCAAACTCAACCGAGTCTTCGTCAATCGGATCATTGCCCACACCGGAGAGGTCTGCCTGTAGTTTGATGAACTTGTGTAGCGCGTCCGCCATCTCTTTCGCCTTGTGCGTGTCGCCCTTGAGCATGTGCGCGTCGAAGGCTTCGGACATCTGATTGATCTTGCTCTTGACGATCCGCATGTTGTCCACGGTTTGCTTGGCGGATTCTTGGATGATGGTCAGCTTGTTTCGCTCGGTCACGGACGAAACGGGCTTCTTGAGCCTGCGACAGATAACCGACTCACTCACGATCAAGTCGTATGTGTCGTTCAAGTAGATCCGAAGGTCTTGGAAGGTCTTTCCCTGATCGTGAAGTTCTCTCAGCTCGGGGAGAAGTGCATCAGGTATCTTTGGGGTCATAGACATTAGCGGGCTCCGTGCAGGTGTGTAAGTAAGACGATGATCCGGGCTCCGTTCATCGTGATTGGAAACTGTCTCATCAGCTTGATCGCTGTGTTGCGGCAACAATCTTGCTCGCGCGCAAAGTCAGCGGAAGTATAGTAGGGCTTGAGCTTGAGCCGCTTGGCGAGCGCGAGCGAAGCGTGGAAGTTGGGATCTTTGCCAAGTCTGCGAAGCAGCTTGTAAGCGCCAGAGACTGACAGGTGAGTGAGCTTGGCTATCTCTTGAATCGACACTTGATCTCCAGGTAAGCAAGGTGTGAGGCGTCATAGAGCTTCTGCCCATTGTCGCGAATGATGAAGAGTTGTTGCTCTTCGGGCTCGGTGAGCTTGCGTTTGATCTTCTTGTTGGCGAGATCAAGAAGCTCTTTCAGGGGAAGGTGAGTAGCAACGAGCACCGCGCCGAGCTTCTGCCCGAAGATGATGACCAGTGGGGAGGGGTAGCGGCGCTGATACTCGGGGTTGTAGGTGGCATCGAGGGTGCGGCGGTGGGTCGCATCCAGTGCATTGAGCGTGCGTCGGATATGATTGCCCGTGCGCACCGCGGACATCACGTCATCGGTCATATGCTCGCCTGGGTGAATGATGACCGGCTCAACACCGAATGCGCGCGTGAGAAACGAAGAGAAAGACGAGCGAAGCCCGCAAGCACCCTCAAGCTTGTGGTGAATGAAGAATAGATCGCGCTCTACCGCGCGGTAGTTGCTTCTCTCTCTCTGCATACCCCGATGCGAAGTTATGCGAGCGCGACAAACGCACACAAACCGAAACAAACCTACATATCCATACGGTCAGCATAGCGCTAATCGAATGCGTGATTAGATTCGCATTGGGGGAGAAAGGTGGTTTGAGATGAAACTTTGGATTGTTGTTTGTTGTTCGTTGGTTGCGTGCGGTGGTTCGGCAGAGATGGGCGCGGGGGATGCTGGCGACGAGCTGGCGGATGCCGCGGTTGACTCGGGGTGCGTCGCTGACGGTGGCGGTTGCGACGGGATGTGCACGGGGGAGGCTGGGGCGGTGGACCAGTGCCTCTCCGACTACTACGCGTGCCTTGCTCCGGTCGCCCGGTGCCAGGGCAAAGCGGAGTGGTCTTGCGTGCTCTCGTGCCACTCTTGGTATTACTACTGCCTCGGAGGTTGCACGGACCAAGCGTGCCGGGATGCGTGCCTGATGAGCGACGGGGAGTGCACCACGATGACCTGTAGCGCCCGGTAAAACCAAAGCCCTTTGGGTTTGAGCGCGCCTCACCCAGCCTACGGGCTCGGTGGGGCGTTCGCTTTTGTGGGGTCAAACCCAAAGGGCTTTGGTTTGCGGAGGTAGGTTTAGGGCGCCCTGGGATGCAGTTTAGGGCGCCCTAAACGTGCCCCTCTAGACGAGAACAAGACAAGACAAGACAAGCGTGAGCGAAGCGAGCGTCAGCGAGCGCCCGCGAACCACCTTGGGGCCCGGCCCCGAAAGGTTCTTGCCGTTCATGCTGCCTTCCCGCCGAAGGCGGGCCATGAGCGAAGCGAACAACTCTCTTGCCTCCACATGACCTGATCTTCGCTTGATCTCTTCCCAAAGGTAGGTGGTTTGATCGCTCTGATCTGGTCAAAAGGCAAAACCTTTGGCTTTTGATCGGGGCACGGATCGCAAAGGCAGTCCCTTTTGGGGAAGATCGCTCACTTTTCTGAGGCCCCGAAGTGGCGTGTTTTCCGGCCCCGCCAAGAAAAAGTTGATTGTGTCGTTTTCAGGGGTCGGAACAGGGCATGTCTCGGCATAGAGGGTATGGGCAACGGAGTTTACGTTGCAGTTTCCGACGTTGCCCATCTTTTCACTTCCCAAACTGCAACCAAACGGAGAACTGCAATGACACAATCATCGGATATTCAAGAGTTGGCCTTGCTACTGACTTCTACACAGAGCCCAACAACCCAAAGTGAGCTACTGACAGACTGGGTGAAGCGCAACGGGCTGGATGCGCGCGACTTTGGCGCGGCGCAAGCAACCTTTGCCGCACGCGCCCGAGTAAAGACCGCCGAAGGGCGAGCCGGGAAGCAAAAGCAGGTGGCAGAGCGCGCCCAAGACAAGAACCAGACAAGACCGCTTCCCCAAACCAAACAATCCCCTGCATCCAAGGCGTATCGCACGCCGTACTACGCAGCGAAGAACAAGGTCTATAGCTCGGTGCTGACGTGCGAGACCTGCACCAAGCCAATCGCGTACCAAACACCATTCTTCCGCTGGGATCCCGAGCAGAGCAAAGAGTATCGCTACTTCCACGGACATAACGATTGCTTGCCTACACTTGAGCTTCCGGCCGGGGAAGTGCATCCGTTTTTGCAGTGCTCGCCACGGGACAAAGACGATCGCGACGCATATCAGCGCCACGTAATCGGCACCCTTGGGCCCTGCTCCACAAGCTACGATCTACTTCCGGCACCCAAGACAGATTGGCGGTTGTCGTGAGTATCATCGAGATAGAGAAGCTCATCGCCCTGGCGAATGGGAATGCAAACGAGAATGAGAGCAGAACCGCCGCAATGCTTGCTTGCAAGAAGATCCAAGCAGCGAAGCTCAGACTGATTGGTGAGCCGGATACGGTGATGCAACATTGCATCAATCGTCTCGACTGGAACGAAAACACCTATACCGTAGTGGGCAACGAGATTGAGATTATGTCCACCCACCCCGAGAAGGGGAGGGATGTGTATGTCTTCAATCCCTATGAAAACACGTGGTGGGTCCAAGGCGGAGCGAAGACGTGGAAGTCGAAGGGCATCGAGCATCTTCTAATCAACTACGTCAATGCTGCGCCACCGTGGAGCAAGCGAAACAATAACAACAAGAGAGATAATCAATGACACCATCACGAAACGACGTCTATTACATAGAAGAGCGCTCCGTCGCCGGTCACCATATTCGACGGACGGACACCAAACCAGTTAGGTACGCGTGCATTAGTGGCAGTGGCGCTAACTGCACTCAGCCCAAGTGCCTCTATTGCACGGGCGAGGGTAGTTTTTTGCCACCCCGCCAGCCATGCGGTTGCTTGGAGGTTGGATATAACTTCCCCTATCTGCTTGCGGTTGATGATGATCCGGCGGTGTGCGTGGCGCATCAGATCGAGCGAGATGCGCAAGCCCTGGCAAAGTCGCTCAAGGCCGAACAAGACCGCGCAGAATACAAAGCCAAGGTCGAGGCAAGGGCCGCGGAGATTCTTGCCGCTGAGAAGGGCGGTGCGCAATGATCACAACACCAATACTTTGCGCGGTTGCATTCGTCGTTGGATGGGCGCTCGGACCAAGCCCGAAGGCGAAGTTTCAGCAAGACCAGCGAGCCTTGGATCGCGCTTACAGGCAAGGCATCGACGACGCGCTGGCTCTCATACGCCGCAATGAGAGGGACTGCCCCAAAGGCGTGGTTGGCTGCAACTGCAACCAATACCCATTGGCAAGCGAGCTATCGCCAGCCGAAGACTACGAACCAATCACAACCAGCGAAGCCAGCGCGCTCTGTAATCAGCCGCGCTTCGGCGAACCAATCGAGAACGGAGAATAAACAATGACCGACAACACAAAGAAGTTGCTGGAAGATGCAGCGGCAAAGATTGCCTCATTCTCGATTGGTGGAGTATTCGGCAAAGGCGATCTATTGTATGATATCGCCCATCGCTCGCCAATCGAGCAACAGCGCGGCGAAGAGGTAGCCAAGAAGATAAGCGATGAGTTTTGTTCGCAAGCGCCGCGCAATCTATCCACCATCCAACACACCAACGAAGCAAACAAGCACATCGAGACATTACAGTTTCTATCAACAAACTATGGGTCAGAGTATACGGAAGCTTGTCTTGCTGGCGCCGCTGCATTGCGCGATCAACAGCGATACTTGGAGATAATAGAAGACCTGAAACAAGAGGCGAACGCGAAGGTAGATCGAATTAGCAAGATGACCACAGCGGCGCAATACAATAGCGATGCATCGAAACAGTTTCTCCAAGATATGGGCGAAGCGCTTGGGATAAGCAATCCGACCGAATATGGCCTCATTGAAGTAGCAAAGACGCTCAAACAACAAGCAAAGACCGCCTACGATGTCGCTGATAAGGCAATCAAAGAACGCGATGCGTTGGCCCAAGCTCAGGGTCGGACGGTGGATCAGATCATCGCCGAAGGCGCAGCAAGAATCCAAGAGCTATGCAGCGAAGAGAGAAAAGACTTGGAGATTGTGAATGGCGAGATTGTGGAAAAGAAGCCTGATGAACCATCATTCGTGCCTGTGGTGCTCGGTGCTCTTGCCGGAGCGGCTCTTGCGGCGTTTACCCAGCCCACACAAGATCGATCAAACTCTCTTGACGCTCGGGTCAAGGCTCCGTCGACCCTTGATGCTGGTTGTTGCGAGCCTGAAGCGGCCGGGAAGCTTCAGTCAGTATGAGCCAAGAACTTCGCGATTGTCTGCCGCGCAACGTACAGCGCTTCGCTTGGCACCGGGACGAGCATCGAAGCGATGCCCACGAGCTGGCCAGCGTCATCGAAGCAGCCACCGCCCGAGTTGCCGTAGAAGACCGGGGCTTGCACCTGCAACCAGGGTCCCACCTTCGGATCCACGGGAAGCTCGCTTCGGTATCCAGCGACCGACCCACGAAGCACGGTGAACGAAAGCCCGCGCGGGTGCCCAACGAACCACAGCGGCTCACCGAGCCCGGGGGTTTCGCTGGCGAGCATGGCGACGGGGTGATCAAGCTTCGGTCCCGGCACTGTGATCAGAGCAAGATCGTGGTCATCATCTCTCTGGATCGCCTTGCCGAGATGAGCGGCAAAAGGCTCTTTGTAGGGATCGGGCGATTCCGCATGCATCACGAAGTGCACCGCCAGATCATCGGGCGAGGTCTCTTGTTGCTCGGCAAGACCGTTGATGCAGTGAGCGGCGGTCAATATCTTGTCTTCGCCGATCCAGACACCGGAACAAAACACCTTCGTTGTCCCATCGTCATTCCAAACCAACGCAACGGTTTCGTCCGTCATGCGGGCGACAAGAGTCGATGAAGGGCGTATCTCGGCATGAGGGCAACAAGAAACAATCCAACCAAGAACGAAGGCAAAGAAAAGAGGTCTCATACAATAATACCGCCATATCCCGGCATTCCAAGAGAGGCACCATGACCACCACGAAGAAAACCAAGCGAAAGAAGGCAAGCAAGCAATCGCGATTCACCCTGAGTCTCCCCAAGGCTTTGGCATCCCAACTCGATGTTGCGATCAAGTCATTCGATCCGCTGATTGAGATGACGCATAAGCGGCTCATCTTGATCGCGCTGGAGCACTATCTACACCAAGTCTTTGATCGGAAGTTCGGATGAATCTGCACCCGAAGGCCGCGGGCTTTGCCTCACCAAAGGCGACGCTGGTTCCCGGGATCGGAGTGATCTGGACCAACGCAAGCGGACAGATGCATAGGGACGGAGACGAGCCCGCATTCATCGGCGTGAACGGAGACCAAGAGTGGTTCCAAGACGGTCGTTGGCATCGTGAGGGCAAGCCAGCTCGGATCTTGAATGGGGGCAAGAGGCGAGAGTGGCATCACAAAGAGCACGGCTTGTTCGGCGTGGAAGACGATGAGAAGCACCCGGGCAAGAGGCATCTTCCGACTGGCGAGTTTGTGGAGATCCCATGAAGGTGCGTGAGATCATCAAGCCAGAGGTAGTCAGCGTGAACAGTCAGAAGGTCGACTTTTCAAACCTCGTTTTGGAGACCGTGAGTGATGCTCGCTTCTTGACCGACTACGCGTCATTGAGCAATGCGGCGAAGATATACCACGCAAGCAAGGCAAGTCGGTTCTTGATCGATGAAGACGTTTGGGCGTTCTATTGCGACGTCATCAGGCATCCAACGAAACCATATGCATCGTATATGATCGCATTGGTGAGCTACCTTGACGCAATCTTGAATGCGAAGCTGCCCGCGGAGAAGCCGATTGCGGTGGATGTCAGACCTGCGCTCGACGCTTCCGACGCTGAGCTATCAGAGCCAAAACCTCATCAAGCTTGATCGATAGTAGTTCGTATTGCTGGCGAATGCTCTTCTCTTGCTTCGCCGGAGCGGTTTCCACAAGTTGCAACGTTGGTTCAACATCAGTCATAGTCTCTCCACAGGTCATCAAGTTTCTTGTCGAGTTTGTCGAGACCTTTGGTGTGCTCGTCTTGGCGTTGCTCCAAGAGAGCAAGACGCGTCTTTGCGTCGGATAGCTCATCTTTCTGCGATTGGGTGTAGTAGCCCTTGATCGATACGATGAATGCAGCAAACGCGATGACGCATTCAATGATGCGAATGATAAGATCAGGGCTCATGATGCAGGCACCACAGCGATTGATGATGCAAGGTTGATGATCCCGGTTACGCCCGAGAAGGGCTGCACCATGATCGCCATAGTCCCGGTCACGCCCACACCGTTTCCGTGCGCGATTGAGACGATCTGAACCGTGCCGCTCCCCACACAGAAGCGGTTGATAGATTGGCAGACGGAAGCGAAGCCCGGAACGCCCGTCGACGATACGGGATTGACAAACTCGCCGATGCACCCGGGTCCGGTGGCATTGCCGATGAGAGAGCACGAAAGTTGGTTGATGCCGCTTGGGCCAAAGACGCCTATTCCAACACCGCCGTTGAAGACGATTCCGCTTGCAACACCGCCTGTTGAAGTCTTGATATTGAGCGTTGCGTCAATGCGAACGGATTGATTGTCTTGGATGGGGAACTGAAGAGCCGCTGGACCAGTCCAACCGAAGGTCGCCCCGGTGGGCCCTGCAAAACTGAAGTTGGCGCTGACGCGGTTTGCTCCGGTCATTCCCGAGACGCTCGCGCCTTGTGGGCCGGTTGGACCTTGTGCGCCGGTCGGACCTTGCGGGCCGGTTGGTCCGACTGATCCGGTTGGTCCCGGGCTCCCCTGAGTACCTTGCGGTCCAGTGTTTCCGGTGGCTCCCTGAATGCCTTGGGGGCCGGTTGGACCCTGTGGGCCGGTTGGGCCCGTCCCTCCGACGCTACCGGTTGGTCCAACACTTCCCGTGGGGCCCGGGCTTCCCTGAGTGCCTTGCGGACCTGTGTTGCCTGTGACGCCTTGAATGCCTTGTGGACCTTGTGGACCTGTGGGGCCGGTTGTGCCGATTGATCCGGTCGCGCCCTTCGGGCCGGTGGGTCCGGTCGTTCCGATGCTTCCGGTTGGGCCGGGACTGCCTTGTGTGCCTTGCGGGCCGGTGGGTCCAGTACTTCCGATGCTTCCGGTGGGGCCCGGGCTCCCTTGCGTTCCCTGGGCTCCGGTGGCTCCCTGGGCGCCTTGAGCGCCTTGCGGCCCTGTGGGGCCAGTATAGCCCGGCCCTGTGGCGCCCTGGGCCCCTGGCGTGCCAGCCGCGCCGGTAGATCCCTTGGGTCCCGTGGGACCTTGTGCGCCGGTCGGGCCTTGCGCTCCGGTCGGACCTTGCGGGCCGGTAGCTCCACCGCCAGCTCGGATCCAATCATTAAAGATTGGTAGCCAGCCATAGACCGCGTTACCTTCCGTCGTCATGTTTTGCGACCCAACGCGGAAGCCGTTGGTAGTGCGAACGCACGTGATGAACGTCGTTGTATAGGCTTTGACAACCGCGCCTGAGGCATCTACCCCATTGTTGATCGTGCTTTGCATAAGCACGGTGGAAACGTTGTTGGGCTGAACGTAGGTAGCAGTGTTAGCAGCCTGATTGATCGATATGCTGGCGTTGACCGCCGCTTGTCCGCCTAAGCCCGTTAGGTCATCGGTTCCGATGCAGGTCAATGACCAGCTCGAAACCCCGAAACTCGAAGCAAGAGCCACGCTGATGGTGGTTCCCGCTGACACATCCACCCCATTGATCTGGGGGCTGCCCTGTACGAGACATAATGGGGATGGGGTTTGGGTCATGATGATGGTAGGGTCATTAGAGTTGCGCGTGATGCGAGAGCGGCCGAGCCGGAGGGAACCCGCATCATAAGTTGCACCGTGCCGGATACTCCGGGACCGTTGCCGGTGATCATTCCGGTGAGGCGCACGGATCCGGTTGCCTTCGCACAATAGCTCTGAACGGTTTGGGCCGAAGTGCCGAAGCCTGGAATAGATGAGTCAGAGTTGCTAAGCACGCGCTCGCTACATAGCGAGAACGGACCCGACGCATTGCCCACAGCCGAATATGAGATCGTGGTATTCGCAGGCCCATACACGCCGAAGAAGACACCTTGCGCCCCGCTCTGACCGCTAACGAGTAGGTTAGAGTCGAAGTAGATCGCTTGTGAATCCGTGATACAGAATGAGAGTTGCGAGGGCCCTGTAAACCCTGTGGTCCCTGCCTGGTAGGTGAAGCCAGCGCTTCCAATGTGAGTGCCGGTTGGTCCCGGACCAATCGGACCGCTTGGGGCGTTGCGAGCAAGGTTGTTGACGATCGGTAGCCAACCGAATGAAGCGTTAGTTTCGATGGTCTCGTTTTGCGCACCCACGGCATAGCCAGAGTTAGCAAGCGAGTAAGCCGCGGCGGTGGTGCTGTACGACGCAAGCGGTCGACCATTGATATCCACTCCGTTGTTGATCGTGCTCTGCAAGATCACCTTCGATCCATTCGTGCTTGGGTGGGTGTAGGTCGCGGTAAAAGTCGACGTATTGACCACGATCGAAGCGTTGATCGTTGCAGCCGCGTTTAGGTCATCGGTTCCCGTGCAAGTGAGCGTCCAAGATGAGACACCGAAACTCGAAGCAAGAGCGACGCTGACGGTTGATCCCGGAGATACAGCAACGCCATTGAGTTGGGGCGAGCCGTTGATAAGAAGAAGAGGGGAGGGCGCTGGCATTATTGAATCCAAGAGATGATGAGTTGCCCGCTTCCGCCGGTGCCACCTGCACCGCCAGCCTTGCCAGCCGAGCCACCGGAACCGCCACCCCCCGCACCGCCACCGCCTGCGCCAGAGTTTGCCGATCCGTTGCTACCGCTTCCGCCAACGGTGCCTGTGCCTGATGAGCCGTTGCCACCGTTTGCGCCGTTGCCTCCCGCTCCGTTTGGACCGAGACCGCCTCCGCCACCGCCACCACCACCGTTGTAGGTCGAGGTTGTGCCGATGGTTCCGCCAGATCCAGCAACATCGGTCGCGTTGAAGACCGAAGCGTTTTGGTTTCCGCCGTTGCCTGCGCCAGTTCCAAGAGCGGCGCCACCTGCCGCGATGCAGCCTGATGACGATCCGTCCGTGTAGAGATTGGAGCCCGCGCCAGCCTTGATCGAAGCACCACCCAATGCTGTGGTTCCAGCAACTGCCCCACCTGATCCGCCCGAAGCACCTGTGAACAAGCAAACGTTGGTGCCACTGAGATTGACATACGTATCGCCCCCCTGTCCGCCGTTGCCACCTGCGCCACCGCCTGCGGATCCCTGGCTGCCCGATGCTCCGCCAACACCGATTACGATCGTGTAGCTCGTGCCGGGGGTTACGCTGATGAGATTGGTTGTGCAGAGAGAGCCACCGCCACCGCCCCCACCAACAACGGTGTTGCTGTTGTTTGCCGCAACGTTGCCTTGCCCTCCGCCACCGCCACCGCCTCCACCAAAACCAGTGAACCAAGCGAATGAAACGCCAGCGGGACAAACCCAAGAACTATTAGACGTGAATGTTTGCGATACGAGTTTAGACATTGAAGCTCCCTAAGATAAGACCCACCAGTTAGTGCCATCGGACTGAAGGCAAGCGGCACCGAACGGCACTACAATGTTGAAGCTTGCAGCCAAGCCTTCGATCTTCTCGCTTGCGTGCTGAGCGATGACCAAGGGAAACGCTGGCGATACGTTCCCGCTCTTGTCTTTCACGATGATTACGCTCTTGTTGCTGGGATCGGGTAAGGTAAGAGTGATGCTTGATGAAACGCCTTGGTTGCCGAAGATAACCAGATCCGAGGTTTGGATTGTGTAGTTACTGGCTCTCGAGATCGTTCCGTATTGCAAGCCCCCTTGGAAGAATATCTGTGTGTGGATTACGGCATTCGAGCCAGCTTCCAAAAGAAACTCGGCACCCGATGCAACATCCAAAGTCGAGCCACTCTGAAAGACAGCCGAAGACGCATTGAGAAAGTCAATCTCCCCGCTGATTCCACCGCCAGCGGCTGATGTCTCTCCGGTCTTGTCCACGGCGGTTTGGAGTGCCGCGTTGACCGCATTCATCTGAGCGCTTGTTACCTTCTCGTTGGTCACCCATCCCGGTGCTCCGTGTATTGGACCTATTACCATTCTAAGACTCCGTTGTTATTGTCAGACACTGTTTAGCCCCGCATTGTCGAGGTTGAGGCTTCCAATAGGCGGGTAAGGGAATGCCGTTGGATCGCAATCCAAGAAGAAGCCTTGCACTACGTACACCTTGCCCGTGATGTTGGTGGGCGCTGGGGCATTCAATGTGATCGAGGTATCGCTGTTGACGTGCAAGACCTGTAAGCGCTGCCAATCGCCGTTGTCGTCGAATGCCTCCAAGATGCTCCCAACGCGAACATTGAACACACCATTAGAAAAAGGGGTGTTCCAAGCGGTGCCGCTGCCAGCAAGCGAAGTGCTACCACCTGCTACGGTGATGGTCGCTCGAAGCCCTGCGCCACCTGCATATCCGTCATCAGAGAAGGTGTTGTTGAACCAATCGAACGTGACGTAGGCGGGCAAGTAAGGTTGGAGCAAAGTGAAGATGCTACTTGCCAGTGCGTAGAACTGCGCCCCTGGTTGGTTTGCGAGTTGTTGAAGCTCGACAAAGACCATATTGACAGTCGAGAACCAGCCTTGATCGCTGTTGTTGATGAACTGGGCAGATTGGCCGTTGACCCCGTTATCGTCGGATGTGTTTGCGGCTGGAATGCTGATGGGATCGGTGAATGTGCTTCCGCTCCCGCCGAACCAACGAGCGTATGCGGAGCCCGCTGGATGCGTGCCGCTGCCCACGGAGATGCGCGAAACACCGCCTTGCAAGAGCTGAACGAAGTTGGATCCGAGGTACGCGTCAAGCGTATCGGTGAGGTTGGTTTGGTTTGCGACTTGACCAACAAGAGCAAACTTCGCAGCGATGCGGTTGCGTCGGTCGGTCAATGTGTCGCCGGGGAGCGGTGCGATCCCGCAGATCGTCTCCCATCGTGAGAGAAAGTCTGTGAGCGTGTTTGGGTTGAACTGGTTGGATAGCTTCTGATTGACAAGCCAGATCGAATAGATTGCACGAGCCCAAGCGTTGATCTCAATCCAAACGATCGAGCCAACCGGCGCATTACGCAGATTGCTACCACGTTGATCGCGCAACGACTTGACTATCCCGCGATAGTCAGCGCGATTCGAGTTGCCCATGCGTAATGGCATCAACATCAATACACCTGCACCGCGAAAGTAGCGTTATTCAAGTCGGACAATGATCCGCCGCTGAATGTCTGAATGTTGAATGTGTTGGAAGTAAGCACGAGACAGTTAGCAGGGGTCACGGCGGAGCCATTCACGCGGTTTGCTTCGGCGAAGCGAATGTTGACCGGGATCATGCTCCCGAGTTGATCGGGTACCGAAGCAGGGAAGGTAACGAGATAGAGCCCGGTCGAAGTGCGAGACAAAGCGGGCATGTAAAGAGCCGCGTTTCCCCAAACGCTGTCATAGCCCGTTGTCCAGGTTGACGAAGTGGCGATGACCGGCACCGTTCCGCTTGCTCCGGTTGAGAAAAGAAACATTGCTATTGATGCGGTGCTCGTCATTGCACTGACGTCATTCTGTAGGGCATTCATTGCAGCCGCAGAGACTTCGCTTGTCGGGTCGACGATCGGCACGGCATCTTGTAGGGCGCCAGCATAAGTGTTGATAGAGGCTTTACTTGGAAGGGTCATTAGAATACCTGCAAGATGAATGGTAAGTCTTTCGGGGCGCCGAGCGAATCGGCCATAGTGATAAGCGCGCTGTGATTGTTGGGAGCCGAGCAAACGATCATTCCCACGGTGGATGAGTTGATCGAAGCGACGTGCGAAACAACGGGATTGGGGAAGGTTTGGAACGGCCAAGAGACCGTGACGGAGCCCGCGGCGCCTGATGTGACGTTGAAGGTGTTTGCGTTTACACCGCTCCAACAAGAGACGACCGAGGCGATCGAGTAGTTGCGGCCGGATTGAGCCACGCTGACGATCGCGTTTGGGATCACGCTTCCGATTGAGCCGAAGTGCCCGATCGATTCGCCGAAGCCTTGAGCGAAACCATCCGAGGCAAACGCCGCTGCCATCTGTTGAATGCTCTTGCTAATGTTGTCCCCAATGTTGCTAAGCGATGAGCTGGTCTGGTTCGCAGCATCAAGCGTCGACTTTGCGGCATCTGTATATTGCTTGTATTGGCTGGGGGTGATGTATCCGTCCGCAAGCTGGCTATTGAGGCTTGCGATCGTGTTGTTGTAGGTCGTCTTCGCGCTAGATGCGGTCGAGCTGGCTTGCGATGTGACTTGATCGATCGTGCTTTGGATGTTGCCGGAGCAAGCCGTAATGAGAAGAGCAAGTTGATCGGTTGTGATGCCCATTACTGAACGCTCGCATAGAACCCCAGGTTTCCGGGAGTGAAGCAATAGGTTGGGTTTTGCATCGACCCAAACCAGTTGTAGGTAGTGGGTGGGGCATAGCGGGCATATGCTGGATCGCTTGCGCTGAACGGAGCGGCGGATAGCTGCCCGTAGTCCCAAAACGTTCCGCCGTAGCTTGTCGTGATGAGAGGGCCACCCACCACGCCCGTTCGCGTGTGAGGCTGGCGAATGTTAAAGGTAGCGTCATAGACCTCGGGGCCCGAGTTTATGATCGCCTTCAAGAAGCGAGTATCAAGGCGGTAGGGATAGGCGACCGGATCGATCGGCTGACGAAGAGCGCGAGGTATGAGCCCGGCAACGTTGGTTCTCTCGCCCGGGCCCATCGCGGCAAAGTAGTTGAGCGCGTTGGTAACGTAGGTGGCGGTATTGACCGCGGTGGGAAACACCCAGTTGCCCGGCAAGGGTCCGTTGCTCCCCGTGCGATAGAAGGGGGCGTTTAGGCTGACGTTGTAGAGATTGGGGTACGCGGCAAGACTTCCCCAAGCGGTAGCCTTGGTGATATTCGATGTCTGCGCTGAGTACAGAACGAAGGTTGAAGGCGAGACGTACGATAGCGAGTAGGTTGCCGTGCTTTGTCCGCTGGTTGTTGTGGCGTAGCCTTGGGCGGGTGGGATCGCGAGATACACGAAGAACTGACTTGCGGTGTTCTGTGGCACCGTGGGATCGCTGCCGCTCAGCGCGTACCCATCGACCACGTAGATAGCGGCTGGCGTAGAGCTGGTTGCAGTGCCGGGGTATTGAGGCACGGAGAGGGGAGACGGATCTAACCAACCGCCACCGGGCCCCGCTGGGATTGAGCTGGGGGAAGATGGGAGCGAGAGAAAGACGCTGACGTCAAAGGGGAAGCTCTTGGCCGTGCTGACGTAGCAATCGGCGTATTGCGGCATCGCCCCGAGAATGTATGGGGTGATGACGTTGTTTAGGTCGAAGTTGTCGATCGTGCGGCTGAATGATTGAGCCGTGGCGTACTCTGCATATGCAACGACTGTTACATCATAGGTGCCGGGTCCACGATCCGCCGCATACACGAAGGCGGTTTGCACGTCAGTGCTTGACGCTTGCGCAAGGTCGATGATCTGGGCCGCGTTGCCGCTACCCGGTGGGTTTTGCAGATACTTGAGCAGACGAGCCCGGGCGGTGTCATCGTCTTCGGCATCTTGGCCCCCGGTGATGGGGTTGGTTGCGTCGACAACAACGGTTGGAGCAAAGTAAGCGGGTGTCTTGACCCAAGTAAGAATGGTCCCGCTGGGATCGTTGGTGGTGCTTCCGGTGGAGACCGAGACAACGGGAATGACCGTGGTGGTTAGGCCGTAGGTGCCTCCCACCTGGACCTTGAAGAGGTTTCCGCTCGGATCGCTGAGTTGCTGGCCCGCGGGAACGAAGATGTCAGCACTCGCACCGATGACGTCCACCGCTCCGAATGCGGGTGATGCAGGGCGCCGAGAGAGACCGTAGATCGCAAGCAATCGATCCAGACTTGGCCCCGTGGCTGTATCGGGCATCCCATCGTCAGCGAGAATGACCGCATTGTTGTTTGCTACTCCAACCTCGTTAGCGAGACCCTGAGCGATGATTCCAAAGTCGCTCTTGTCGCTTACATTCGGAGCGGGATTGCCTTGAAGTTCAATGATCCCATTGCGGATCGTGCGAAGAATGTTCGCCTTGATCTGCGACGATGATTGAACAACTAATGGTGGAGGGTTTGCCATGGTTAGCCTAAGGTGAAGGTAGTAGCCTGCGTTGCTTGCGAAGCCGTGTTATCAGTCCAGGTGAGGTTGCAGAGAAGCCGCGAAGACACGCTTACGTCTTGCTGAACCACAAGGGAAACGATCGTAATCAATCCCGGCTTGATGAGATGCGCTAAACAGCGTTGAACGTAGTTTGAGACCTGCGCCTTGATGGTCGCTGGGTTGATCGTCTTGATGCTCGCAAACTCGTTTCCCAAGGTGAAGTCAGCGGCACTGCCTTTGATCGTGGTAAGAGCAAGGTAGACCTGTTGAGCAACCGAGCTTGTCCCGGTGACGTTGCCGTTCGCGTCAATCACATAATCTCGCGCTATGGGATCGATGAAACGAGCATCTCCCAAGACACCGCCCGGGGTCTCTTCAAGTAAGCCGGGGGATGGTTGATCATCGGTCTCCGGCGAACCAAAACCGAAGATGCTGTTTACGCCAAGCGGGCAAAACCCGAAGCCAAGTTGTTGGGTCATGTGTTGTTCTCTCTCCGTGCTAATGCCAAGTTATTCAGTTCCCGGGATGATGACGTCAGCGGGAGTTGCGCCGTTCAAAGGGCATTGAATGTCAAAGAATAGGGTAAGGGAGCCGAATATCGCGGTAATGTACGCGTTGATCGCGATGACTACGGCTTGGTCAGTTATCGCGATCTGAAACAGGCTTGGTATCGCTATGGTGAATGCGCAGCAAAGGTTGCCACTCACTGTCAATGGCGGGGGAAACCCGAACGGCCCAAGCAAGAATGATGGTATCTGCGGAACGGGGAATGGTGGGAGTTGAACATTGACGCAAGACATTACGGGCTCACTAGCACAGAGGTTGAAGTACTGGCGTTGACCGTTACGGCTCCAACACCTTCTCCGAGTATGGGGATGCCCGGTGCAGCGGCGGGAATGTAGCCATAAGCGAGCGGGAAGATCGGAGCGATGCCCAGCGTCACGGAGGGCGCGGTTAGACCGATCGTGCCGGAGTTTATGTTGCAGTAGCTTTGCGTGGGTCCAGCGCCCAAGCCACCAAGGTGGAAGGCGGATCCACCCGACATCACCACGTGAAACCCTGAGGGACCAAGGGACATGGTGCCCCAAGGCGAAACGAAGGTCAGCCCGGTGCTTGGGTCAACGCGAAGGTAAACGCCGCTCCCCGTGCTTGTGTTGTCGTCGGTCGTATAGACCGTGACAGAACCATCATCTTTGCCAAAGACTTTGCCCTGGCTCTTCCCATCCGAGCCCGCTGCATAGACCGAAAACTCACCGGGCCCAAGATTGCCGTACGCCGCTTGTGAGTTGACGTCCCGCGATGCAAACACGAAGTCTCGCTGACCGCCGCGGAACACCCCAACCTCAGTGGTGCTTGCCCAGGGTGGTGCGGTTCCGTCAGTCGGAATGGTGCCCGCTTGCTGGGGGTTGCTGGGAAGCGAGCAGAAGCCCACATGCTGCACCCATTGGGCTGAATCACTTTCAGAGATCCCATTGAGATGGTCCCCCAGCGTGACCAACGCGCTTGCGGTGGTGCTACTCGTGGAGACATTGAGAACTTGTAAGCCGAAGGTAATATCAACCACTGGAATCTCCAAAACTCACAACACCAACGGGCAAAAGTTCCAAGTCTGTATGCGTGCCCTCGCCCCGAGACTTGGAGAAGTGAACCGACTTAATCCACATAGGCACGCCCACGATCCCGACGCTCTCATCGTTCACCGTGGCAATCGTGTTATGCTTCCAAACCTGATTACCTTGTTGGTGATCGTCGACTGTGCAGCGGTAGACCAGGGCCTTTGCTTGAAGGTGGCTCATCTTGGTTGAGACCCACCCGAAGAGTTGATCTTGCGTCCCGCTGTGGTGCCCAGTCTCATCAATGTAGACCTGGCAAGGCGGAACACCTGTGATGCTCTGAAAGAATGGTTGATACTGAAAGAGCTTGGGGTTAGGCGGAATAACCGGAATGTAGGGCTTGGAGTTGCCGGGCTTGGTGTATTGGTTGATGAGCGCTTGAACTTCCGACAAGACGTTGCCGTTGCTGTCATAGCCCGTAAACTCATTCACCTTGCAGCAAGCCGATCGAATGGTGGCAGCATCTCCCGATCCGGTCATCGCCTTTGCGAAGATGACAACCGGCATCTCTGCATAGTTTATGTCGAGAGAGCTTCCGATGACGTTATTGACCGTGCCTGCGCTGACGCCACCATCAAGGTACTTGTTCAAGGTCCAGAGAGGTGCTTGCGTGAAGTCGGGTTGCCCGAAGACAACGCCCGTTCCGTCGTTGGTCGCCCACATATGGCAGTGAAAACGGTTCGCGTGCTTCTCGAGAAACTCGCCCTTGGTCTCGTGTGGAACGGCTTTCAGCGTGGTTAGTTGTTGTTGGGTGAGGTCAAAGACGTTGGTCGGATCCACGTGCTGAGTAACGCTGTAGCTCGTGGATTCCAGCGGCTGGGTCGGATCTTCGCTCTGAGATGTTGAAGGGATCTCGATGGTGATAGTGCTCGTTTGCGTTGGGCTATCGGCTAAGGCGCCGCACGTAAGCAGGCGGTTGTAGCTGTCGGTCGTATAGATTGAGGTCAGCTTGTAGGGAGCAACGACGGTTGCAACGAGCTGACCGAGCGTCATCGTGCTTGTGAACTTGTAGACGCTATTCCAGGGATCGATCCCACAATCACAGATGCGCCCAAGTTGATCTCGACCGGTGATGTTGAAAGTTGTGGTTGCTGGATGCCCTTGGTTGGTGATGACGGATCGATCGGTAAAACCAGTGAAAACCACAAGCGAGTTGCCTACGGCATTGCCGCTGCTATCGGTGATCTGACACGTCAGTTGAACGGGTTGGTTTCCCCGAGATAGCAGGGCGTAAAGTTGAGGGGTGATGAACTGGTCTCCCACGGTGAATGAGAAACTC
>Ga0247672_1000067_pt1 | contig 20840 bp, 17 predicted proteins | sample CNK13_metaG_FD_182719 | JGI IMG/M metagenome (GOLD analysis project Ga0247672, IMG submission 182719) | Soil microbial communities from Purdue University Martell Research Forest, Indiana, United States - CNK13 | ecosystem: Environmental > Terrestrial > Soil > Temperate forest > Bulk soil... | reverse complement strand
CTGAAGATCTTGAAGGGGCACCGCGCCCAGTCCGACCAGGCGCTGCGGCGCGCGCTCGACCATGGCGGCGATCTCCTCGTTCAAATGCCGGACGAGAACCTTCGCATCCTCGAGCGGCAGCCAGTACGAAAGGAGCTCCGGCATCGGCGAAAGCGCCTGGCGCGCGACGCGCATCCCGTTCATGTCCTCGACGCGCCGCGGCACGCTCCAGCAGCCGTCGGACACCGTGCGATAGACCTTGCCGGAGATCATCACGTGCCGGTGGCAGGCGTGCGCCTCGGCCATGGACGGCCAGGGGATGTCGCGGCCGCTTCCCCGGTACGGCGGAAAATTTTCGGGAACGACGTGCGTATGAACGTCGATGCTCTCGCTCATCGCGTTGATTATAGAATCCGCGGATGAACCGCTTTTTCCTGTTTCTCCTGTTCGCCGTCCTCGCAGGCGGTGCGGGCGCGCAGTCCTGGCCCGACAAGCCCGTCCGGATAATCGCGCCCTTCGCCCCCGGGGGCAGCGCCGACACGCTCGGGCGCCTCATGGCGCAGAAACTGACCGAGAGCCTGAAAGAAAGCTTCATCGTCGAGAACCGCCCTGGCGCGGGCGGCGCGCTCGGATCCGAGCTCGTGGCCAAGGCCGCCCCGGACGGCTACACGCTCGTCGTGTCCGGCATCGCGTCGCACGTTCTCGCGCCGGCAATCCAGGGCACGCCGTACGACCCGCTGCACGATTTCACCCACATCGCGCTCTTCGGGGGTCCGCCGGCGGTGCTGGCCGTGAACCCTTCGCTCAAGGTGAAGGACCTGCGCGCGTTCGTGGCGCTGGCGAAAGCCAAGCCCAAGGCGCTTTCCTACGGCTCGCCTGGCAACGGCACGCAAGGCCAGCTCGTCGCCGAGCTGTTCAAGCAGCATGCCGGAATCGAGATGGTGCACGTGCCCTATAAGGGCGCTTCGGCGGCAGTGGCGGATCTCATCGCGGGGCATATTCAGGCGGTGTCGACGACGCTTACGACAGCCTCGGGGCAGATACGCTCCGGCCGTGCGATCGGGCTTGCGATCAGCTCGGAGGCGCGCCTGCCCGAATTTCCCGATGTTCCCACCTTCGCCGAGATGGGCTACCCCGATATCGTGGCCACGGTCTGGTTCTCGCTTTCCGGCCCTGCGAACCTGCCCCCCGAAATCGTCCAGCGACTCAATACCGAAGTAAATCGGGCGCTGCAGCTTCCCGATGTGCGCGAACGACTCAAGACCGAGGGAATCGTGCCCACGCCGATGGACGCGAAGGCTTTTACCGCGTTCGTTGCCGCGGAAGTGAAGCGCTGGGCGCCGATCGTCAAGGCCTCGGGCGCGAAGCCGGGATAATGTCTCTCGCCGAGCAAGGGTTCCCCCGCTTTTCGGACGCTGAGTACGCAAGGCGCCACCAGGCGCTCGGGACATTCATGCAGCAGCGCGAGGTCGATCACCTGCTGATCGTCACCGACCAGCGTGCCGGCAACGCGCCGCAATGGGCGACCGGCTGGCCGGGAACGGTCGAGGCGTTCGTGGTGTTCAGGCCGGGCGAGCGGATGACGATGCACGTCGAGTGGTACAACCACCTGCCGCTGGCCCGGCGCCTGGCGCAGGGCGTGGACGTGCGCTGGGGCGAGCACCGCGGCATCGCGCTCACGATCGAGGAGCTCGCGCGGCGCGGCGCCAGGCGCGTCGGTGTGATCGGGCCGCTGGCGAACCGGAAGCTGAAGGAGCTGGAGGCGCGCTTCCAGGTGGTACCGATGGACGCAGACTACGTGCGCCTGCGGATGATCAAGTCGGACGAGGAGATCGAGTGGCTGCGGATCGGTGCGCGCCTGAGCGACGACGGATTCAACGCGCTGCTCCAGGGCACGCGGCCCGGCCTCGCCGAGTACGACCTCGCCAACCTGGTGGAGCGCGCATACGTAGGCGAGGGCGGCACCACGTTCATCCACTATATCGGCGTCACCTCCATGGCCGAGCCGCGCCTGTGCGTGCCGCCGCAGTACGCCTCGTCGCGCCGGGTCCAGAAGGGCGACGTGGTGTTCTGCGAGCTGTCGGCGTACTGGTGGGATTACGCCGGCCAGGTGCTGCGCAGCTTCACCGTCGGCGACGACCCCACGCCGCTCTACCAGTCGCTGCACGACACCGCCGAAGCCGCCTTCGACGCGGTCACCGGCGTGATCCGCCACGGCACCACCACGGAGGAGATCGTCGCCGCGGCGAGCATCATCGAAGAGCGCGGCTTCACCATCTATGACGACCTCATGCACGGCTTCGGCGGCGGCTACCTGCCGCCGATCGTCGGCTCGCGCAGCCGTCCCGCCGGGCCGCTGCCTAACATGACGCTGGAGGAGAACATGACCGTGGTGGTTCAGCCCAACGTCATCACGCCGGACCAGAAGGCCGGCGTGCAGGTCGGCGAGCTCGTGCGCGTGACGCGCGACGGCTTCGAGCGTCTGCACTCGGCGCCGCGCGGGTTCCTGCGCTCGCCGGATCCGATCGGACGCCTCGGGGTCCTGCCGGACGGTATCGTCTAGAGCATCGCCGAGCCGCCGTCGACGACGATGGTCTGGCCGGTGAGGAAGGCCGCGTCCTCGCTCGCGAGGAAGCTCACCGTGCCGACGAGGTCCTCGGGCTTCTCGTCGCGCTGGATGGCGCGCGTCTTCTTGGTGAGCTCGCCCTGGCGCACGTGCATCTCGTGCTTTGCCACGTTCTCGGACAGCGTGAAGCCCGGCGCAAGCGCGTTGACCGTGATGGCGTCCTTGCCGAGCTCGCGCGCGAGGCCGCGCGTCATGGCGATCACTGCGCCTTTGCTCGAGATGTAGTGAAGGAAGAGCGGCACCCCCTTTAGCGGCGCGCCGGAAGCGAGGTTGACGATGCGGCCGTAGCCGCCGCGGCGCATGTGCGGCACGCACGCGCGGCAGCAGAGCCACACGCCCAGGATATTCACCTCCATCACGCGGCGGAATTCCTCGACCGGGATCTCCTGGAACGGGCGCAGCTCGAGCGAGCTGAACACCGCGGCGTTATTCACCAGGATGTCCAGCCGGCCGAACGCTTTCATCGTTTCAGAAGCCAGGTTGGAAACGTCGGTCTCGTTCGACACGTCGGTTCGCAAGCCAAGCGTCCTGCAGCCCGTGGCCTTGGCGATCTCGGCGGCCGCCTGGTCGTATTTTTTCAGGTCGGCGATCACGATCGAGGCGCCGTCCCGGGCGAGGCGCAGCGCGAGCGCCTTGCCGATGCCGGTCGCACCGCCGGTAACGACGGCGACCTTGCCTTTCAGCCCTTCCATACGACGTCTTCGTAGCCGACGGTCCTCGACAGAAGGCCCAGCTCGCGCGCGAAGCGGTTCATCGACTCGACCGACTGGGGCGAGATCTCCGGGTCGTAGTAGGGCGCATCGCGGCGGATGAGCTCGGCGATGAGGCTTGCCTCGGTCGCGGGAAAGAGCTTCTTCCCGACCTCGGTGGCGCGGGCCGGGTCGCGCTTGAGGATCTGCTGCGCCGCCTTGACCGCGCGGATCGCCGCCCGCGCGACCTCCGGTTTTGCATCAATAAGCTTTTGAGAGGCAACCAAGGCGGGAAAGGTGTATCCCTTTGCCTCGTCGCCTGCTTCGCGGCGCGCATCGAGCACCAGCGTGCCGATGCCGCTCTTCACGGCAACCTCTGCGCCCATTCCGTTCGCCCAGAAGCCGTCGATCTTCCCGTCCTCCAGCGCCTTCGCCGCGAGCAGGCCGAACGAGGCGCTCTGGCCGATGGCCCCCGGCACCGGGCCGATCTTCACGTCCCGCTCCGGATCGATGCCCGCGGCGGCGAGCATGCGCTTCAAGCCGTCCACCGGGCCAGGAGCGGCGCCGATCCTTTGACCTCTCACGACCTTCAGGTCCCCGCGGTTCGTTTTTAGGTCTTTTCTAACTACCAGAAACCAGTACATGTGCTGGGCGAGCGCGCACAACAGCCTCCCGCCCTGCCAGTCCTTGAACGCGTAAAGCGCCGCATGCGAGGCGCCGCCCACGAAATCGAGCCGGCCCTCGCGCAACTCTTCGTAGGTCTTCGTGACCGGAAAGACAAGCTCGACCGTGGCGTCGAAGCCTTCCTGACGGAAGCAGCCGAGCTCGACCGCGGCGATCGCGGGAAAATAGGACGGCGAGACGAGGTCCGGGATCGCGACGCGCAGGCCGATCGGGCTCATCGGGGCTTGATCCCCGCCGCCTGCACGGCTTCCTTCCAGAGCGCGAGGTCTTCGCGCACGGCGCGCTGGAACTCCGCCGGCGTGCCGCAGACCGGATCGACGCCGATCTTTTCCAGCCGGCCGGTGAACGCAGCATCCCTGCAGCCGGCGGCGATCTCGCGCGCGACGCGCTCGACGACGGCGCGGGGTGTGGCCGCCGGGGCGACGTAGCCGTTCCAGGTGAGGGTGCGGAATCCCGGGTAGCCCTGCTCGGCGACGGTCGGAACCTGCGGCAGCTGGGGCGCGCGCGCTTCGCCCGATACCGCGAGCACGTTGATCTTGCCGCCGCCCGCGTGCGGCAGGATCTCGTTCAGGTTGCCGAAGTAGCAGGGCACGTGACCCGCCACTACGTCGGCCATCGCCGGGCCGCCGCCCTTGTAGAGCACCGCTTCCATCTTCAGCCCCGCGCGGGCGAGAAAGAGCTCCATCGTGAGATGGCCGACCGAGCCCGAGCCCGGCGACGCGTAGCTCAGCTCGCCCGGATGCGCCCTGGCATAGTCGACCAGCTCCTTCAGGCTGGCGGCGCCGGTCTTGCGGTTGCAGCCGAGCGCGAAAGGGTTGGTGCCGACGATCGAGATCGGCGCGAAGTCCCTGACCGGGTCGTAGCCGATCTTCTGCACGTGCGGCACGATCGCGAGCTGCGGTGTCGCGGCAGAGAGCAGGGTGTAGCCGTCCGGGTCGGCGCGGGCCACGAGCTCGGCGGCGATGGCGCCGCTCGCACCCGGGCGGTTTTCGGGGATGACCGGCTGTCCCAGGCGCTGGGTCAGCCAGTCGGCGGTGATGCGCGCGAGCGAATCGGTCACGCCTCCCGGCGGGAACGGCACGACGACTTTCACGGGCTTCTGCGGCCAGGTCTGCGCGTGGACCGGGAACGCCATGCACACGAGGAGCAAAGCGATGCGCCTCATATGCGCCCATCCTTCATTCGCGCCTCGATCCAGCGTGCGCAGGCGAGCGTGCGCGCGTCATCGCCGATGCGCCCGATCACCTGGAGGCCGAGCGGCAGGCCGTTGGGGCCGGCGCCGACCGGCACCGAGACGCACGGCACGTGGAGCAGCGTCCACACCACGTTCATCGCCGTGTTGCCGGTCGAGCCGAGTCCCTTGGGAGCCTCGCCGGTCGCCGCCGGCGCGATCAGCACATCGCAATCGCCGAAAACTTCGCTCACAGCAGCGCGGCAGCGAGCCGCATACAGCAGCGCCTGCTGGTACTTTCGCCCGTCCGTGGCATAGCCCTCTTCGCAGCGCTGCCGCAGCGCCGGGTCGAGGCGATCGGCGTAGCGGCGGTATTCGTCGGCGAGCGAGCGCGCGCCTTCATAGCGGATGATGGTTCCCTGCGCCTCGCGCAACGAGCGAAACGATTCCGGAAGGCGCAGCTCCGCCGCGTCGAGCTTCCTCGCCGCGGTTTCGAATGCGACCGCCATGGACGGCTCGACCAGCTCCCATTCCCACGTGCGACACGCCCCGATGCGCGGCCGATCGGCTTCCCCGTGCAGGTCGTCGCGCCTGGTGAGCGCCTCGAGGAAGAACGCGACGTCTTCTACGCTGCGCGCGTAGATCCCGACCGTGTCGAGGGAGTCGGCGTTCGGGTGCACGCCCGCGCGCGGCAGCAGGTTGTAGGTCGGCTTGCACGCCACCACGCCGCAGTAGGAACCCGGGCGGATCACCGAGCCCGCGGTCTGCGTGCCGAACCCGAGCGGCACCATGAAGTCGGCGACCGCCGCCGCGGAGCCGCTCGAGGAGCCGCCCGGCGTATGCGCCGCATTGTGCGGGTTGCGTGTCCTGGACGGCACGAAGGTGGCGAATTCGCAAGTCACCGTCTTGCCGAGGACCACGCCGCCCGCGGCGCGGGTCAGCGCGACCGGCGCCGAGTCCGCGCGCGGCCGGTGGCCGGCGTAGATGCGCGAACCGTACTCGGTCGGCATGTCGCAGGTGTCGAAGATGTCCTTCACGCCGACGGGGACGCCCAGCAGCGGCACTGCTTTCTCAGCCTGGAGGATTTGGGAAAAAACTGCTTCCTGGTTCACGAAGCTCCAAGCCTGCACCTCGGGTTCGCGCGTGGCGACGCGCGCGAGGCAGCTCTCCACCAGTGCACGCGCGCTGAGCTCGCCGCGCTCGATCCGCGCGGCGGCGTCTTTCGCTCCCAGGCGGCAGGGCTCGATCACCGGCTCAGTATAATCGCCGCGATCCATGCAGCGACGAAACGTCCTCGTCGTCGGCGCCGGCCCGGTGGGGAGCGTCGCCGCGCTTGCCGCCGCGCGCTTCGGCCATGCGGTGACACTGCTCGAGGCGCAGGAGCGCATCGACGACGCACCGCGCGCCTCGACCACGCAGCCGCCGACCCTCGAGATCCTCGCCGAGCTCGGCCTGATCGACGAGTACATCCGGGTCGGCCTCGTGGCGCGCACGTTCGAGTTCTGGGACCGGCCGACGCTCCAGCGCATCGCGGAGTTCGACTTCGAGCGGCTCCGCGGCGAGACCGACTTCCCATTGGTGGTGCAGACCGAGCAGCACAAGCTCGCCAACATGGCGCTCGCCCGGCTGAGCGCCATGGCGAACGCCGAAACCGTCATGGGGTGCATGGTTTCGGGTCTTCATCAGGATGGAGAGCAGGTTACCGTCACGGCGGGAGAGCGGCGTTTCGTCGCCGATTATGTGATCGGCGCGGACGGCGGACGCAGCACCGTGCGCAAGCTCCTCGGCATCGAGTTCGAGGGCTATACCTGGCCCGAGCGCTTCCTCGTCGTGACGACAAAATTCGACTTCGCCGCCGCGCTCGGCTGCTGCAACCGAAACTACATGGCCGACCCGGAGGAGTGGACCAATCTCTTCAAGGTCGCCGGCGACGACCTCAAGGGGCGCTGGCGCGCGGTCTTCAACACCCGTGCCGATGAAACGGACGAGGAAGCGCTGTCCGATGCGGCGGTGCGCGCGCGCCTTGGGCGCATCTACGTCCCCGATGCGGAAAGGCACCATCTCCATCTCAACCTGTACAACGTGCACCAGCGCGTGGCCAAGAGCTTCCGCAAGGGGCGCGTGTTCCTGTGTGGCGATGCGGCGCATGTGAACAACCCGATCGGCGGGCTCGGCCTGAACTCGGGAATTCACGAGGCCTGGGATCTGGCCCATCTCCTGGACAAGGTCCTCCGAAGGGAGGCGGATGACAGATCGCTCGACGCCTACGAGGCGCGGCGCAGGCCGCTCAACATCGAATACGTGCAGGAGCAGACCGTCGCGAACAAGCGCCGCCTCGAGGAGCGCGATCCGGCGCAGCGCGCGCGCCGGTTCGACGAGTTGCGCGCGACCGCCGCCGATCCGGCGCGGCACAAGGCGTTCCTGATGAAGGCTTCCTTACTCGAGAGCGCCCGCCGCGCCGCTCAGCACAAGCTTCTCTAGACTCCCGGAGGCGGCGGCGGAGGGGTGCCTGAAGGCGGCGGTGGAGGCGGAGTGCCGCCCACCGACGGTGATGGCGGCGGGGGCGGAGGCGGGCCGTAGGAGGGCGGAGGAGGAGGCGGCGGCGTACGGTACGAAGTGGCCGCCGCCTGGCGGCGCGGCGCGACCGCCATCGGCACCTTGTTGCCCTTAGCGTACATACATTGCGTGAAGGCGTTGTCGTAGCGCCGCTGCACGCTGTACGTGCCCTGCGCCGCGTTGCTCGTTCCGATCAGGGCACCGGTCGCGGTCCCCAGGCCAGCGCCAGCGAGCGCGGCGTGGCCGTTGCCGCCCAGTGCGGCGCCGGCAGCGGTGCCTACGACCGCGCCGACCGCAGCGCTGTTTGCAGTTGTGCTGTTTGCAGCTTGGTCGGCTGACTGCGCGCCGCTCTGCACGGAGGCGAATCCACGGCAGTCGTGATCGTCGTGGCGGAATTCGTCGAAGCTCTTGCCGGTGCCTGGCAGAACCATCACGCTCGGCCCAGTCACCGCTGGCGTCGACGCGCAACCGGCGAGCGCCAGCACGCCGATTCCGACAAGCAGCATTTTCATGGCGTCAGTTCGGGGGCTGCGCCGGTACGCGCGCCCAGCCGCCAGGGCAGGTCTTGACGTACGGGTAATAGGCGTTCGACTCGCGGCAGAAGTACCAAGTGGCGGGCGGCTGAGCAGGCGCTGCTTGCTCTGCCACGTCGCTGCGCTCGACGTACGTGGTCGGTGTAGGCGGTGCGTAGACGGCTGGCGGATAGTAGTACGCCGGCGGCGGATAGTAGTACCACGGCGCATACACGGGCACGCCGAAGTTGAACCCGACGATGACGCGGCTATGGCCGTGCCAGCCGCCCGCAAACGCCGGAGCGCTCGCGACCGCAAGAAGAACAAGTATCAGCACGCGCTTCATGGTCAACGCAGCGTACACCCCCGCTCGGGGTGCGTGCGTAACTGATTGTTACTGAACATTGCTGCGGTTAAGTTAGCGAATTTTCTTGCGATTTCTTCGCAGGGCGGCGAGCCGGGCCTTGGATGCCAGAATTGCCCGCTTGCTCCGAGCGCGGTTCCTTCGGCGCACCCGGGAGTCGTCCGGACCATGTCGCCTCGCCGCGTCGCGACACGTTGGCGTCCCACACTCTCCCACCGTCGATTCCGCCTAGGGAAGGGTGATTCATGAAGCGCTTCGTGTCGTACGTCGGTGTTCTGTTGCTTGCGGGACTTGTGGTTTCTTGCGGCGGAGGCGGAGGAGGAGGCGGCGGCGGTAGCCCGGCCAGTCCCGCTGCCAACAACGGGAGCAATCCCCCGGCCGACAATCCTCCTCCCGTTGCCAGCAAACCCGGGCGGTTCGAGGAAACCGACGCAAAGGTCAGCCTGAGCCCCGGCGATTGGGTGGAGGCCGACGCCCGGTTCGGCTGGAGCGGCGGCGGCGCCATGCAATCGACGGTGGCCGGAGCCACGGCGACATTCCAGTTCAGCGGCACCTCGGTGACTTGGATTGGCGCCCGCAGCGATGACGGCGGAACCGCGGAGGTCAGCGTGGACGGAGGCCCGGTCCGGCAAATAAGCCTCGTCTCCCGCCCGAACGAAAAGCATACGCCGGTCGTTACGCTGCACGACTTGGGCGCTGGCCAGCACACGCTGACGATCCGGGTGACCTCAGCCGCCCCTGTGGTGGTGGATGCTTTCGATGTGGAAGCGCCGATCGTATCGCACAAGCAGGAGAACGATCCCGACGTCGCCTACACCGGCACCTGGATCCCGCCCGACCTCACCAACGCCGACCCCTGCGCCGGCAATCCCGACCCCACCTGCGTCTCCGACCCCCACGAAGACCACTCCGGCGACTGGAGCGGTGGCGGCGTCCAGTCGGCGCCCGAGCCGGTGAGGGGAGGTGCGAGGTTTACGACGACCGCGGGCGACGCCCTCACGTTTACCTTCCGCGGAACGTCCGTCACCTGGCAAAGCGGTCGCGGCCCGGACTTCGGCATCGCCACTGTGCAGGTGGACGGCGGCCCGGCCGTCGACGTCGATACGTATTCTCCGACGCCGAAGTTCCAGGAAGTGCTGTTCAGGGCCAACGGACTGGCCAATGGTAAGCACACATTGACGATCACGGCGACGGACCGGAGGAACGGCGCCTCGAGCGGGAACAGGATCGTGGTGGACGCGTTCGACGTGACCACGCTCGGAAGGCGCTTCCAGGAAGACGATACGCTGCCCAATAGCCAAGTACCGGCGACGACCTATACCGGCACATGGAGCCGCAACATCAACCGAGTTTGGAGCGAAGGCGCGACGCAAAGAGCCGATGCCCCCGGCTCAATCGCCAGATTCACCTTCACAGGCACCGGCGTGAGCTATATCGGCTGCCAGAAGAACAGCATCGGGCCGGTCATCATCCGTGTCGACGGCGTTTTCAAGGGACAATTCAACAACGCCCTGACGTCCCCGCGCGAAGCCTACATGCACGAGATCTTCGCGATCGACGGGCTGACCCCCGGTCAGCAGCACACGATCGAGGTCGAGTCCGTGAGCAGCACCTCCTTCATCGTCGTGGATGCCTTCGACGTCCGCGGCGGTACCCCGTAGAGCTGGGCCGCATGGCGGACGCGAGTCCGCCATGCGCCCGAATCGGCAAGAACGGAAGGGGAAGGTGGCATGAAGCGCTGCATGCGGTGCGTCTGGGTTCTCCTGCTCGCGGGTACGCTGGTTTCCTGTGGCGGCGGTGGCGGCGACGGCGGCAGTCCGAGCGGCACCGCTCCTGCTGCTACCCAGACTCCTACCCCGACACCGACAACGACATCGACTCCCACTCCTACCCCGACGCCCACGCCCGCCGCTACACCGGGGCGGTTCGAGGAGTCCGATGTGCGCGTCACCTTGAGCCCTGGCGATTGGATACCGGCCGACTCCAAGTTCGGATGGAGCGGCGGGACCGCGGTGCGATCCACGGTGACGAACGCCACGGTGCAATTCACGTTCAGCGGCAGGTGGGTCACGTGGATCGGCGAGCGCAACACAGACGCCGGAATCGCGGAGGTTAGCGTGGACGGGGGCCCGGCCAGGCGAGTCGACCTTTTTGCCCGCCCGCAGGAAGCGCGCACGCCTATCGTTACGCTGCACGACTTGAGTCCGGGCCAGCACACGCTGACCATCCGCGTGACCGGCGAGAAGAACGACCAAGCCGCCGCAACCAGCCCCGCGGTGGTGGTGGTGGATGCTTTCGATGTGGAAGCGCCGATCGTGTCGCATATGCAGGAGAACGACCCCGCCGTCGTCTACAGCGGGACCTGGACGCCCCCGAACCTCTCCGCCATCCCCGACCCCTGCGTCCCCGACCCCTCCGCATGCGACCCCTTCGAGGACCACTCCGCCAACTGGAGCGGCGGTGCCCTTGCCTCGGCGCCCGAGCCGCCGAGGGGGGGTGCGAGGTTCACCACGACCGCGGGCGACAAGCTCACGCTGACGTTTCGCGGAACCTCCATCGCCTGGCAAAGCGGTCGCGGTCCGGACTTCGGCATCGCCACTGTCGAGCTCGACGGCGCGCCCACCGACATCGACACGTATTTCCCTGCGCAGATCTTCCAGGACGTGGTGTTCAAGGCCACCGGACTGGCCGATGCCACGCACACGTTGACGATCACGGCGACGGGCCGGAAGAACGACGCCTCGACGGGCACCAAGATCGTGGTGGACGCATTCGACGTGACCACGCCCGGAAGGCGCTTCCAGGAAGACGATCTCGATCCGAAAACCGGATTGCCGGCGACGACCTATACCGGCACTTGGGTTCACCGCAACATCAACAGGGTCTGGAGCGAAGGGGCGGCAAACACGAGCGATACGCCGGGCTCACGCGCCAAATTTACCTTCACCGGCACCGGGGTGAGCTATATCGGCTGCCAGAAGAACAGTATCGGGCGGGTCAACATTTACCTCGACGGCAGTCCCACTCCCGTAGCGACTATCAATAACTTCAAACGCTCTCCGGTCGAGGCCTTCCAGAAGGAAATCTACCGAGTGGACGGGCTGAGTCCCGGTCGGCACACGCTGGAGGTGGAGGACGTGGACACCAACTCCTTCATCGTCGTGGATGCCTTCGACGTGCGTCCGTGAACGGGTAGAACCGCATGGCGGACGCCGGTCCGCCATGCGGTGAACCTCCTGCCGCGCTCTACTTCGGCTGCTGGGTAATCCGGAGGTAGGGCTTGGGCGACTTCCAGCCCTGCGGGAAAAGCTTCTTCGCCTCGTCGTCGCTCACCGAACCGGAGATGATCACGTCCTGGCCCTGCTTCCAGTTCGCCGGCGTCGCGACGCGGTACTTCGCGGTAAGCTGGATCGAGTCCAGCACGCGCAGCACTTCGTCGAAGTTGCGCCCGGTGGTCATCGGATAGTAGAGAACCAGCTTGATCTTCTTGTCGGGCCCGACCACGAATACCGTGCGCACCGTCTGGTTGTCGGCGGCGGTGCGCTTGCCGGGGGTGGCCTCGGCCGGCAGCATGTCGTAGAGCTTGGAGATCTTGAGGTCGCCGTCGCCGATGATCGGGTAGTTCGGCGCCGTGCCCTGGGTCTCCTCGATGTCCTTTGCCCAGCGCTCGTGGTCGTTCACCGGGTCGACCGAGAGGCCGATGATCTTGGTATTGCGCTTGTCGAACTCGGGCTTGATGCGCGCCATGTACCCGAGCTCGGTGGTGCATACGGGGGTGAAATCCTTCGGGTGCGAGAACAGCACCGCGTAGCCATTACCGATCCATTGGTGGAAATCGATCGAGCCCTGCGTGGTTTCGGCCTTGAAATTGGGGGCTTCGTCGCCGATGCGTAGCGTCATATGGGCACTCTCCGGGGGAACGACGTAAAGGGGATGGTGGCGTGCGATCTTACCGCCGCGCCGACCCTGTGCGCCAGAGGGGCTTTGGAGTAGAGTAGCGCCAGATTTGTTCGGGGTACGAACAATCTGGACCCTCCGGATCGGACCCCGTCGGAGCGGACTCGGCATGCGGCGCAACGTGCAGCTCAACCTGAGCGTCAACGGCGAGACGGTCGAGGCCTCGTTCGCCCCGTACAAGACGCTGCTCGAGGTATTGCGCGAGGACCTCGCGCTCACCGGGACCAAGCACGGCTGCGAGCTCGGCGAATGCGGCGCCTGCGCGGTGCTGGTCGACGGCGAGCCGCAGCTTTCTTGCCTCGTGCTCGCGGTCGAATGCGAGGGCCGCCAGATCGAGACCGTCGAGGGGCTGGCGCGAGGCGCCGAACTTCATCCGCTGCAAGCCGCGTTCGCCGACCTCGGCGCCGCCCAGTGCGGCTACTGCACGCCCGGCATTCTCATGACCGCGAAGGCGCTCCTCGAACGGGAGCCGCACCCCTCGCGCGAGCGCATCCGCGAGGCGGTCTCGGGCAACCTCTGCCGCTGCACCGGCTACCAGCAGATCTACGAAGCGATCGAGGCCGCCGCGCACCACATGGAGCGCGTGGCGCGCGAGACATGAAAGTCATCGGCAAGCCGCGCCGCCGCGTCGACGGCCGCGCCAAGGTCACCGGCCACACGCGCTTCGCCGACGACCTGGTGCTGCCGCGCATGCTGCACATGCGCCTTCTGCGCTCCCCGCACCCGCATGCCCACATCCAATCACTAGATGCGGAAAGAGCGAGGAAATACCCTGGTGTTCACCTGGTCCTGACCGGAAAAGACTTCCCGGTGAGCTTTGGCATCCTTCCGGTCACGCAGGACGAGTATCCGCTCGCGCCCGAGCACGTGCGCTACGTCGGCGACCCGGTCGCCGCGGTGGTGGCGAAGGACGAGCAGACCGCTTCCGAAGCCCTCGATCTGATAGAAGTGAAATACAAGCTTCTCAAAACAATTTCCGATCCCATCGAGGCGCTGCAGAACGCAGAGCCTCGCATCCATGCCTACAGCGAGCTCGGCAACATCCATCGCTTGCAGGCGTTCGAGTTCGCCGGCCGCTCGAACGAGGTGTCGGAGGCGATCGACGCCTCCGATCACGTGTTCGAGGATCTCTTCTTCTACGAGGGCAACACCCACCTGCCGATCGAGCAGCACGCCTCGGTCGCCGAGGTGGACGGCGAGGGCAAGCTCACGCTGTGGTCCTCCACGCAAGTGCCGCACTACGTGCATCGCTCTCTCGCCCGGGTTTTACAGCTTCCACCAACTCAAATAAGAGTCATTGCGACTCCCAACGGCGGCGGGTTCGGCGGCAAATGCGACGTGTGCAACCACGAGATGGTGGTGGCAAAAGCCGCCATGGTGCTCGGCCGCCCGGTGAAGGTCTGCCTCAACCGCGAGGAAGTGTTCTACATGCACCGCGGCCGCCATCCCGTGCTGATGAAGTTCCGCACCGGTGTGACCAGGGACGGCAAGCTCACCGGCATGCACCTGCAGACGCTGGTCGACGGCGGCGGCTACGGTTCCTACGGCGTCGCGAGCACCTTCTACACCGGCGCGCTCCAGACGGTGACCTACGAGCTGCCGCGCTACAAGTTCGAGGCGGCGCGCGTGTTCACCAACAAGCCGCCGTGCGGGCCCAAGCGCGGGCACGGCACGCCGCAGCCGCGCTTCGGTCAGGAGATCCAGCTCGACAGGATCGCCGAGAAGCTCGGCATGGATCCGGCCGAGCTGCGCCTGGGGATGATCGTCAAGCCGGACTCGCTCACCGCGAACTGGCTGAAGATCGGATCCATTGGTCTCGCCGAGTGCATCAACCAGGTCGTAGCAAGATCTTCTTTCAAGGATAGATATCGAAAACTGCCGTTCGGTCGCGGTGTCGGTCTGGCTTGCGGCTCTTACCTTTGCGGCGCCGGGTTACCGATCTACTGGAACAAGATGCCGCAGAGCGGGGTCCAGCTCCTCGTCGACCGCAGCGGCCAGGTGACCGTCTTCTGCGGCGCGACCGAGATCGGCCAGGGCTCCGACGACGTGCTGGTCGCGATCGTGGCCGAGGTGCTGGGGATCGATCCGTTCAGCGTGCGCTGCATCACCGGCGACACCGGCATCACGCCGGTCGACCTCGGCTCCTACTCGAGCCGCGTCACGGTGATGATGGGCAACGCCGCGCTTCAAGCTTCTGAAAAAATAAGACAGATGATCGCGGAGACCGTGTCGGGAGAGCTCGGAGTCGCCCCCGACAAGCTCGCGTTTGCGAACGGCCGCGTCACCTTCGGAGACAAGAGCTTGACCTTCGCCGAAGCGGCCGGCCTGGCGGAGGAAAAGTTCGGCACCCTAGGCTCGGTCGGGTCCTACCGCCCGCCGCGCGCGCCGGGGCGCTTCAAGGGTGCGGGCGTCGGACCCTCGCCCGCGTACTCGTACACCGCTTGCGTGGTCGAGGCCGAGGTCGATCCCGCGACCGGCTGGATCACCGTGCCGAAGATCTGGATCGCGCACGACATCGGCCGCACCATCAATCCCGTCCTCGCGCGCGGCCAGGTCGAGGGCAGCGTGTACATGGGGCTCTCCGAGGCGCTGATGGAAGAGCAGGTGTTCCGCCGCCTGCCGCCGAAGCTCTCGCACGCGCTGGTGCACAAGATTCCGTCGCTCCTCGAGTACAAGAGCCTCACCTCGCTCGACATGCCCGAGGTCGACACCGTCCTGGTCGAGGACCCGGACCCAAACTGCCCGTTCGGCGCTAAGGAAGTGGGGCAGGGGCCGCTCCTCCCCGTGATGCCGGCAGTCGCGAACGCCATCTACGACGCAGTGGGCGTGCGAATCGACGAAATCCCAATCACGCCGGATAAGGTTTTGAAAGCCCTTGAATTGAAGGCCGCAGGCAAGGAAGCGCGCGTGGGGCCGAGCGCATTCCCGGCCGTCCCGTATCCGCAGCCTGTCGAAGTGGCGCCGCCGTGGGAAGGCGGCGACGGCAACGCGAGAAAAGGCGCGGAGAAACCCAAGCTCAAGGTGTCCGCCGCGTGATGCGGCTTCCCTGGTTCGAGCACCGCGCGCCGAGGTCGGTACAGGAGGCCGCGCGCATTCTCGCCGGCGAGGGCGCCGACGCGATGCTGATCGCCGGCGGCACCGACCTGCTGCCAAACATGAAGCGCCGCCAGATGGCGCCGAAGATCCTTGTTTCCTTAAAGAACATCGAGGAAATACGGCGAAACGGCGTGAGCCTCGGCGCGGGCACGACGCTCACGGAGATCGTCCGCAAGCCCGAATTGCCGCTCGGCCTGCGCCAGGCCGCGCACCAGGTGGCCACCGTGCATCTGCGCAACATGGGCACCATCGGCGGCAACCTGTGTCTCGACACCCGCTGCAACTACTACAACCAGAATTACGAGTGGCGCAAGGCGATCGATTTCTGTCTCAAGAAAGACGGCGAGATCTGCTGGGTGGCCACGGCGAGCAAGCGCTGCGTCGCCGCCTCGTCGACCGATTGCGCGCCCGCGCTCATGGCGCTCGGCGCGCGCGTCAAGCTGGTCTCTTCTTCAGGCGAGAGGGAAGTTGCGCTCGAAGATCTCTACAACAACGACGGGATCGAGTATCTCAAGCGCCGCCCCGACGAAATCCTAACCGAGGTCAGCATTCCTTCCGGTTGGAAGAGCACGTACTGGAAGCTCCGCCGCCGCGGCGCTTTCGATTTCCCGGTTCTCGGCGTGGGTGCTGCGATAAAAATGGAAAGAGAACTCATCGAGGAAGCGCGAATCGCGCTGGGAGCGGTTGCCTCGCGTCCCTTCCTGGTCGAGAAGGCCGGCCAGTTCCTGAAAGGGAAGAAGCTCACGGACGAGGTGATCGAGGAGGCATCCCGACTCGTCGCCTCGCGCGCCAAGCCGATGGACAACGCCGATCTCGACCTTTACTGGCGCAAGGATGTGAGCGCAGCGTTTGCGACGTACGCACTGCGCGAGCTGCGCGGCGACGACATGAGCGAGACGCGACTGCGCATCGCGCGGCAACTCGTCTAGCCACCCGGTCGCATCGCGTGCCCGGCCGAGCCGCAATCGCCATGTGGTGGGATGTGTCGCCCGATGCGAGGGCGGAATGGGAGGACTGGCATACGCACGAGCACATGCCCGAGCGCCTCTCGATTCCTGGATTTCTGCGCGGCACGCGTTGGATCGCGCTGACCGGTGAGCCGTCCTACTTCGTTCTATACGAAGCGGCACGAATCACAACGGTCACTTCGGGAACGTACCTGGAGCGCTTGAATAATCCGACGCCGTGGTCGCAACAGATGATGCCGCATCACCGCAACATGGTCCGGAGCCTCTGCCGCGTTCGCGCGGCGTTTGGTGGCGGTCTCGCGCACGCCATGGCGACGATTCGCTTTTCGCCGTCCAAAGGCCGTCGCGGCGCGCTGCTCAAGTGGCTGGCGGCCGAAGCGATGCCCGCGCTGCCGAACCGCAGGGGCCTTAGCGGAGCGTACTTGCTCGAGTCGCTGCCGCCGGCGGATGCGCCGCAGACCACCGAGCAGAAAATCCGTGGCGGGGATGCGCACGCGGACTGCGTGCTGCTCGTCGGCGGCTACGACGCCGATGCGGTCCAGGCAGTTGCCGCCGCCGATCTGCGCGAGCTCGAGGCGCACGGTGCGGCGCCCGGGCGAGTCGATGGGCTCTACCGCTGCGCCTACTCGCTCACTGCTAAAGATCGAATTCGGGGTCAGAGCCCGAATTCGTAGTGCAACGGCGCTGGCGCCGCGGCGAAGGTGGGGCGGAGCCGGCTTTTCTCGTCCGAGAAAAACGTGGTCTGTCCCTGTTTTTGGGGTCAGTCGTTCTTGATGTTCGCGGCCTTCGCGACGGCGGTCCATTTCTGGATGTCGCTCGAGACCTGCTTGCCGAGGTCCGCGGAGCTGCCGCCGACGGGGTCGAGCCCCATGCTGGCGAAGCGCTCCTTCACCTCCGCGGTCTGCACCACGCGCGCGACTTCCTTCTGGAGCCGGGCGACGATCGCGGGCGGTGTCTTGGCGGGCGCGAAGAAGGCGGTCCAAACCGGCACTTCCATGTCGACGCCTGCCTCTTTGAGCGTGGGAAGGTCGGGCCACGAGGGGTGGCGCCGCGATGAGGTCACGGCGAGCCCGCGCAGGGTGCCCGACTTGAGCGGCCCGCTGACCGGCGGCGGATCGATGAGCGTCATCATCACCTGGCCCGAGATCACGGCCTGGGCCGATTCGCCGCTGCTCTTGTAGGTGATCATCTCGATGCTCGTCCCGGTGCGTTGCTTGAACATCTCGCTGGCGACCTGGAAGATGCCGGCGCTCGAGGCGTAGTTCGACTTTCCGGGATTCGCCTTGGCATAGGCGACGAGCTCTTTCACGTTCTTTACCGGGAGCTTGGGATCGACCACGAGAAGCAGCGGAAAGGAGCAGAGCATCGAAATCGGGGTGAAGTCGCGCACCGGGTCGTAGGGCAGCTTCGAGTAGGTGGCGGGATTGATGGTCATCGGCCCGCTCGGTCCCATGAGGATCGTGTAGCCGTCAGCGGGCTGCTTCGCTACGTACTCCGCGGCGATGATCGACTGCGCACCCGGCTTGTTCTCCACGATCACCGGCTGGCCCAGGCCTTTCGACAGCTCCGGCGTCATCACGCGCACGATGATGTCGTTGCCGCCGCCGGCCGAGTAGCCGATGACGACGCGGATCGGCTTGTTCGGGTAGTTGTCCTGCGCGGCCGCGGCGAGCGAGAACGCGGCGAGCGCGCTTGTCAACAGCGCGATGCAAAACCGGACCATTTAATCTCCTCCTCGGATGCGATTACAGTAACACGATGATCCGGTTCACCGTCAACGCCCGGCCGCGCGAGGTCGACGTCGAGCCCGAGATGCCGCTCCTCTGGGTGCTGCGCGACGAGCTCGACATCAAGGGGCCGAAGTACGGCTGCGGCGTCGGTCAGTGCGGCGCGTGCACGGTGCTCGTCGACGGCGAGCCGGCGCGCTCGTGCACGCTGCCGCTCTCCAAGGTCGCCGGCAGGCGCGTGCTCACCATCGAGGGCCTCGCGCAGGGCGAACGGCTTCACCCGGTGCAGCAGGCATGGATCGATCAGCAGGTGCCGCAATGCGGCTACTGCCAGGGCGGGCAGATCCTCGCCGCGGTGGCGCTGCTGCGAAAGCATCCGAGCCCGAGCGACCGGCAGATCGACGAGGCGATGACGAACCTGTGCCGCTGCGGCACTTATGCGCGCGTGCGCAGCGCGATCCGCGCCGCGGCCAAGAAGAAGACGTGAGCGCGCTTTCACGACGGTCGTTCCTCAAGACCGCGGGCGCGCTCGGGCTCGGCTTGCATCTTCCGGCGCGCGCCCAGGCGGGGCGCGGCGAGGTCAACGCCTGGGTCATGGTGCTGCCCAACGAGCTGGTCATCATCCGCTACGCGCGCTCGGAGATGGGCCAGGGCAGCATGACCGCTGCCGCGCAGCTCGTCGCGGAGGAGCTCGACTGCGACTGGAAAAACGTGCGCGTCGACTACGCGGATTCGAACGAGCAGCTCAGGCGCAAGGGCGCCTGGGGGCCCATGAGCTCCTCGGGCAGCCGCACGATTCGCGAGTCGCACGAGGTGCTGCGCAATGCGGGAGCGGCGGCGCGCGAGATGCTCGTCGCCGCCGCCGCGCAGGGCTGGGGCGTGGCCGCGGCGGAGTGCCGCGCCGCGGGCGGCGTCATCGCGCATGCGCCATCGGGTCGGCGCATCACGTACGGGCGCGTGGCCGCAGCGGCGGCGAAGCTGCCCGTTCCCAAGCAGGTTGCCCTGAAGGCGCAGGCGGACTGGAAGCTCGCCGGCAAGCCGCTCGCCCGCGTCGACATCCCCGACATGGTCACCGGCCGCACGCGCTACGGCATCGACACGCAGCTTCCCGGCATGGTGTATGCGGCGATTGCGCAATGCCCGGTGCCCGGGGGGCGACTGAAATCGCTCGACGAAGCGGCCGCGGCGCGCGGCCGGCGCGGCGTGCTGCGGGTGCTGCCGATGGGCGAGTTCATCGCCGTGATCGCGGACAACTGGTGGCGCGCGGCCCAGGCGCTGCGGGCATTGAAGATCGAGTGGGACGGCGGCGCGAATGCAAGCCTTTCGAGCGCGGCCTTGCGGCGCGAGCTCGAACAAGCGTTCGAGCCGGACACCGCGGCGAGCGTGGTGAAGAGCGAGGGCGACGTCGAAAAAGCGCTGGCGCAGGCCGCGCGCGTGGTCGAAGCCGAGTACGCGACGCCTTTCCTGGCCCACGCCGCGCTCGAGCCGCCGAGCTGCACCGCGGTGGTGAAGGACGGCCAGGTCGACGTGTGGACGTCCACGCAGGATGCCGAGGCGACGCACGCCGCGGCGGCGGCCGCCGCGGGCGTCGCGCCCGAGAACGTGTACGTGCACCGGACCCCGGTCGGCGGCGCATTTGGCCGCCGCCTGGCCCAGGACTACACCGCGCAGGGTGTCGCGATCGCGAAGGCGCTGAACGGCATCCCGGTCAACCTGATATGGACCCGGGAAGAGGACCTGCAGCACGACCAGTACCGTCCCGCGAGCCTCGCCAGGCTGAAGGCGGGAATCGACGAGGCGGGAAATCCCGTGGTGCTGCAATGCCGGGTGGCGGCGCCCGCGCTGAAAGACCTGGAGGCCACCGCCGCCCTCGCGGACCAGCCTTATGCGATAGCGAACCTGCGGATCGAACATGCCGTGCGCAATAGCGCCGTCCCGATCGGTTATTGGCGAGGCGCGGCGCATTCGCAAAATCCTTTCGTGCGCGAGTGCTTCATCGACGAGCTCGCGAACGCCGCGAAGCGCGATCCGCTCGATTACCGCCTGGGCCTTCTGCCCGCGACCGCGAGAGAGCGCGCCGTCCTCGAGGCCGCCGCTAAGGCGGCCGGCTGGCGAACCGCACCCGCGCAGGGCCTGCATCGCGGTATCGCCGTGACCGAGGTACGCGGCAGCTATACCGCCGCGGTGGCCGAGCTCTCGCTGCGCGAGAAGAAGGTCGAGCTGAAGCGGCTCGTCATCGCGCTCGACCCCGGCCGCGTGGTCAATCCCGACAACGTCGTCGCGCAGGTCCAGGGCGGCGCCGCTTTCGCGCTGAGCGCGCTGTTCTGGGGCGAGGTCACGTACAAGGACGGCCGCGTCGAGCAGTCGAGCTTCGCCGACTACCGGGTGCTTGCCCTCGCCGAGATGCCGCCGGTCGAGGTGCTGCTCGTGCCCTCGGGCGGCTTCTGGGGCGGCGTGGGGGAGGCGGGCGGCGCCGCGGTCGCGCCCGCGGTCGCAAATGCGCTCTTTCTC